>Ga0209526_10002239_pt1 | contig 13014 bp, 10 predicted proteins | sample JacPinW_OM2H0_M1_FD_188566 | JGI IMG/M metagenome (GOLD analysis project Ga0209526, IMG submission 188566) | Forest soil microbial communities from Algoma, Ontario, Canada - Jack Pine, Ontario site 1_JW_OM2H0_M1 (SPAdes) (version 2) | ecosystem: Environmental > Terrestrial > Soil > Boreal... | reverse complement strand
TGTCTTCGCCAATTCCGGCGTCGACACCGACGTCACAGATTCAGGAGATTGATCCTTCCGCTATTCTGCCGACAACAGCGAGCCGAGCTACTGCAGACACGACACTCACAGGTCTCGGCAACGCCGGAAGTCGACTCCCGAGTCGATCGACCCTCGGTTTGTTGACCCAATGGGCTACAACATTTCCCGATTACGCTCACCTCGCGACGGCATTTTCAGAGGACGATAATACGACTGCCCGCGGCTGGCGGCGCCTTGACCTGAATGCGCTTGCGTCGGGAGTATCCGGCAATGCACCAAAGGCCGCAGTAGCCACAAGGATTGCCAACTGGATTCGTGACGCGTGGACGGGCCCGACTCCCATTGCCAATCTTCAGGACTATCAAATGTTTGGTGATGATTGGCTAAGAAAACAAATCGCAGCAAATATCGTCGACTATATTGATACCGATAACACTCCAACTGACATGGGCGATATCGTTCCTTCCGGATTCTCCATCGCCGTTCCAGTCATTGGTTTTAAGAAAACTCCATATCTAGCTGGAGTGAACGTCGTCTACCAAGCCTCTAACAGCACATATCCGGGTTCCGGCACAGGCACATTCACTGCCACGATAAAGATGAAAGTACAGTTTCTTTTTCTTAATCTTTACGACACGACGTTGGACCTAGCCGCCGCGATGGGAAATACAACGCTCAGCAGGGTAGAAGTGAAAGGCGTGCCTATAGTTCAGAAGAACGGAAATACCGTGTATGACGTGTCATCGCAGACATGGACCATCAAACTATCGGATCTGACACCAGTCAATGGCAGCGGCACTACTGTCCCTGCGGGAACTGACGGTACAAGCACGTCTGGCGCGCGAACATTCCAGACCAACTGGCTGGATACTCAGACGGTGTCGTTCACCGTAGCAACAAGCGACCAGCCTCCAAAATTTCTTGCGCAAAGTATTACAGTGAAGTGGATCGGAAACCGAACCGGGAATGCGGCAGACGATTACCGGATTGACGACACCGCAATTGTTACAAGCGCCGTAACAACCAAGTGGTGCAAAACCTGTGGAAGTTCCTCCGGGGACTTTCTAAAAGAATCCAAGTCAACCACGCGGCAAATTGCTTCGATTAACTATATCGCCGGATATCAAGGGGCGATAGTTTCAGGAGCAACACCCGGCGATCCGCGTTATCGCGGCCGACTCGTTAGCGATCGCTGGAATTTCGATAACACCCGCACAGACGCAGATCCAAGCGACCCCAGCAACAAGCTTGACTCAGTCGTCGATACCGTTGACATCAATGCCCGCCCGTACGGCTTCGATTGGTTCGACTTTTCGGGGGATCGACCATTAGCCTTTATCCGCAATGGCCCCATGATAAACATCGGTGAGCTAGGTAACGTTGCGGCATGTGAATATCCGTGGCGAACGCTGTACCTGCAATATCCTGAGCGGCCAGCGAATACGACCGCAGCCGTGCCCGCTGTCGATATTCCGTTACGCCGTGGTCATTCGGTCGACTACGTACTAGCCGATCTCTTTCGTACGCAGAGCGTACAAACGCGAATGGGCGCGATAAACATAAATACGCAGCAACAGCTTGGAATACAGCAGCGCGCGCTCGGACCTTTGTTTCTTGGAGTGCCAATCGGCGCGCAAAACCTTTCCCAAACAGCATTAGATAGAATCGACAATGATCCTGGCAGTGCTTTGGCCGCTAGTGTTTCAAATCGTAGAGCCATTCCGGCACCAACGCCATTCCCAGATAACGGGCCGATTCGTCCGTTCTTCCAGGCTGGAGAATTGGCTTCGGTTTTGAGTCGACTGGTAAATACAAGTCCGGGAGGCAGTGGCACTACGGGCTCCCCTGGCAGATCGACCGTCTCGTACGACATTCTTCGAACTACTGCAACAAACTCGAGCGAGAAAGTAAGCGGAAGCACCAATGGAAATATTCAGCGAGATATGCAGGTCGAACAGCTGTTTCGCGAAGTCAGTAATTCAATCACCACACGGGGAAATGTGTTCCGAGTATTATACGTTGGCCAGGCGCTCAAAAATGGACTTGTCCAAGCCGAATATCTCGGAGAGGCCTTTGTTGAGCGCCAAGGCCAGTTTACAGTTGATGCGTCGAACCCTGATATCACGAGAACGACAGGTAGCATTTACAAAACCGTAGCGAATCGCGTGATCACCGAATGAAACGCTTACTACAAGTAACGTTCCTGTTAGGTAATTGTTTCGTGTCCGGCGCGCTCGCCGATCCGTTGAAGCTTATCTCTACCTCACCCGAGTTCTGGGCAACGAATGTAAACGCCCCTAGTCAAAAGAAGATTTCCCTTACTTTCGACCAACGGCTCAGATCGCGATTGACTGATTGGGTCGGCCTCGACGTTTTGAGTCCGCCATCAGATCTACAAACAACATTTTCGCCCGACCAGATGTCCTGTAGCATCGACGTCCATTTGGATCCCGGCCGCGTTTACATTTGCGCGTTGAATGGACGCGGAATTCCAGGGGTCGGGTTTCAGACCGAAAAAGGAGCTCTCCTTCCACCAACCTTTCTTGTGTTCCAAACAGCCGGAACACCCACGCCAGATGATGCTCCACCGCGTGTGAAAGGAATTATCCCGACGAATGGCGGGCAAATCGACCCTGCAAGAACCCGAGCGATCGTAATTACCTTCGATCAACCGATGGGAACCAAAAAACACGGTCTTCACGTATTCGAAAACAACAGTCCGGTTGATCTGTCCAAGGTTCCGTTCACCTACGCGCCTGATGGTCGAACTCTTACGCTTCCGTACAATTTCAGACCTGGCACGCAGTACCGATTAGAACTCAACAGCGTGAGCGATGTTGGATTTTCGCGCGCGAATCGAATTCCGCTTTGGCCGGTTCAAATCTCGTTTACGACGGGATAACCGCCATAAGCCAACTGATCACTTAGTGCGGGCTTGGTTGTTTCGGAGTCGGGCTGTCAAGGGCCGTGTGGCGATTCGGGTCCCACATCCAGGTGCCGGACGGCGTAGATGTCGATCTTACGAACGGTTGGTGCGGAGCCGCAGTCGCGTTGGACTTCGATTTGGCGACGCCGGTGACGCTCGCAGGAAGCTGATCGCGGAACGGTTTTTCCCAGCCGACGTAGATCAGCGCGCCGATGACAACGATTTCAGCCAGTAACCGCATAGTGGGCCGAGGTTGGCAGACAGCAAGAGCGGAGGCAATCCCAACCTCGTCATTGAATGATTTAGCGATTCAGAGATTTAGCGATTTTGAAACTTTTTCTGACCTCTGTCCTTTGTCCTCCGCAGGCGACACGGCCGCCGCCGCGGTTCTGTCCAAACAATCCGTTCTGATCCGCGTAATCCGCGGTTAACTCACTGACTGTTTTTTGAGCGACTTGATTTTGTCGCGGAGCTCGGCGGCACGTTCGTAGAGTTCTTTGGCAATCGCGCTCTGCATTTCGCGCTGCATGATCTCGAGCTTCGAGAGCGGCCGTTTCGCGCCCACTTCCTGGAGCCATTGGTTGAGAAACGCGATCTCCGAACTTTTTGCCGCCAGCTCTGGGAAATTTGAGCGCTGGAAAAACTCATAGATGGCGTCGCGTCCACGCTGGATCTCGGTCATGGCCTCGGGAAATTTTCCTTGGGCCAGAAGAATGGAAGCCCGGGCGCGGGTGTGCATCATCAGCACGTAGGGCCGGAATTGTTGCAAGGTCCAGGAAAGCTCGTCGTGATCGGTGTGGGCGGCTACGAAATCGAAAAGATCGAGATTCCGCTGGGTATCGCGGACGACGCCGGCGAAATCGTTGATCTGAAACAAACTGAGATAACGATGGTAATACTGAATGCCTTCCTGTTGCAGCGCGGCGCATTGTTCGGGTGTTAGCTCGTAGGTGGCGCCCTCGGTTTCTTTTTGCGTGGCGCGCAATTGGTGATACGTGAGCAACGATTCGCAACCGTGCGGACGCACGCCATCGGGCCGGCCGGTCACTTCCATTTGCAACACGCCGAGATCAATCCGCAGCTGCAATTTCTGGCGGCCATCGAGCCCGACGATCTTGCGCACTTTGACGGCGCGATTCTCGTGCGGCCAATCTTTCAGGATCGTATTCAGATCGAGACTCATCGCAGGGGAAATGATCTGATATTTTGGCTTCCCTTGTCAATAACCCGGAAAACCGCGGATTGCTCGCACAAAGGCCACCAAGGACACAAAGGTCGCTTAGCTTTGCGCTCTGCCTGCTGACTTCTGTCCTCCGATCTCCTTCATCCCTCATCCTTCATCCTTCCTCCCTCACCCTTGCAAGCCTCGGCGTTTCACCCGAGCTTGCTGCCCGTGGAGCAATCGATCGACTCCTTCATCCGCTTCCTGGCGGTCGAGCGCGGTCTTTCGGACAATTATCAACTCTCAACCCAGCGATCGCTGACCGATTTCGCGCAATGGTGCGCTTCGACGAAGAAGATCGCCAATCCCCGTGAGGTAACGCTGCCGTTGATCAGCGAATATCTGGCCGAGCGTAAGCGCGCCGGTCTTTCCGCATCCTCGATCAAGTTGATCGTTGTGGCGCTAAAGATTTTCTTTCGCTTTCTTGCGGGCAAAGGCGCAGTCGGGCGCGACCCAACCGAAGCGCTCGCGCTCCCGCGAATCGAGCGCTATCTGCCCGAGACGCTGAACGAACTGCAAGTGGAACAGTTGATCGAAAGCATCGACACGAAAGTTCCACTTGGCTGGCGCGACCGGGCGATGATCGAGCTGCTTTATGCGAGCGGGTTGCGCATTTCCGAGCTGACCAACGCGCGGCTGGAAAATTTCGATCCCAATGAGGGGACGGTCCGCGTGGTGGGCAAAGGAAATAAAATGCGAATCGTGCCGGTCGGGCGCAAAGCGTGCGAAGCGATCGCATCGTATTTGTCGACGGAACGGCCGAAGCTGGTTAAGCGCCGCAGCGGCAGCGAGATTTTTTTGTCGGAACGCGGGACCAAGTTAACGACTGTGCGCGTCTGGCAGATCGTAAAAAGAATTTCGCGGCACTCCGGCCTGGAGAAAAACATTTATCCGCATTTGCTCCGGCACAGTTTCGCCACGCACCTCCTCAGTAACGGCGCCGATCTGCGCATCATCCAGGAAATGCTCGGCCACGCCGACATTTCCACGACCCAAGTTTATACCCACGTCGATCAACAGCGGCTCAAAGCTGTGCATCGACAATTCCATCCGCGGGCCTGAGAGAACAACCGCGGATTACGCGGATAGACACGGATAAGAAACGGCCTTCGGGCTTCTGCCCTCCGTTTTCTACTTTCTAATTTCTAATTTCTAATTTTCGCCGACTTTCCCCTTCTTATGCGACGTCTGGTCTTGCTCGTGATCGTGGCCGCGCTGGCCGCAGTTGGGATCCTGTACGGATTGCGGCACGCCGCCGGGACGACGCCCACGGCAGTGACCGGGCTTCTCCCCCGCGGGACAATTTTTCTGGCGCATGTTCCCGATTTCAAGCGCGCGCGCGATCAGTGGCACGAATCCGACATTTACCAACTCTACCGCGAACCGGCGGTGCAGGACTTTCTACAAAGACCACTCGCGCGCGCACCGCAGCGCGACACGGCTTCGCAAACGCTGGGTGAAATCGAGAAGCTCGACCCGAAGGATGCGTTCCTCGCGGTCACTTCCATCGAGAATAACAATCCGCGGTTTGCGGGCGGATTTCGTTTTCGAGGGAACCGGGACGACGCGGAGCGCATCGTCGGCAAATGGCGCGCTCAATTTGTAAAGAATGACTCAACCCGCGAAAGCATGGATTACGAACGGCACAAGATCGACATTGTGGGTGCGGCGCCGAACCAGATCGCGACCGTTTACGACGGCGATTGGTTCTTCGCTTCCAACGATCTGGCGGAATTGAAAACGCTCCTCGATCGCGTGGACGGCCGCGCCCTGGCCACGGCGAGTCCGTCCGGTGGCGGAAAAGATCGACAATTAACTCTGGACGCAGACGAAAATTTCCGCGCGGCGATGGCGCACATGCCTGCCAGTTACGCTCTTCTTTTTTATCTCCAGCCCAAAGGCTTCAGTGAAAAATTAGCGTCACTCCAGACCGCGATTGGGCAGCCCGCAACATCCTCGGGGATCGAACAAATCCGCAGCATTTGCGGCACGACACGCTTCGACAAGGGAAAACTCCACGACGTTTTATTTGTTGGAATGCCAAAAATCGCCCAAGACGCGAACCTGAAACGTTCATCCGCGGCGCTAGGCACGGCGGATACATTTTTCTATCTCGCCGCATTATTGAATCCGGAGAAATTCGACTCTCTCAGTCAAGCGGGCGGGATCGGCGCGCTCGGCGCGTGGTTACAGAAATTTTTTCAGGCGACTTCACGCAGCGGAACTACGGCGGACGATTGGAGAGCCGCCTTCGAATTGGAATTGGGATCGTTGGCCGATTGGCCGGCGAACGCGCGCTGGCCGTCACTGATCGCAACGATTCCGGTAAAAGATTCAGCCCACGCGAACAAGATCGTCAACATGCTGACGTCCGCGATTGACGAAGACGCGCCCTGGACCAAGACCGAAAAGGACGGCATCCGTTATTTTTTCATGGCGACTCCGGCGAGTTTGTTCGCCATCACGCCGACAATTGCGTTGTCGGACCACATGATGGTTGCCGGCCTCGATTCCGTCTCGGTGGAGGCGGCGATGAAACGCAATCGGTCCGAGCTGGGGAGGCGGAGCGCGGCATCCGGGTTGTCGAATTCCGAAGCCTATAAAACGGCGGCCCATTCCGTGCCGGCGCCGACGCACCTTTTCGCGTACATCGATACGGCACTTTTATATTCGCGGCTGGACGCGGCGCTGCGCCCGATGCTGTTGATGAGCGCGGCCTTCATGCCCGCGATCTCGGATTATGTCAATGTTGGCAAGCTGCCCGAGCCCAAAGTGGTGACCAGGCATCTAAGCCCGATTGTTTCGTCCCAGCGCTATGATGGCGACGGTTATGTGGCTGAATCGGTCGGTCCGGTCACCTTAAACCAGGCGGCGATCGGGATTGGCTGGCCGGCTATTTTCTGGGCTATAGGTCACCCGCATAAGCGCTAGGCGACGAGAACTGCGCCATTTCGGCGCTGCCTAACTCAAATCTTAGCTAAGGCGCCCAGGGAGCGAGAATTGTGCTGTTAGTCGGGCAGAAATATGCTACTTTTTTCGCCTTATGGCTATTCTCAAGAAAAACGCATTCTCCCGTCGAGTTCCTGACTTGGTTACGGAGGAACTGGTAGCGGTGCTTTCCCGCCGCGCCTCGTTCGAGTTCAAGGAACTCTTCGATATCGTCCATGAAAATCTGAGGGCGCGGAATGCTGCCAGCGGAGGCGAGGAAATGCTTCGGCTGCGTGCTTACGAGAAGCTGCAAAACCTGGTCGCACGCGGGGCCGTAAAGAAGACTGGCAAGAAATACAAAGGGTTGCCTTCCGCCCTGGCGAGCGCGATCGCGCCGCCAAACGGCCATATTCCAAACCCGCTCGCGGCGGTAAAATAACGCAGCGGCACCGCATCCGAGTCTGCGAATGATTCGAGAATATCTGCCGGTTCTCCTGCAGATCATTGTCGCCATCGGGTTCGCCGCTTCGGCCCTGATTGTCAGTATTCTGGTCGGCAAAACCGGCCGGCGCACGCGGGCGAAAGACACGGCCTACGAGTGCGGCATGCTTCCACAAGGCGAAGGCCAGCCGCGCTTCAGCGTGAAGTTTTATCTCGTGGCAATGCTCTTCATCCTTTTCGATCTCGAGATCGTGTTCATGTATCCGTGGGCGGTTGTTTACAAGGAAGCGATCGCGCAAAGCGGGCTGATCTTTTGGAGCATGTTCAGCTTCATCGCCATCCTAATGGTGGGCTACGTTTACGCGCTCAAAAAAGGCGCGCTCGATTGGAAAAGATAGAGCCGGGTCTTTCGCGCAAGATCGACATCGCAGTCTCGGGGTCTAAAATCCAGGCGTGAAGCAATGGTTCCGAGTGCATCGGACAGAACTGTTGTTGTTCGTACTGCTCTGGGCGACCTACGCATACTTTTATCAATCGACACATCACAATGAGGCTGCTCGATTCGATCAACTGCGTGCCATTGTTCAGGATCGCACGCTTGAAATTAATAAGTACTGGTGGAATTCCGCCGACATAATTCATTACCGCACGGGCGGGTCGGACCATATTTATCCAAACAAAGCGCCCGGCCTGACGCTGCTGGCAATCGTTCCGTTCGGAGTTTTGTCACTTTGCCTGAGCGTGTTTCGAACCATTGGCCTGCCGGAGTGGATTTACTGGCATGCGCTGACATATCTGACGACCGTTTTTACGGTCGGCCTATTTTCAGCACTGGCGGCCGTCGCGACCTATCAGGTGCTGAAGCGCATCGGCGCCGAGAACTATTTTCCGGTGTGGGCTATTATTGCGATTTGGCTGGGCACGCTCGCCTTTCCATTTTCAACAGTCTTTTTTAGCCATCAACTGGCGGCGTCGCTGCTTGCGATTGCATTTTATTTTTTTTTCAAACTGGGGCGCGGAGAAGTCGCGTGGGGTCCAGGGCAATTGGCCAGTGCGTTCGGCGCCGGTTTGCTGATGGGCTTCAGCGTAGCCACTGAATACCCAACGGCGTTGTTGGTCGCCTTATTGTCGATCTATGCAGTTTGGGTGACGTGTCGATGCAAGTTGCCGCCGAAGCGAAAGGGGATCGCGCTCGGAATTTGGGTGCTGGGAGGGCTGATTGGTGCCGGCGTACTCATCCTTTATAATATCTCGGCATTCGGTAAACCGTTCTATATTCCGTACGAGGCGTATTCCGCGGCTGGTTCGGACTTTTCCTCGACCTACGCGCATGGGTGGCTGGGTTTGCACCGGCCAGAATGGAGGGAATTTCTGCACGCTCTCGCTTCGATCACTATTCTGCCCCAGATCGGCATGCTTTACATCAGCGTGCAGGGATGGCGCGTATATGCGTGCAACCCGGTGCTTTGGCTTTCGCTTCCCGGATTAGGAGTAATGATCTGGAAACGGGAACTGCGAGCAGAAGGCCTGCTGATCGCAGCAATGGCAGTCATCTACATTTTCTTCATTACAAGTTATGGGACATCAATTTACGATTGGTCCGGCGCGAGTTATCTCGGTTCCCGCCACATTATCCCTCTGTTACCGTTTCTGGCATTGCCACTCTATTCTGGCGCCCGCCTGCTTCGGTTCGCTTTTTATCCGCTCTTAGCCATTTCGGTTTTTTACATGCTGCTCGCGACGGCGATCGAGCCTCGCGTGCCTTTTCCATACGAAAATCCAGCGCGGGACTTTCTCCTTCCCGACTACTTGCGGGCAAGATGGGCGCAAAACACAAGTTCACTCTTCGATGGACAACGAAATCTCACGAAGGACTCGACAGCGTTCAACCTCGGGAAGCTCGTCCGTTTGCCCGGGCGTTATCAGCTCACGCCGCTGATGCTGTGGTGGTTGATCGCTGGAGGGGCAGTGATACTTGCGACGAAACGGGATGATTCAATTCTGCAACAACAACTGATTGGCAATGAAACCGTAGGAAGAGGCGCAGTCTCTTCTTCGAAGATCCCGGTTCTTCTGCTTTTTCTGTTCGTTACTGGGACCAGCCTGCCGCCAATCGTTCGCCACGCCATGGCGTCATCTCAACATCGTAGCCACGGTTTACTGGCGAAATACTATCGGAGTGCAAACTGGAGCGGACCCACAGCGGATATAGAGATAGATCCCGAAATAAATTTTGATTGGTCGAGAACCCTGCCACTGCCGCCGCCGTTCAGTGTTGAATGGACCGGCAGCATCGTCATTGATCAGCAGGATAATTATGCTTTTGGACTTATTGCCGATGATGGTGCGTTGCTCGAGATCGATAACAACGTTGTGGTCGACGTTAGCAACGGCCCGATTCTTTCGAAAAAAACCAGTACCATTAGTTTATCGCCGGGTCTCCACGTGATTCGTGTGCGTTATTTCAACATTCTGTTTGGCGGCTCGGTCAGGCTTTCGTGGATTGCAACGGGCCGGCCCGAGCAAATTGTTCCCACTGAAGTTCTCATTCCGCCGAAGCCCTCGCCCGCACCCTCCGCGCGCTGAGTGACGCCCACGGTTAGAACGCCCACCAGCCGCGCACAAAAACGCTCGTGAAGAGAGCAAGGAAAAGCAACGACCACACACTGATTACCGCATTCCAAAATCGATTTCTGCCAACTATGGCGAACAGCATAAAAATCGGAAACATAGTTAATGTGTATCGCGGGACGCTTTCCATGAAAGTCACGCCGGTAAAAAGAAGCCAGTTTCCGGTTATCCAAGTAGCATAGATAGGACGCAGCTTGATCCAGCTCGCGATCACACAGATCAGGCCGAGCACGGCGAAATACAGCTCTTGGGCACCGACCATCTCCGCCTCGCTCGGAGCCCGATGGAGACTGTCAATAGCCCCGCGAATACCGACCCAAGGCCAGGCCATCGATGTTACGGATATGGTTTTCCGCATCCGGAAAGCGGTAAACGGGTCACCGGTGACATGCCAGTTGAGCAGGAGATAAACACCGAACCCTGCCGGCACAATTGCGATCCAAAGCCACCGCCAATTCCACCGTTTGGTCGCCCAGAATTGATGGGCCGCTTCGACCCCAAGCGTCGGAAGTAAAACGACGCCGTTTGCTCGGGTCATGCAGGATAGCGCTGCCAGCACGCCGGCGAGCCACCATCGTTGCCGGCGTGCGGCCAGAAAAGAACCAATCGCCAGCGCTAGAAAGAGGCTTTCCGTGTAACCGATGTGCAGGAAATACGCGGTGGGAAAAATCAAAAGAAACCAAACCGCGCGAAGCGCAGCCGCGGGCGAATAATCAATCTGGACGAGTCTTCGCAAAAGAACGGCGGCCGCGAGCAATGCCGCTCCGGAAACAATCAGCGCGGAGACGAGATAATCCCCGCTGAGATAGGCGACAAATCGCACACACCAGGGAAACAATGGATAAAACCAAGCTTTCCAGCCGCTCGCGGTGTAACCGAATTGCGCGAGGTGGAGGTAATGCACCGAATCCCAGCGGTTCCATATTTCAAGCCAGGGATGAATCCCGCTTAAGCGCTTGTCCTCGAGAATTTGGTAACTCTTGATTCCAAGGACAAAAATCAGGGCCTTGGTCGCCAATACCCAACCGATTACGAGCCAATCCTGTGTAGGGACAAATCCGACAGCGCCAGCCAGTCGCTGCTTGATTGTCGATCTTGGACTTTCGGTCTCGCTCATAGGGAAACAAATCTCCGCTTGTTCCACCCGCTGCTCCGATCTTTAATTATCGTTCCACGACTGAAATGACTACCGAATAAACATCCCATCCGTGCCGGTTTCCCACTTGCGCTGTCCTCGGGTAGCGTTAATAGCTTTAGCCTCCATGATTCACCACGTTGTCCTTTACAAACTTAAGCCCGAGGTCACTCCCGCTCGCGTCGAGGAGATGATGATGAACACACGTATGCAGCTCCTCAAGATCCCCGAAGTTCAGAGCATCAAATGCGGGAAACGGGTCGATCCGGAGTTGGCCTGGCCGTTCTTTATCGCGATCGATTTCGAATCGATGGATAAATTCGCGATTTTCCGCGAGGACTCTATTTTCGTGAAATTCATGGAGGAAATCATCAAGCCGAACACGTCCGAATCGCTCAGCCTGGATTTCGAGATGGATCCGGGCAAGGACGTGCGCTTTTCCTGACGCTGTTTCCCCTTTCCGGTTTCGAAATTGCTGACATATAAAGTCAAAGTCAGCGCATGAACAAGAAGGCTATTCTTCTCGCAGGCGGCGCCGGCAGCCGTCTGTTCCCGATCACAAAGATCGTCTGCAAACAGCTCTTGCCGGTTTACGACAAGCCGATGATCTGCTACCCGCTGGCCACGCTCATGCTAGGCGGCTTGCGCGAAATTCTGATCATTTCGACTCCGAAAGATTTGCCGATGCTGCGTGATTTTTTGGGCGATGGTGGGCAACTTGGCATTCGGCTCCAATACGCCGAGCAACCGAAGCCAAACGGCATTGCCGAAGCTTTTCAGATCGGCGCCAAATTTATCGGCGGCTCAGGCGCATCGCTCATTCTGGGCGACAATATTTTCTACGGTAAGCTCGACTTCTATCGCGAGGCGCTCGCGATCAAGCGCGGCGCGTGCATTTTTGGTTATCAAGTGCGCGATCCGCAACGTTACGGCGTTGTCGAGTTCGATGCGAAAGGCAAAGCGATTAGTCTCGAAGAAAAGCCAAAGCAGCCGAAAAGCCATTTCGCAGTGCCGGGCCTTTACGTCTACGACGAGCGGGTTGTCGATCTTTGCCGGAAGCTGAAGCCATCGGCGCGCGGTGAGCTCGAGATCACCGATTTAAATTTGCTTTATCTCAAAGAGAACGAACTGCACGTGAAACTGCTCAGCCGCGGCATGGCCTGGCTCGATACTGGGACGCAGACCAGTTTGCTCGAGGCCGGCAATTACATCGCCACCATCGAACATCGACAAGGATTGAAAGTCGCGTGTCTCGAGGAAGTCGCATTGCGCATGGGCTTTATCAGCCGGTCCGATCTCGCGGCTATCATCGACCGACTCCCGAAAGGCGAGTATCGCGATTACCTGCAAATGGTTTGCGACGAGGGACCGACCGTTGCTCCGCAGCCTGTGGGTTAGCAACGTTATTTCGGTTGCTCGCGCAAAAGATGATTCGTATCGGCGAGCAGTTTCGTCATGGCGTCCGCTTCGGTCGCGTCGTAGTAGCCGCGAATGTCGCCATGTCGATCCACCAAAATCATTCGCGTGCTGTGCACAGGCGTTCCGGTTTCTGCGCTGCCATCGGAAACGGCCAGCTTGAATCCGTCACGCGATAGTTTGTAGATCACCGGTTTTTGGCCGGTGAGAAAGTCCCAGCGAGTCGGTTGCGCCTGCAGCTTTTCCGCATACCCGCGCAAAACTTCCGGAGTGTCTTTATCTGGATCGACTGTG
>Ga0209526_10002238_pt1 | contig 13014 bp, 7 predicted proteins | sample JacPinW_OM2H0_M1_FD_188566 | JGI IMG/M metagenome (GOLD analysis project Ga0209526, IMG submission 188566) | Forest soil microbial communities from Algoma, Ontario, Canada - Jack Pine, Ontario site 1_JW_OM2H0_M1 (SPAdes) (version 2) | ecosystem: Environmental > Terrestrial > Soil > Boreal... | reverse complement strand
AAGATCCAAGTGAACGTGAACGCTGTGCTGGTGCCCGTTGTGGTCCGCGACTCGCAGGGTCGCGCCGTTCGCAACTTGAAGAAGGAAGACTTCCAAGTCTTCGACAAGGACAAGCCGCAAACCATTTCCGGTTTCAGCATTCAGAAGCGCGCGGCAATCGAAGCAAGTCCGACCTCTGCTCCAGCGCCAGCTAATACGCCAGGTAATGTGCCGCTCAATGCAAACGTCACGCAAAATTCGCCAACACCGCCAGAACGCTATGTCGCCTTCCTATTCGACGATATGCACCTTAGCTACGGCGAACTGATGCGCGTCCAGAAAGTTGCCACAAAGATGCTCGCCGCCTCTCTCTCGCCGTCGGACATGGCAGTCGTCCTCTCCTTTTCTGGCGTCAACAGTGGCATGACCCGCGACCGCGCCAAGTTGCAAGACGCCATCGCAAAAATAAAAGTGCAAAACCTCTACCGCCACAGCGGTCGCGAATGCCCCGATGTCGATTATTACCAGGCCGATCTGATTCAGAATAAACACAACGCCCAGGCCTTCGACGCCGCGGTGGATGACGCGCTGACCTGCGGCCACTTCGACATGCGTCCTTTGGCCGAGCAAATGGCCAGAGCAGCAGCCACCCGCGCCCTCAACATAGGCGATCAAGATGTTCGCGTAACCCTCGGCTTTGTTCGCGACGTCGTTCGACGCATGGCCTCTCTGCCCGGCCAACGCACGCTGATTCTGTTGTCTCCTGGTTTCCTCACTGTTGTTCCGGAAGCCATGACCGACAAATCGCGCATTCTCGATCTCGCCGCGCGCTCGAACGTCACCATCAGCGCGCTCGATGCCCGCGGCCTTTACACCACCGGACTGGACGCCAGCGAACAGGGCCCACGCACCGCTAACGCTCTCATGAACGCGGATGAATTCCAGCGTCACAGTGACTCCATGTCCCTCAATGAGGACGTCATGGCCGAACTCGCCGACGGCACCGGCGGAACCTTTTTTCACAACAACAATGATCTGGAAGGTGCACTCCAAAAACTCGCGGCCGCTCCCGAATTCGTCTATTTGCTCGAGCTCTCGCTGGAAAACGTGAAGCCAGACGGCACCTGGCACCGCCTCAAAGTCAAAGTGGACCAGGACGGCTTGAAGCTGCAAGCGCGCCGCGGCTACGTCGCTCCGGCCCCGCAGAAAGCCAGAAAGTGATGTCAAATTCTTGACACCGGATCGAAATAGACCGTCTCGTAACCATAGGAACGTTTGTGACCGTGACAACGATGTGCTAGGCTTGCGCTGCAAAACGCAGCACGTGCCGCCGGGTCCCAGCGTTGCTCACGTCCTCTCGTTTCGTCTCCGCCTCGAGTGCTTCCTTTAGGGAGACGCGTATCTGTCGAAGAGGTTCTGCACAGCGCAAATAGGACAGGCGACACCGCTGCACAAAAGGAACGACCAACCCATGACCGGCCAAGCCACTTCAAAAACATCCACGGAAACGCGCGAAATCAAGCTGGCGCATTCGCCCGATTCCGATGATGCTTTCATGTTTTACGCGCTCGCCACGCACAAGCTCAACACCCCAGGCTACAAATACACACACGTGCTAGACGATATTCAAACCCTGAATGAAGCGGCTCATAAGGAAACGTATGACGTGACAGCATTGAGCTTCGCCGCGTATCCAGGGCTGCGCGATAAATACATTCTCCTCGATTGCGGCGCGAGCTTTGGCGAAAACTATGGACCCATCGTCGTGTCGCGCAACGCAATGAAGGGAAGCGAGCTTGCCGGCAAGCGCGTCGCGGTTCCCGGACTGAAAACTACTGCGTACCTCACGCTGAAATTGTATGAGCCGAATTTCGACGCGGTCGTAACCCCGTTCGACAAAATTTTGGATGCCGTGAAGAATGAAGTCGTCGATGCCGGCTTGCTGATCCATGAAGGGCAGCTCATGTTTCCGCAAATGGGCTTGCACCGTGTGATTGATCTTGGCGTGTGGTGGCACGAGCAGACGGGAATGCCGCTGCCGCTGGGCGGCAACGCAGTGCGGCGCGCGTTGGGACCAGAAGTGGGGCGCGCTATTGCGCGAACCATTCGCGACAGCGTGGAGTACGGCCTGGAACATCGCGAAGAAGCGCTGAATTACGCGATGCAATTCGCACGCGACATGGAGACCGAGCTCGCCGACCAATTTGTCAGCATGTACGTGAATAAGTGGACGCTCGGCTACGGCGATCGCGGCAAGCGCGCCGTCACGGAGTTGATCGCGCGCGGCACAGCCGCCGGCTTGCTGCCCGGACCTGCAACCGTGGAGTTTCTGAGCGAAGAATAGTCACGCGACTATTTTTTATCGCTGAGGACGAATTCAGAGAGGCGCGCTTCGCGTAAGAAGCGAGCGGCTTCTTCGGGCGGCGTGGGATTGATGTAGAAGCCGGTGCCCCACTCGAATCCCGCGACTTTTGTGAGCTTCGGAATTAGTTCGATGTGCCAGTGGTAGTGGTCGTTGATTTCCTCGCCGACCGGCGAAGTGTGAATCATAAAATTATAGGCAGGACGATCGAGCACGGTATCGAGCCGCATCAGCGAATCTTTCAGCATGCGCGCGAGGCTTGAGTAAATCGAGCTTTGATTATTTTCGTATGAAGAGCCGTGAACTTTCGGTAGCAGCCACATCTCGAATGGGAAGCGCGATGCGTATGGGGCGATCGAAATGAAGTGCTCGTTTTCGCCGATGACGCGCTCGCCGGTGTCGCGCTCCTGGCGAATGATGTCGCAGAAAATGCAGCGCTCTTTTTCGTCGTAATAATGCCAGCAGTTGTCGACTTCCTCGCGGACGCGGCGCGGAACGATGGGCAGAGCGATGAGTTGCGAATGCGGATGCTCGATGGAAGCGCCGGCGGCTTCGCCGTGATTTTTGAAGATGAGGACGTAGCGGAAGCGCTTGTCGTTTTTTAAATCGAGCATGCGATCGCGGTAAGCCCACAGAACATCTTCGACGGCGCGCGGCTGGAGAGTCGCGAGCGTGGCCATGTGGTCGGGCGATTCGACGATTACTTCGTGCGCGCCGACGCCATTCATTTTGTCGAACAATCCTTCGCCTTCGCGGTCAAGATCACCTTCAATACCTAGCGCGGGAAAACGATTGGGAACTACGCGGATATTCCAACCGGAAGTGTTGGCGCCGCCACCGTTACGACCGTAAACGAGAATTTCCGGAGGCGTCTTGCTTTCCGCGCCGGGGCAGAAGGGACAATTCTTGGGACCGGTTACGAGGACGCTTTCGCGAAGAAAATCCGTGGGACGTTTTCCACGATCGGTGGAGATGATGACCCAGCGGCCCGTAATGGGATCTTTACGCAACTCCGGCACAGCAAGCCTCCTCGAACTAGAGCAGATGGGAGCGTGTGTTCAAGCAACTGCTTGATACCGCATTGTACCGCGTCTGGAGGCGCTTGGCGCACACGTCCGAGCTGACACGCTGTCCCATCGCGGCTAAAGCCGCTGGGACGCGCTAAAGCGCGCCCCTACAACTGAGCACTGAAGGCGTCTTTGTGGAGGCGGACTTCGGGGGCGTGGCCGGGCTGATTGTCGATGGCGAGGAAATCGAAGCGGCAGGGGCGGTTCGAAACGTGGCGCTCGGCGAGAAAACGCTGCGCGGTGCGGGCGACGATGCGCTGTTTATCGGTGGTGATGCTGAGTTCGGGCAGCGCGGTGAGTTCTTCGCGGAGCGTGCGCGTGCGGACTTCTACGAAGGCCAGGATTTCGCCGTCGTAGCCGACGAGATCGAGTTCGCCTTTGATGCCGCGCGGCGTGTAATTGCGCGCGACGAAGACGTAGCCGTGGCGGCGGAGATACCAGTAGGCGTAGGTTTCGCCGCGGATGCCGGTACGGCGGGCGGCGTGTTTGCGTTGGGCGAGGGAATCATCGTGATCTTCGCGCAGGCCTTTGCGCGCGGCCCAGTGGACGAGTTGGAAGATAGCGCGGGAGATTAGGGGCATGGGCGAGGAGTATAGAACAGTACCGTGACGACAGATAGAACAAAGAAAGAAGATTGGCCAAAGAGGCGCAGAGGACACAGAGAAAGAGAGGGGAAGAAGGGAAGGAAAAGGCCGCAGGGCTGCGCGGACTCCGCCCTGCGCTACAGGTGCTTTGGAGGATCAATCGTGCCGAGAAGGGGCGCAGCAGTGCTGCGCCCCTACTGTTGTTAGACTTTTTTTTCTGCTTCGCGGATGCAAGTTTCTAGGGTTTGCAGGGCGAAGTCGGCTTGCTCTTCGTCGATTAGGAGTGGCGGAGAGAGGCGGACGGTGTTGGCGCCAGCGCCGAGAACCAGCAGGCCTTTGTGGAAGGCAGCGTCGACGATGGCGTTGCGCAGGTCGGGCGCTTCTTCCTTGGTGCGCTGGTCGCGGACGATTTCTACGCCGATCATCAGGCCGCGGCCGCGGACGTCGCCGACGATTTTGAACTTTTTGGTCCAGTCGGCCATTTTGGAGAAAAGGTAGTCGCCCATGCGGCGGGCGTTCTCTTTGTACTGAGTTTCGATCAGATCCATAGTTGCGAGCGCGGCAGCTATGCAAACCGGATTTCCGCCGAACGTGGTGCCGTGGGAGCCGGGCTTCCAGGTGTTCATGATGCTGGCGCGGGCGACGAATGCGCCAAGCGGCATACCGCTGGCGATGCCTTTGGCGCTGCAGAGAATGTCGGGTTCGACGCCAGCGTGTTCGGAGGCCCACCACTTGCCGGTGCGGCCCATGCCGGACTGGACTTCATCCAGAATGAAGAGGATGCCGTGCCGGCGGCAGATGCGCTGCAATTCCTGCAAGAAGAATTTCGGCGCGGTAACGTAGCCGCCTTCGCCCTGAATGGGCTCGATCACGATGGCGGCGACTTCCTCGGGGTCGAAGAGGCGCTTAAAGATTTGGCGCTCGAGGGTTTCGAGGATTTCGGCGCCGCAGGTTTCCGCGGTGTGGTCGTGCGCGCAACGGTACGCGTTGGGATAGGGAATGTGCTCGACTCCGGCCAGGAGCGCGCCGAAGCCTTTGCGCTGGGTAGATTTGGATGCGGTGAGCGAGAGAGCGCCCATGGTGCGGCCGTGGAAGCAGCCGTAGAAAGCGATGAATTTGTCGCGTTTCGTGGCGTAACGGGCGAGCTTCATAGCGCCTTCGATGGCTTCCGCACCGGAGTTGGTGAAGAAAGCTTTTTTTGCATCGGAGCCGGGAACGGTGTTCACGAGCTTTTCGGCGAGCTGCGGCAAGCTTTCGTAGTAGAAATCCGTGCCGGACATGTGGATCAGCTCGGCCGCTTGCTTTTGAATGGCTTCGACTACTCTGGGATGGCAATGGCCGGTGGAACAGACGGCGATGCCAGCCGCGAAATCGAGGAAGGTGTTGCCGTCGACGTCTTCGACGATGGCGCCGTGGCCGCGCTTGGCTACCAGCGGGTAGTCGCGGGTGAACGACGGCGACATGAACTTCGCGTCTTGCTCGATAACATGCTTGGCTTTGGGGCCCGGGAGCTGCATCAGCAGGCGGGGCAATTTCGTTTCGGTGGCGGCGATCATTTCTTCCTCCTTCAAGGATGGTTGGCTGTGGTTGTGGATTGGTGAGTGTAAACGCCATTCCGGAGAATGGCGTTCCCGGGGGCGCTACGCGCTTACACTTATCGCGTTGACGTGCGTCCCTGCCTTGAGAGGAAGACTTAATCTACGCCGAAGAGGTTTGGCCGGAGGTCGGCCGGGGAGGAAATTCTGTGGAGGCCGTGGATGTAGTTGTGATTCATTTGCGTTTCCAGCGGACGCTTCCGTCCCTGCTATCCTCAAGAATTATACCATGATCGGCGAGTTCCTGACGGATGCGATCGGAGGAAGCGAAGTCGCGGCGTTTGCGGGCGGCGTTACGGTCGGCGACTAGTTTTTCGATTTCGTCGTCACTGAGTGCGCTCTCTTTGCCATAGCCAAGCTCACTGAGTTTGGCGGCGTCGTTGTCTTCGAGGACGGCGAAGACGCGGTCGAAGGTGGCGAGGAATTGATGGGCGGCGGCGACGTCGCCCAAGCGAAATTCGCCTTTGTCGATCGCAACGTTGGCTTCGCGAACGAGATCGTAGGCGGCGGCGAGGGCTTGCGCGGTGTTGAGGTCATCGGAAAGGCCGGCGTCGAAATCGGCGGCGGCTTTGCCAATGCGCTCGGACATGCCGGGGTGCTGACCCGGCTCGAACTTTCCTTGCTTTAATCGATCTGCGAAGTTGCGGAGACGGTCGACGGCGCTGGCGGCCTGTTGGAGCCCGTCAAAGGTGAAATTGAGCTGGCGGCGATAGGGAACGCTGGCGAGGGCAAAGCGTAAGGCTGAGGGCTTGTAACCTTTTGCGAAAAGATCGCGGAGGGTGAAGAAATTGCCGAGGGACTTGGACATTTTCTCGCCTTCGACGAGAAGATGCTCGGCGTGAAGCCAGTAGCGGACGAAGTGTTTGCCGGTGGCGGCTTCGCTTTGGGCGATTTCGTTTTCGTGGTGCGGGAAGGCCAGGTCGATGCCGCCGGTGTGGATGTCAATCGTTTCGCCGAGATACTTCATGGCCATGGCGGAGCACTCGATGTGCCAGCCGGGGCGGCCGCGGCCGATGGGCGTCTCCCAAAAATGCTCGCCGGGCTTGGGGGCTTTCCAGAGAGCGAAGTCGCGAGCACTTTCTTTTTCGTAACGGTCGACATCGACGCGGGCGCCGGCTTGGATGCCGGTGACATCGATTTTGGAGAGTTTTCCATAGTCCGGAAACTTTGTGATGCGGTAGTAGATGGAGCCTTCGCTCTCGTAGGTGTAGGTTTTGTTCTGGAGCTGCTGGATGAGCTGGACCATGGAGTCGATATTGTCCGTGGCGCGGACCCAGTGCTCTGGGGACTCGATGCTGAGCGTTTTGCAATCGTCGAAGAAGGCTTGGACGAATTTTTCGGTGTAGTCGCGGATGCTGACGTGTTGGGCGGCAGCGTTGGCGATGATGCGGTCGTCGACGTCGGTGAGGTTCATTACGTGGGTTAGGCGGTAGCCGCGGAGTTTCAGGAAGCGGCGCAGGATGTCCTGAAAGACGAAAGTGCGATAGTTGCCGATGTGGGCGTAGTCGTAGACCGTGGGGCCGCACGTGTACATGGTGACTTCGCCGGGTTTTTGCGGGACGAAGGGTTCGGTTTCGTTGGAGAGCGTGTTGTGGAGGCGGATTTCAGTAGTTTGCAGCATTTTTCAGGTGCAAAAGAAACGACGATTGTATCTGAGGGTGGGGGGAAAACAAACAGGCCGAACCGAGAACTGTGGGCCATTTCCGATATCGAGAATCCGCGTCCACGAGCGTGCAGAGACTTCAGAAAACCTGCTATTGCTTCTGCCCTTCTAGTTCGTACACATCAGTTATATCGCCAAGCGATGCTTTTTCTTCATTGAGTCCATCGCTGAGTAACGGCGAGGCAAATGGATCTGGATGGACATACCACTTGCCGTCTTTGTCTTTGATGACCAAGGTCCGGTTCAATGCGCGCTCTCCGTTGTTAAGATAGACGCCAACGTCAACGAACATAATGTCCTCAAAGCCGAAAGCTGTATAGCCGTAGGAGACTGGCCCGGATTTACTGAGGTGTCTTGCCGCGAAAACCTTTCCAATGGTTCTCGGCGCCTGGGGTGACGGTTCCTTTTTTCCGGCTTCTGTCTTGATACTCTGAGCAGTCTCTTGGAGGAATTTTGCATATGCTTCGCGCCCCTTTCCGCCTCCGTAAAGCCTGATGGAAGTTGAGGAGAAAAGTTTTTCGTCCCGGTTGATAAATGCCCGCGCCAAGTCGCAGGCTGCGCCCTCAGGTGTCTCGTGCCCAGTGGGAAGGCCATCTGCCGCGACTCTCAGTTTCGGTTTAGTTGTCTCCTTTGCGGCAGCACTTGGCAACACTGAGAAAAGTGCGCAAATCGTCAGAGTCACTGGTAACAACCAGGATTTGGCCTGCGGCTTTTTCACGGAATTGGACCTCGTTCCTCTCTTCGGGAGAGTTCAATCTTAATCCTCGATGAAAGCAGTGCGCTGAAAACGGTGACTGATGGAACCGAAGCAGTTACCTGTTCGTGAGACAGGGGACCCTGCCGTGCTTGCAGAAGCCTCAGGTCCAAAAAGCGGACCTGAGCTACAGGGTGGCCGTTGTAGAGTAGTGCGCTACTCACTAGTGCTACTAAACAGGAGCTTTCATGGTTGCTTGGTGTTTTGGTTTGGCTGACGCGATGTTCGTGCTAAGCGCGGGATTTTCGATGGCTGCTCTGGGACAGACGAGTCCGACTGGCGATTCGGGAAAGCTGTTGACGGTGGAGGCTTCGCTGAATTTGCGGAACCTGGCGGATTTGCAATTTTCGCCGGATGGGGAGCGGTTGGCGTTTGTGGTTACGGAGCCGGCTAAGGGGACTGGGCGCTTGCGGCATATTTGGATTTATGACGCGGCGAGCGGTGTGGCGCGGCAGGTTACGTTTTCGGCGAAATCGGAATTGTCGCCGCGATGGTCGCCGGACTCCTCGACTTCGCCTGCCTCGGCAGGCAAGCTCGGGGCAGGCGGGAAGCAGTTGGCGTTTCTATCGGATCGGGAGGATGGACAGCAGCAGATTTATTTGATGTCGATGAATGGTGGGGAGGGGCGCGCGCTTACGAAGGGGAAGCGGAGCGTGAAGGCGTTTGAGTGGTCACCGGACGGGAAGACAATCGCGTTTTTGGCGCCGGATGCGAAGACGGAGGAGGAAGAGAAGAAGGAGAAAGATAAGGATGACGCGAAGGTGGTCGATAAGGACGATAAGCATGCGCGGCTTTGGATCGTGGATGTAGGGACGGGTGAGACACGAGCGCTGACGAAGCCGAATTGGAACTTCGATGAGTTGGCTTGGCTGCCCGCGGGAGATCGCGTGGTGGTGAAAGGTACGGAGCATCCGGAATCGGATCGGTACACGGAGCGGATTTTCAGCGTGAAGGTTGCAGACGGAGCGATGAAGGAGCTGGTGAAGCCGCTCGGGCCGTTTGGGGAGATGCGCGTCGCGCCGGACGGGAAGACGATCAGTTATGTTGGGGCGCGAGAGGATGGGCCGGAGCCGCACGATTTGATGTTGCTGCCGGTGACGGGGCATGCGGCGCGGAATCTTACGGGCGCGAGTCTAGATCGCCTGGTGCAGGATTATCATTGGGCGAAGGACGGTTCGGTGGTGCTGCTGGCGGCGACTGGCTTTTCCAATTTGCTGGTGACGTATTCGGCGGACGGAACGCGGCACGACCTTTCTCCTGCGACCGCGCCGGCGGGGAGCATGGCGCTGGCGAGTGGCGGGGAGATTGCGTTTGTTTCGCAGGGTGCTACACGACCGCAAGAAGTTTGGTTGTGGGATCAGAAGGGCGCGCCGCGGCAAGTGACACACCTGAACGATTCGTGGAAGCAGTACAGGCTGAGCGAGCCGGAGTTCTACAAGTACAAATCGTTTGATGGGACGGAGATTGAGGCGGGATTGCTGAAGCCGCACGGAGCGGATGGGAAATCGAAGCTGCCGCTGATTGTGCTGATTCATGGTGGGCCGACGGGACGGTGGGGCGATTCGATCGAGACTTGGGGGCAGTTGCTGGCGACGCATGGGTATGCGGTGTTCTATCCGAATATTCGCGGGTCGGTGGGATATGGGCAGAAGTTTGTCGAAGCGAATCGCGGGGATTGGGGTGGCGGCGATTTCAAGGATGTGATGGCGGGAGTGGACGACTTGGTGAAGCGAGGAATTGCGGACCCGGAGAAACTGGGAATCGGAGGATGGTCGTACGGCGGGTACATGGCGGAGTGGGCGATTACGCAGACGAATGTATTCAAGGCGGCGGTCTCGGGCGCGGGGATGGCGAACCTGATCTCGGAATTTGGGATGGAGGAGCATCCGGCTGGGGATGAATGGTTTTACGGTGTGCCGTGGGAGCAGCCGGAGGGATTCTTGAACAGCTCGCCGTTTGTGCATTTGAAGAATGCGAAGACGCCGACGCTGGTGCTGCAGGGCGATGCGGATACGGTTGATCCGCTGGGGCAGAGCCAGGAGCTATATCGGGGGCTGAAGAGGTATGGAGTGGAGACGGAGTTGGTGGTTTATCCGCGGGAGCCGCACGGGTTTCATGAGGAGAAGCATTTGGTGGATCGATTGAATCGGATTTTGGCCTGGTATGACAAGTATTTGAAGAAGTGACTCGTGATTCGTGACTTGTGACTTGTGATTCGTGACTAGCGGTGCGGCCTTGAGTTGGCGGCTGAACTTGGGGCGGGGTTGAAGGCTTGAAAGCGGCGGCAAGACCGCCGCAGTCCAAGAGAAGATGCGGCATCCGAGAGACGTTGTGGGCGCTGGCGAGCCGGGTACTACCTGTTGCGAGGTGCTTTACAGCGGCTGGAGATCGTGTTAGTGTTTTTTCCCGTACCGCCATTCACGCGCCAGGCGGCTGGGCTCTGATCGAGAACCTGCCACACGTTTTGACGGGCGACTGCGTCACGGTCAGTTTGACGTCGACGTACCTTCTTCCCCACAGAAAAAACATCATTTCTCGTTGCACGGAGGCGTGTGCGTGCTTTCACGTACCAGGAGTTGTGGGGCTATCACTTGAGGCAGAGGCGGCGGTTTGTGGTTGAAATCGCGGTCCGTCTTGGGTTGGGATGGTACAGGGCTTCTGGGCGCGTAGGAGCACAGCCAATAGTGGCTGTGCTACGCGGAAAAAGGGGACATCTTGCTTAAGCTGCGAAAAGTGGAAATCTTGGGCTTTAAGTCGTTCTGCGAGCGGACGGTGGTTACGTTCAGTGGGACGGGGACTACTTGCATTGTGGGGCCGAATGGGTGCGGGAAGTCGAACGTGGTGGATGCGATTTCGTGGGTGCTGGGCGAACAGAGCCACAAGTCGCTGCGCGCAGAACGCATGGCAGATTGCATTTTCAATGGGACTACGAAGCGGCCGCCGATGGGGCTGGCGGAAGTGACGATTACGATGGAGGACCCGGAGTTGGCGGAGGCGGCGCGGTTTGTTTTTGAGAGCGCGGGGGAGGTCACGGAGGCTGGGAACACAGAGGGCACGGAGAAGGACGGCCTAGATGACATTGAGAGTGATAGCCAAGCTGGGGCGCAGCTTGCTGCGCCCCTACCAGAAGAGGGAGCGCCGGCGGAAGGGGTGGCTGCGGAGCCGGAATTTATCAAGGGGAAGCGACGGAAGAAGGCAGCGGACAGGCCGGTCTTGGCTATGAAGCCGGGAGAGGTGGTAGTGAGCCGGCGGCTTTATCGGTCGGGCCAGAGCGAATATTTGATTAATGGGCGCGTGGCGCGTTTGCGCGATATTCAAGAAATGTTTATGGGCGTGGGGTTGGGGCCGGACTCCTACGCGATTATCGAGCAGGGGCGCATTGGCTTGATATTGTCGACCAAGCCTTTGGAGCGGCGGGCGATCATCGAAGAAGCCGCGGGCGTGACGAAATTCAAGACGAAGAAACGGCTGGCTGAGGCGAAGCTGGAATCGTCGAAGGTGAATTTGTCGCGGGTGAACGACATTGTGGTGGAAGTGGAGAAGCAGCTTGGTTCGCTGAAGCGCCAGGCGGCTAAGGCGCGGCGGTATTCGGAGATTCGCGACCAGATGCGCGGGATTGTGCGGCAAATGCTGGCGGGGAAGGCGCGGGAGTTGGATGCGGAGGCGGAGCGCGTTGGCAAGCGCTTGGAGGAGTTGACTGCGGCGGAGACGCATCATGCGCAGGAGATTCAGCGGGAAGAGGGCGAGCAGGATGCGCTGAATCAGCGGATTTATACGTTGGATGCGGAGCTGCGGCAGAACCAGAACCATTTGAACTTGACGGCGCTGGAGGTGGATCGTAGCGAAAATCGCATTGCGTTTAACCGGCAACGCACGGAGGAGTTGGCGGGGCGTCACGGGCAGATTGCGGCGGAAATTGCGGAGGCGGCGGCGCGTGCGGCGGAGTGGGATTCGCGGAATGCGGCGCAGCAGCAGGCGGTGATTGCGCTGCGGGATGAATCTGGCGTGCTGGGTGAGCGCGTGGAGGAACTTGCGGCGCGGGCGGATTCGCGGGGAGCGCAGATTCGGGATTGGGAGCTGCGGATTGAGGCGCTGCGGGCTTCGGCCTCGGAGGCGGGGGAGAGCTTGCTGCGTCTGCATGGGGAGCAGAAGCAGGCGGAGGAGGCGCTGGTTCATCAGAATGCGGCGTTGCAGAAACGCGAGGTTAGCGAGGCGGAACTGTTGGAATCTTCGATCAAGGTGCGGGATGACGCGGAGCGGGCGGCGCTGGAATTTGAGGCGGCGAATGGGCAGTTGAATGCGCTGATGGTCAAGGGTGCTGAGCTGCATGCTTCGATTGGCACGCTGCGGCAGGAACGCGAGGCGATGACGGCGCAGGCGGATGCGCTGCGCGAGTCGGTGGTGGGAGTGCGGGCGCGGCATGCGACCTTGACGCAGATTTTGAATGATCGGTCGTACACGGCGGATGCGGTGCAGAAGTTGTTTGCGGCGAATGAGAGAGGCGCGGGTGGTGACTTTCGCGCGGTGGGCGTGCTTGCGGATTACGCGGAAGTGGAAGAGCAGCATGAGGCGGCGATTGAGCAGTATCTGCGCGATGAGCTGGAATATGTGGTGGTGGAAACGTTCGATCATGCGCGGGCGGGAGTTTCGTTGCTGCGCGACGAGGTGGGCGGGCGCGCGACGTTCTTTGTGGACTCGCTGCGGAATTTGAAGCTGACCGAGTACGAACCGATTGTGCATTTCCGGGCGGAGGATGGAGTGATCTCGCGGCTGGATAAGTTGGTGGGATTTCGTGATCCGTTGGGGGCGGCAGCGAAGCAGTTTTTGCCGCGGCTGCGAGCGGGATATTTGACGGACAACGCGGCGGCGGCGGAAAAGCTGGCGCGGGACAATCCGCAGTATGCGTTTGTGACGCCGGATGGGACTTGTTATCAGGGGCGGATGGTGACCGGCGGGCGCGCGGATGAGGCGGGACCGCTCGGGATGAAGAGGGAATTGCGGGCGCTGGAC
>Ga0209526_10002236_pt1 | contig 13017 bp, 8 predicted proteins | sample JacPinW_OM2H0_M1_FD_188566 | JGI IMG/M metagenome (GOLD analysis project Ga0209526, IMG submission 188566) | Forest soil microbial communities from Algoma, Ontario, Canada - Jack Pine, Ontario site 1_JW_OM2H0_M1 (SPAdes) (version 2) | ecosystem: Environmental > Terrestrial > Soil > Boreal... | reverse complement strand
CCCTGCCGCAGCGGTTCCCGCGTCGATGTGCCGCTACGTGTCGCGGTACCGCGCGCCGCATTTACCCCAGGCTACGGTGCCGTGCACGCCTCCGTGCCTGGCGCGGTCGCTGCACAGCCGGCACCATGCGGCCCCCGGACACTGTCCTGAACGTCGGCCAGGTCGCCTACACCTGGGTATCTCCTGGGCGAGGGACTCCTGACCTCCGGTGCCCTTCGTCAGCGGGCCAAGTGGGGTGGGAGCGGGACCAGGCCCATGAGCAGGCACCAGCCGCGGCTGATGCCTGCCCCCGGGGCCTGCCAGCAGGCCGAAGCTGGACGCGATGCCAGGCTGCGGATCAGGGTAGCGCGGGTCGGTGGTGTCACGGCCAGCGATGGCCGCGCCAGCGGCCTTCGGACAAGAACCGGTGCCCGGGCCAGAGCTGGCCGGGGAGGGGCCGCCCGTCGGGAAAATCAGTGACATCGCTCCACGCCGGAAAGCGGCTGTGACAGACGGTAAACATCCGGCTCGCGTAGCAACCAGGCATCCGGTACTCCCTGCCGAATACGTGCGCTGATCTTCTGTCTTATTGGTGCTGTCCGGTGCGCGCACGAAGGCCCGTTCGGTGCCAGCGCAGGCGATTACGCCAGGCGCGTCTCGTCGCCAAATTTGCGGAGGGGTTCCGCGCCCACACGGTACAGCGTCATGAAGACGCGAGAACCTCATCGAGGGCCTGGAGGAAGAGGTCGGCGTGTTCGTGCTGGAATACCAGGGGCGGCCGGATCTTGAGCACGTTTCCGGCCGGGCCGGTTGCGCTGAGCAGTATCCCCCGCTCGCGCATCGCCTCGGTTACTTTGCGAGCGTTCCCGGCCGCTGGCCCGCGCGCCTCATCGGTCAGTTCGACGCCGAGCAGGAGGCCTTCGCCCCGGACGTCCCCGATCAGGGGGTGGCGTTCGGCGAGTGTCAGCAGGCCGTGGCGGAGGTGGGAGCCGACTTTCGCGGCGTTGGCCACCAGGCCCTCGTCCTCGATGACGGCCAGGACCGCGAGCGCGGCCGCGCAGGCTACCGGGTTGCCTCCGAAGGTGCTGAACAGCTCGACCTCCTGGGGTACGGCCCCGAGCAGCTGGGACCTGACCGCTAGGGCGGCGACCGGGAAGCCGTTGCCCATCGGTTTGCCCATCACCACCATGTCAGGCACGATCCCTGATGCCTGGAAGCTCCACAGGTGTGTCCCGGACCGGCCGTGACCAGCTTGCACTTCGTCGGCCACCACGAGCCCTCCCAGCGTCAGCGCCCGCCGGGCTGCTTCCCGCAGGTAGGTGGGAGGGGGCGACAGGATGCCGTCGGCGGTGAAGGCCGGATCCAGGTATATGGCGGCGAAGCCGCGGTCGCCGAGCGCTCGGGCGGCGTCATCGATGTGGGCGGCGTACCGCTGCACCCACCCGTCGTCTCCGCGGCGGTACGGGCCGCGGTACCCGTCAGGTGCCGGGATCGTCGCGACGTGGGCAGGCTGCTCCCCGTTGGCCCACTCCTCGGGGGACAGGGCGTGGGTGGCCTCGGTCAGCCCGTGGTAGGCGCACGCGGTCACGACCGCGCCGGCTCGCCCGGTGGCCGCGCGGGCGATCCGCCAGGCGAGGTCGCTGGCCTCGCTGCCGGAGTTCACGACCATGACGGCGTCCAGCTCCGGCGGCAGGGTGGATTGGAGCCGTTCGGCGAGCTCGACGATCGCTTCGTGCAGATAGCGGCTGTGGGTCGCCAGCAGCCGCTGCTGTTCTGTCACCGCCTGCACGACCCGGGGGTGGCTGTGGCCGACCACGGGCACGTTGTTGTAGCAGTCGAGGTACCGCCGGTCGTCGGGGTCGAACAGCCAGACACCCTCGCCGCGGACCAGGTGCACCGGGTGCTCGTAGAACAGCGGCGATCGGGGCAGCGCCCGATGGCGGCGCTCCAGCAGACCACGGGTGGCAGACCTCTGGTAGGGGAGCCGACGGCAGGCCTCGCGGAAACGCCGCGCGACGGTGTCTATCCCCTCCGCCTCGATGGCGTCGAGGAAGGCGCGGGCCCCCGGCTCGCCGCTCGCGGCGTACGCGGCGTTGTCCGGGTAGAGTCCCCGCCGCCAGGCGGTGACTGTGACCTCAGTGGCAAGCCTGGCCGCCACCAGGTCCCCGAGCAGCCCGGCCTCCTCGTCTTCGAGCGGCGTCACCGAGACGTAGCCTCCGATTATCGCGTCGGCCGCGTCGAGGGCGTCATCACGGCCGTGGAGCACATCGGCGATGGCGACGGCGAGATCGCAGACCAGCGGCGCATGGGTCATGTCCCCGAAGTCCACGATCCCGCTGACCCGAAGATCGTCGTCGAACAGCACGTTGTCCAGGCTCATGTCGCCGTGGATCACCTGTGCGCGCAGCCCGGGCAGCGCCGGCGCGACCCGGGCCTCGAACCGGTCCAGAACCCATTCCACCTGAGCCCTGCGCGGGCCGTCGGAGACATGAGTGAGCAGCGGGCGGAGCTTGGGCAAGTGAGTGATGTCCCACAGGATCTCGTAGTCGGCTGCGGGGTGGAAAAAGCCACGCAGCGCCCGCCCCAGCCGGGCCGTGAGCTGTCCATGGGACCAGATCGCCTCGGTGGTGAGCGCTGTGTTCGCGGTCACCTGTCCGGGCAGGAACGTAAAAAGCCGCGCTAGGTAAGTCCGGCGGTCGGGTCCCGGCACCTCGACCCAGGATTCCCCTGCCCCGGTCGGCAGGGCACGCATCACCGGCAGGCCCGGATCCACCCGCTCGATGTGGCGGAGAGCGGCAGCCTGCATCTCCAGGATGGACCGGCCATCCGCCGGATTAGAGATCTTGAACAGCAAGCGCTGCCCGTCGGCCGTGTCCACCCGGAAGTTCTGGTCCCGTTCGCCCGCCAGGGGATTCAGGGATGACGATTCCACGCCGAAGCCTTCCCGCAGGATTTGCCTCGCTGCCTCCTCGCCGAAGGCAGGCGGCCTGCTCTCCAGGGGGTCAGGGCGCTTCACCATAGGCCCGAAGAATATCTTGCGCCCCACCGGCGGCCACGGTCCGGCCGTGCTGCCGCCCTTCCGCGGGCCAGGGGATCTGGCTCCAGCCCTATATAGGATCGGACGATGCCCATTCCAGCGGCGTTTAACCTGTCCAGCCGGGTGGCGGTGGTCACCGGGGCGGGCAGCCCCGACGGCATCGGTTTCGCCACCGCGAGCCTGCTCGCCGAACTTGGTGCCGCCGTGATGATCGCCGCCACCACGGCCCGGATTCAGGACAGGGTCGGCGAACTGCGCAGTGCTGGCTTCGACGCGGCGGGGATCGCCGGCGATCTCACCGATCCCCGCACCGCGTCCGGGCTTGTGTCGGCTGCGCTGGATCAATGGGGGCGGCTGGACATCGTGGTCAACAACGCCGGCATGATCTCCGCCGCCGACCCCGTGTTCGAGTCCGGCACGGTGGAGTCCATGGGTCTGGCGACCTGGCAAGCTGCGCTCGACCGCAACCTGACAACCGCCTTCCTGGTCACCAAGGCAGCGCTGCCGGCCATGACCAACCGCGGCTGGGGACGGATCATCATGGTGGCCAGCGTGACCGGCCCGGTGATGGCGATGCGCGCGGACGTCGGTTACGCCACCGCCAAGGCGGGCATGGTCGGCCTCACCCGCGCGGCCGCGGTCGACGCCGCGGAACACGGAATCACAGTCAACGCCGTCGCCCCAGGCTGGATAGCGACCGGGTCCCAGACCCCGGAAGAGCGTGGCGAAGGGCAGGCCACCCCGGCCGGCCGGAGCGGCTCACCCGACGAGGTCGCTGCCGCCGTTGCCTGGCTGGCCAGCCCGGGCGCGTCCTACATCACCGGGCAATACCTGGTCGTGGACGGCGGCAACTCGATCGCCGAGCAGCGCGCCACACCAGCGTGATCGGTTCGCGCCCGGCACGCGTGGGCCTGCACTTTGCCTTCGGCCCAGACAGCGCGAAGCCGCCTACCACCACCTCAGGGTGGCGCGTCAGTTCTTTCGGGCCACGCCGACCAGGCCGCCCCAGAACTGGCCGGGGTCGCCGGGCACGTCGGCGGGCAGGTCCGGCCGCCACAGTGGGATGGACACCAGCCCGGGGTCCACAAGGTCGAAACCGTCGAAGAAACGCATGATCTCCGCGCGCGAGCGCACGTGTATTTGCGTGGCGACACTGCGGTTGTACACCTTCTCGGCCGCCTGCATCACTGCGGGCTTGCCGTGATCGGTGACATGACACAGCACGAGGTAGCTGCCGGGCGCGAGCGCATCGCGCAGCGTGGCCACGATGCGCCAGGGGTCCTCAGCATCGGAGATGAATTGCAAGACGGAGGCCAGCAGCAGGCCGGCCGGCTGGCCGAAGTCGATCAGGCGCTGGGTGGTGTCGTGGGCGAGGATCTTCTCCGGTTCGCGCAGGTCGGCGTCGATGATCGCGGCGTTCTCGTGGCCGGCCAGGATGGCCTTGCTGTGCGCGATCGCGACGGGATCGATGTCGACGTAGGCCACCCGGGCGCCCGGGGCGGCCTGCTGGGCCACCTCGTGCACGTTCCCCTCGGTCGGTATGCCGGAGCCGATGTCGAGGAACTGGCCGATGCCGGCGTCGGCGAGGAACCGCACCGCCCGGCCGAGGAACTCCCGGCCGGCGCGCGCGAACGCCCGGATGTTGGGCTCGACCGCGGCGATCGCCCGGCCCAGGTCCTGGTCGGCCAGGAAGTTGTGGCTGCCGCCCAGCCAGTAGTCGTAGACCCGGGCGACGTTCGCCCGCTTGGTGTCAACCCCCGGCGGCACCCAGCCCGGCTCGCCAGCCATCACGCCTCCTTGTCTCCCGATGCGTGGACACCGCGCCTGTCGCTGGCCGGCGCCCAAGTAGTGGTTCCTGAGAGTCCGGCGTCAGGCCCATTTCGGCGCTCATAATGCGATACATTTCGTGTTTGCACGATATCTCAGGGTGTCGGCCACAGCTGTCCGTACCTAGTCCTTGTAGGTCGAACGGCCTGCGGCCATTATCGGACAGGCCGCTGCCAGCCCGGTGGACTGGTGGTCAAGGTTGGTGCAGGTACCGGTGGAGTCACAGATAGCCGGGGACGGCACGCACGGGCTGCCACGGCGGCGCGGGCCGGACCTGACTGGCCTGGCCACGTTCACCCTGGACTCGCAGGGGTGGGTGGCCTCGTGGTCGGCGACCGCAACGCGCCTGTTCGGGCATGCGGCGCACGCCATTGTCGGGCATGACGTATGTGACGTGCTGATGACCGGGCCTGGCCAGCGCCAGCTGGTACATGAGGCGCTGGCCGAGGTCGGGGCCGGGCGGACCTGGACCGCGACCCTGGCCATGGCCTTCGCGGGCGGCGGCGGCCCGGTCGCTATCCGCTGTGAGCCGCTGGCCGGGCCGGGTACCGGGGCGCTGGTGATCGCCCAGTCCGCCTCCACGCCCATTGGCCCGAGCTGGCTGGGCGAGGCGGCCGAACGGATCGGCACGACACTTGACCTGGCCCGGACGGCACGCGAGGTCGCTGACGTCGCCGTTCCCGCGTTCTCCGACGCGGCCGCCATTTTCGTCTCGGAACGGCTGCTCGCCGCCGATGAGTTCGCCGCGCACCAGGCCGGGCACGGCGCGGTGGTGCGGCGGCTGGCCGCCCGGCTGGCCGGCCAGGCCGTAGCCGTCACCGACAGCGTGCTGCGCCCCGGTGAAGTGGTCGTCTTCGGCGGGGACTCACCCTCCTTCCGCGCGATGGAGACCACCAGCCCGATCCAGTTCGACCACCTCGACGACGAGACCGCCGAACGGATCGCCCGCCGTCCAGGCGGCCGGAAGCTCACCTCCGGCTACGCCTCGTTCCTGGCCGTTCCCCTCGTGGCCCGTGGAGTGGTGCTGGGCTGTATGACCTTCGGGCGCGGGGCCGGCAGCCCGGCCTTCGGGCCTGACGACATCGCGGCGGCTGGCGAGCTTGTGTCCCGGGCCGCGGTGAGCATCGACAATGCCCGGCTGTACGACCGGGAGCGGCGGATCGCCTCTGCCCTGCAGCAGGGCCTGCTTCCCGGTGAGCCACGGGTCCCGGCAGGCATGGAGGTCGTGCAGCGGTACCTGCCGGTCGGTGCCAACGTCATCGGCGGGGACTGGCATGACATCGTGGCGTTGTCCGGCGGCAAGGCGGCGCTGATCGTCGGCGACGCGATGGGGCATGGCCCGGAGGCGGCGGCTGTCATGGTGCAGATGCGCACCGCGGCGCACACCATGGCCGACCTGGAGTTGCCGCCCGGAGAGATGCTGCGCAAGCTCGACCGGATGGCCGCCGGAATGCCCGCCGCGCCGTTCGCCACCTGCGTCGCCGCGGTGATCGACCCATCAGGCAGCTCGTGCGTGATCGCCAAGGCCGGTCACCCGCCACCCGTACTGATCCTGGCCGACGGTGCCACCCGGGTGATCGACCTGCCAGCCGGGCTTCCCCTCGGCCTTGGCACCGGGTCCTTCGAGGCCATCCAGATCGACCTGTCACCGGGAGCCACCCTCGCCCTCTACACCGACGGGCTGGTGGAAAGCCGCACCCGGCCGCTCGACGACGGCCTGGCGGCCTTGCGTGAGGCGCTCAGCTCGGCCCTGGCGCGGCCCGGCGGCACGCTGGACCGCAGCTGCGAGATGGTCACCCAGACGCTGCGCCAGCGCGGCGAGGACGACATCACTCTCGTCCTCGCCCGCATCCGCCAGTAAGGCTCCCCAGGCTCTCCCAAGGCTTGACAGCTTGCTACACGCAGGTTACGTTGCAGCTTTAAATAAGACTTACATTAAGCATGAGGAGGCCGGTATTTAGCTGAGCCATTGCCGCTGATCAATGACATAGGTGCGGTAGTAAGTCCGCGCCACCCGAAACGGCGTCTGGGGCTTGCAGGAGGTTTGGCAGATGAATCATGGGATGAATGCCACGGCGCGCCCTTCATGGCGCGCTACGCGCCAGCCGGGGTCGTTGAGGCCGCGCTCGGTCCTGACCACGCTGGTATTGCTAGCCGGATGCCTGACCAGCGTGGTGGGTATAACGCTGGTCACAGCGCCGTCGGCGCGAGCCGACACCGTGCCGCCGGCGCCGCCGGGCTGGACGACGGTGTTCGGCGACAATTTCGCGGGCCCGGCTGGGTCCGCGCCATCGTCGGCGAACTGGTTCTACGACATCGGCACCGGTTTCGGGACCGGAGAGAAAGAGCACACCACCAACTCGACCAGCAACGTCTATCTGGACGGCAACGGCCACCTGGTTTTGAAGGCGATCAACAACGGCGGGACGTGGACCTCCGCGCGGATCGAGAGCACGCGAGACGACTTCCAGGCCCCGCCGGGCGGGAAGCTCGAGATGACCGCGTCGATCCAGCAGCCGAATCCGGCCAACGGCCTCGGGTACTGGCCGGCGTTCTGGGCCCTCGGGGCCCCTATGCGGACGGGCGGCGGCTGGCCCCAGTCCGGCGAGATCGACATGATGGAGGACGTCAACGGCCTGAACGAGGCCTCCCAGACCCTCCACGACTCGGCGAACAGCCCCGGCCACGCGCTGATCGCGTGCCCCGGCGCGGGCTCCGGCTGCCAGACCGGCTACCACACCTACTCGGTGATAATCGACCGGACCAACACGAGCGCGGAGACCCTGCAGTTCCTGATGGACGGCACCGTCGAGAGCACTATCACGGAGGCCTCGGTCGGCACGGCGGCCTGGCAGGCGGCCATTGACCACGGTTTCTTCATCATCTGGGACCTGGCCATGGGGGGCAACTACCCGGACGGTGTATCTGGCATGACGACCCCGACGGCGGCCACCACGTCAGGGGCATCCATGAGCGCGGCGTATGTGGCCGTGTACGAACAGGGCGGCAACTCCACGCCTCCCGGGACCGCCATCGCGACCGGGCCGGTAACCGGGCTCAATGGCTTGTGCCTCGCCAACCAGAACTCGCTGAACGTGGCGAGCAACCCCATCGGCGTGGCCGGCTGCAACGGCAGCGCGGGCCAGCAGTGGTCGCCCTACACCGACGGCACCCTGCGGACCCAGGGCGGCTGCCTGGACGTGACGAGCGCCGGGAAGACCAGTGGCACCACCGTCGACTGGTATCCCTGCAACGCCTCCGCCGCCCAGGGCTGGACCCACCAGTCCAACGGTGAGGAGGTCAATCCGAACTCCGGCCTGTGCCTCACCGACCCAGGAGGCAACACCGGCGCGCGACTCGACATCGAGACCTGTACCGGCTCCGCCCAGCAGCTATGGACCTTGCCTGCCGGAAGCGGGGGCCCCACCGTCACGGTGACCAACCCCGGCAACCAGACGTCGACGGTCGGCACGGCGGCCAGCCTGCAAATCAACGCGAGCGACTCGGTGTCCGGCCAGACGCTCACCTACAGCGCCACCGGCCTGCCCGCGGGGCTGTCCATCAACGCATCAACCGGGCTGATCTCCGGCACCCCGACGACGGCGGGCACATCCACCGTCACCGCGACCGCCACCGACACCACCGGTGCTACCGGATCGGCTTCGTTCACCTGGACGGTGAACCCCAGCGGCGGAACCTGCGGCACCACCAACCTCGCCCTCAACCATCCCGCTACCGCGTCCTCGCTGGAGAACGCCGGGTTCCCCGCGTCGAACGCGGTGGACGGCAACCTCACCACCCGCTGGTCCAGCGGCTTCTCCGACCCGCAGTGGATCCAGGTCGACCTGGGGTCCGTCCAGACGATCTGCAAGGTCGTCCTGAACTGGGAAGCCGCCTACGGCAAGGCGTTCCAGATCCAGACGTCCAATGACGGCACGACCTGGACGCCGATCTTCTCCACCACCACCGGGACCGGCGGCACCCAGACCCTCAACGTCTCGGGCTCCGGCCGGTACATCCGGATGTACGGAACCGCACGCGGCACTGCGTACGGCTACTCGCTGTACGAGTTCCAGGTATTCGGCACCGGCGGCGGCGGTGGCTGCGGGACCACCAATCTCGCGCTGAACAAGCCCGCGTCCGCGTCCTCGCTGCAGAACGCGACCTTCCCGGCGTCGGCGGCGTTCGACGGCAATCTCGGTACCCGCTGGTCGAGCGCGTTCTCCGACCCGCAGTGGATCCAGGTGGACCTGGGCTCGTCCCAGACGATCTGCGGTGTCACGCTGGCCTGGGAGGCCGCCTACGCCACGGCGTTCCAGATCCAGACGTCCACGGACGGCACGACCTGGACGCCGATCTACTCCACCACCACCGGGACCGGCGGCACCCAGACCCTCAACGTCTCGGGCTCCGGCCGGTACATCCGGATGTACGGAACGGCACGCGCCACCCCGTACGGCTACTCGCTGTGGGAGTTCGGCGTCTACTGACCCGGCGCATGACATGGCGGAGGCCGCGGATCTGATCCGCGGCCTCCGCCATGGTCACCGGCGAGGCGTCAGGCCGCCGGGCCGGCGCCGAGGACCACGGTGGCGGTCTGGGACTGGCCGGACTGGTCGGTCCAGCTGATGCTGATCTTGTCGCCAGGGTGGTGGCTGGCCAGCACCGACTGGATGTCCGAGGAAGACGTGACGGTCTGGCCCGCGACCGAGGTGATCTGGTCGCCCGCCACCAGGCCTGCCTGCGCGGCGGCTGATCCGGACACGACGCCGGCGATGATGGCGCCGCTGCTGGTGGGGCTACCGCCGTAGCCGTAGCCACCGCCATAGCTGCCGGTGCTGGAGGACGTCTCCACGCCGAGGAACGCGGTGGTGCCGAGATGCACGGTGGACGACGACGTGCCCGCCTCGATCTGGCTGGCGATCGAAGATGCTTCGCTGATCGGGATGGCGAACGCCTGGGTCTGCGTCGGCCCGGACTGCGGCTGGAAGCCGGTCGTCGTGGGGGAGGTGGAGGCGGCGGTGTCCATGCCGATGACCTCCCCATAGGTGTTGACCAGCGGCCCGCCAGAATCACCCGGCTGGATGGCGGCGTTGGTGCCTATCAGCCCGGTTAGTTGCTCAGCGTTGCCCGATGACTGATCGGAGGCGGTGATCGTCTGGCCGAGGCTGTTGACCGTCCCGGTGGCCACCGACGGGGTCCCGCCCTTGCCGCCCGCGTTGCCCAGCGCCACCACCTTCTGGCCGGTCTGAGGGCTAGAAGAGCTGAGGGTGACCGTCTGAAGCCCGGAGGCACCCTGAAGCTGCAGCACCGCGACGTCGTGGGTCTTGTCGTAGCCGACGACCTTGGCGGTATAGGTGCGCCCGTTCCCCACATCGGTGACCTTGATCGAGGTCGCGCCGTCGATCACATGGTTGTTGGTCAGCACCTCGCCGCTTGAGGTCAGCACCATCCCGGTGCCGGCCGCCGTGCCATTCTGGTATCCCAGCGTGGTCACCACATCGACCAGGCCCGGGTCCACCTTCGCCGCGATCTGCGACGTGGTCAGCACGGTGGCGCCCATCGCATTCGCCGCGCCCAGCCCCGCGAACACCAGCACGGCCGCCGCTCCGACTGACGCGCCGGCCAGCAAGCCGCGGCGCCGCCGCAACCGGCTACCCTGGCCATCTTCCTGGCCGCCCGATCCGCCTGGCCCGCCGTATGCGCCGTATGCGGCCGGCCCGGCCGGCCCGCCGGGACCACTCGGTCCGCCCGGGGCTGCCGGCCCGGCCCGCAGCCCGTCGCGCCCATCCTGCCCCGGACTGCTAAATGCCGGCTGCTCGTTGACCGTGCTCATCTGGGATCCGCTCCTCCGTACGTAGCCACCCTGTTGCCTATTGCCGATATTGGGGTTCCAACCTGGAGGAACTCTTCAAGAGCTCTAGGCGCTTGCTCAGGCTTTCCTGAGAGTTAGCTGACCGTCATAGTTGACGTCGGCTCGCCAAGTCAGCACCGAAGCGGCAGGCGGATGGCGGACTGGCCCAGCGCGGAGTAGGCCATGTGACCGGCCGCCGAGCACTGGGCAGTGACTGAAGGGCCCTGTCCTGGATCGGCTGCGGTTTCGGGCAGTTGGCGGTAGGACCGCGGTCAGGGTAGCCCGGCAGCGGGTGAGAATCGTTCTGAACCTTAAGGGCCTGGGTAAAGCGTCAAACCTTCCGTCCGACGCCGACCAGGACCCAGAACTGGCTGGGGTCGCTGGGCACGTCGGCTGGTGAGTCTGGCCGCCACTGAGGGATGAAGACCAGTCCGGGGTCCACGAGGTCGAAACCGTCGAAGAAACGCATGATCTCCGCGCGCGAGCGGGCGCGCCCCCGCGCGGGGACGCTGCTCTTGTACACCTTGTCTATGGCCTGCATCACCGTGGGCTGGCCTTCATCGGTGCCATGGCACACCACCAGGTAGCTGCCGGGTGTGAGCGCATCGCGCAGCGTGGCCACGATCCGCCAGGGATCCTCGGCATCGGAAATGAAAGGCAAGACGGAGACCAGCAGCAGGCCGGCCGGCTGGCTGAAGTCGATCAGGCGCCGGGTGGCGTCGTCGGCGAGGATCTTCCCCGGGTCGCGCAGGTCGGCGTCGATGATGGCGGTGTTCTCGTGGCCGGCCAGGATGGCCTTACTGTGCGCGATCGCGACTGGGTCCAGGTCGGCATAAACCACCCGCGCGCCCGGGGCGGCCTGCTGAGCGACCTCATGCACGTTCCCCTGGGTCGGTATGCCGGAGCCGATGTCGAGGAACTGGCCGATGCCGGCCGCGGCGAGAAACCGCACTGCCCGGCCGAGGAACGCGCGGTTGGCGCGGGCGATCGCCCGGACATTGGGATCGACCGCGGCGAGCGCCCGGCCCAGGTCCTGGTCGGCCAGGAAGTTGTGATTTCCGCCCAGCAGGTAGTCGTAGACCCGGGCGGCATTCGCCCGTTTGGTGTCAACGCCCGGCGGAACCCAGCCCGGCTCGTCAGCCATCGCGCCTCCTTCTCACCTGATGCGTGGACACGGCACCTCTAGCTGGCCTTCTAGCTGGCCTTCTAGCCTGGACTTCCAGCCTGGCCTCTAGCTTGGTCTCTCGGCTTGGCCTCGGCGCCTGGATGCCGGTTCCCCAATGCCTGGCACTGGCCCATTTTGCCGCTCAATAATGCGATACATTTCGTGTTTGCACGATATCTCAGGGTACGGGCATGGCCCGTACCACGCCGGTACGGGCCATGCCTGTGCAGCGCCGCCGCGGCCCGAATGGCCTGCGGCTCTGGCCGCTGATAGGCCGCTGCAAGCCCGGCGTGCTCGTCGTCAAGGTTGGTGCAGATACCGGTGGAGTCACACATAGCCGGGGACGGCCAGCCCGTGCTACCACGGCGCCGCGAACCGGACCTGGCCGACCTGGCCACCTTCACCCTGGACACGCAGGGGCAGGTGACCTCATGGTCAGTGACCGCCACCTGGCTGTTCGGGCATCCGGCGCGCGCAATGGTCGGGCATGACGTGTGTGACGTGCTGATGACCGGGCCGGGCCAGCGTCAGCTGGTCGGCCATGCGCTGGCTGAGGTGGCGGCGGGGCGGGTCTGGACCGCAACCGTGGCGGGCGGCCGCCTGGGCGAGGGGCGATTCGCTTTGCGCTGTGAGCCGCTGGCCGGCTTAGGTGGCGGTGCCGTGGTGATCGCCCAGCGTGCTTGGCCGCAACCCAGCCCCAGCTGGTTAAGTAAGGCGGCGGCCCGGATCGGCAGCTCGCTCGACCTCACCCAGACCGCGTCCGAGGTCGTCGATGTCGCCGTTCCCGGGTTCGCTGATGCGGCCGCCATCTACGGGGCGGAACGCCTGCTCGCCGCCGATGAGCTCAGCTCGCCCCGGGCCGGGCACGGGGCGGTTGCGCGCCGGCTGGCGGCCCGGCTGGCTGACCAGACCGCCGCCGTCACAGGCAGCTTGCTACGTCCTGGTGAGGTGGTCGTCTTCGGGGAGGACACGCCCCACTCGCGGGCGATGGCGACCGGCGGGCCGGTCCTGTTCGACCGGCTGGACAGCGAGACCGCCGAAAGAATCGGCCGCCGCCCCGGCGGCCGGGCTATCGCTGCGGGCTACACCTCGTTCCTGGCCATGCCTCTCATCGCCCGCGGGGTCGTGGTGGGGTGCGCGACCTTCGGGCGGGCG
>Ga0209526_10002234_pt1 | contig 13017 bp, 8 predicted proteins | sample JacPinW_OM2H0_M1_FD_188566 | JGI IMG/M metagenome (GOLD analysis project Ga0209526, IMG submission 188566) | Forest soil microbial communities from Algoma, Ontario, Canada - Jack Pine, Ontario site 1_JW_OM2H0_M1 (SPAdes) (version 2) | ecosystem: Environmental > Terrestrial > Soil > Boreal... | reverse complement strand
GTGAGTTTTGTAATTTAGCCAATTGCTTCTCAGCCAATTGCTTCTCAGCCAATCGGAGCGCCTGTTGCAGCTCCAGCGTTTGGGTTCGTCCCGAGCGCAGCTCCTCGTGCAGCCGCAGCACCAGATTTTGGAGTCCCGTCGCCGCCTCTCGGGCTGCCGCGGCATCGCGTTTGGCGTTTTCGGCCTCGAGCTCTCGTTGCTGTTGGATGAATTCCGCACGGGCAACTGCACTTGACGTTTCATGTGTACGGAGCTCCAGATGCGCTATTTTAGCCAGCAAATCGGCCAGCTGGGCCTCGCTGCCTGCGCGTGTTTGCTGCAGCTCGTCCGCCAAATCGGCCAGCTGGGCCTCGCTGCCTGCGCGTGTTTGCTGAAGCTCGTTCGCCAAATCGGCCAGCTGGGCCTCGCTCCTTGCGCGTGTTTGCTGCAGCTCCGCCAGGTTACGCTCCAATTCCCGTTCCCGACTGGTCGTATTCACTGCCCGGAGCGCAACACAGGCCAGGTCGTTGCGCAATTCGCCGACCCCGTCGAGGATCAGCGCGTCGGTCAAGGAGAGTTCCGTGAGCATCGGCACCTTGCTCCGTATGTAATCCGCGAGATCACCTTGAGCGAGCACGACACAGCCACGCCGCGCGCCCGTCTCGTGCGCCGAAGCGTGTTTCGGGAAAAACATCGACGGTCTGGCTGTCACCGCTTCATGCAAATCGGTGACCGAAAGACATTTTCCCTTGCCGTAGTCGTCGTAGGCGAACCCGGAATCGGTCGGCACTCGAAAATCGTCGACCATGACCACCGGCGATGGATGCCGGGAAAATATCTGGTCGACCTCCTCCCAAACCGGCAGGTCGTGCTCCCAATGGGCATCGAGGTAGAACAGCGCCGGCCCAGGAGGCAGGAGATTTTCGTCCAGAAGTTCGCGTAGGAAACGTCGGCTGTCGGCCCGCTCGAGACGGATATTAGGAATATTGGCGAGGCGAAGTGAGGAGTAGTGAAAATAACGCGGGCGCAACTCGCAGCTGAAGATCGGCAAGCCAGTTTTGGCCATGTACGCCGTCGTGGTTCCCCGGAAAGTCCCGGTCTCGACGATCGTCACAATCGTGAGCTCCTGTAGGAGCTGGTCGAACAGGGTTTGTCGACGCTCTTGCCCATTGAAGGCTCCGCCCCAAACATCCATTGCCGGATGGGCATCGAAGTCAAGCTTAGCCGCGCACCTTTGTGCCGCCTGAGCAGCGAGGGCAGCACCATTTGCCTCAAGGTGCTCGGCCAGCGCGGAGAAACCTTCCGCATCAGGCGCCAACCCCAGCAAGGCCTCGGCGACGGAAGCAAAGGCGGTTTCAGGCGGAGGCGATTCGAAGAGCACTAGAAGTACCTCGTCCTGGAGCGATCGAGCCCGCCCCGCAAGGTTCGAACGAAGCAACGCTCGCGCCGTGTCAAAATCCGCCGCCTTAAGGAGTCCGGCGAGCCGCTGCCCAGATGAATCCAGTCTATCCCCCATATTCGTGAGCCTATTTTGCCGCCCTCCCGGAGATCCGTCGAGAGATCGAGGATCTCGGATATCCGTTCCGCGGCCGCGTCGATGGCGAGGTTATCGTCAACGGCTTGGGAACCCGAGGTGTATGGAATGAGCTCGGGGGGAGAACCTCGCATGAGCAAAGACTCGCACGGCCATCAGTCCAGGCGCTCGTCATCGGGTCCGCGATGACACAGCATCGCAATCACAGCGTGAAGATGCGACTTGAGCTCGCTATGCCGCGGGCTGCTCCCTGGCAGCAAAAAACCCAGCGATACCGCATATCCGCGAAAAAAAGGTCTTAGACCGTTGGGTGTAGCATCGCTCGCGCGGCCCGCATTAGGCGCCTAATTCCTGGTTCGCCAATCCGTCGCCGCCGCACTGAGAAAAGGCCGTCCGAAAATTTCTGGGGCTCGCGCTCGAGCCGCAATTCCATGACGAATACCTTGTCGATTGGGGCTCCTGAAACATCGATCGAAAGCGGCTTCCATTGGGCTGCGGGCAGCGAGACTCTGGTTACGGCCGCGCCGTTGAGCAGCACGGTAAATGGCCCTCCGAGTTCGCTGCGAACCTCGAACGAGATGCACGCTTGGTTTCCGCGGCGCTCTAAATACCATCGGGCGCGGCGATACCCCTGGCGCGCTTCCGTTCCTTTGGGCGACAGCCAGCCGTTGAGCAGTTGCAACTTATCGCTTCGCATGCCGGGAAAAGGCGCGTTGACGGCATTGCTGGGAACAAACACTGCGAGCTTCGTCATCGCTTCTGCTTGGTTTGGCATACACTGCGTGATATTGGCAACGCGGATGGCCCAGTTCGACTGGACGCGCGCCGCACTCGCAATCGGTCTCTGTAGCCGGATCCTCATCGCAAGCGAACCCGAAGTCCGCCTTAGCATCCCTACGTCTGCGTCATAATCCCACCGCCGGCTGTCGGAAATGAATTTGTGGCGCTTGCCGGCGACAACGGCATTGTAAGTCGCATGCGTGAACAACTCCGGTACCACGTAGTCTCGGTGCTGTTCGATCGCTTCGAGGAATTCGGCGAGGCGCGGGATTCGCTCATTAACTCCGAGAAGTACATCAGGATTGCGGTCGAAGACCTGGAGTTCGACCTCTTCACCCTCATCGTCCGCCCGATATGGATCAGAGGTCGAAATCAGGTAGCCGCCAGGTCGCAATACTCGTAACATCTCGAAGATCGCCGCCGGGATGTCGCGCATATGGTGCAGCGCCGCGTTTGCAAATACGAAATCGAAGCTGCCTTGGGCGAACGGCAGGACATGAGAAAATCCGCCGATCCAGCGCATCGTCGGCAGACCATGCGAGCCGGCGCGCGCCAGGAACGGGCTGAACTCCAACGCCGTAACGTTGGCGCCGGCGGCAACGTGCCGATATGCGTCGATCCCTAACCCCGCTCCAACATCCAAAACTTGGCTGCCGCGCAAACGACTCATCATTTCCCCGGTCAAACTGACGACCTCTAGCCATTCGTTGTAACGGGCGATCCCGGGAAAATTCTCCGATCCGGGCCCAGACAGGAACTCGTCTTTGTCGGCGGCGACATGATAAGAGCGAAGGGCTCGCTCCCAAAGATCCAGCATCAAGGGGTTTAGATGATGGTAATCGCGCTCAACATTTGCGGCTATCTCGATGAGGCCAAGGAAATCGTCTCTCTCGAAATGACCGATGAACGGGACGCCCCAGACCGAGTCATAAGTTGCTCCGCAAGCCGCACAGATAACAGCGTCGCGATGGATGTCGTCGGCCGCTTCGCTAGACCGCGAAAGGCCGCCTGCGCCACAGCGGACACAGCGGCAATCTGATAGGTCCATTGGTTCCTCGTTCTCGAGCCCAGAATTGCGGCGCGCGGCATCGACCAATGCGCCGCCCCTTCATTGCATCCTGTATAACGCATTCTGCCTGAGCAACTTGCCGGCTCAGCGTCAGCCGGCCGATCTTCGACCGACGCCGAGGGCAATAGATGGCGAAATTAGCGAAGATCCGGGTATGCTTATGTTGTCGACCGAACTCACATTCTCGGTTCGGCGACAGCGCCCTCCGGGCGCCGCACCGGGCATCGCCAGAGACGCCACCCAACGACAAGGTGCCGCAGTTGGTCAGTTTTTCTCCAATCGTTTGAAACGGGAAGGCCATGAGCGGACAGCTTAGGCACTACGCGACTACCTATGGCGGCATCGAAGGTTTCATGATGCCCGAGACGACGGTTATTTGGGATTTCCTGTTTACTATGCAGCGGAAGATGAACGTCACGGGAGATTTCCTCGAGATCGGTGTGTTCAAGGGAAAATCAGCATTGCTCGGCGCGCTCTATCTCCAACGTGGCGAGCTTGCGCTGCTGGTCGATATTAATGATTTGCGCACCGTCCGCGACGAAATCAGTCGTCTTTCGGTGAGGTCTCAAGTTTTTCAAGGTAAATCCTCAGCTCTGAAAATTTCCGAGCGGTTCAACGATCGAATAGGCAAGGTGCGTTGGTTTCATATTGATGGCGACCATTCTGGATACTCCACCTACCATGATTTATGCCTGGCTGAACAATTTATCTCTGGTCTCGGTATTATCTGCGTCGACGATTTTTGTAACCCTCGCTACCCGCAGTTAAACGCGGCGATATTCAAATTTTTGTTTGATCGCCCGTTCTCGTTCAAAATGGTCCTGTGCGGGATGAACAAGTGCTATATCGTGCATAGTGAGGCATATCAGGTTTATGAAGATCTCATCCGTAAATATATGGCACAACATATTCTGGCAAAAGGTTTCAATCTGACGATTTCGAAGACGGGGTATGCGCACGACATGGGATGTTTTTCAGTCGAACCTCGGGTTAGAGATATGGATTACATTGGTCCAGACGATGATGTGACAAACATCATATTCTGACAAACTTGGCGACCGTAATGGGATCAGAGCCTAGCAGCTGCTGCACCTCTGCCCGCTTGTGCTCGTTGTCGCCCACTTCAGCCCTCGATGCGAGTGGCCGCACGCGGCGGGCAACCCGCGGGTCCTTCCATCGTCTCGCATGAGTCGAGGCGCCACAGTGCTGGTGTCATTCTGGATCCCGCCAAAGCAGAAATCGTTGGGCTCAAAATCGTCCCCTGGGAATCCTTCACCAGCTTAGATCTTCATGAAACGGCTACAATACGCCGCACCCTCCGTCATGAATTTGCCGATGCGGCGCCGTCCCGGTATACCCGGTATAAGCAGTGGCGGAGAACTATTGAGGAATGCCAGGATTGTCGACCCCCGCTAGCGCCCTTCGCCGCCCACAGGCGGAGGATGTTGCGGCGATATCGCTTTGGCGCGGCGCTGTGTTCCTGGCCTTCAGTTTGCTGATCTGCTGGCAAGCGTCGATGACGCTGCGCCTCGTCGTCGCAGACAAGCCTTACGAATCGGGTTTTGACGAGGTTAATACGTATAATAATGCCCGGGTTGTCTCGGGGCCCTACATGGCTTTTTGCCTCCGCTACGGTAGTCTCGACACGTTTCTGCAGATCCTCGCCACACAATATTTCCTGTTGTTCGATGCCGATGGACCTGGCGTCGACCATTACGCCGTTTCGAACAACTATCTGGCATCAGTCACTAATCGGCATGTCGAGTTCGACGGCATGGCCGGCGCAACCTTTAGCTACTCTTATTTCCGCGGGCTCGACGACCACGAGCCGATCTTTCTGTCGAGGCGGATACACTTATTCGTGACTTATGGGCTGGTGCTCCTGATAGGAGCGCTGGCGTTTTATTACCTTGGTCTCGAAGCGATGCTGCTGCTCCTCCCGCTCTGCTGCCTGACCGTCAACACGGACATGGCGGCGCAGACCAGCATGGCGCTGCCGAATGCAATAAATGCGGTAATCACCTTCAGCGTCACGCTGCTCGGGTTTCTCGCCGTGTCCGAGCGGCGCGAGAGCTGTCTCTATATCGCCGCAGCTCTGGTGGCGATCGCTGTCAATATGAAGATCGACGCTATTCTGTTGGGTGGCGTGCTCGGACTGGCGATCCTGGTCTCGGGGCGGCGCGCAGGGCGTGCGGGTACTAGGCGGCAAGTGTTGCTATCGGCTGGCATCTTCGCGCTGGTCTACGCGGTGACCAACCCGCAAGTGCTGATGGACCCCGTCTTTGTGGTCTCCAGACTGATGCCGCCCAGCTATGACGCGCCGCTCGGGCTGGGGGCAAGCGCACGCCAGAATCTAAGCGTGCTGCGATTGTTCCTCGAAACCAATCTGGTCCCCCAGAAAATATCCGATACGCCGGCTGGGAGAATATCGATTGGCGTGGTGGCACTCGCACTGTCGAGCTTGGTCGTCGTGCATCGCCGGCGCGGCACCGATCTGGGGGCGCTAGCCATTCCGGCTGCAGCATTGCTGGTGCTATGGCTCTGTCCGTTGCTGATCATCATTACTTTTTACTCGCGCTACTACTTGAACGGGTTGGGCGCGCTCTATGCGCTGATCGGCGCTGTTTTAGTGCTGACGTGGCGCTTGCGGACTACGGCGGGCCGCGCCTGGGTCTTGACGATCCTAGCGCTATTGCTCGCGCAATACGGCGCGCTGATCACCGCACAAGCTGCCGCCGCCGGACGGGTCGAGGCTAAAACCTTCTATATCGGCATCGGCGAGCGGCGCGACCGCTTCGCGCACGGCTACAGCCGTAACGAGATCGAGCGCCGCGCCATCGAGGCATGGGAAAGCGGCGCATTCAACCGCACTATTCTCGTCGATCAGCACGGCTACTTCGATCTGCGGATGCTGCGGCTGGCCGGAATGCGGCCGGTCTATATCAACCTATTCAATTACGAGGAGGTGCTGCGGGGACTGGATCGATCGGTGGATTACTTGCTGCTGCTCTCGCCCGGCAGTTATGCGACCGATCCGAGCTGGTGGAGCCCGTGGATGAGCCTATGGTCGCCCGAGACGGCACGGCGCTACGACGCCTATCGGGCGCGGCTCGAAGCCCTTCCTGTGCGCGAGGAGATAGCGGGGCCGCCGCAGCGCCTCCTCTCGGCTTGGCCGGTGGCGCCCGACGACCACATGGTGCTCGCCGTTATCCCGCACCACTAACCGCGGCCGATTCTCAAACGCGGAACACCGCGCAGGCTCAAGGGTCGGATTAGAACCCGATCACAGGAGCAGGTCGCGCTGCAATAATGAATGAAGAAGCCACACCATACAGCGGGCTTGCGCCGACAAAGTGGATAAGCGACGATGCTCGTAGAGACCGCAAGATCCGGGGGCTCGATCGAAACAGGTCGAGGGTAAGACGAGGTTCTGATGCTCATGGTGCCCGGCCGGTGCCGGCAAAATTCAGCCACACATGGAGCGATGGATCTTGTGGACGATGAGCCGCCAGGGCTGATCAATCATCAACCGATGAGCAACGATGTCCGGGCATCTTTCTCGGCTTGACCATTTGCGCTTCCTCGCCGCTGGCCTCGTTGTGGTTTACCATTATTCATACATGAACCTGCCGCAATGGAGCGGCAGCAATCCGCTGGTCAATCTCGTGCGAGAGGGCCATACGGGCGTCGCCCTCTTTATCGTGATGAGCGGGTTCCTGTTTGGTGTCATCACTTATGGAAAGGAGATTTCTTACAGTCAATTCGTCATCAATCGAATCATTCGAATTTACCCGGCTTACCTCTTCGTCCTGCTTGTCGGAGCTTACATTACTCGAACCAGCTTCGGTGTGCAGGACATTCTGATGTGCCTGCTCCCCTTTACCAATAGTTACATGCCGTTGCTGCAAAACGGCAAACTGGCGCAGCTATGGACGATCTCAATTGAGCTGCAATACTACCTAATCTTCCCATTCATTTTGAGATTTGTACGCATCAATGGACTTATCTACTGCCTTGCCCTGATCGGGCTGGCTACACTAATGCGCGCAATCGTCTGGGAGGCGACGGGTACCGTTCAGGATCTTGCCTACTGGACAATCGTCGGTCGGATCGACCAGTTCATGATCGGCATGATGCTGGCTTACGCCTTCAAGGGAGAACGACTGAAATTCGGCAATCCCCTGTGGACGCTGCTGTCGTCGGCTGTGCTGCTCGCCGTCATCGAGCTGTTCGCCCTGCGTGGCGGCTTCTTCGCGGTCGGCAACCCCGGCTCTCCTTACGCGGGGTGGTGGATCGTTTGGCCCGACATCGAAGGCGCCTGTTGGGGTTTTGTAATGATGTCATATTTGATGTGCCGGGTGCGCTTACCGAGAACCGCCGATCGGGCGATGTCGATCCTCGGCCAGGTCAGCTACTCGATCTACCTGGTGCATCTGATCGTCATTCCGGCAGTGATGAGGGTCATACCCTTCCCGCTTGCGATGGGGCCCGACTTGCAAGCGAACGTCCTGTTGACCGGAGTTCTGGTGGTCTTACCGGTCGTCGTGGCCGTCTCGCTCGCCGTGCATTTGGTCATCGAGCGACCGTTCTTCTCGTTCAAGCGAGTATACGTGCTCCCCGCCAAACCCCAACTTCATGAAGTCGTTCCCGCTGTCCGCCTGCACAATGTCGCCAGTGACTAGCAATTAATCCTACTACCTCTCCTCAGGGACGCTCGGCGCCTGCGCCCGCCGATACCAATCATAGGTCTGGCGAATTCCGCCCTCGAGGTCGGTTCGGTAACGCCAACCGAGCGCACTCAGCTTGGCAACGTCGAGGAGCTTGCGCGGGGTCCCGTCGGGTTTTGACGCATCAAACACGAAACTGCCGTCGAAGCCGATGACCCGCGCGATCATCTCGGCCAAATCGGCGATAGACAAATCCTCGCCGGTGCCGATGTTGATGTGCTCGTCATCGGACCAGTCTTTGATCAGAAAGACTGCGGCATCGGCCAGATCGTCGACATGCAGAAACTCGCGGCGAGGTGTTCCGGTGCCCCAGATCTCGACCGTCCTGAGCCCGCGCCGAGCAGCGTTGTCGATCTTGACGATCAGGGCAGCCAGCACATGGCTCGTCAGCGGATCGAAATTGTCGCCCGGTCCATACAAGTTGGTCGGCATCACCGAGACGAAATCGCAGCCATGCTGCCGTCGGTAGGCCTCGCACAGCTTGAGCCCTGCGATCTTGGCGATCGCGTACCACTGGTTCGTCGGCTCGAGTGGACCGGTCAATAGAGAGCTTTCCGGCATCGGCTGCGGCGCCAGTCGCGGATAGATGCAAGAAGAGCCGAAAAAGACCAACTTTGCCACCCGCGCCCGACGTGCGGCCTCGATCACGTTCGTCTCGAGTGCCAAGTTGTCATAGAGGAAATCGCCGGGCTGTACGTTGTTCGCGTAGATGCCACCGACCCGGGCTGCGGCGAGAAATACAGCGTCGGGCCGATGCTCGCCGAACCAGCGATCGACCGCTTGCTGGTCGCGAAGGTCGACCGCCTCGCGGCCGGCGGTCAGGATTTGACAATCCTCGCTGGCGAGGCGCCGCGCCAAGGCGGAACCAACCATGCCGCGATGACCGGCAACGTAGACGCGTTTACCGCGCAGATCGAATTTCATTTCGTCCTGACCGTCTTAATCGTTCGGATTGTATCGGCTTCCCTCGGTTTCGAGCAAAGCGAGATCGCTTTCGACCATCTCCCGCACGAGGTCAGCGAACCCGATCTTGTGATACCAGCCCAGGCGCTGTCGCGCCTTTGACGGATCACCGAGCAGCCGGTCGACCTCGGTCGGTCGGAAATATCGCGGATCGACGGCGACAAGCACCCCGCCGTTACGGGCGTCGATGCCCTGTTCGTCGACACCCCGCCCGCGCCAGGCAATCTCCCGGCCGACCTGCGCGAAGGCGAGCTCGACGAACTCGCGCACCGAATGCGTCTCGCCGGTCGCCAACACATAGTCATCCGGCTCATCCTGCTGCAGGATCAGCCACATCCCCTCGACGAAGTCGCGAGCATGGCCCCAGTCCCGCTTTGCATCGAGATTGCCGAGATGCAGCGTGCGCTGACGCCCGAGCTCGATCGCCGCAACGGCGCGAGTAATCTTGCGGGTGACAAAAGTCTCACCGCGGGTGGGTCCCTCGTGATTGAATAGGATCCCGTTAGAGGCGTGCATGCCGTAGGCCTCTCGATAGTTTACAGTGATCCAGTAGGCATAGAGCTTGGCGACGGCGTAAGGGCTGCGCGGGTAGAACGGTGTGGTCTCCCGCTGTGGTGTCTCCTGTGCCTTGCCATAGAGCTCGGAACTCGAGGCCTGATAGAATCGCGTGATTTCTTCGCGCTTCAGAATCCGGATCGCTTCGAGCAGCCGAAGCGTGCCGAGCGCATCGGCATTGGCGGTATATTCCGGTGTTTCGAAGCTCACCATTACATGGCTCTGCGCGGCGAGATTGTAAATCTCCGTGGGCTGGGTCTCCTGGACCAGGCGGATCAGGTTGGTCGCGTCTGTAAGGTCGCCATAATGCAGCGTAAACGGCAACCCCTGCTCGTGTAGGTCGTGGTAGAGGTGGTCGACCCGTGCAGTGTTGACAGATGAAGAGCGACGCTTCACACCGTGAACAACGTAGCCCTTTTTAAGCAAAAACTCGGCGAGATAGGCTCCGTCCTGGCCGGTGGCGCCGGTAATCATCGCCACATTATCAAGTGTCAAAGAATGAAGACTCCTCTAGGAAGGATCACGCCCTCGCCCCGGCTGATAGAGCTAGTCCAGCGGTGGTCGCAAGCCTCGTTGCGTCAAAAACTCTCCGGGATTCCTCGGCCTCGGATATGCTTACGGCGCAATTTCCCGGGCAGTGCCCAAGCTATATCGCCGGACCAGGTGCGCTTCATAAGCTCGCTGAGGAGGAGGCTCACCCGTTCCGGGGAATAGCGTCCGGCCCGGGCGATGCACAGCAGGGCTGAAGCATATTTGCCATTGGCGATCATCGCCCGGGCGATCTCCAATTCTACGCTGGCGCGCAGCCTTCTGGCAGCACCACTCCCAAAGGTGGCCTCGGACCCCAGCATGTGCTTCTCGAGGAAGCGTTCTGCCGATCGCTGCACGATCCTGACCGAAGGTCTGCGGTCCACATGCAGGACCGCAAGCACGCAAGGACAGATGACGATGTTACGAAGCGCAAGACAACGGATCATCCAATCCCAATCCTCGAACCGCCGTAACGCAACGTCGAACATTCCCACTTGTTGAAAAACGCCGCGCTTCACCATCAAAGTCGAGCCCGGGCCTAGCGCACACATCGTCAGCTGCTGACGTTGCCAATCGGCATGAGGGTCGGGAATAATGTCTTCATAACGGCCACTGACGATGCGATGGATGCGAAATCCAGTGGTGCTGATCCCTGTCGTCGCCGACGAAGTCCGCATTGTTTCGATTTGTTGTTCGAGCTTGTCCGGCAGCCACTCGTCGTCGCTATCCAAAAAAGCTATGTATTCGCCGCGGGCTAGGCTTATGCCGGCGTTGCGCGCGGCCGACGTGCCCGAATTGTTTGCGAGCTTGACGAATTTGAGCCGCCGCTCCGAATACCTCGAGACCACTCTGCTGGTGCGATCCGCTGATCCATCGTCGATCACCACAAGCTCTAGATCCGACATCGTTTGGCGCAAGACGCTTTGCACGGCTCGCCCGACGGACAATTCACCGTTGAACACCGGCAGGACAACCGAGACCGTCGGCCTGAAACTGGTGTGCCCCCGGTTCACCGGCCGGCGGGCTCCAGCCGACGAAGAGACAACCGCGTCCAGCGCTTCAGCCGGCGAGCGGCGAACGCCAAGAACTCGCGGGGTAGCTCGATTGGCCACCGCGGCGAGACCGCCAGGGTGTCCCGCAGCACGCCGCTGACGCTTGCCCGGTAGCGGCCCATTCCGGATAGGTAGAGGAGTAGAGCCGCCTCCTTCGCGCACCACCTTCGGCAGAGTCGTCGCTGCGTCGCCGGCGTATCGGGGGAGCTGAGAATGCGACGGCAGATTTCGAGATGCTCGAGCCGGATCGCGACCGATGCCGACAGGTCGGGATCAATTGTCAGCGAGCCGCTATGGAGCCGGAAGCGATATACATATGCGGGGACCTGATGAATTCGGATGCCGGAAGCAAAGGCGCGCATCAGCCATTCGCGATCCGCGGCGAGCCGAAACCGCGGATCGAAATAACCGATGCGGTCGTAGAGACGCCGGTGGATGAACAAAGCATTTATTGCCGGAGCGCCGAGCGCAACATCGGCCGGGCGGAGCGCCACGGGAAACTCGGCGGTCAAGGTCCTCGCCCGCGCCTCCAACCCGGTGTCGTCGGCGAAATATGACGCACGGCCGCGGACTGCATCCGCCTCCGTCCCGGCTTTCGCATCGGCTTCAGCCACACTCTCGAGGGAGCCGGGGGACAGCAGGTCGTCACTGTTCAGCTGGCAGATGATGTCGCCGCGCGCCGCCTGCAAACCCAGGTTCAGGGCGTCGTAGATGCCTGATCCAGGCGCCTCGACAAGGCGAATGCCGGGCCTGCTGCGCAACAGCGATAGCGTGCCGTCGGTCGAACCGCCATCGACGACCAGATGCTCCCTCGGCACCCTTCCGGCACGACAGACGCTGTCGAGAGCTGCGCCTATCAGACTGACCCGATTGAGAACGGGAGTGACGATCGAGATCAGGGGTCTAGTCATGCTGCAGCGCAAACTCAATCAGGCAATCCCGGCCGGCGGACCCCATTCTGGTGCTATCGGCCGAAGAGATCGATGGCCTCGCCGACCGTCACAATAAAGCGGCGACCGGCATCGAGCACTCGCTTCTGGTGCGCGGTCGCAACTGACCCCTCTTCGGCTGGGTTCGGTCTCCGTGGCAGCGCCGGCCATATTTCTGCCAAACGGCTTGCGAGAGCGTCCGGATCGCGGGGCTGGAAGGTCCAGGCGCGCTGCATTCCCGCCGTTTGCTCCCTGTGTACCGGGAGATCGGACAGCAGCATTGGCGCAGCTACGGCCTTTGCATCCTCGACGACGGTGCTCCAGCCCTCAAACAACGAAGGTTGCACCACCAAGGCCGCGTGGCGGAAGATTTCGATCTGGTCGGCACGCGGTACCATCCCGAGGGTGCGAACCTGGTCGGATACACCGAGCTCGACTGCCAGCGACATCAGCTCGTCGAAATAGCCTGGAGAGCGAACATCGCGCTCGAGCCCGGTACACACTAGCGGAATCTCCAGCCCGCGCTGGCGCAGCCGGGCGAGAGCCACGAGCACAGTAGTGTGATCCTTGTGGCGCCAGAATTGATTGGCTACGTAAGCGAACTTCTCGGGCAACTGATATGTCGCGAGGGGATCCCGCCCACCGCGCTCGCGTTCCGAAAAAACCGAGCAGAAGGACCAGACTCGCGGGGTCACCACGGCATCTGGAAAAAACCGCTGAAAATCGCCGAGCGCCGCCCGGCTGCTCAAAACCAGCATAGTCCGTTTCGCGGCGATTTGTCCGAAGGCGGAAGTTCGGCGTTTGCATTCTTCAATCGAAAAGAATTCAGGAAGAACCAGATGCTGGAAGTCCGGAATCCAATGCATGTGCACGGTACCAGGGACCGTGGGACCAAAGC
>Ga0209526_10002233_pt1 | contig 13021 bp, 18 predicted proteins | sample JacPinW_OM2H0_M1_FD_188566 | JGI IMG/M metagenome (GOLD analysis project Ga0209526, IMG submission 188566) | Forest soil microbial communities from Algoma, Ontario, Canada - Jack Pine, Ontario site 1_JW_OM2H0_M1 (SPAdes) (version 2) | ecosystem: Environmental > Terrestrial > Soil > Boreal... | reverse complement strand
AATTTCCGGCAAATCCAATCGCTGGAGTTCCGGCGATTTCTATTGTCGATCAATCGCTTCGGAATAATTCACGGACGACTAGCTAGCCAATAAGCACCTTACGAGCTGCAACGGCCCAGCCTAGCCGGATCACCCATCCGAGGTGGCGACGCCAGTCAGGGCGACCCGTCACGGCGCTGTAAGCGCCTGCAGAACCGGGTGCGGGCTGGGCCGCGATTTGGCTTCAACAATGGACCTTATGCCCAGTGCTGCCGATGACGAATGGCAATCAAATACTTCCTGCACAGCGCGCGATAAACCAAGTTGATGATCTGTCCCACCATGACCGCACCCCATTGTTTGATCGACGTGCATCAGAGCGGATTCTTGTTTCAGGCCGGCTTCGTCGTGTCCAGAAAATGGCTTCGTCGGAGCCGCGGACAGCCGAAAGGATACTCGGAAACGGAGAGTCAAGAGCATTCGAAACTATGGCGGCCCCCGCTCATCCCCCGCGTTGGGCCGTCTTTGCACTTTGAGACGATGTCGGACGCCTGAAGGCCCTTTCGAGAGCCCTCTCGTGCCCATGTTGCGCTTCACAAGACAGGCGCCGCCCGCGCGGCGGATCCGGCTGCAAAGATCGCCGGCCTCGCGACGCGTGTCGGTGCCGATCCGGACCTGGTAGAACGCACTAGTGCCGCGGCTGCGGAACAGTAGGGGCAGCAGGCTTGGGTCATCCTGATTGCCGAAGACGGTGCTCAAGCCCCTCATCGCGCGCGCATACATCGCGAGCGCTTGATCGCGATTGAAGCCAGCGGCAACCTGCACGCCCCAGAGCCTGACGGCGGCGCGCGTCACGCTATGTTCAAGCTGAGCGACAAAGGCATTGGGCGCGTCTTTGAGCAACGCCATCAACTCGCGGCAAGTGGCGTTCGGTGCTTGGTCGGGCATCTTGCCATTCGGGCCGGCCGCGGCCCAATCGTCGACGCTGGTTCCGGTAACGGCGATGACGTAGTTGCGCGTCTCCCGCGGCATATTACCAGTGCCGTCGAGCCATTCCTGCACCCGCCGCGGTCCGGCATTATAGGCGGCCGCGGCGAGGCCCAGATTGCCAAACTGCTTGCGCAATTCATTCAGGAACTCCGCGGATTTGGGCAGTGCCTGCACGGGATCGAAAGGGTCGAGCAAGCGGCGCTCGCTGGCGGTCCCCGGCATGAACTGCGCGATCCCCTGCGCGCGGCGGCCCGTGCGGGTCATGGGTCCTACCGCATCGGACTGAAACCGGCTTTCCTGCCAGATTACGCGCGCGAAAAATTCAAGCGGCAGATCACTCGCCTTCGCCGCCGATTCGATCATCAGGCACATCGCCTCGCGGGCGTCGCTATCCTGCGCAGTCTCTGCGGCATTTTGCGCGGGCGCAGCATCCTGTGCGAATGCCGGCGCCCCCGCCGACAGGAGCATCACAGACACAGCATATACCGCAGCACGCAGAGCGGAGACAGTTTCTACCGCCATGTCTCGTTGTTCTTTCAGCTCCACCTTATCCGAAGCGGTGCTTCGGTGGTCCGTCAAGCTATGCTTGGTCCCTTTAGGCCAACATGCCAACAATTATCGCGCGGACGGCGACGTTGCCTCAGATTGCGACGCTCGCACTGATTTGCGATGAGCCCGGGTCCACCTGTCCGTATCGTGATGGCCTTCACCATCCGCCCCCGCGCAGATGCTGCATAAACTCCCTTCGCGGTGGTTTGGCGTTTCGGATCTTCCGGACCGAGACGGCCCTGCCATGGGCACAAATGTGAACCATTCCATTTGCGAATTACGGAAACGAGGCAGCACCGGACCCTCGTTCACGTCTGGAGAACTATAGGGACTTAAGCCGCCTCGGCCAGAAGCCGAAGCCGGAAAATCGGTCTCTCGGCGTCGTCCATGACCGCAATCTGCCAGAGGGAATTGACGGCTAGCTCGGTTGAAATATCCCTGGCGAGATCAACGAAGATCGCCATTGCTCCTTGGCGAGCGAATCATTTGCTCTCAAAACTGTCTCGTCACAGATGTCCGAAAATTTACCCTTGCGCACACGGAACGAGAAGCGAAGCACGCACCAAACACGCCGGGCAGATGATTCTAGTCAACCCGATATCGTGCTCTTCGCTTCAAACCGGCCCGGCAAAAAACCCAATGGCAAGAGCAAGCAGCATAAACCCGCCGAACGCATAAATCGCGATGTTTAATGGATTAGTCATCGGATCCTAAGCCCACCGGTGTTGCCGTCGCATGGCGTTCAAATACTGCCTGCACAGCCCGCGATAAACCAAGTCAAAAATCTGCCCCAACATGATCGAACCTCGTTGTTTGACCGAGGATAGGCTAGCCAGTGTTTGTTTCCGGACAGCTTCACGAGAATTGGAAAATGGTTTCGTCGGGTACCACGGACAGCCGAAACGACACTCGGAAATGGATAGTCAGGAACGTTCGAGAGCGCAGGAATTTGCAGCGGTTGAGGCGTGGTGTTCGCGGGAGCGTCCGCGTATGTCTGGTCCCGTGTGTCGCCGCGCATCAGATGTTATGAAAAGTCGACCGCGGCTGTTTCCTCGACGGCGGGAACTCGTCGCGCGGAAGGCCAAGTCCACTGAGGTATCCTGTTATGAAGGCATGACCAGTTCGATTGCCCGGTCGCCGTCAGATCTGCTAACTAGATCATTTCGAGCCATAGACTCGATCATCGGCCAGTTTTGCCTGAAGAATGTCGTAGCGTCGTGGATATTGGGCGCCTGCACTTTGACACTACAAGCTTGTCTCCCGCCCCCGTTCGTTATTTGAAAATGGAAAGTATAGGCTATCGTCTCCGCGACCTTATTAGTCGGTTGGCGTTCGCGGCGCATTTGGTGTCCCCCCTTCGTGCGTCGAAACCGAGACAGTCTAAGTTTACGATTTGGCTTTTCGTGCGGCGCGTTGGTGGCGAAGTTGGTGCGGGACTAGCGTTGGATTTAAGGCTTCGTCTTGGTCAACGAAGCGAGGGCATTCTTCACAACTGCGGAAAACTTCACCCAGCTGCAAGGTAGTGAAACCCTCTTCACAGCGTGCAGATTTCGATCGATCGACTGGCCGCTTTGTGGCGGCCATCCTCCAAGGCCAGCCGACAAAGGCTACTTGGGAGAAGTTATTAGGAAATCGGCGATAGACTTGGCTTTTTTTAGGAGGGTATTTTGATCTCATTGGTTAGTACCAGCCCGCTGGCGTTCGAGTTGGTTTGCAAGGACACGACACTGAGGACGGTAGGGGACGCTGTCAGGGCAATCGCTGGATTGACACCCGAACAGCGCGAAACATATTATTGGAAAGTTGCAATCCTCACTCTCAACAGCGCGATCAAAGAACCCCAATACATCAACGCTGCTACCATCAGTTTGCAGTCGGCTCTGAATCTGACCGGGATGCTTGCGCAGCCACCAGAGACTCCCTGAACTCCCTCTCCGCTTCTTGGTCTTCCTCCCATTTCTTTCGCGCGGCTTCCTTCGAACTATGCAGATCACGAAAATTTTCCGGCCTGCACATGGCGCGCTGCCGCACACCGGGGACCCACACAGCGCAACCTGGCTGCCGGTTTCAGGTGATACAATGTCTGACAGAGCTGTCTTGATTGAAAAGCGTCTGAATTGGTCGGGCACTGACGACGGAGAGTGCAACGGCCATTGATACGAAGGAGCGCGTTGCTGAAATCAGGCGATTATCCGTGACTTGCGGCGGCGAAAATCCTGCTTACGGCGAGCGTCGCAGAGCTACCCGATATCGTCAAAGCGCACTTGAGAAGGTCGCCACGTTCAACGACTTCAATGAAGTGAACGACCCGCACCAAGAAAGGGATTACGGGTCGTTCGATCATACCGACCGAGAGTTCTGGTTCAAAATCGACTACTGCGATTTTGAAATTGGAGACGGCTTCCCCAGATCTGGCTGACCTCACTCTGCTGTTACTAAGCGCATCATGACCATCGGCCTAGCGCGGGATTGGTTGAAACTCAGGCTCCCAGATCCGGGACCCATTTTTCATCATCATTCGACGCCGCCAGCTTTTTCAACCGGCTCTCAGTCATGGCCAACTGCGCCAGGATCTCTGCTTCTTCCAACCAGAATGCGGAGCCTTCACCATCCATTTTTGCACGCTGTCGACAGAAAGCTTCCAACGCGCGGTAACGCTCAATGTCTTCCATTTTCCCCTCCCTGTGCAAACGCGCTTATGCTGCCTTAAATTTTTCTCAATTGCGAGTCGAGCGTCGGTTCCGATTCAGGAACCGGATACAATCTAAAATCGATAGCTTTCTACGAATCCTCCTCCAAGAGCAGCGCGACGGGCGCTGGCGCGGTGAGAAACTTGGAAAGCCGCGTTGAGAAAACACGACGCGAAACGTGAGAAGCTATCTGTCGAACAACCTGCCGAGTTGGCCTTTCAACTACCTACATGACACCGAGGGTAAGGCCCTCAAACAACAGCACCAGTGGGAAACCAGAGCGCGGTGGAAAGGGAAGCCACCGAAGGTGATATTGAGATTTCTATCTGACTCTTCCTCTTCTTCTGCACCAAGCGCCGCTTGACCTGGACAACTTCGACAAGCTCGGCTTGGACGCGCTCAAAATTGGACCCCCCGCGTACTTCCAGTTTCGAGATAGCGCGCTGTGCTGCAGCGTGGATATTCCGTTTTCGGCGCGCTTAGCGGACGTCGATGTGCTGGCCAATGGCACTTTTGCGCCCCATTAGCGGACTTGTGCACGACGGACTGGCGGTGCGAGAAATTGCCCGCCGCTTGAGGTTGCCGCCGTCTGATGTCCGTCGAGTGCTTCGCCGCTTTTTTGACGCTCTTAGACCCTAACCCAGCCTGGAGTTGGATTGGGAACGTCGGCATTTGATCAACATGTCGAGCGCGGTTTGAAGGACAACAGCGGCGGCATGCAGTTAGCTTCCGAACGTACGCCGCTGCGGAAACGTTGGTTCCGTCTACTCGCCCTTGGCGCAATTTCGGCACTGATCGGCAGCGTGGCACACGCCCAAAATCTCGATCAGGGCAAATCGGCTGCCAAGCTGTTTGCGGATGGTTGCACGACATGTCATCGCAGCGCGCGCGGTCTTGCCAAGGACCGCTTTCGTCTTACGCTCTTCTTGTTCCTGCAAGAGCACTACGCGAGCAATTCCAGCTCGGCCTGGGCACTCACCTCTTATCTGGAAACCGTCGATGGCGCACAGCGCGGCCAATCGCGGGACGCCGCAGCGAAGCCGTCGGCTCCTACTACTCGCTCAGCACGGTCCGTCAATCGCCCGCCTGGACCGGTGCCGGGGCATTAGATCGGCGACGCGCCTATCCGAAGCATCGCCTCTTTGTTCTGGCGGCCCCCCGGATACCGCTTTCCGTTGAGCTTGATCTTGAACGTCGTTCGCAGTGGCGCATCGCAATTGGATACATCGCTCATGACTGCGTGTTCGAGCGCTGAACGGCCAGCGTCGCGCCGCTCAGGCTCGGGACGACGACAAGGCGATTGATCTCTCCGTCGTTGAAGGCTTTGAGGAATCGGTCATAGTTTCTGATCGAGACGCAGCCGTTCGAATCGCCATTGGGGCCGAGCATGTAGCTATGCGCGAGCAGCCCGGAGCGCCCGTTCGTGGTACTGCCCTCGGCGGGGATCATGCGCAGTGCCTGCACGCCGTGAAACAGCCGTTCGCGCGGCTTCAGCTCATAGACGGCCGGCGGGGTCGCGCCCGCGTTCGGCAAGCTAACGTGCTCGGGGTCGTCCCTCAGGCTGCCTATTCCGGAGTGCGCCTCCAGGCTTAAGCCGTTCGGCAGGTAAACCGCACGCGCCGAGATGTCGTAGACCGCGGTAAGATTGTCGTAGCCGAGAGAGGCCAGATCCGGCCCCTGGCGAAACAGCCCTCCGTCCACCGTGAGCGAGGCGAGGGTAACGTGTCCCGGCAGCAGCTCGGACAGTCTTTGCAGGAGCGTGCGATCGTGCGGCTGGGCCGCATTGTCAACCGGAGCCAGGGCCGGTGCGGGCCGCAATTCCAGATTTGCCATAGCGGGACGAGACCTTGGCAAGGGAATGCCGGCCGGGGCCGACGGCTTGCTCTGATCGGCCTTGCCCTCATCGAGGCCGGCCTGATCAACAGAGGCGGTGCGCCAGTCCCGGGACATCAGCTGTCGGGCGAGCATGCCCTTGGCGTAGCGGAACTTCAACTCGACGGCAGCCTGGATGGAACGGTCCAACGACCGCAAGGCAAGATCGCCGGCGGGCCAGTCGGGCGATGAGAGCGGAGAAAAACGATCGTCGAAGGAGATGCGATCCGGGCTTCGCGGCAATGCCGCCGATGCGACCGCTGGGGTTCGGTCGGAATCGGCAATCCAGGCAGCCACACCGAGTACCAGAGCGAGCGCAGCAAGAACCAGCGCGGCCGTCTCAGACCACCCCATGCGGCGGCGCAACAATACGCCGTCAGCAATCGCTGCATCGAAAGCCATCAAGTCCCCAACAGCCATTAACCCCGATTCCACCTCGTGGAGCGCCTCCCCACACGAGTATCCGTCGACCAGCCGGGCACCATATGAGAGCCAAGAGTGAGGCATAATCGAGACAAGCGACGGTATCGGACGGCGTCCAATAATCGGATCGCCGCTTCCACTTCGCCACACATTGCCTGCAACCCGCGAAGGTCGCGATCGATCGCCAATCCCGCGCCGTCCGCCGAGATGGCTGCGGAATAGCTGCTTCTGGCGGAGTCCCCCGGAAATCGTCCCCCGGTGGCATCGCACTTAAACTGAAAATTGCAGTCGCCGGGTCCGGCTCGCCTTATCGGGACCCCAATCCGCGGTAAGGATTCACTGCACGTCCGCCGGAACGACCTCTTTGAAGGTTCGTTGAATCCAGGTTTCTGCGGCCCGGAGAATGTTGTGGGTAGGTCCAGTTGGAAGCCGTTGGCCGGGCAGGCGACGGGCGATGATCAAGTAGTTGCAATTGGCGCCAAAGCGCCCTTTCCCCGATTGATCGATCCAGGGCCGAAGTCATCCGACTTGATAGAGCGCGCAGCGATCGTCGCGAAGCAAATGAGATACTTTGGAATGGCCGCTCAAAAGTTGTCGTTCAGCGAACTGCTTCCATCTGCAGAACGTGCTGGATTTGTTTTGCTAAGCAAGGACACTGAACGCAAAGAAGCCGGATTTCGATGGGCCGCAGGCGAACCCAACTTTATCTTTTCTGTGTCATTCGAGCATCCGGATAGAGTTTCGGTGATTGCAGAGGCCTATGGGGACCTTTTCGGCCTCGTCTTACTGAGCCACTCGCACATTCCCAACATTTCGGTCGAAACGAAGCCATCACTGGGTGACGATGAGCTAGGCCGCAATGCCCTGCGGTTTCGAAATGTGTTGCTAATGTTCGCTGACTTCGATGATAGGCCAGCATGGACGAAATATTGATCAATCGGAATTTTCATCAGCCATTTTTGGGCACGCATATAGCCTCACGATCAGGCATTGCTCCGCGGACACCAAGTCCGTTCAGTGCCCCAGTGGCAAAAATTCAATCGTGATCGGCCGCGTTTGCGCTGGGCCCCTGACTTCCGCTCTACCTTGGAGGGTCAATTCGCGTATCCATTACTATGGTATCTTATTCCCGGTGAAGATTTACGAGTTAGTTCACAATCGTCGGCAAGCAATTCTGCTTCGCGAACGGCCCGCCGAAGGCGCAGCAATTCCGCATATTGATCGCTAAGACGTTGCCCGGAAAAGTCGCGGATCGACATCTCCGACTTTGGTATCAGAAGTTTTCCAGCGGTCATAATTCTGTCCCCTGCCTTCCCTACTGCTTTCGGTTGTCGTACCGAACCGACTTCGGGTTCATCATGAACAAAAACAAACGCGTGATCGCGCATCCTTGGCGCACGTGACGCGGCATCTTGGCTCGGTCGAGACCGTGAGCGATGCTATGGCGTTCTGGCGTGTTGCCGCGTCCTGCCCGTCACTTCACCACCCGCAGCCCATACCCGCGCTCCATACGGTTCATCGCTGCAGCCAATTCTGGTGTGTCCAAGACCGCGATCAATTGGGTGATTGCTTCATCAGCATCACGCGGGCCCGATACAAGGTGTTCGGCCACGATCAAACTGACCTGACGCAACGCGGAAAAAACTAGCTCCTGATCGGTCACAGGCCCTCGCGAATTCGTTGAGATGGCGAGGTCGCCGGATGAAAAAAGCCGACGGCCCCCATCGCCTGGCTTCAAATCGTGGCCGAGGACGGGGTCAATCGGCCAACTCCAGGCGACGATCGACGATAGGCGCGACAGTGAGAGGCCACAACGCAATCCGCGCCTTAACCTAACCGGTCAAGGTTACTGCAGCGGGCGATTGCAAATTAGTCTGAACGGCCCGGAGTTAGAACTCGGCTGGCGTTATCAACTACGTCCGCAAACTACTACAGATGTCCCCGGCAACATCGTCCATAGCCGCAGCGCTGATCTGACACTCGACCGCCTCGTCGCCATTCAATATTGTGAACTTGAACGCCGCTCGTTCTCTCGTAGCCCAACGACTGGCCCGGCGTCAGCGGCATTGAGGCTCAACGTCCCCTAAAATGCGACTCCCCCGCAGATCTTGTCAGAGGATGAGACCAACGTCCGCATCACCGCGTGTGCGCCGATCACAGGGATCGGCAGCTCATGTACGGGGCTGGGCATTGTTCATTCGCTTTTCTGAGCCATACACCAGCCAGCCAACCGTGAAGACCGCAATCTGGGTCGCGAGTTTGCCGCGCCGTACCATCAAGATTCCCCCCTTCGACGATTACTCCAACTGAGGCGGCCCTTAAGCCAACTCCATCAATTTTCGCAGTGCTGCCTTAGGTTGCTCGTCACCGACAGCGGTGGCTTGCGAATGATCGAACTTAGCGACCAGCTGCCGGCCCTCCCATAACTCAACGTCGTGCCCATCAACGAGCTGTTCAGCCGCCTTCATGGCGGCGGCATCGTTTGGGTGATCGCTCAAAAAATCGGCGGCCCTAATAAAACGATGACCATCGATCCCGAGGATATAGACGCGATATTCCGGCATCGTTGCCGCTCCATTGGATCAGCCACCAGCGCAAAACTGTTACTCCCCGAAGAAGCCGAGATTTGGGCATTGACGTAGCAACGCCGCAAAGGCGAACGGGTTCCACGAAATAGGACATCCGCTGCAAATGGCGGCGGGCATTCAGGTCGCTGCAAGAGTTGCCGCAAACTTCCACTTTCAACGCAAGCACGCGGTTCCGAGGCGCCAAATGAACAGTTTTTCCGAGACTCGGAAGCTGAACAGGCCCAGATTTGATTAATTAATGTGCTTTCCGCTTGGGGATGGGGATGCTTAATTCCGGTACGGCGGATGTGTCTGGCCTGCAGACCCAGCATGGGATTGACTCGAATTGCCCCCAAACAAGCGCGGCTTTGAGGAGCGGACTTTCAACTGATACCTTGGGCTGGTTGGCCAGCGAGCTAAAGCTACCGCGCTAGGAGGTTGCTGCCTCACCGGGTCATTAAAGGGGACTGAACCAAATGGACAAGCCTCCAGAGCTTGGGTTGCCAAGGCAGCTGGGCACTTTGCTCAAATTCCAAACGTCGCCGAAGGACAAACGGAAGTCCTTACCTACCGAACGGCTGCAAGCAGCCCGCGCGGCTGCGTCGGCGAACTCCGGCCGGCTAAGGCGAAGAAGCGGGCTTGGAGCCAAGTAGGAACGATGGAACGCATGAATCCGGATATGGAATTTGACGTCGATCGCTATCGAAAATTGCTTGCTGAAGCAGTCGACGAAACGAAGAGACTGGCGCTTATCGACCTACTGATCGAAGAGCGAGCCAAAGAGCGACTGGAAGCGGAAGTGGCCGCTGATCGGGCTGCAACTACGGTGCGGACCATCGCCGCAGTCCTCAGCATATCGCGGGGTTGATGTGCGATCATTGCCAAGCCTCAGTCGCTTTTGCCACGCATTGCCTGCAACTGGCGAAGATTGCGCCCGATCGCCAATCTCGCGCCGTCCTCAAGAGAGATGGCTGCGGAGTGGCTAAAGCTGGCGGACGTCACCAGCCAATCCCGCGGGCAGCCGGAACCTGCATGGAAAATTGCGCCTGGGAGGGTTGACCAATCCTCCCGTAGGCGAATTCCACGATGACCCGCCTTGTGGCCTAGAATCCGAGAAGTGCCAGCCCGATCCAGCTAATCGCGAAGAGAGAAACCGCCGAAGTTGCGACGGCCGCCGCCGAAATCGATACCTTGATGATTTGACCGCTCATGACACTATACCGACCAAAAACGGCCGCCAGTGGCTTTGCGCCGGCGGCGGGGACCGGAGGCATGCATCTTCCGGGCTATAATTGTACGTCTGATGGCTCGCCATAAGGTTCAAAGAGATGTTGAGGCAACAAAGCCGCCGAGCGGAGTTTAGTCGCCGGACGGCTTTGCCGGGGGCACGTCCGGATGGGGGAAAGTCCGGTAAGAGATCCGTAGCAGATCCTAGACGACGCCCATGTGAAGCAGTTCACATGTCGCCGAGCGTCGTAATGTCCATCACGGCTCGCCAGCAGCGCTTGGGCGCTCACCTACTTTGTGACCCAATCTGATTTCCGCAGTGGCCCGAGCATCGCCTCCAGACCTCCAAATTTCTGCGAAACCAAATCGCCAAAGGCGACGAAAGGCGCGGAGATCAGAAGCAAGCAGTCAATGGGACCGCGTTCGATGTCCAACAGGCAAAAACGGACGGCGATATCCTGGCGACTCGAAGCCAGCCGAGGTGACGATTTATTTTTCTGCTTTAGTGGCCGCCTTAGGGTCGAGGCTGCTGAGCAGGTCGGCCAGATTCTCGGCAGCGTCAAGATAAACTGAGCGGGCAACTTCTTTTGCAGGTTCTCGAGCGGTGACATCCGCCATCTTATTTTCGTCAGCCTTTTCGAGTTCAGGTTCCCGCCTGTCAGCCGCGCTCCCGCCTCCGGGAAGATTGTTTCGGGTTGATTGCAATGACAACGGTGACTTCGTATCAGGATCTAGCCGAGGCGTGGTGTTCGTCAACACAGAGCCGTCCGCTACAACCTCGTAGTTTATCCGCAAATCGTGCGCCCGATATTCTTGTGACCTTCGATTTCTAATCCCGACGGCACCTGCGTTCGGGTTGCTAACTACCATTAACTCGCTCGTGACGTCTTTCCCTGCGTCTTTCCTTGCCGATGTGATAATCTTTTTGATGATCATCGGCAGATAGTCTTTGTCGTTCAGCACCAAATAGGCCCGCGCGAGTTCATCCACGTATTTCTGTCCGTATGGCACCAAGACGGCTACCAAGCGCCCAAGATCCGGATCATTTTCGACTAGCGACTTCCACTTTTCCTCATGATCGAAGGAATAGCCAACTGAGCTCGGGGGCTCGTCTTTTGACGAGACAAGCGCAGCTGGCTCCGGGGATAGACGCGGTTCCTCTCGAGGATGGAGTTCATCAAAACGCGAAGAGGTCAATTTTTGAAATCGCTTGTTTCGTTCCTCCGCAATGAGCAAGCAAATGAGACCCAGGCCCATCATGAAGAAGCCCAGCGCGGCCCAAACAATCGAAACGCACAGCAAAAAGCCGCCAATAAGGAGCACGGAGCCCAGACGCATCACTCAACCCTACCCGAACTAACGCCGACGCCGCTGTTACTTCGGCTTCCGGAAGTTACTGCCAAAAAATTCTAGTGCAGCATCCCCGCCTTCGCCCGCCAAAGGAAGATTACCTTCGGAAAGATGCGCGCCGCTGGCGCACGCGGTCTCCTGATCTATTGCTCAGACCACAGACCAAACCGCTTGGGTGATCCCAGACATGGCCGAATCGAACGCGGGGTTTAGTGACATGTGGTCACATTATGCCAGTGCCGGCCGCGCCATACGGCCCGGCGACAGCACCCGGCACGGCACCCGTAGAACCCATAGGGCGCATAGAGGGGAGCCGGCGGGTAACCACCGTCATAGTAGGGATAATCGCCGGAATAAAAGGGAAATGACCCCAAATAGCCTCCGCCGATCGCCTCGCCGGCGTATGCCGATTGGGAGGAAAATGCCATCGCGAGCAACAAAGCGACGGCGGAGAACAGAGCAAGGATTCTCATAAGGAATACCCCTCAAAAAGAGGAGGGTAGGGTAAACACTCCAGATAAGCGCCGCAAGAAGGTTCCTGCCATGACACGCCCGCCTATGGGGTTCTCGGCGACGACGCGCTCTCCTGATATGCAGGCAGAGGTTTGAATTATTGAACCCTTGCTTCCGTACCTAGTCCGCAAGAGGTCATTACTTGGATGCCATCTTCCTCCGACAAGATTGCGTTGTTCATCGATGGCGCCAATCTCTACGCGACGGCCAAGACGCTTGGTTTCGACATCGATTACAAGCGCCTGCCCAAGGAATTCAAAGTCGCGGCACCCTGCTGCGCGCTTTCTATTACACCGCAATCATTGAAGATCAGGACTTCTCGTCGATCCGCCCCTTGATCGATTGGCTGGATTAAAACGGCTACACCGTCGTAACCAAGCCGACCAAGGAATACGTCGACGCCGCCGGCCGCCGCAAGTTGAAGGGCAACATGGACATCGAACTCGCGGTCGATGCGATGGAAATCGCTGAGCATGTCGATCAGATCGTGCTGTTCTCCGGCGACGGCATGCTCCGGCCTGGTCATCGCTAGCTGCAGGCCGTCGTTACCGCCGGATGGGTAATTGCGCTGGGCCGCGGTTGCGCTGATCGGATGGCTTTTGGCTAGAAGACCTAGAAAAAGTGGGCTGCTTCCATCGCCGCGGAAATAATCATGCCCCATAGGGCGATGTTGATTTCAAGCGTAGCCAACATTTGAATTCTCCCGTCTCGCCGGACTTTGAACTCGCCGACGTTGCGTCCTGTAATAATGAAGCCGCGAGCTGATTGTTCCAACTACAAGTTTTGGGCAAGTGTTTGTTGTAAAGCGTGGTGCTCGCAGATCCTGACCGCGCCTCCGCCCAAAAAAGCGAGTATTGTCTT
>Ga0209526_10002232_pt1 | contig 13024 bp, 10 predicted proteins | sample JacPinW_OM2H0_M1_FD_188566 | JGI IMG/M metagenome (GOLD analysis project Ga0209526, IMG submission 188566) | Forest soil microbial communities from Algoma, Ontario, Canada - Jack Pine, Ontario site 1_JW_OM2H0_M1 (SPAdes) (version 2) | ecosystem: Environmental > Terrestrial > Soil > Boreal... | reverse complement strand
GCCAAGCAGATCGCGGCCGTGAAAGCTCGGGTCGTCGATGTTGGTAGCGCGCACGGAGACGATCGTGCTGCCGGTGTCGTTCACCAGGTCGAACCACCGCTGATAGGCGCTGGCCTGGAAGGTGGTGAGGCCGAGCACGGCGACCGCAACCGCGGAAATCAGAAGCTTCTTCATCGTAGTCTCTCCTTGATGTTTGATCGGCGCTGGGCCGAGGTTGGGTTTGTTTGTTTGGATCGATCGCGTTTGCTCTCGATCACGAGACCACATGTACCCAACGGAATTTTCCGCGCCGATCGGCGGAGCTTTCCGGAATTTGCCGCGCTTTCCGAAATTTTCCGGATCAGGAAAATGCGCTCCTCGGCCTCATTCCGGGGCGCTGGCAACTCGGTTTTTACCGACTTGGATCGCGCGCCGGCACAAAGTGGCGCATGTTACAACCATCCGGTAATACGGCCCCCGGAGCGGCACATGGACGAGGCGGACAGGAAGCGGATCGGTCAGGCGGTGAAGGAGCACATCGCGCGCGAGGGGATGAGCCGCGAGGAATTTGCGTTTCGCACCAAAATCCCGAAGGCCACCATCGACAAGCTCGTCATCGGCATCTTCTCGGAGAAAACCTTGGCGCGGCTCGAGCGTGCGGTGGGCCGAGCATTCCAGAAAACCGGCTCTTCGCTTGCGCGCGCCGCCGACAGCCTGGGCGGCTACCTGCACGCGGACTACAGGCACCTCGAAGGCCGATACCTCATGGTCCGGCCAGCGTTTGACGGCGAGCAATCGATTTGTCTCTTCCCGATGGAGATCAAGTGGGACGACAGCTCGCCCGGGCTCTGCCTCACCGGCAAACCCGAGGAGGGCATCGAAAAATCCGGCCAGATATCGATCCCGAAGAATTCCCAGTATCTGTTCGTCAATTCCAACGAGCTGGGATGGCAATCCGTGCTGATCATGTCGCTCGTCAACGATGATGAAATCATGCGCGGAGGACTGTTCACCCTGGGCAATGTCGGCGGCAACAACTACGTGCCCGTATTCGCGCCCGTCATCCTGCAGGGCGGCCAGCGCAGCGCGAACGAGCGCCCGGCTCTGCTTGCGCCCTCCGATGCGCGCTACGGGGCCCTGACGGGCCTGCTGACGTCCGTCTGCAAGGATAAATTTGTCCGCGTAATCGGCTGCGCGCAATGATGGGGTGGATGTGTGGGGGCGACGCATTGCATCGCCGTGGCATGCCTTCGTAGGGGCGACGCATGCGTCGCCCGGGCGTTCGCAGCACACACCCAAAGAGGGCGAGGCATGCCTCGCCCCTACGAAAGAGAGAGATCGTGGGCGATGCGGCGTGCCTTTCACTCCACTTGGCCGCTCCTCCAGCGGCCGTTCATGTGACACCAGCATTTGGCGCCGGGGCGCTCCTCGTGCTGGAGCGTGCAACGCACATCTGCGCTGATGACGCACACCGGCCGCTCCCGCCGCCGCGGCCGGATCGGCCCACCGAACGGATTGCCGGGGGAGATCGAGGGCACGCTGCGATTATCCTGGCTCCAGGCGGCCTTGATCGACAAGGCGAGGTCGGCAGGCGATATGGCCAGCAACGCGGCTATAAGCACAAGCACCCGAGACATGGATCGAGGATATCAGGTTTCAGCAACTGACGCAGCATTGCAGACTTACACAGATTTGTTGCGGCCTACACACATGGTGAGTTGCGGCCTATTGAGGAAGAAAAATACCAGCAATAAAGTGATGATATCAGTGAGCTTGACGGGAGGAAGACGATGGTTTGCGCAAAGGCTTCAGCTGCGCAGCGGTTGCGCTTTTCCAAGCACGCACTCGCGCTTTACCTCTTGTGGACGTTATCAGTCTCCCCCGCCCTGGCCACGAATTACGCGCTGCTCATCGGCGTCTCCAACTATAGCCACGAGAAGATCACGAAACTGAAAGGGCCGGCGAACGACGCTACGCTGCTGTGGCGGGTGCTGGAGAAGCGCGGCTTCGCGAGCGAGAACATGACCGTGCTGGCCGATGGTCTTCCTATCGGCCCTGGTTTTCCCGCGAGCAAAGGCGATCCGACCCGCGCCGCCATCCTGGAAGCGTTCGCAGAGCTTGCCCAACACGCGGGCGCGGGTGACCTCGTGCTGATCTATTTCTCCGGTCACGGCACCGAGCAGCCGGTCGTCAATCAAGGGCAGGACCCGGAGCGCGGCAACCTGGATCAGGTGATGCTGCCGATTGACGCCGGCACCTATGACCAAGCCACCAAGACCGTCCGCAACGGCATTGTAGATGACGAGATCGGGATCGCTCTCGACAAGATTCGCGAGCGCGGCGCCGATGTGTGGGTGATCATCGATGCCTGCCATGCCGGCTCGATGACGCGCGGACTAGTGGACGGCGTGGTAGTGCGCGGGGTGGAGCCATCCGCGCTCGGGATACCGGCGGCTGCCCCAATCCTGCCAGCGAAGATGATGGCGGGAGAAAACATGCACTTTCCCTCGAAATCGCCTTCAGGCTCATTGGTCGAGTTTTTCGCGGTCGACAGCTGGCGCGAAGCGATCGAGCGTCCGTTCGATGCTTTTGCTCCGCCGATGCTGGGGGAAGGTTCAGAGCGGCGCGTGGGGGTATTCACTTATTTTCTGTACAAGCTGCTGAGTGACGGCACCCGGAGCATCAGGAGCTACCGCGATCTGGCGAACCAGATCGTGCGCGACATTCAGCAATCGCGAATGCCTCCGCCGGCGCTCCCGCTTTTTGGCGGCGATCTCGATCGGCCGCTGCTTTCAATCGGAAAGGCGCCGCCTCCGGCAGCATGGGAGTCGAAGATCGACGGCAATACCGTGGAGGTGGATGCCGGCGCATTGCACGGCATCACCGAGAATGCCGTTCTGAGATTGTCAGCCTCGCCCGAGCAGGACGCGCCCGAATGGGCGCGGGCAGTCGTGCAAAAGGCCGATCCCATACGCTCGGTGGCACGCATTGATCCACCGGCTCTGGCGCTCCCGCCCGAACGGCTGTGGGCGCGTATCGCCATTCCTGGCGTTTCGTTCGTGCTTGCGGTGGCGGAGCCTCCCGAGTCTGATGCGGCAACGCGCAAGCTGATCGACGAAAGCAAGGCACTTGCGGCTCAACAGCGGCAAGGAGCCATCGATTGGGTGTTCGCCAAGGCCGACGCGGCGGATGTGCGGTTGCAGGTTCATGCCGGGCGAGTGTGGCTTCTTCCGGCGGACGGAGAATGGGTGCGAGAGGATTTCCAGCAGGCAAAGCCAAGGCTCAAGGCCTATCCCGTGACGCCCTCCTATCCGGTGTCCTCGCCCGACTCCCCCGCCAAGCTCGCCGGAGCACTGCGCGCGATCGCCAGGGCGCGAAACATGGTGCGGCTCGCCGAAGCCGCCGATCCCAGGCATGCATGGAATGAGCATGATCTCGAAGTATCGGCGCAGCGAGTGCCAGCCTTTGGAGACGACAAGGATCCACACCGCGCCTGTCCGAACCTCGCTCAGGTCTCCGAACAGGATCTGCTGAAAGTAGCGAAGCCGATCGATCTCAGATTGCCGCAGCCAGTGTTCCACTGCGACCTGGTGAAAATAACCATGAGGAACAACGGCCCGCGGGACGTCGACGTGAACATCTCTTACATCGACGCCGCAAGCGGAATCAAAAATCTGGGCCTCGAGTGCACGGTTACGATTCCGGCAGGAGGACCGCCCCTCGTGCGTTCTCTTTGGATCACCACCTGGGACACAAAAGCGAATGCGCCCGATAGCGTTGGACGCGAGCATATCGTAGTGACAGCCGTGGAACGGCAGGGGCAGTCTCAGGCCGATCTGTGCTTCATCCAGGAGGCGGTGCGCGGGGTAGACCGCGGCCGGCGCCGAGGAAAGGTGCCGGGCAAGGCTGGATGGCTGCTCGGGGCCCTGGAGCAGGCGGCGCTCGCGTCCTCCGGGACACGCGGCGCTGTATCGTTAGATCACGACGACGGACCCGACGAGCCGCGCGCCGGCATGTATCTGCTGACACTTCAGGTCACGCCGACATTGTCTCCGTGATCACGCATGTAGCCAGGGCAGCGAGAACGTTGAGCTGTGCGTACGTAGAGGCGGGTTTCAAACCCGCCCCTATGCAAACACACGGTCCGCCGAGAGGATCGCGCCCGCGTGGGCACGGCGCGCGAGATTTTCTCGGCGCGGAGATCGTGGAGGGGCGCGCCTTTGCTACGACGATTCTGGAATTGCGATGTTGAGTCGCTTATCAGATTGTACTAGCGTGAAGCAGTTGGAGACGGCTCTGCAAAGACACATTGGTCGTGGTCCGAGTTGGGGGAGTGCGGATCATGTCTGAAGCGATGGGGCAGCGACGTTTGAGCTCGCATCCGAGTGGGTTACGCCGCGGCGGCTTGCAGCGACGAACCGCTGGCATGTTTCGATTCTGGTCGAGTCTGGCCATCAGCCTTCTTGTTTGCTGCGGATGGACGCAGCCGGCACAGGCGCGGGTACGGGCGCTTCTGATCGGCGTTTCGGAATACGAGCACCCCGCACTCAAGGCGCACTCGCTTCCAGGGCCGCGCAACGACGTGACCCTGATGTGGCGGCGGCTGCAAGGCCTCAGGGTCGCGCCGGAAGACATCACGGTTCTCTCCGACGGCATTCAAGAAGGACCGAAATTCCCCCGTGTTACGGCACTGCCGACACTTGCGAACATCAAGGGCGAGCTGAAGCGACTCGCAGCAATATCGAGCGCCAATGACACCGTCATCTTCTTTTTTGCCGGTCACGGCACGGTGGAGCAGAGCGTTCCTCATGAGGGGCGCCCCAGCACACAAGCCTTGGATCAAGTCCTGTTGCCGCGCGATGCAGGCGAATACGACACAGAGACGCGGATGGAACGCAACGGGCTTCTCCATACCGAGCTGGGGGAGCTGCTCGACGCGATCCGGGCGAAGGACACATTCGTCTGGGCGATCGTGGACGCCTGCCATGCCGGCTACTCGACACGCGAGATCACAAACGCGCGGGTCCGCGGAATCGATCCGGAAGTCCTGAAAATCCCGCTCCCGTCCATGCGCGGCGGTGCCGCGTTGGACGACGTTTCACCGCTCAGGAGCCTCACCGATCGCAAGCGGCCGGGCACAATCGTAGGCTTCTTTGCGGTCGATTCCAGGACGCCTACGGTGGAGATTCCATTTCCCGCAGAGTACGAGCAACCGCTTTCCGGGAGCGGAGATACACGAAATATCGGTTATTTTACCTATCATTTGCATCGCGCGCTGGGTGAACAGAAGGCGCAGAGCTATGGCCAGCTCTCCGATCTGATCCTTGCGGCGATGAAGCGAGCCGAGCCCAGCGCAGCTCGCGGCCTGCCTATATTTGACGGCGACCTGGAACATCCCTTCCTGGATGGCCGCCCTTCACCTGTAAGACGAGCGGCGCAGCTCAGAGGCAGCGAGGTTAAGCTGAACGCCGGCAGCCTGCACGGCTTCACCGTCGGCAGCGGAATCAACCTCTATCGAGAGCCTGCCGGCGAAGCGCAAATCGGCACTGCAATCATCGAGCGTAGCGAGCCACTTATTAGTACCGCGAAGCTTGACGTCGAGCGCGGTGCTGGCAATCCGGCCGTCGAGGAGGCGTGGGTGGAGCTCACAAGTCCCGCAATCCAGCTTACATTCCGAGTGGGAAGACCTGCGAAAACTCAGACGGACCCCTCGATTGACACGCTGCTCGAGCGCGCAGCCACGCTCGCTTCCACGCCCGGCATAAAGGTGGAGCTTGCGGCGTTCAATGATCCGACCCTCGACGCTTGGGCTGCGACCGACAACGGGGAGATTGTTCTATTCTCGAAACGAAGCCGTGCGGCCGAGGGTTCAGCCCTCCGGCCCATCGCGCGGCACAGGCTGGGGGCGAGCTCCGAAGAACTCTCCAAGCGGCTAGGGGATGATCTGTGGAATCTCGCGCGAGCCGCGCATCTTGCGCGCATTCCCGGGTTTGCGACCGGCGCGCTCAATCGAGGAACCTTGTCGATCGACGCGCGCATGATCCCATCTCGGGGGAACAACACCACCGGGCAGGATACATGCGCGTCATCCTCCGATACGGCGGTGACCCTGAAGACTCGATCTACCCAGCGCGTCAGCGATGGGGACATCGTGTGCGTGCTCGCTGCCAATCTGCAAGGCCGCAACATCAAGGTAGCGGTATTCTACGTGGAGGTGAGCGGAAAGGTTTTGTTGCTGGGGAAAAACGCCAGCTCCGACTGCTGGACGACGGTGTCGGAACCAGGTTTTGCCGGCACCCAGACCGTCGCCAGGATGAAGATCGTAACGAGCGAACAAGGCCCCGACAAAAGAACACGGCAGCTTCCGGTCGGTCTGGAGTACCTCGTGGTCATTGCATTCGAGTTCTCAGAAGGCTCGCCTCCGCCGATTTGCCATTTGCAGCAATCGGGCATAGCGGCGGCCGAGCAGCGCACGCGGGGCGGTTTGAGCGGCGAGGCGGCCGCGCTCATGGAGCTTTTGCAGCCAAGCTACGGCAGCCGCTCCGCGGGAGCTCGAGCTCCAGGAAATCAGGGGCAAACGAGCTCCCTGGTGCGCACCTACGAGCTCGATGTGGTGAACTAATGCCAAGCATCAGCGGGGCGCGTTTGAAACCCGCCCTACGACGAGAGAAACAGAAGAGACATCGTAGCCTAGAGATCACGTGAAGGAGCAGTCGCCATGAAGATCGGAGTCTTGAAGGTCGGTTTGCCGATAGCGCTCGCACTCGCCGCGTGGACGATGCCCGCCGCAGCCCAGCAAATATCCGACACGCCGTCTCCGTTCGAAGCCTCAAAGCAGCGACTGGGCCTTCCCAGCCAGCCTGTTTCGGAGAAGGAGAGAATCTATTTCGGGCAGGTCGCGCCGCAAGGCGCCTATCCCTTCATGGTCGCGCTCATCAACCACGATGCTCCTGCCAACGAGGACGGACAGTTCAAAGGCCAGTTCTGCGGCGGTGCATTGATATCGGATCGCTGGGTGGTGACCGCCGCACACTGCGTGACCGGTCAGGACAGCGACCGGCGTCCACGTCTCCTCGAGCCGGAGGAGATCGACGTCTATGCGGGCTCGAACGGCTTCAAAGGCGGCCAGCGCAGCAGAGTGCGGCAGGTGTTGCGGCATCCGCAGTATGACCACGACAAGACCGATTTCGACATCGCGCTCCTCGAGCTCTCCGGCCCAGCGCGCGGTCAGAGGATCTCGACGATCCCGCTCCTGAGCGCCGCCGAGGAGCGTGACTACGGAAGCGCCGGCAAGCCGGTGACTGCCGCCGGGTGGGGCGAGCTCGAGACGGGAGACTTCCCGGTCTCGCTGCGGCATGTGACCCTCGACATCATGGACAGCGGGGTGTGCAATACCAACCTGGTGAAATACCGGGTGAGCACGAACCTCGACGCGCTGCAGAGATATCTGGAGCTGGGAGACGATGTCATCGCGCAGATCCGCCCGCTGCTGGAAAGTCGAGCCGGGCGGATCGTGACGGCCAACATGATCTGTTCGGGCAAGCTGCGAGCGAAGCGCGACACCTGCCAGGGCGACAGCGGAGGTCCCCTGTTCGCGAAGCGGCCGGATGGAAGCTTCGTGCAAGTCGGAATCACCAGCTGGGGCGTAGGATGCGGAGGGTCGGAGCAAGGTCTCTACGGGGTCTACACCCGGGTTGCGCAGTTTGCTCCCTGGATTCGCGAGCAGGCGAAATAGCCGCGCCGGAGCAGTCACCATGAAGCTCGCAACGTTCCAGATCGCCTGGTCGACGAGTGTCGCTCTACTCGCCTGCGTGCTGCCGGCAACTGCCCAGGACGTGCCCGGACGCCCGCTTCCGTTCGAGGACGCGAAACTGCGCCTGGGCCTGCAAAGCGCACCTGCACCCTTATCGGCGCAGGAAAGGATCTATCTGGGGCAGGTCGCGCCGCAAGGCGCCTACCCGTTCATGGTCGCGCTCATCCACCGTGAGGCTCCTGCGACCGAGGAAGGACAGTTCAAGGGACAGTTTTGCGGTGGAACCCTGATCTCCGATCGCTGGGTCGTCACGGCCGCGCACTGTGTCACCGGCGAGGACAGCCAGAAAAAGGAGGGAGATTTTCCTGTATCCCTGCGGCACGTGAGCCTCGACATCATGGACAGCGAGGTGTGCAACGCCAACATCATCAAGTATTTCGTGAGCACACACGTGGACTGGCTGCAGAGATTTCTGGAGCTGGGAGACGACGTGGTCGAGCAAATTCGACCGTTACTCGAAGCGCGAGCGCGCAGATTCGTGACGGCCAACATGATCTGCTCCGGCAAGCTGCGAACAAGACGTGACGTCTGTCACGGCGACAGCGGCGGTCCGCTCATGAGCAAGCGGCCCGACGGCACCTTCGTGCAGGTCGGCATCGTCAGCTGGGGAGCAAGCTGCGGACTGGGCGAACAAGGGGTCCACAGCGTCTTCACCCGGGTCTCGCAGTTTACCCCATGGGTTCGGGAGCAGATGAAATAGCTTTCGCGACCCTTGCTTTCTAACAGAGATTTAATGCGCGCCGGCGGGTGCGGATACGCCCCCTGCCTTGTTGGAGACAACAAGGGCGGTAATATCGCGTGAACGGATCGGGGCTGCCCTGAGAAAGGTGCCCCATGGACCATGTTCGAAGGTTTCTCGTCCTGCTGCTTGCGGGCTTTGCCTACCCGGCGCGAGCCGAATGTCCCCCGGATCGTCGCATGGTGTACGAGCCGACCAGCGGCAAAACCGGCTTCCGCATGGAGCTGGTGACCGGGACGACGGACGGCATCGGGCGCGCGCTGGTCTACCGCCCCTTCAGCCAGGCGCCTGACGACTACAAGCTCATCACCGAGCAAACATCCGCTGCGAGCGCGCGGTATGTCTTGATCGGGCAAGCGGGGATCCTGCGCCTGGAGACCCGCGCCGACGGCCAGGCCGTGCTCGAAGCGAACCGGGAGATGCCCTCGCGCTGGCGCCTGGCGCCTTGTTGACCAGCAGCCCTCGATCGGCAGGAACACGTAGCCTTTTGTACTCCTGTTGAAGGCAGCTAGATGCCGCCCATTTCCAAGACGGTCGCGCTCTATCGACCTTGCGTGCTGATTGTGGCATTATTTTTTGACCGACACCGTCTAGGATAGGTTTGGCCGATTGCTCCCATGCGCTGGACCTCTGCAACACTGAGGACTGCAGTCGTTCTGCTGGCTTGCTTTGCCGCATCGCTCGCTGATGCTGCGAGCTTCAAGCGGCGCGCCCTCGTCATAGCCAACACGGGCTATGTGCACACCGCCGCGCTCAAGAACCCGCGCAACGATGCCGCTCTGATCAACGACAAGCTGCAGGAGCTGGGGTTCGAGGTGCAGATCGAGAGAGATCTCAACGCCAGGCAGTTTTCCGAGGTCATGGAGGAGTTCGCGGCGAAGCTCGACAAAGAGTCGGAAGCGCTGATCTATTATGCCGGCCACGGCCTTCAATTTCGGGGAGAGAACTTCCTGGTCGGGATCGATGCTCGTCTGAAGAGCCAGACTCAACTGCAATTCGAGACTTTCAAACTCAACACGATCATCGCAATGATCGAGCAGCGAGCGCTGATCACGCTCTTGTTCTGGGACGCATGCCGCGACAACCCGCTCGCGGAGGATCTGATGCGCAGCGTCGGGCCCTTGCCGCCCTCGGACAGCTCGCAAGTCGTGCGCGGCGGAGCTGCGCCCGTAGCGGCACGGCCAGGCGACACTTTCATCGTCTTTTCGGCAGAACCGGGGAAAAAGGCTCTCGACGGCAGCGGAGAGCTCAGCCCATTCGCAGAAGCGCTCGGACGGCACATCAGCAGCCCGAATGTGGAGATCGAGGCCATGCTCAAGCGCGTAACCAAGGACGTGCTCGAGCGCACGCACTATTATCAGCGTCCGGAACGGCTCTCGCAATTGACTCAAGAATTCTATTTCCGTCCCGCGAACGTTGCCTACGACGAGGAGATCAAAAGCCTGCGTGCGAAGCAGGCGATGCTGCAGCCCGAGCCTGGCACGCGCAAGCAATTCACCATCGTCGGATCGGACGATGCAGCCTTGCGCAGGTTGGTGCCGCCAGCTCCCGCGAGGCCGGGTCCGACCAGCCTCACGCGAGGCCAAGAGGCGAGCCCGCTCTCGACAGAGACGACACCCACGAAAGGAGGTGTGACATCCGATGTGGCGTCGGCGGATTCCGGAAGCAATGTGGTCGTCGCGGGCGACCGGGCGGCCTCAACCGTCGTGCGCAAGCTGCGCATCTCGCCCGATGGAAAGCTGCTCGCACTGGGCGATGAAGAAGGCTTCGTTCGGGTTATCCGCCTCGACACCTTCGAGGTGATTGCGACCATTCCTGCGCACGGCGGGCGCATCAGCGATCTCGATTTCAGTCCGGACAGCGGGATCCTGCTCTCTGCCGGCCGGGACCGATTGCTGCGCTTCTGGGACGTGAACACTCCGTCGCGATCGCCGGTGCGAGAATTGAAGGCGCCGGAATCGATACCTTACAGCGCCCGGATCAACAGCAATAACCCGGATCGCTACGTTTTGATGGGGGACCGCGACGGCCACGTGATCGCCTGGAATCTCAAGCGCAACCAGATCATCACCAACACCAAATTCCACCAGGGCCCGGTACATTCAGTCGCCTATCAGCCGGGCGGCAACGGCACCTATCTCTCGGGCGGGGCCGACGGCCAGCTGAAGATCCGGCTGCCCGGGGGGCAACGCCTGAGCCTCCACCCGCACAATGGCGTGATGTTCCAGGCGAGTTACAGCGGGAGCGGAAAGCTCGTCTACACCGTAGGGGCCGACCGGACTGCTAGAATCTGGGATGCCGCCGACCCGCGACGGCAACTCGCGGTCATGAACGGCCACCTCAAATATGTGCTCACCGCCGACATGTCGCCGGACGAGAAATTGCTCGTGACTGGCGGTTGGGACAAGGCGCTCAACCTTTGGGAGGTCGCTTCCGGCAAACTCATTGGGCACATGCAAGGTCACACCAGCGACGTCGAAGCAGTCGCGTTCGCTCCGAATGGCAAGTTCATAGTGTCCGCGAGCGAGGACAAGTCCGTTAGGATCTGGTCGGTGGCTAACCGGGAAGAGCTCGCGACATTGTATTTCCAGAAGAACGGCGAGAAATATGCCGGCGTCACGTTCCAGAACCAAGCATTCGGTGACCGCAATTCGGGGCTGCTCTCGGTCTACGTCGACGGCAGACAGGTGTCGGCAACGGAGGCCGAGCGGGTCGTGCGCTATATCGGACGCGGGATACAAATCATCGAGAACGAGAACTGATCCGCGGGCGCGTGACACGCCCTTGTAGGATGGGCACGGCGCGCGCATCAAGGCTTTTCCAGGCTGCATGCGTGTGCGCGCCTTTGCCCACTCTACAAAGCATGCCGTGTAGTCAGCCCTCGCATTGTGCCGGCTTCTTGTACTTGTGACTGCGTTCAAATAGCTCGATGGCTCCAGGGACGCCCTTGCAGTAGGCGATGCCGAGCAATCCGACACCTTCGTTCTCCGTCGCGGGATCTTCGGAAACGCGGTGCCCTGAATCATTGCGACGCCGAGACCGTAATAGGCGGCAGGCACCTCTAGGCGCCGTGCCTCTTCGAGGTACTCGCGGCCCTTCTTCTCGTCGCGCGCGGGTAGCTTCCAATCTCGCCGGTCAACCCCGGTCAGGATCAATCCGGCATTGACCAGCCCGGTCGGATTCTTCAGCCGCGCTGCCTGCTAATTCGCCTCCGAGCCGGTATCACACAGAATTTTTCCGTAGGGGCGACGCATGCGTCGCCCTCTATCCACAGCACCGGATGCGGCAACAGGGCGAGGCATGCCTCGCCCCTACGGAATAATATTATAAACTGTCCAGACATCACACTCCGCAGGTCCAGATCCAGCCGGTGCCGTTGAGCATCCATTCGCACATCGGGTGATCTATCTCGTTTGGCCACCAGTAGCCGGTATTGGCGATCCACGCAGCGGCGCCGAGGGACGCGGCGGCGAGAGCTGATATGGGTTTGCACATTGTTGTTCTCCCTTGATCTGAATTCGCCAGCGCGGGATTGGCAGTACCTGGCTGGCCATTCGTAGGGGCGGGTTTGAAACGCGCCCCTACAAGCCTCGTCGTTGCCGGATGTCAGACCACGAAGGCTCCGGCCTCGCCGCGGGTCACCACCTGGGTGGCTTCGCACAGATTGACGTCCCAGATGCTCTGGCGGGCGCCGTTGTCGAAGGTGAGCTCCAGGTCGAAGCGGCAGTAGCCCTGGGTGCGCACCGGCTCGATCCGCATGTGCTGGCCGGGCCGGAAGATGTAGTCGCCGAGCAGATCGCGGCCGTGAAAGCTCGGGTCGTCGATGTTGGTGGCGCGCACGGAGACGATCGTGCTGCCGGTGTCGTTGACCAGGTCGAACCACCAATGATAGGCGCTGGCCTGGAAGGTGGTGAGGCCGAGCACGGCGGCCGCAAGCGCGGAAACGAATCCGAGACTCTCAGCGCGATCGTGTCAGATGAGCAGGCCCGCTGCCACACTCTGGGCTCCCGTCATCGCGGCGCGGCGGCCGATCCCGGGCCGCTCATTCGGCGAGCCTTGCGGGAAATGCGGGTGGTCAAGTCATCAATTCCGGAGAGAAACATTTTCAGTATCGGCAATGTGCTCGCCTTGTGATAGCCGACCACCAAATCGACCGTAGGCGGCTCACCTTTCAGGGGACGGCATGAAAAATTGTACGGTATTGAGATGCCGCGGTGCTTGCTTGCATGAGACCTTCATCCCGTACCCAGCAGCTTGGCGTACTTATTAGTAGTTGAACGGATTTGCTCCCATTCCGATGCGGTCAATGTGATCTTGTCAGCGTTGTCATTGCTGCAAAATGTGGCCGCCTTCGGCGGCTCGCGATCGCCGCCCGCGGCTGCATATTGCTTCACGAAGCTTGCCTGCTTGTCGATCTCGGCGAAATCAGTGTAGCCGAGCCCATGCTCGATCGATTCCGGAGCGATCATGATGGCACTGGTCATGCCGAGGCC
>Ga0209526_10002231_pt1 | contig 13027 bp, 9 predicted proteins | sample JacPinW_OM2H0_M1_FD_188566 | JGI IMG/M metagenome (GOLD analysis project Ga0209526, IMG submission 188566) | Forest soil microbial communities from Algoma, Ontario, Canada - Jack Pine, Ontario site 1_JW_OM2H0_M1 (SPAdes) (version 2) | ecosystem: Environmental > Terrestrial > Soil > Boreal... | reverse complement strand
TGCAAAAAAGTAAGCAGCTAGATCCATCGATAAGTTTGGCCCCTGAAATCTCCATCCCCGTTAAATACGTCCCAGTCAAAGGTCTATCCAAATTGATGGTGCCAAGCTTTGTCCAGAATATCGCTCGCGAATATCGGAGCTTCGGCACCGAAAATCCACATTTAGTGGTCGTGATTGCCCGGCGATGCTTCAGACCATGCTTCAGCAGAAAGCCAAGTCCCGATAAGCCCTAACTGCGTCTTCGACGCGTCTCTAGTGCCAGGAACTTGTCTCGGACGATTTCTTGATTTGAAAGGACTTATCAACAAGTTCCTGGAGAGTCGCCTTCTCGGAATGGGGTATAGCAGTAGCTTCCTCACTTTTCCTTTTCTCTTGATCAAAGTGCACTTCATCGCCTTATTGGATCCAAACTCGGAATCGGGCGCGCAACCCTTGTGAACACACGACAAGATCTCACCAAATCAACTTCAGAGCGAATTGAATCTGGCGCGAAGTCGTGGTTGTTGAGGTCAGCAAACCTGCAGCACCGTTTGAATTTCCCTTCGAATCGAAGATATCTGTATTGTTAGGCGTGTTCGGGGTCGCGAAATTAGGATGATTCAAAATGTTGAACAACTCTGCTCGAAACTGCACCTTGAAGTTCTCCGAGATTCTAGTGACGGAGTTATTTTTGAACACGGAGAAATCAAGGTTTGTCAGTCCCGGACCAACTAGGATGTTGCGACCCGCGTTGCCGCGAAGATTGAGGCACTGGAAAAGCGTCGGATCGCCTACAGCATTGGCGCCAAGGCGCGGGTCCGAGCTGCACATCGGCGTGGGACCGGCAAAGAACGAGGCGGGCGCCGTCGGGACCGCAAAGCACTGGGTCTTGATATAGTTGTTCGGATTACCGGGATTTGTAAGCGTCTGGCATCCCGCGCCAGTTAAGCGATTCGGAAAGGCCCACGGGTCTGCGCTGTTCAGACCTTGGGGATCCCCGTCCGAGCCGAAGGTCGCCGAAAACGGCGCTCCATCGTTCGCCTTAAAGATCGTTCCCAATTCCCAACCATTTGCGATCCAAGCTGCTGGACCGGAGAGAGACTTTCGGTCCGGTACCTGCCATGTCCCGCTGATCACCACAGTGCGTCCGACATTGAAGTCGGAGACTGCGCGGTTCAACTTCAAGTTGAACCAGGGCAAGCTCGATATCGAATTGACAAAATTGTCTTCGATGGATCCCGAAGAACTAGTATCGATACTCTTACTCCAGGTAAAAGAACCCTGGAGTGAAAAGCCGCGGCTCATCCTTTTCGTGAGCCCGAATTCGAGGCCATTATAGTTGGAGTCGCCGCCCCAATTTGCATATCTAATATCGCCAGCATTTGTATTAATGACCGTTCCGCTGCCTATTGGCGCCGGCCAGAGGTAACCCTGTGATGTCAAAGTCGGCATCACGATGTTGGCATCGCCGGAACGAAATAGGTTGTGTATCCCCCTGGAACCGACATAGCCAATCATCGCTGTGAGGTTGGGGGTAAGCTCGCTCTGGACGTTGAGATTCCACTGCAGAACATAGTTCCGGCGAGGGTTGCGTTCAATTGAATCGTACGCGAAAGACGAGGGACTAAGCAGACTAAATGCCCCTTTCGGGAACGAGCCTTGCGGTAATGTGGTCGTGGACGCTTGCTCAAAAAATGGAGCCGCTACGCCGTTCAGCGTAGCGAACTCGTAAAGCATGGGGAGACTGTCATACATCCCAAACCCGCCGCGTATCGCTGTCTTTCCGTTGCGGAACGGATCCCAAGCGAAGCCCACCCGGGGTTCGAAATTCCGCAGCGTTGGGTTCAAAAAATACGGGTCGCCGAGATGAGGAGAGCTGTCCGCGAGGTTGTATAAATTTGAGAGTTTTCCCTGGACTTCGGTCGGCACCGTCGACATCTCGTAACGTACGCCCAAGTTTAGCGTTAGACTACGTCGAAAGCGCCAGTCATCCTGCGCATACAGGCCGACAATAGTTTGGCGGGTACCTCTTGGCGTCAGTAGCGTTGGAAACGCCGCGAAAAAGAGCTGGGGCTGGTTCGTGAGGAAATCAGAGAGCGAACCGAAATGGACCTCCCCGCCGGGCCCGTTAATTATGAATTCATTGAGTTGGTCTCGCTCGACGGCAACGCCGAACTTCAAAGAATGAAGTCCTCGGGTGAAAAATACATCGTCGTAGACCTGAAAGGAATTCCATCGGAAAAGCGACAACCCTATTGAGTTCAAACCTCCCTGGAATTTGTCGACTCCAGGCACAAGGACGGTGCCTAAATTGTATCCCGGGACAGGTCCCAGGGATGGATCAGCCGCCGCTGGATTGATTGCTTTCACTGTTTGGGGCCCGTTGGCGAAATCTCGATTGAAACCAAATCGGATAGAGTTGATGAGTGCGGGATTGAAGATGTGACTTTCTTCGAGAACCAAGGTCTGACGCTTTGTTAAAGCACGCAGGAGAACGTCGTTGAAGTTGTCGGGCGTGGTCAGCGGGGTATTGTCGAACATATAGGTCCCGAAGAGGCTATCCTTATCTGAGAATTTGTGATCCACCCGAATCGTGAAAAAATTCTCGCTGACAATCTGTTGTTCTGCAACGCTGTAGGATCCTAAATCACCATTGCTGATGATCGGCCCGTTAGGGAGCGGAAAGATACTAAGAACTTTTTGAATTGAGGGGTCGACCGTCACTGTGGTCGGGGTACAGGACCCGGACGTGTCTGGAATGGAGCAAAGCTGCCCGCTGCGGGCTGCCGGGGATGGAACCGTAACCAACGAGGTGATGCCCAGGGATTGCCGTATCCCTTCGTAGTCCCCAAAAACGAACGTGTGGTTTTTGTGGATCGGTCCCCCCGCTGAGGCGCCGAATTGATTGCGCCTGAAGGGCGGAATGGAGGAATCAAAAACGTTTCGCGCATCCAAAGCACTGTTGCGCAAGAACTCGTAAACGCTACCGTGAAACTCGTTCGTCCCTGCGCGCGTTACCGCGTTGACTACCCCACCGGATGTCTTCCCATATTCGGCCGAGTAATTACTCGTCAGAACCGAAAATTCCTGAATCGCATCCACGCCGAGGTTCCCACCGAGTACACTCCCAGAACCATTCGAATAATCATTGAGGCTAACACCGTCGAGCCGGTAGTTATTCTGTTGGGGACGAGCACCGGAGATCGCTAACTGTGCTCCGTAGCCTCGATTTTCACTCTGTGCGGGTTGGGTCGTAATCAGAGAAATCCCGGGCTGGAGGGTTGCGAGGTCCGTCCAGCTTCGTCCGTTCAGGGGTAGCTCCCGAACCGTGGTCGAACTTACAACTGCATCGATACTTGAGCTGGCCAACTCGACCGTAGGAGCTTCGGTGGTGACCTCAATGCTTTGAGTCATCTGGCCGACCTGCATGGTTATATCAAGGACCTGCTGAGCTCCTACCGTCAGCGTGATTCCCTTCTCCAAGGCTGTGGTGAAACCTGGTGCGGCAACGCGGACCTGATAAGTCCCGGGCAACAGGTTGGGAGCGGTATAAAGTCCCGCGCTCCCGGACGAGACAGTACGGGTTACCTCAGTTGCGACGTCTGTGATCGTGATTTGAGCGTTGGGAACGATACCGCCGGAAGTATCCTTTACCGTGCCGGTGAGCGTTGCTCCCGCAACTTGCCCATAGACAGGGGCCGAAAAAAACAGAGTGAACGCTGACATCACCAAGGCAGCAAAGCAAACAACATACTTCGCCGGATACGTGCTAGGAATCATGTGGCACCTCCCGTCAGATATCCTTACAATTGCTTTCGCTTGCCGCTCAACTTATTGAAGTATGTGACTCCCCCTTGAAGGGGTGTCGTGATACCAGATCAATTGGCACAATATCGTCGGCTGGTAGAGATAGTCCCTGAAGCCTTAAGAACGCCTTAAGGCTGTGATTCTACCAAAGGACCTTGAGACCAAGTTGAATTTGCCTCGCCGTGGTCTTGGTCGAAGCCAACACCTGTCGGCATTCCAGTGCCGTCGAAAATGTCTGTGTTGTCAGGGGTCACTGGAATAAAGCCAGGCCTGCAACCGGCCACCTCAATGCCGTGCCGTGTGTAGCTCCCCTGGAGCATTTCAAAAAACAGGTGAATCTGTTGAAAAAGTGCGAAAGCGAGAGCTGATGGCACCTGATTTTCCTGTCCCGTTTTGGTTTTGGCCTTTGCCCATTTTAATTTTGCCTTCAGTTAGGTGGTGCAAGGAACTGATGCTGACTCCCGTTGTGCCAGGAACCGCACTAGCCGCTTAAGATTTTGGGCTGTAGCCGCCAAGTAGAACTGCTCAGAGACATTCCACAGCCGCCGCAAACGTACGCGACGCAATCCCACACGCAACTTGAGTTCGGAGAACAGAGCCTCGATCTTGTTCCGTTCGCGTTTCGAGCAGGCATACGCGGGAGTTTGCGCCAACTCCCGGGCCGTCTGCCGTGCCGGTTCATGCCAGTGAACGAAGATCCGCCGAGTCGATCCGCCAGTGCAACGCTTCTTTACTGGGCAGCCTCGGCACTGCGACTCCGCGGTTTGATATAAGTAACCTTGTGCTTGGCGGTCCATTCCGCAGTAGCGCAGTGTTTGGCCCTGCGGACAGCGAAAGACATTGTTGACCTGGTCGTACTGAAATTGGTCACGAGTGAAGTGCCGATGCGTTTGGTGGCGTCGATCGATCACCGGGATATACGGCTGGATGCGTCGCTCTAGCAACCACGCCAAAAACTCTCCACTGCCGTAGGCCTTATCCGCTCCTACACCCTCGGCACAGATGCCGAACCGCTCTTTCACTCGTGCGATCATGCGGCGAGCTGCCAACGTCTCTTGTCGAAATCGCGCCTGCGTTGCTTCGAATCCCAGAATGATACAACTGGCATTGTCAATCAGCTAGTGATTTAAATAAGTAAGGAACGCTCCGTGCCCCCAATTTGCTCGCCCAACACGTTTCGGGATCGAGACTTAGAGTCGGCCCGCGACTCCATCGAGCCAAGCGGGAAGTCTCCGGGCTTCACTTCTGCTACGGGTAGCGGTTGCGGTTTTCTAGCGTAATTCATCGTTTTCCTCGCTTTGAATGCGAGCCTGTGTAACGCCTACCGCTTGCGTGAACCAGTCGGGAAGTTTCGCGTCCCTTGCGTAAGCTTCGAGTTCGTCGCGCGTCATGCGGTCGAAAAGCTCATTAAGATTGACGTGCTCCGAGCGATCAATCCACTGCCCTTGCGGGTTGATCTTCGCGCACGCTTGAATCGCAGCGACTACCGCTGAGGCAGTAACTTCCACGTCTCCGGGCCGTTCGATGATGCGCTCCAGTGCGGCACGGATGTTCCTGCGGCGTTTCTCGAACAAGCCCAGCGCGTTCGCGTGCCGATAGACGTTCATCCTGTCGGCGAGGCCGTACTCTTCAGCAATCGCTATCGGGCTTTTCCAGGCAATGAAGTCTTGTTCGATCTCGTCGCGTCTTTCGTGCGAACAAATCTTGCAGTAGCGCCGGTGGCGTCCGAGGTTCACGAATTTTGAGGATTCGCGCGTGGTCCCCATCGGTTCAGACTTTCCTGTCTCGGCTGCTTTCTAACAGTTCTAACAATTGGCTTGGGGAGCGGTCGGTAACGCGCTCTATCGGTGAGACTTAGAAGTGGTGGGATGCAATTTCGATCCCCACCGCCCCTACCAAAAGTCCCGAGTCCGTTGCCCTGGCCATCCGAGGCACACGGTTTTGGGCCTAGAAGGGCCATGTTTTGGCCCCAAGTTGGCCCCAAGTTTCGCGCCCTCCCTCGTTGAAGGCGAAGCGCTGGGAACGTTTATTTGGCGATGTATCGACTGGATACCGGATTTGACTCCTGATGCTCCCGGTCGAGTGTGCCAGAGCCGATGCAGGTGATACACCGATCGCGGGGCACGGCTCGAACAGTGTGCAGCTATCTCACTGCGACGAAGCAGCGCTTTTTCCTCTTGTTGCCGGCTGGATCGATGTATCACACAAAGACGTAATAGCTCGACGGGGAGTAATATTGTCGGCCAAGGTCTATCTCCCCGCAGTACTCGCCAGTTCCTTTTTGAGAGAGATGAGCCACGATTGATTTTTCTTCAATTTTTCCCACGAGCAACGAAAACTCGGCGACGACGTTTCGGGCGTCGACGAGCGCACCTGTTTCGGTCTTCCGGAACGTAATGCACAAATGGTTCTCTCCTGCCCTCAGTCTGCCGTTTTCATTTGTGACCTCAATAGACAAGCCCCTCGCGCGACCGGAAGCAATGGCGGTTCGAGCCTCTTGAGACGCAACAGGGGATACGGATGAGTGAACAACAACAAGTGTACTCAACGTCAAGATTCTTACTACGGTTCGATGGGGTTCAGATCGGCGATTCATAGCCACCTCGGTCCGGGCGTTCGTAACCGTCTTAAGGTCAAGACTTGAATTCCTCTGCTCGTTGGTCCAAGAGAGCACTCAATCACGGAGCACCTTTTTTCTGACGCAGCGAGACGTGTAAGTGGACCTCCTGCAAATACCCCTTCGTTCATCCCCGAGCCTCACCTCTTCGCGTGAATCCGTTTTCGATCATCTCGTAAAGGACGGGCAAGACCAGCAGGGTCAGGATCGTGCTCGAAACGAGCCCACCGATCACCACTGTCGCGAGCGGTCGTTGCACCTCAGCACCCGAACTACTTGAAACCGCCATTGGAATGAAACCTAGGCTGGCGACCAAGGCGGTCATCAGAACGGGCCGCAAGCGAGTCATCGCCCCTTCGAGAACCGCATGCCGCACCGCCGCGCCCTCGGCTTTTCGGCTATTGATGTAAGAGACCATCACGAGCCCGTTGAGAACGGCTACACCGAACAGAGCGATGAAGCCGACTCCCGCCGAAATACTGAACGGCATCCCACGGAGAAGCAGCGAGAGCACGCCCCCCAGAGCAGCCAACGGAACGCCCGTGAAGACCAACAGCGCATGACGAAGTGAGTTAAAGGTCGTGAAAAGAAGCAGCAGAATCAAGAATAGGGCGAGCGGTACAACGATGAACAATCGAGTCCGCGCCCGGTCCAGGTTTTCGAATTGCCCGCCGAATTCCGGACGGTAGCCTGGAAGGAGCGTGACTTTACCCTGAAACAGCTTGCGCACATCGCCCACGAAGCCGCCAATGTCTCGACCGCGAACGTTTCCTTCCACGACAATCAGCCGCGAGCCGTTCAAATGACCGATTTCGGCTGGCCCTTCCACTTCGCGGATCGTGGCTATACCTGCTAGGGGAACGCGTTCGCCGTGAGGTCCGGTGACGATCAGGCTTGAGATCGTCCGCACATCATGGGCGGCAGTTTCTGGAAGTTTTATCACAAGCTCAAAACGACGTTGTCCCTCCAAAACTGTCGAAGTTTCAAGTCCGCTGATGGCCTCTACTACTTCCATCACTTGGCTGGAATTGATCCCATACCGGGCAATCTTGTCTTGGTCTATGACAATTTCAAGAGAAGGCAGACCCGAGATTTGCTGGACTTTGAAGTCTGATGCACCCGCGATTTGCTGCACGGCACGGAGCACTTCATCCGCTTTACGCCGAAGGGTATCCAGATCGTCGCCGTACAATCGAATAGCAAGGTCTGAGCGCACGCCAGCGACCAGTTCATTCACACGCAACTCAATCGGCTGGCTGAATGTAAAATTTAGTCCCGGAATTCTTCTGCATTCCTCTGCAACTACCCTTTCCAGCTCTGCTTTTGTACGAGCACGCTTCCATTGTTCCCGTGGCTTCAATTCGACAAATACATCGCTCATTTCTGGTCCCATAGGATCGGCGGCGATTTCCGCACGTCCTGTCTTGGAAACCACCGTGGATATCTCGTCAGGAAACTTCTCCAGCAGCGTCTTCTCCAGCATAGTCGCCTGTGAAATTGCTTCAGCAAGCGAAACGCTCGGAAGGCGAAGTACACCAATGGCAATCGCACCTTCATCCAGCCGTGGCACGAATTCAGATCCCAAGAACGGAATCAGCAGCGAAACTCCGATGACCGCAATGACTGCGACAGCAAGAACAATACGACCATTCGTCAGAGACCAGTTCAATATCGGTTCGTAGGCGGCTTTGGCCTTACGCATCAGGAAGGGTTCTGTCTCTTCGCGCCCGCGCTTCAGGAGTAGTGACATGAGAACTGGAGTGGCCGTAAACGTCATCAGGAGGGAGCCAAGCAGAGCAAACACGACAGTCAAAGCCATTGGCCGGAATAGCTTGCCTTCGACTCCCTCCAACGTGAGGATGGGCAGATAAACGATAATGATAATTCCGACACCGAAGATGATCGGTCGTGCAACTTCAGCGCAGCCCTCGCGAATTGTGTCCAGGAAGTCCGCGTCCTGCCCGCCTGAGGAGAGGCGGCGGACCGTGTTTTCCACCATTACGACGGAACCATCCACGATCAAACCGAAATCGATTGCACCGAGACTCATGAGACTTCCCGCTATTCCAAACCGGACCATCATGCTCACGGCGAAGAGCATCGACAGCGGAATCGCCAGCGCGACAATGAAGGCAGCCCGCACATTCCCCAACACTAATAACAGAATGACGACTACGAGTAGCCCGCCCTCGAACAGGTTCCTCTCAACCGTATGGATCGTGCGATCCACGAGTTCACCGCGGTCGTAGAACACTTTGAGCCTCACGCCTTGCGGCAATGTCCGCTCAATCTCAGTCAGCCGGTCTTTGGCTTGCTGTACGACTGTGCGGGAGTTCGAACCCACCAGCATCATGGTGATCCCGCTGACGATTTCGCCCTGGCCGTCCTTGCTGACGGCACCCTGCCGAATCGCTCCCCCGATCTGCACATTCGCAACATCTTGGACACGGACAGCCACACCGTCTTTGCTCGTCAGGAAAATATTGCGAATCTCGTCCACAGACTGTACGCGTCCAAGTCCGCGGATGACGTATTGTTCTGCGCCCCTTAGAATGTACCCTCCGCCAGCATTCATGTTGTTTTGTGCGATTGCTTCGAAGACGTTGCGAAGTGTAAGGCCGTACTTGACAAGGTCTTCCGGTCGGATAATCACTTGGTATTGGCGTTCGTATCCTCCGAACGCACTCACGTCAGCAACTCCCGGCACAGTTCGCAACTGCGGCTTGATCACCCAGTCCTGAAGTGTGCGTGCGTCGATCAACGACATACCGGGAGAGTCAATGTAATACTGCAGGACGTCCCCCAAGCCCGTAGCAATCGGTCCCATCTGCGGTGTTCCCAAGCCCGGTGCGATGTTCTCTCGTGCTGCCTGCAGACGTTCCTGAACAAGCTGGCGAGCAAAATATATGTTCACATCATCGTGAAAAATCACTGTTACCTGTGACAATCCGAACTTTGAGACGGAGCGCACCTCCTCAAGGCCGGGCAAGCCACCCATCGCGAGTTCAATGGGAGTTGTAATCTGCTGTTCGATTTCGAGGGGCGAAAGTGCGGGTGAGGCGGTATTGATTTGCACCTGCACGTTCGTAACGTCTGGCACCGCGTCGATTGGGAGATGAATCGCCGCCCAAATTCCTCCGCCTATTAGCAGTCCGACGAGCGCTACGATCACGAGTCGCTGTTCCAGAACAAAGGTCAGAAGCTTGCGGCTCATCAGTCCACATCTCCAATCTTTTCCTTTTCCAGTTCGCTCTTCAGAAGAAATGCATTCCGAACGGCTACGATTTCTCCGCGCTGCAATCCCTTCACGATTTCGACTGCATTGCCGTCTGAAGTACCAACTATGACGTTTCGAGGCTCGAATACAACAGAAGTGGCGTCTTCATCTTTAGTGGTGTCATCGTTGGCCTTGTCCTTGTTGCCGCCAACTCCTTCTGGGGGGCGCGCCTTTGGAGATCTCACGAAGACGACGCTTTGACCGTTGATTTCCTGGATGGCTTCCGGAGGAACGGTAACGACCCTGGCCTTCGTCCCAGTTATGAATCGCACCGTAGTGAACATTCCTGGGCGAAGGACAAATCCGGGAGTAGGTCCACTGAGACGTGGATTCGATATAAGGATACGAATGGGCACTGTGCGAGTTTGTTGGTCACCTTGCTGGCCGATATACGTCACAACGCCTCGGATTACAACGTTGGAGGCACCCTGCGTTTGAACTTGGGCAGTGGCAGACATGCCATTCCGCAGCTTGTCGGCGTCACGTTCATTCACAGAAGCATTGACCCAAACACTCGACAAGCTTGCGACCGTGAAGAGCACATCCTTCTGTTCTACATTCTGGCCAACAGTGAGTTGTTGCTGGAGAATTGTGCCGGCAATAGGACTGGGCAGTTCGTATTGATTGATCAGGTTGGCGCCTCCCTCCGGTGCGGGCTCGTCTGGATTGATGCCTACAGCCCGGAGGTGCGCTCGCGCGGCGTCAACATGCAGGCGCGCTTTGTTGTAGTCCGCTTCCGACGCCAACACTTCGGTCTCACTCCGCAATCCCTTGTCGTAAAGCTGCTTTATCCGCCCCAAATTGCGCTCAGTAACAGCCGCCTCTGCCAGACCAGATTGCAGATCGGCACGCGCACTGCCGAGTTCGGCTGATTCGACCGTGCAAAGGACGGTGCCATTGCTCACCGCATCGCCTACAAGCTTGTGAATGGCACGAATCCTGCCTGGGATTGGCGGAGTGACCTGGGCGAGATGGTCTTGAGCAATATCAACTTCACCGGGAGCCTCCAGTGTTTCACTGACGGTTCCCTCACGAATCGCTGCCACGACGATCCCACTGGCCTTAAGGTCCTTCTCGTCAAGAACGATCTTGCCGTGGGATACTCTCTTCTCAGCGGCTTCGCCCTCTTCGCGACCTTGGGCGTGCTCTTCTTGGGGGGCAACATCGTGCCGCCACTGTAGGTTCCCATTGAGGAACAGGACCGCGAGCGCTGCGACAATGCCCGCCAGCACTACTGCCACAAGATTTCTTCTTATCCAGGTCACGGTCGCTCTCCCGTTGTGATCGGTGCGCCAACCGATTTCTCCAGGTCAAATGCGGATTTCCAATATTCGAGCTCTTCCTCAACAAATTCGCTCTGGCTTCGCAGAACACGATCTTGCGCCGCCAGAATTTGCAAGAGGTTGAGATCTTTCAGCTGCAAGCCCGATTCTGTGAGTTCTTGGTTGTCTTCAAGAGCGGGCTTGATCTCGGTCTGGAAGAGTGTAATCAGCTGTTCCTGTGCTTTCAGATTGCGATAGGCTTCATTCAATTCGGCACGGTCGTCATGCACCTTCGATACGAACGATTGATAGAGCCGCTCCCGCTGCGCTTCGGCGGTCATGATCGCGCCTCGATTGAAGTTGAAAATGGGCAAATCCAATGCAAAATCTGGGCCAAGCCAATTTGCCATACGGCCTCCTTCTGCTGTTTCACGCCGGTAGGAAGGACCCAACCGAAACCACGGCCATTTTTCAATTTGCGCAATTCGCACCGCCTGTTCCGCCTGCTCGTATTCTTGCTTTGCGGCTCGCAACTCGGGTCTCTCATCGAGCATCATCGTCTCCAAGCTGGGCAAATCGAGTGTAATCGCACGATAGTTAAGGCCGGTCGCCGAGCTTCGTAGCACGACCTTGTAAAGCGGAGACAAACCGAGCAGCCGATTCAATCCTTGAGATGCCCGTCCCGACTCACTGACGATGCTTAGTTGTTCCCGCGCGGCATCGGCATATGCCAGTCGCGCGAGATTTAAGTCTAGACGTGAGGCATCCCCGAGTTTGCCTTTTTGCTCGTAGAATTCCAGGACGCGCTTTTGCAATTTGAGCGATGCGTCGGTCAACCGTCCGCGCTCATCTAATGCGAGCGCCGTGTAGTACGCTTTGCGCACCTCGACTGCTAGCTTCCATTCTTCCTCGGAAATGAGCGCGTGCACCTCTTCGACGTGTGCTTGACCCTGAAGAATGCGTGCGTTCCTCTCACCTGGTCTTGGAGGTGCCCAAATTAGCGCACTGTCCACTCCCATAGTTGCCAAGTTCTTAGTGAAATCCTGAATGTGGAACAGGCTGACTTGCAGTTCAGGATTGGGAATCAGACGAGCGGTTACCAATTCAGTTTCCGCAACACCTTGCTCAAGGCGAAACGCGCGAATGCTCGGATTCAAATACTCGGCGACGAGCACCGCCTCGTCTACAGTTATTCCCTTCGAAGGGTCAAAAGGCCCCTGAGACTCGATAGCTTTCAATTTTTCAGAGGTCACCTTGGGCTGCAGGGCCTCTAGCTTGATGTTCTGTAGCTCCTGAAGGATCTGTCGGTCAACCAGCGGCTTCCGCCGATATCCGGCTCCGCAGCCGCCACAGGCAATTGCACCAATCAAGACAGCTACGAACACGGTAAGTCGGCTCAGACGAAACACGGGCAACTCCCCTTTCCGAAAACTTGGAAGAGACGAAGAGACACGACTATGCAGATTGCGGAATCAGCACTTCAAAGGCGGGTTGCCAGAACTGTCGATAATGGAAACGGCGAGCAATAGATCGGAAGCTATAGAGTTATGCTGCACGAGCGCTAGCAGATGATAGTCTATCGCGCGGATTGGCGCGGCCAAGACGTGTATGGAGTGCGTGGTCGCCTGACCGACCACGAAATCGTGACAGAATCCGCAGTCCTGTGAGGAAAGCCCCGCTGACGGAGGGACCCCGAACCGAGCGGCCAACTCATCTGGGACGAGATCGTTGCAGCCATAACTGACTCGGCCGGACGATTCGACACATATGATGTCTGGACGACCAAGCACGGACGCCAGCAGCGTGTACAGTGCAAGTACGACTCCGAGAATGCGAAGGCGACTCTTCACGGCGATATGCGAAAGATATCAAACGACGCTCTCTCAGGCAAAGGGATTCTCAGTGCGAGGTGCTCCGCCGATCTGCGAGAAGCAACTGCGGAAGGAAGTGCAAGAGTTATTGAAGGAAGCGGAGGCCGTGGATGAGGAAGAGGATAAACGTTACGGGCGGGAGCGCCAGGGCGAGGAACTGCCCGAAGAGTTACAGCGACGGGAAACGCGGATAGCGCGGATTCAGGAAGCCAAG
>Ga0209526_10002230_pt1 | contig 13027 bp, 13 predicted proteins | sample JacPinW_OM2H0_M1_FD_188566 | JGI IMG/M metagenome (GOLD analysis project Ga0209526, IMG submission 188566) | Forest soil microbial communities from Algoma, Ontario, Canada - Jack Pine, Ontario site 1_JW_OM2H0_M1 (SPAdes) (version 2) | ecosystem: Environmental > Terrestrial > Soil > Boreal... | reverse complement strand
AAGGGGGCCGCCGGTTTGGCGACCGATGCTGGCCGCTTCTTGCGGCCATGAATGGCTTCGAAAGGTTCGTGCAGATCGGACGCGATGTAGGTCCCTGCGCCTTTCTTGCCGAAGACATAGCCTTCGGCAAGAAGCTGTTCGAAAGCCGAGACGACCGCAGACCGCGAAACACCGAGTTGCGCTGCGAGTTCGCGCGTCGAGGGCAGCCTGGTCGCGCGACGAAGCGTTCCTGACAGGATTGCCGATCGTAACTGCAGGTAAATCTGGCGGAACACCGGCGCGTCTGCTGCGCGGTCCACTTCGAACGCATAAAGCTCTGCCCAGCTTTGTCTGCTCTTCACAGATGTCTTTCCGAAAACGTCAGTTGCCCGGTCAAGGCAAGTGGTATGCCTCCTTGAGGCAAAGTGGGTCTTTGCGTAAGACCACCTCTTTCCTATCCTGTTTCGGATAACAAGGGAACCCGAAATGCTCGTTCGTTCGAATAGCGATGCGGAGGAGTGCACCGAAACATGAGCTCACCGCAAATCCGTCGCGCAGACCGAGCCATGTCGGATGAACGTACGCTGGAGACGCTGGCACATGGGTATAGCGGCCATCTCGCGACGGTGAGCGAGGACGGTTTCCCATATTGCATCCCGCTATTGTATCTTTGGATCAACGGGGAAGTGTATTTGCACACCACGAGCGCGAGAGGACATTTGCGCGCAAACATCGAGAGGGATCGACGCGTTTGCTTTGAGATTGATGAGCAGGAAGGCGTCTTTGACTACGGCCGGTTTGAATGCGATTCGGGGCTCGCCTATCGAAGCGTGTGCCTGTTCGGCCGGATACGGATCGTCGACGACAGGGAAGTTAAGCAGCGGTTCTGCGAAGCGTTGATGGCAAAATACAGCAAGCCGGAGACAAAACGACCGAAGGGGTTCTTCCCGCGGCTCGACGTCATCACCGTGTATGCTATCGCCGTTGAGCGCATGACCGGCAAGGAACAGCCACTGCCGCCGCTGTCCGAACAGTGGCCTGCGAAAGACAGAACGAAGACGCCAAATGCTTCATTGCCCACGGACGGCCTCTAATTGTCAGAACGGACAGGCGCTGCAAATTCCTGAACAACGACCGCGAAGGTCAGGGCATAACCTGCCGAACGCGCGGCTATAAAACGCGTGCGGAAGAAGGTGGTTGACGGGTCAAAACGGCGCTAATCCCCTTTTTGACCAGGCGTTGCGTGAGGCGGGGCTGTTGGGAAAAGGTTGGTGGCAGCCCGGTCGGCTGCCACCAACGCATTCACTTACCGGGCGGCTTGTACGCGCTACGAAGCTTACTTGCCTTTTGACGAACTTCCATGATTTCGTCCTGCGTCCAGAGACGCTTGAGCTCAGCATTGTGGAGGGCACCGGATGCTACCACAACGCCAGAAATCGCCGGTGCTGCACCGGGGTCAGGCACATCGAAGATCACCAACACGCCGGGGCCATCGGCAGCGGTGCTATACATCGAGATCAATTTGCCGCCGGCAGTTTCGATCAGGTGTTTGGCCGCTTCGTAGCGACTGGTTGTGGGATTATCCATGATACTGTTGAGAGCTTGCGGCGAGTATTGTCCCGTTAAGCAGAAATGCATGGCGATGTCCTCCCGTTGGTTGGCAGTGAATTGGGCAAAGCCCGTTCCGACTGATGAAAATGGGTAGGTGTGGAAGCCCGCCGTGGCCACATGCGCCGCCGCTAATTCGCAGGACATCGGCACGTCCGCTGGCGGCTCTCCGCTCATCCTACATCTGTCGACTGCCGTACGGAAGAGGCGCTGAGGTCTGGAATGGGCAGCACATGGCGGACATCGCGTAAGCCGCAACAATCAATCTTGATTTTGAGTACGCGCCGCCAGGCTCCGCGCATTGCGCCGTCTTTGAAAAACTCCGGTCTGTGGGCCTGGATGGAGCCGACGGTCGCATCAACGATCGAAGTTCACGGCAACAGTGTTGCCGCCGCTCAAGATCACGCCGACGCGTTCTCCGGGCGAGGGTTGATACCGCCCTGACAACAGCGCCGCGAAGGCGGCAGCACCGCCTGGCTCGGCTACAACCCTCAGCGTTGCCCAAAGGCTGCGCTGGGCCTGCGCGATGGCATCGTCGGAAACCAGGACGACGCGTTCCACGTGACGCTTGACGATCGGAAAAACATGGCGGCCGACGCGGCGCGGCGCGAGTGAATCGGCCGCGATCCCACCAACTTCGGCGTCAACGGGCTCTCCTGCCTCGATCGCCCTTGTCAGAGTTGGGGACGCCTCCGGCTCAACACCGATGACCCTGACGCTGCGCTGGTACCAGCCGGCGATGCCTGCGATCAGTCCGCCGCCGCCAACGGCAAGCAGCACCGTGTCGAGTTCGGGAGCCTGCTGTTCAAGCTCCAGGCCGCAGGTCCCCTGACCGAGTATGGTTTCGCGCTGATCGAAGGCGTGAATCGAAAGCGCTCCCGACCGGGCGACCCATTCCTCGCAGGCCGCGAGCGCATCGGCATAGCCATCGCCGCCGACCACGAGCTCGGCGCCGGTATCGCGGATCCTCTGGATCTTCGCGGGCGATGAGATACTTGGAACGAAGATCCTGGCGGGAATACCAAGTTTTCGCGACGCATAGGCAACCGCCGCGCCGTGATTGCCGCCGGAGGCAGCGGCTACGCCCACTTCCGGGATGTCCCGCATCAGAAGATTGGCGAAAGCGCCGCGCGCCTTGAACGAGCCGCCATGCTGGAGCAGCTCGAGCTTGAGGCTCACGCGAGGCGAGGCCCATCCGAAATCGCTGCCGTCAACCTGGACGACTGGTGTTTGACGGATATGCGGCCGGATAAGCCGCTCGGTCGCCGCAATCTCCTCGCGATCGAAAACCTTGTCGTCATCCTCGCTCACTTCGGCTCCTCGCTCATCGCTGCAGTTCGATCGGTCCAGCCAGCTTGACGATACATCGGGAAATAGCTAATTAGCAATATGCCAATTTCTCAAGCGATACGCGCGCTCGCCAACGAGCGCCGGCTTCAGGTCCTGGAATGGCTGAAGGATCCGGTCGCGCATTTCCCGGCGCAGACTGACGGCGATCTGGTGAAAGACGGTGTTTGCGGAATGCTGATCGCGAAGAAACTTGGCGTAAGCCAGCCGACGATCAGCGAGCATCTCAAAATTCTGTCGCAGGCGGGACTGCTCCGGCCAAAGCGCATCAAGCAATGGACCTTCTACAAACGCGATGAGGCGCGCATCCGGGAGATGAAGCGGGCGTTACTGCAAACCATATGAGGGGCGGTTTTGGAAAACGGCCATTGCGCGCCGCACAGCGATTTGGCACCCCGCAGGCTCTGACTTTCCGGTGATCCGTCCCGGAACAGAGATGCGCGAATTGCAAAAGATTTTTTCGGGATGCTGTCGGAAAGGGGGCCGCGCGAACGTCCTTGGGACAGCGAAGCTGCCGGCACTCCGCGAGAGGCCTGTAGACTGACGCGTCAAGAGTACCAGGAAGGAGCTGATATGATGATGACCGATAAGTACGTGGACGGGTTCGTTCTTCCCGTTCCAGCCAAGAACATCGACGCCTACAAGCAGTTTTCCGCGAAAGCCGGCGCGATCTGGAAAGAGCACGGCGCTCTTGAATACATCGAATGCGTCGCCGACGATGTGAAGGCGGGCAAGGTCACATCGTTTCCTCAAGCGGTGAAGCTTGAGGCGGACGAAGTCGTGGTGTTCTCCTGGATCGTCTACCAGTCGCGAGAGGATCGTGATCGCATCAATGCGGCCGTGATGAGTGATTCGCGCCTGAAGATGGATCCGCAGGATATGCCGTTCGACGGCAAGCGATTGTTTTGGGGTGGCTTCAAGGTTCTCCTCGCGCTTTGAGAACATCGCACGGAGACGGCGTCGGTTCGCGGCGGCTATTACGATCTATAAGCAGGTCTTGAAGACGTCGCAGCTGGCCTCGCATGGAGATGGGATCGTCAGCGGCTTCATCGGCTACCGAATTTGGTTGCTGGCGCGGCACAAGCCGACATCGGGTAAGCCGCCGCGATCGATCTTGATTTACGAATACGTTCCGCTAGGGTCCGCGCGTCGCGCCGTCGGGATTTTCGATACAAGGCCAGCCATGCGCATCACCGAAAACACGCCGTCGCGTCTCAGGCTACGCGACCGGACGCTATGGATTTCGGCGGTTTGCTTTGCCGCTGCCGCAATCTTCGTTGTTCGCTTCGCCTTCGATCGCGATCAACCCGCCGTACTGATTCCAGCCGCGTTATTCGCGATGTTTGGACTAGCTTTCCTGCGCGCAACCGACGTGACCTTCGACAAGATCGAGCGGGTCTGCGCCATACGCCGGCTTGACGTGCTGCGTCTCACGCGTATCCGTCTCGCGTTCGCCGAGATCACCGAGGCCAGGGTGGAGATCGCACCGATGCCGGACAACCCGGCGGTTCCCCCCTGCCGTCTCAGCCTCGTGACGCCGTCGGCGGTTGTGCCGCTGACGACGGGTTATGAGCCGAGCCAGGAGCGTTACAACGCCATGCGCGATGCGGTGCTCGAAGCAGTGTTGGCAGATGGCAAAAGGCCGGCCGCACCCGATCCGGTCCGCATGCTCGCGAAAGCGGGACGCATCATCGACGCGGTGGCGATGCTGCGGGCGCGCGATGGACTTGACCTGACAACCGCGTCCAAACGCGTCGACGAGCTGCGCAAGGCGCAGGACCCTTAACGGTCCATCGCCGCCTGCGGGGCCGCAATAATTTCAGTTTTGCGAAGTTTGAGAGCTTGAAGATCAAGGCGTTGTCTTCGCTCCTCGCCGAGGCTGCGAACATCTTCGAATCGGATGGGGACAACCCGGTTCGATACAAGCAGAACACATAGGGCCGTTGTCATTCCAAGGAGCGATTGGCGCTGCCGACCGAAGTAAGCGCGGCGCAGCGGGCGGAAGTGTCGTCGCTACCGCTTCTCCGTCGCAAACCCATAAATCAGCGCCAGCCGATCCAGGCACTCGCGAAATCGGCGGGCGAAATAATCGGTCCAGCGCTGGGTGCGCAAGCCGCGCCGCAGCCCGATCTGCTCCATCGACAGGCCGAGAATCAAAACCTCGTGCACCAGCGCCGAGCCGTCGGCGCCGAGTTCGCGCTCAGTGCGGTTGAGCCGCAGCACGGCCTTGCGCTGGCGTTCGGTGATCGGCTCCCGCGCCTGCCCGCCGTCGACATATTCCCGCGTCGGATCGACCGCGCGCGGGCCGCGCTCGGCCTTCTCCCAATCGTCCTGAAACGCGCGGCCGCCCTGGTATTGCGCCTCGTCGATCTGGCGATGCGAATGCAAACGCCCCAGCGGATCGTTGCGGAGCGAGCGCAGCGTGACGATCTTTTCGCCGGGCTCCAGGCCTAACGGATCGTCCACTTCGACCGCCGCCGCCTCGGCGTTGCGCGGCAAATCTCGAGACCTGCGGTCGTGAATCCGTGCCGCCTTTTGCAACCTGTTGCGTTTTGCCTGCGCCATATGGACTTCTCCCTGGAAGTTAAAGATTCAAAAATGCCGGTTGCGCGGTTGGCGCGTCATGCCACCGCGACAAGCCTGAGCAAGACAGTGCCGGCGGCGCGCTCCGAGGCGGTGCCGGGGCCGCGCGTCAGATGAAAATGCGGACCGCAATAACTCGAGCCCGGACGCCGCTTGTGACCGCAAAATGTGATGGCCTCGCCCTCCTCGTCGCCGCCATAGGGATAACGGCAATCGCCTCGCTCGAGATCGAGCAAGCAAAGATGGCGCGGATCGATTTCGACACAGCGAAGCTTTTCCATTTTCACACGCTCGAAAACCGGTATCCGCTGTAGGGGCTCGGGAACGTGGCGCTCACGCGGTCTTTCAAGATGCGGCGACTGCGTCGTCGGCGCAGGCTTGGACATTTGGTCCGGTCGGTCCGGCCCGGCAAACGCCATCCGCTTGGCGCGGCCGATCGCGGCACTGCGGGAATAGGCGGTGCCGAATTTCGCGTTGAGCGCCCGCGCGGCTTCCGAAAAAGACATGTCCCTGGCGAGATAATCGTGCAGCGCTTCCGAATGCTCGGACGGCCAGTCGGTCGATTGCATGGGTCGCTCTCCGGACGCCTCTCGATTTCGGGCAATTTCCGATATTCCGAAATAAATGTCAAGTCCGATTTCTGAAAATCGGAATTGCATTTGCTTCTGAAATTCAGAAATATACGCCCATGCTGGATGTCAGGATGATCGAACGGGGGCTGGAAAAGCCGGGCAAGACCAAGGGCGGTCTGGCCATTGCGATGGGCGTTCGTCCCGGCGCGGTTTCGGAGATTTTGGCCGAGATCCGTCTGATCAAGGCGAGCGAAATCCAACCCATTATCGACTATCTCGAACTGAATACGGTGCCGATCATGGGCCGCGTCGGCGCCGGCGCGGTGATCGAGCCGGAACACGAGCAGGTGCCCCCGGAGGGCCTCGGCGAGATCGAACTGCCCTTCCCGATTGCCGAGGAAACCATCGCCTTCGAGGTGGCCGGGGATTCCATGCTGCCGAAATACGAAAACGGCGATATCATCGTGGTGTTCAAGGAGCAGCGCCACCCGGTCTCCTCCTTCTATGGGGAAGAGGCCGCGGTCCGGCTGAAGACCGGCGAGCGTTATCTGAAGACCATCGAGCGGGGAAAATCCGCCACTGTCGTCAACCTCACGAGCTTCAATGCCAAGCCGATCAACGGGGTGAAGCTGGAATGGATCGGGGAGATCTGCGTCACGCTACCGAGGGGCCAGATCGAGCGGCTGCGGGCCAAGGCCGTCAGCCGGGCGCGCAAGGCGGCGAAGAAGTGACGGCCGCGCGGCGGGTGATTCTCACCCGCCCCCGCCCCGGTTCTTGCACCACCAGCCAGTTTTCTGATTTTCGGAATTGTGACTTGACTTGTTTCTGATTTTCAGAAATGATGATGCAGCGCCCTCGCCTGCCTCCCCCCGGGCGAAGAGAGCAATGTCATGCAGTATTTCGTCGTCATGATCGACTATGGCCGGCGCGGGCGCGAGGCGATCGTCGATCCCGAGGTGACCCGGCGCGAAGTGATCGCGCGCGTCGCCTCCGGCGAATACAAGAACATCAGCTTCATTCATGAAATCGCCGATTCCGCGGTCGGCGACATCACCGCCGAGATTCTGGCGGAGGCAGCCCTTCCCGAAATTCCGGTCACCGGCGCCGATCTGCAGGCCGGCCGCCACGATCATGCCCGCGATCTCCGCAAGCATGAGGTGGTGTGACATCGAAAAAGGCGGCCAATCGGCCGCTTTTTTTGCTTACGCGGCACCGACACGAATGACGGTCATGGCGAAGTTCGCGGCTCAGAAAAATCGTCGCTTTCAGACCGGCGTGATATTTGCCATCAATTCATTCTCAATTGCGGCCAAAGCATTCGCGGTGATCGAGCTTCTCACGCCTGAAACGATTCGCCTGCTCGCGACCAATGCCATAATGCCAACTGCCTGCAAGTAATAGATTTCACCCTTGAGCATGATCCGGAAAAGTGGGTACCGGTTTTCCCTCGCGACAAACGCCAAGGGCGTTTGCGCGGAGATCATGCTCAAATAAAAAGATAGAGCGGGATGACGATTCGAAGAAAAGTCATCACGCTCTAAAGGAGCCAGACAGCGCCGCCAGCCTTATTCGGGGGCATAAGGCGTGGCGTCGCCATCCGCTCTACGGCCATCTGAACACCGTCTTCGGGGGCAAGCGCGGTGGGGCCGAACGAGAAAAAACATAGGCCCGAAAACTCGGCCGCACCATTAAATTGGGTTTTATAAATCGGTTTTTACAATCGCCAGGCCGGCACCTCGCGGCAACCGGCGCTGGGTCTTGCTTCAACAGCCCGACGGAGACAGAGGAGCCGACACGCCAGGTGTTGCGGCGGCGCCCGTGGCATTGGCCGGCGCCATCATGCCGGGCGTCGCCACATTCATCGTCATGCCCTCGGCACATGCCGATGTGTTCGGCGTTGGCACCACGGTCATTGTTGGATCGATGCTGGTGCCGCCAAGCTCCGTGATGTCAGGCTGAATCGTGCCGAGAGGCGGGTTCGCCGGAATTTGCGGCGTCGAGAGCGGCAAAGCCGCGCCATTGGTCGGCGGGCCTCCCGGCGTAGTACTGCAGACGGTGGTCGAGGAACTGCCGAGCAAGGACGTCGGCGCTATGGTCCCCGTCGTGCTGCCCAGGTTTGGCACGACAATAGTCCCCAACGGGACCCCTGGCGTCAGCGCGGTCGATGACATCGTCGTGGTCGATGGGATCGTCGTGGCAGTGCTGCCCATTATAGATGTGGGGGCCGTGTTCGGGACGGTCGATAATGCCGGTACGGGCGCTGCGGTGATGGACGGCGGAGGCTGAGCTGGTATTCCGGGCGGCAGCGGCGCCGACGCCGACGGTATCGTTCCGGTCGTACCACCCGTAACGGACGTGGAAGCGAGCGTCACGGTCGGAGTTGCAGGCGCAATTTGTCCCGATGGTGTGGCACAGGTCACGAAGGTTCCCGGCGTCGCCGGGTTGGAAGTAAGCGGCAGCGGCGCAAGCGTCGTGGCGGGAACGCCCGGCATGGTCGCCACCGAGAACGGGCTCGGGCCGTTGAGCGGCGAGGACAGCATCGTCCCCGGCGTCGATGAAAGGCCCATGGCTGTGGTCCCCATGGTGGAGACCTGTGCCGGGCTGGCGTTGCAGCCTAACAGCAGGGCTATTGCCGTGAGCAACAAGCGTCGCATTGCGATTTCCTCCGCGCCGATCTAGCTTGTCTGCGGCCTGCGCAAGGCGACCTTGCTGCCTTGCGCCAGGTTCACCATCGGATTGAGGATGACCTGATCGCCCGGCTTGACGCCGTCGTGCACTTCGACTTCGGTGCCGAAGTCACGCGCGATCGTGATCTTCTGCAGATGGGCGGTGCCGTTCTCGACGACCGCGACATGCAGGCCGTTCTGATCGAAAACAACCGCGTCGGCCGGTATGATCATCGATGGTGTCTTGCGCGGGATAAACAGCTCGACGGTGCAATAGATCCCGGGATTGAGCGCGCCGTCCGGATTGGGGACGTCGATCTCGGTCAACAGCGTTCGGCTGCCGGGCTGCAACGCGGTCGCGATCCGCGTGACCTTGCCTGGAAAGGTCCGATCCGGAATCTCGGGGACACGGACCACCGCATCGACGCCGGGCCCAAGCCCGAATGCCTCGTCCTGAGGGACAAACACCTGGGTGCGGATCACGTCAGGGTGCATCAGCGTGAACATGAAGGTCGATCCGGAGCTCACCAGGCTGCCGTTGTCGATGTTGCGCTGTGTGATCACACCATCGAATGGCGCCACCACGCGCTGATAGGCCTTCTCCTGTTCGAGGACTCGAATCTGGGCTTCCTGGGCGGCAATATTCGACTCGGCCACTGCCACCGCTGCTTGCTGCGCCTGCAGAGTCAGACGATCATTGTCGCCCTGCTGAAGCGTGAGCCATCCCTGCTTGACCAGCTTGCTGTCGCGCCCATTGGTGACCTCGGCGAGCTCACGGCTTGCCTGCGTCTGCTTCAACGTCGCCTGGTTCTGGGCCAGGGTCGCCTTGGCCTGCGTAATCTGGTGGTCGAGCTCTGGGGCGGTGATTTCCGCCAACAGAGCTCCCGCCTTGACCCGATCGCCGATATCGACGTAGCGCCTTTCGATGTAGCCGTTGGTGCGAGCGAAAATGTTCGCCGCTTCAAATGCCGTCGTCGTCGCCGGCAGGGTGACGGTAATTTTGCTGTCGCTGGCGCGGACTGCGGCGACGCGAACCTCGGGAACGAGAGTCCGGCTCTGTTGCGCAGTGACCGCGACCGCGAGTTCGGCCTGGTAGTAACGCCAGCCTCCTGCTGCAAGGCCACCGACGAGCAGCAGCAGCGCGCTTCCACCGAACAACGCGCCTCCGTAACGTCGCCGCTTGGGTGCGACTTTCGGCAGCGTAACGACGCGGTCGATTTCAGGACCAGGCCGGTCCTCAACATCTTCATTTTTTGGCCATACACGAAGCTCGGTCATTTCTAAATTCCCTCGAATACGCCATGGTGGGGCTTTCCGTCGTTGCCCTTGCGCAGCATGGCGAACAGGTAAGGCACGATCAGCAATGTTGTCGGTGTCGCGAACAGCAGGCCGCCGATGACGGCGCGCGCAAGTGCCGCGTTCTGTTCCTCGCCCGCTCCGCCGATCGCCATCGGGATCATGCCGACGATCATCGCGGCGGCGGTCATCAGCACGGGACGGATTCGGGTGTGGCCGGCACTCAGCGCGGCCTCAAAGGCGGTGTGCCCCTTCAACTGTTGTTCGCGCGCGAAGGTCACGAGCAGGATAGAGTTCGCCGAAGCGACACCAACCGCCATGATCGCTCCCATCAGCGACGGCACGTTCAGCGTCGTGCCGGTGATGAACAGCATGGTGACGATGCCGCAGAGCGTCGCCGGCAGAGCCAGGATCACCACGAACGGATCGCCAAAGGTCTGGTAGTTCACAACCATCAAGAGATAGACGAAGACCGCGGCGAACACGAGCCCAATGCCCAGATTCCGGAATGAGTCGCTCATGCTCTGGATCTGGCCGAGCACCTGAATCGTATTGCCGGGCTTCAGCTCCTTTTGCAGCTCCGTCGTGACCTTGTTGATGTCGGCTGCCACACTGCCGAGATCGCGGCCCTGCACGCTGGCATAGATCTCAAAGACCGGCTGGATGTTGGTCTGGTTGGAGTTGGTGGGCACCTTGTCGCGCTTGAACGTCGCGACGTTGCTGAGCATGCCAGGGACGATTTGCCCGCTCACTGCCAGCGAGGTGGAAACCGGGGTGTTTCCGAGCGCATTGAGCGAGTTGACTTTGTATTCGGGCGTCTGGACGGCCAGATAATACGGAATCCCTGACTTCGGATCGGTCCAGAAATTGGGTGACACCTGCTCCGACGAGCTGAGGCTGACATTGATGTTGGTGGCGACCGTGCTCGCGTTGAGGCCAAGCTGCGCCGCGCGCGTCCGATCGATCTGGGCGTAGAACGCCGGGGCGTCGACTTCCTGCTGCAGATGCGCGTCGACGACACCCGGTATGGCGGCCATCCGCTGACGGAGCTCTCTTGCAACCGCAAGATTGTTGGAGCCGTAGCCCACCGTCCGGACGTCGATCTGCGCCGGCAGTCCGAAATTCAGGATTTGCGTTACGATATCGGCCGCCTGGAAATAGAAGGTGTCTTCCGGAAATGCAGCGGGCAAGACCTGACGCAGTCTCTTGACGTAATCGGCGGTCGGCTTGTGGCCCTCCTTGAGTGCCACCTGGATGACGCCATCGTTGACCCCGATGGTCGAGCCGTCGGCGAATGCCAGATTGTAGGCTCGCGCCGGCAATCCGATATTGTCAACGATAAGCGAACGGTCCTTCTCCGGAATGACCTCGCGGATCTTGTCCTCGACTGCCTGGAATATCGCCTCGGTGCTTTCGATGCGGGTGCCGGCGGGAGCGCGAACGTGAAGCTGGATCTGGCCACCGTCAATGAGCGGGAAAAAGTCCCGGCCAACGAGCAATAACATCACGGCGCCGAGGCCAATCATCAATATTGCGACGATCGGAACGATGGCCCGCCGGCGGAGCAGCATTGCCAGGAGTTTCGCATATCCATCACGCAGCCGCTCGAAGCCGCGGTCGAATGCGGCGGTCATTCGCGAGAAGAAGCCCCTGGGGGCTCCGTCCTCCGTGTGGCGACGTTCACCCTTGAGCAGCAGGCCGATCGTGATCGGCGTCAGGGTTCGCGATAAGCCGTAGGAGGCCAGCATCGCAAATACGACGGCTAGTCCAAGTGGTGTGAAGAGGTACTTGGCTGGCCCGTCGAGGAACACCACCGAGGTGAACACGCAGCTGATGGCAAGCGTCGAAACCAGCGTCGGCACCGCGATTTCAGCGGCACCATGCAGCGTCGCCTCGGAAAGCGGCATGCCTTCTTCGGCCCACAGACGGTGGGTGTTCTCGATGGTTACAGTCGAATCGTCGACCAATATGCCGACCGCCAGCGCCAGACCGCCGAGGGTCATGGTGTTCAGCGTTTCGCCGAGAAAGTACAAGACCACGAGCGACGACAGGATCGCCAGCGGGATCGAAATCATCACCACCAACGTCGAGCGCCAGGAGCCTAGAAAGATCAGGATCATCAGCGCGGTGAGGCCTGCTGCGATGGCGCCTTCACGCAGCACGCCGGTGACCGAGTTTGTAACGAATATCGACTGGTCGAACAGCTCGTTGATCTTGAGTCCGGCCGGCGCGGCGGCGCGGGTCGCTTGCAGGGCTTTCTTCACGCCGTTGACGACGGCCAGCGTCGAGGCATTGCCGTTCTTGATCACGCTGAGCAGAACCGAGCGGTGGCCATCCGTGCGCACGATGTTCTGCTGCACCAGCGATCCGTCGCGGACCTGCGCCACGTCCTTCAAAAGGATGGTGGCGCCGTTGGAGAACTTGACCGGGATCAGGTTGAGGTCGTTGATCGACGCCGGTGTCGCGTTGGTTCGCACCGTGTATTGGGTGTCGCCGATCTTCGCGGTCCCCGACGGCAGCGTCAGGTTCTGCGTATTGACCGCGTTGACGATGTCGAGCGGCGTCAGTCCGCGGGAGAGCAGCTTGTCCGGGTCGATGTCCACCATGATCTGACGATATTTGCCGCCCGCCGGGGTCGGCAGGGTGACGCCGTGAACCGGCGCCAGTTGCTGGCGAACGCGATAGATGCCGAAATCGTAGAGTTGCTGCTCGTTCAGGCTATCCGAATTGAGACTGAGTTGCAGGACCGGAACGCTCGACGCATTGAACTGCACGACGATCGGCGGCTGAATGCCGGGCGGCATCAGCGCACGGATGGCGTTGGTCGCCGACACGATCTGCGCGATGGCGAGGTCGAGATTGACGTCCGGCTGGAAATAGATCTTCTGGATCGACAGACCATTGAGGGTCTGCGCTTCCATGTTCTTGATGCCGTTGACGTTGGCGCTGATGGAATATTGGCTGTAGGTGCTGACG
>Ga0209526_10002229_pt1 | contig 13027 bp, 10 predicted proteins | sample JacPinW_OM2H0_M1_FD_188566 | JGI IMG/M metagenome (GOLD analysis project Ga0209526, IMG submission 188566) | Forest soil microbial communities from Algoma, Ontario, Canada - Jack Pine, Ontario site 1_JW_OM2H0_M1 (SPAdes) (version 2) | ecosystem: Environmental > Terrestrial > Soil > Boreal... | reverse complement strand
CGGCCTTCGTGCTGGGTATCCCCGAGCACAAGCTGCGCGTCGTCGCTCCCGACGTGGGCGGCGGCTTCGGCAGCAAGATCTTCTGTTATGCCGACGAGACCATGGTCTGCTGGGCGGCGTCGCGCGTTGGACGTCCCATCAAGTGGACGGCCGAGCGCTCCGAATCGTTCATGACCGACTGCCACGGCCGCGACCATGTTACCCACGCCGAGCTGGCGCTCGACAAGGACGGCAAGTTCTTGGCGCTCAAGGTCGATACCATTGCCAACATGGGCGCCTATCTCTCGACCTTCTCGACGGCGGTACCGACCTACCTCTACGCCACCTTGCTGGCCGGTCAGTACACCACGCCTTTGATCTACGCCAACGTGCGGGCTGCACTGACGCATACCGCGCCAGTCGATGCCTATCGCGGTGCCGGGCGGCCCGAAGCGACCTTCGTGATCGAGAGCATCGTCAGCAAGGCCGCTGCCGAGATGAAGATGGATGCGGCTGAGCTCCGCCGGAAGAACTTCATCCCGACGACCGCCTTCCCGTACCAGACGCCGGTGGCGCTGCAGTACGATTCGGGCAACTACCCGCCGATCATCGACGAGGCGATGAAAATCGCCGACTACAAGGGCTTCGAGGCACGCCGCGCCGAGGCCAAATCGCGCGGCAAGCTGCGCGGCATCGGCTTCTCGTCCTACATAGAGGCCTGCGGATTGGCGCCGTCGCAAGTGATTGGCCAGCTCGGCGGCGGTGTCGGCCAGTGGGAATCGGCGCAGATCAAGTTCAACCCGACGGGCAACGTCCAGATCATGACCGGCTCGCACAGCCACGGCCAGAGCCACGAAACGACCTTCGCCCAGCTCATATCGGACAAGCTGGGTGTGCCGTTTGACCAGATCGAGATCGTCCACGGCGACACGGCGACGACGCCGTTCGGCATGGGCACCTATGGCAGTCGCTCGATCGCCGTCGGCGGCTCGGCGATCATGAAGGCGGCCGACAAGATCATCGCCAAGGGCAAGAAGATCGCCGCCCATTTGATGGAAGCGGCGGTGGCCGACGTCGTGTTCGAGAACGGCACCTTCAAGGTGGCGGGCACCGACAAGAACGTGCCGCTGGCGCAGGCGGTGTTCGCCGCCTACGTGCCGCACAACTATCCGCTGGCGGACGTCGAGCCCGGCATGGACGAGAACGCCTTCTACGATCCGGCGAACTTCGTCTATCCCGCCGGCACGCAGATCTGCGAGGTCGAGATCGACCCCGATACCGGCGAAGTCGAGATCGTGAATTTCACCGCGGTCGACGATTTCGGCAACATCATCAATCCGATGGTCGTCGAGGGCCAGGTCCATGGCGGCATCGCGCAGGGCGTCGGTCAGGCGCTGCTCGAGGCCGCCGTCTACGACAAGGGTACGGGCCAGCTCGTGAGCGGCTCGTACATGGACTACGCCATGCCGCGGGCGGGAAACTTCCCGTCGTTCAAGCTCGGCTACAAGGTGACGCCCTGCCCGCACAATCCGCTGGGTGTGAAGGGTTGCGGCGAAGCCGGCGCGATCGCCTCGCCCGCTGCTGTCATGAACGCCGTGCACAATGCGTTGGCGCCGTTGGGCGTCACGCACGTCGAAATGCCCGCCACCTCGCTCAACGTGTGGCAATCGATCCAAGGCGCCCAACACGCGGCCGCCGAGTAACCGGAGGAAATTGAGATGTACGATTTCGCTTACCATCGTCCGAAGTCGCTCGCCGACGCGGTCGGCCTACTCAAGGGCAAACCCGAGGGCCGCGTGATGTCGGGCGGCATGACCCTGATCCCGACTCTGAAGCAGCGCCTGGCCAAGCCCAGCGATGTGGTCGACCTCGCCGGCGTCAAGGAACTGGCCGGCATCAAGGTCGAGGGCAACAACGTGGTGATCGGCGGCATGACCCGTCACGCCGACGTCGCGACCTCGGCCGACGTGAAGGGCGCCATTCCGGCGCTGGCCTATCTTGCGGGCCATATCGGCGATCCGCAGGTGCGCAACCGCGGCACGATCGGCGGCTCGATCGCCAACAACGATCCGGCGGCGGACTATCCGGCGGCGGTCGTGGCGCTGAACGCCACCGTCACCACCAATACCGGCAAGCACACCGCCGACAACTTCTTCAAGGGGCTGTTCGAGACGGCGCTGGGCGAGGGCGAGCTGGTCACGGGGGTGAGCTTCCCCAAGGTCGAGAAGGCCGCCTACATGAAGTTCCCCAACCCGGCCTCGCGCTACGCCATGGTCGGCGTGTTCGTCGCCAAGACTGCGGGCGGCGTGCGGGTCGCGGTGACCGGCGCGGGTGCCAGCGTCTTCCGCGTCAAGGCGATGGAGGATGCGCTGGCCAAGAACTTCTCCTCGGACGCGATCAAGGACATCAAGATCCCGGCCGATGGCCTCAACAGCGACATCCACGGCAGCGCCGAATATCGCGCCCATCTCGTGGGCGTGATGGCGCGGCGCGCCGTCGACGCGGCCAACAAGTAGACGCTGTTCTGAAAGCACTGGTCACGGGCTTCGATCCGTTCGGCGGCGACAAGGTCAATCCGTCGTCGCTGGCGGTCGGGCAATTGAAGAAGCGAATCGGCGAGGTGGTGGTGCACACCGCCCAGCTGCCGACGTCGTACGCGCACTCGGCAGGCGTGCTGCGGGCGGCCATCGAAGAGGTGAAGCCCGAGATCGTGCTGTGCGTGGGGCAGGCCGGTGGCCGCACCGAGCTTTGCCTCGAGCGGGTCGCGATCAACGTGCAGGACGCGCGCATCCGCGACAATGACGGCAAGCAGCCGATCGACAAGCCGGTCGTGAAGGACGGCCCGGCGGCCCATTTCGCCACCCTGCCGATCAAGGCCTGCGTGGCGGAGATGCGCAAGGCGGGGCTGCCCGCCGCGGTGTCGAACACGGCCGGCACCTTCGTCTGCAATCACATCTTCTATGCGCTGATGGACATCGCCCAGAGCCACCCCATCCCGATGCGCGGCGGCTTCCTGCACATCCCCTACGTGCCGGAACAGGCGGCCCGCCTGGGCGGCGCGCCGTCGATGGCGCTCGACGACATCGTGCGCGGCATCGAGATCATCCTCGAGGTCAGCGCCAGCCGCGTGAGCGACGTTCACACGGTCGAAGGTCGCATTTCATAGCTGGGCGCGCCCCCAGCACTACTCCGCTGCGATGGCGAGCGGCGGATGCCCTACGGCCTCGACCGGCGCGGGCTTCGCCGCCGGACGCTTGACCCGGAACCACGCCGCATAGAGCGCCGGCAGGAAGAGCAGGGTAAGCGCCGTCGCCACCAGCAGGCCGCCCATCAGGGCGACCGCCATGGGCCCCCAGAACACGCTTCTGGACAGCGGGATCATGGCGAAGATGGCGGTGCCGGCGGTGAGCAGGATCGGCCGGGCACGGCGCACCGTGGCGTCGATCACGGCATCCCAGGCGCTGTGGCCGGCGGCGAGATCCTGGTCGATCTGGTCGACCAGGATCACCGAATTGCGCATGATCATGCCGGCCAGCGCAATCACGCCCAACAGCGAGACGAAGCCGAAGGGCTGGTTGAACAGCAGCAGGAACAGCGACACGCCGATCAGGCCGAGCGGCGCCGTCAGCAGGACCAGCGCGAGCTTTGAGAAGCTCTTGAGCTGCAGCATCAGGAACATGATCATCAGGAAGGCCATCACCGGCATCATCTTGAAGATCGAGCCCTGGCTCTTGGCGCTCTCCTCCTTGTCGCCACCGACCTCGATGCGATAGCCGGGCGGCAGCTCGGCGCGGAGCGGTGCCAGCGCCTTGTCGATGCGGGCGGCGACGTCGGGGCCCTGCACGCCGTCGATCACGCCGGCACGCACCGTCATCAGCAGCTCCTTGTTGCGCCGCCACAGGATCGGCTCCTCGAGCTCGAAGTGGAGCGTCGCGAGCTGGGCGAGCGACACCACGCCGCCGGTGCCGGTGCGAAGGTTGATCGCCTCCAGCCCCTCGACGCTCAGCCGCTCGGGCGCCACGGCGCGGGCCACCACGTCGATCGACTCGGTGGCCTCGCGGTACTGGGTCACGGTCACGCCCGACAGCAGGGTCTGCAGCGTATTGCCCAGGATCTGTGAATCGACGCCGAGCGCGCGCGCCTTGTTCTGGTCGACCTCGAGCCGCACCGTCTTGGCGAGCTCGTTCCAGTCGAAGTTGACGTCGCGCGTGGCCGGATCGGCCTTGAAGACCTGCCGCACCTGTTCGGCCACGGCGCGGACCTGCTGCGGCTCCTCGCCCAGCACGCGGAACATCACCGGGTAGGCGACCGGCGGGCCATTCTGCAGCCGCTGCACGCGGGCGCGCACGGCCTCGAAATCGCCGGCGAACAGCTTGTCGAGCTGGGCGAAGACCCGTTCGCGCGCACCCAGGTCCTTGGTCATGACGATGACCTGGCCGAAGTTGGCGTTGCTGAGCTCGGGCACGGTCGGCAGGTAGAAGCGCGGGCTGCCGGCGCCGATATAGGCCGTGTAGAAGGCGACATCGGCGTTCTCGCCCAGCCACTTCTCGAGCTTGCGCACTTCCTTGTCGGTCGCCTTCCACGAGGCGCCCTGCGCCAGCTTCATGTCGACGATCAGCTCGGGCCGGTTGGCGGTCGGGAAGAACTGCTTCTGCACCAGGGTGAAGGCGCCCAGCGAAGCCACGAAAGCGAGTGCGGTGATGGCGATCGTGGTCTTGCGCCAGCTCACGCACCACACCACCAGCTTGCGGAAAGCCCGATAGAGCCGGCCATCGTAGGGGTCGGCATGGTGCACCTTGGGCTGCGGCAGCAGATGGTAGCCCATCCAGGGCGTGAACAGCACGGCCACGAACCACGAGATGATCAGCGAGAGGCCGACCACCCAGAAGATCGAGTTGGTGTATTCGCCGGCGCTCGACCTGGCGAAACCCACCGGCACGAAGCCGATCGCGGTGACGAGCGTGCCGGTCAGCATCGGGAAGGCGGTCGAGGTGTAGGCGTAGGTCGCGGCCTCGAGCCGGCTGGCGCCCTGCTCGAGCTTCACCATCATCATCTCGACGGCGATGATGGCGTCGTCGACCAGCAGGCCGAGCGCGATGATCAAGGCGCCGAGCGAGATCCGCTGGAAGTCGATGCCGAGCAGCATCATGCCGACGAAGGTGATGGCCAGCACCAGCGGCACCGAGAGCGCCACGATGATGCCGGTGCGCACGCCCAGGCTGATGAACGACACCACGAGCACGATGGCGAGCGCTTCGAGCAGCGAGGAGATGAACTCCTCGAACGACTTGTCGACGACCTCGGGCTGATTGGCGACCTTGTGCACGGTGATGCCGACGGGCAGGCCCGCCTCGACCTCGGCCATCGCCTGCTCGAGCGCCTTGCCCAGGGTCTGCACGTTGCCGCCCGGCGCCATGACGACGCCCAGCCCGATCACCGGCTTGCCCTTGAAGCGCATCGAGATCTGCTGCGGATCCTGGTAGCTGCGCTTGATCTCGGCCACGTCGGACAAAGTGAGGGTGCGGCCGTTGGCGCTGAAGGGCAGCGCGGCCAGCTCCTGGGCGGTGACCGGCGCGCCGTCGACGCGGACCGTGACGCGCTCGCCCTTGGTCTCGACCGTGCCGGTCGCCACGATGGCGTTTTGCCGGCGCACAACCTCGAGGATCTGGTCGACCGGCACGCCCAGCATGGCCAGCCGTGTATGGCTGAACTCGACGTAGATCTTCTCGTCCTGCAGGCCCAGCAGGTCGGCCTTGGTGACGTCGGGCACGCGCAGCAGGCGCTGGCGCGCGGCCTTGACGATCTCCTTCACTTCGACCGGCGAGAAGCCGTCGGACTCGAAGCCCCAGATCAGGCTGTAGGTGTCGCCGTATTCGTCGTTGAAGAACGGGCCGGAGACGCCGGGCGGCAGCGAGCCCTTGATGTCGCCGACCTTCTTGCGCACCTGGTACCACAGGTCGGCTACCTTGGCGGGCGGGATGTCGTCGCGCAGGGCGACGTAGATCACGGTCTCGCCGGGCTTGGTGTAGCTGGTCACGTTGTAGAAGTAAGGCAGCTCCTGCAGCTTGGTTTCGATCTTCTCGGTGACCTGCTGCTCGACCTCGCGCGAGGTGGCGCCGGGCCATGTCGCCGACACCACCATCTGCTTGATGGTGAAGGGCGGGTCCTCGCCGCGGCCGAGATTGAAGAAGGCGTAGGTGCCGGCCGCGACCAGCGCGATCATGAAGAACACGGTGAGCGTGCTGTATTTCAGCGCCAGCGCCGAGAGATTGGTGCGCGTGGTCATGAAGCTGTCTCCCCCGAAGAAGCGGCGTTAGCGCGCCGCCTGCTGCACCGGCTTCACCTTCTGGCCGGCCTCGAGCTTGTGGACGCCGGCGACGGCGATCATCTCGCCGTCCTTCACGCCGGCGGCGATGGCGGCCGTGTCGTCGCGCCAGCGCGCTATCGTGACCGGCCGCAGCGTGACGGTGCCGCTTTCCCTGTCGACGACCCACACCGCAGGCTGCGTGCCGCGCTGGAAGATGGCAGACAGGGGAACCTCGGCCACCGGCGCCGCATCCGGCCGCTCAAAGGCGAGGGTCGCGGTCATGCCGAGTCCGATGAACTCCGGCGGCGCGATCACGCTGAAGCGCGCCGGATAGGTCCGCGTCATGGGGTCGGCGCTGGGCGAGAGCTCGCGCAGCTTCGCGGCATGCCGATGGCCCGGGTCGGACCACAGTTCGAAGCTCGCAGCGACGGCTTTGCGCACGGCCTTCAGCCGGTGTTCAGGAACGCCCACCAGGATTTCGAGCTCGTCGGTACGGGCGACCCGCACGACGCCCTGGCCCTGCGTCATGACCTGGCCGACCTCGGCCTGGACCGCGGTAACGACGCCGGGCGCGTCGGCGCGCAGCTCGGTATAGGCGAGGTTGTTCTCGGCCGAGGAGAGCTGGCTTTTAGCCTGCTCGACGCGGGCAAGCGTGGTCGCGGCGAGCGACTGGCGCTGCTCGAGCGTTTGCGGGGTGAACGCGCCCGTGCCGCGCAGGTTGAGATAGCGCTCGTGGTCGGCCTTGGCGCGCACGTAATCGGCATCGGCGGAGGCGAGTGCGGCCCGCGCATTGTCGACGGCCAGGCGAAAGTCGGCGGGATCGAGCTGGGCGATCAGGTCGCCCGGCTTGACGGTGGTGCCGACATCGACGGTGCGGGTGATGATCTTGCCGGCGACGCGGAAACCGAGCGTGCTCTCAATGCGGGGAACGACTGTGCCGGCCAGCACCAGCGGCTGGCTGCCCTGCTGGTAGGTGATTTCCATGACCCGGGCCGGCCGCACTATGGGCTCGCTTGCTGCCGCGCGGGTCGCGCTGGCCGGCATCCAGGAGAACGCAGCGAAGCCTGCTGTGGCGACAGCGCCAGCACTGACGATGACCGCCAGGGCCTTCAGGGGAAGCTTGCGCGGGGACTGAACGAACAGGGGGACACGCATGGCTAACCGCCCTTCCGAGGTTTACAATGTACATAATGCATATGAACATTGTTAACTGAACATTGGTAAGTTATCGGCGATCATATATAAGTCAAGGGGAAGGAGACAGTTTTTGAGCGTCTTTTCGACAGTGGCGACATCCGGCCGCAAGCGCCGGGGCGAGGGCCATACCCGCCGGGAGGAGATCCTCCATGCGGCCAAGGAGCTGTTCCTCGAGCAGGGCTACGACTCGACCACGATCCGCCGTATCGCCGACCGGGTCGGCATTTCGGCACCGGCGCTCTACCTCTACTTCAAGGACAAGGAAGGGCTGATGCTGGCGCTTTGCGATCAGACCTTCGGGCATCTGATCGAGGCCATCAGCGAGATCGAAAAGACCGTGGACGATCCGATGGAGCGCGTGCGCCGCTTCGGCGAGGCCTATGCCCGCTTCGGCCTCACCCATCCCGACGAATACAGGCTGGTGTTCATGGGATCCAACATCCCCGAATCCATGCGCAAGATCGGCCATCGCGCGCCGATCGACGATCCGACGCGGCCAGGCGTTGGCGGCGCGGTCGTCTTCAGTCGCCTTGTCGCAATGCTGTCCCAGGTCGAGGCGTCGGGCATCAAGCTCAACTACCCGCCGGACACCTGCGCCGAACTCTGCTGGATGGGCATCCACGGCTTGGTCGCGGCCTTCATCACGAAGCCCGAGTTCCCCTGGTCCAATCGTGAGCTGCTGATTTCGGCAAATCTGGACATTCACCTCAAGGGCATCGTCCGCAGCGCCTAGGCTGCAGCGTCTAGGCTGTTTGGGGCCACACCCTCGGAAACAGATCACAGGTCATCGGCGCGCCGGCCGCGAGGTCGGGCTTGTGCGGAAACTGGAAGGTACCGGGCCGCGGGTCGTAGCGCGCATCGTCGCCGGTGTAGCGCAGCGACAGGCCGCGGCGGCGGGCGCCCGGCGTGTTGTTGCCGGGCGCGCCGTGCACGATCATGGCGTGGAACGGCAGGCAATCGCCCGGCGCCATCGGCCACCAGCGGATGTCGTACTTGCTGCGATCGGCGTCGATAGCGGGGATCTGCTCGAGGTCGCTGTCAGTGAACTTGATCTCGTGCCCCTTGCGGAAGGGTGTCGGCCGGTATCTGACGCCCCAGCGATGCGAGCCGGCGACGAACTCGACGGCGCCGTTGCTGCGGTCGACGTCGTCGAGGGCGATCCACACCGATGCGATCTGCCAGCCCTTCACCGGCCAATAGGGCTGGTCCTGGTGCCACGGCGTGGGATGGGCGGTGCCCGGCTCCTTCACGAAAAGCTGGTCGTAGAAGAAATCCGCCGAGGCCGAGGCCATCAGGCGAGCGGCGATGGCCGCGGCAGGAGAGTCGAGCGCGGCCGCCCGGAATTCAGGATCATGCCGCCACATGTACATGTCGCCGAAGAAGCGGCCGGCGGTGCTACCTTCAGCGAAATTGGTCGCGTGCGGTCCGGGCGAGGCAAGGTCGCGCTCGACGGCCGCGCGCATGCGTTCGACGCAGGCCGGATCGAACGCCTGGCGCAGGCAGACGACGCCGTCGCGATCGTAGGCGGTGACGTCGTTGTGGGTGATCAAGCGTTCTGCAGGACGTGGACGGCGCGGTTGGCCACGAGATCCTTGTTCTTGGCGCCGTAGGCCTTCATGTGTTCCGAAGCACCATGGGCCTTGAGATGGTCCATGCTCTCCCACTTCTCGATGATGACGAGGGTATCGGGGCCGAACTTGGCGAACGCGCCGCCGTCGGTGTCGACCGTGGCGCCGTACTCGATGCAGCCTTTCTCGGCGTGCACCGCCGGCACGTTGGCCTTGAAATTCTTGAGTATCTCGTCGCGCTTGCCGGGCTTGGCGGTGATGATGGCGATGACGTGGATCATGATTTCCTCCTGGTTTCTGTCATCCCGAGCGAAGCGAGGGATCCTTCCGGAACAGGAAAGGTCCCTCGCTGCGCTCGGGATGACAATCTTCGCTAGGCAGCACGCCCACTCCGTAGCAGACGTCCCGGCAGCTTGTCGTTGGCCGCGATGGCGTCCTTGCCGTCGCGGCGGATCAGTTGGCCGTTGACGATCACGGCGTCGATGCCGCTCGCCTCCGAGACCAGCCGGTCGGCGCCGGCCGGCAGGTCGTGGACGCGCTTGAGCGGGTCGGGGCCCACCGTCTTGGGATCGAACACCACGACGTCGGCCGGCCGGCCCTTGGCCAGCAGGCCGCGGTCGGTGATGCCGAACATCTCGGCGGGCCGTTGCGTCAGGTTGTGCACGGCCTGCTCGACGGTGAAGGTCTTCTTGTCGCGTACCCAGTGGCCGAGCAGGTAGGTCGCGTAGCACGCGTCGCAGAGCTGGCTGGCATGGGCGCCGGCATCCGACAGGGCGATGATGGTATGCGGATCGGTGATCAGCTCCGCCACTTCCTTTTCGTCGAAGTTCATGACGGCCATGCGGAAGCGCGCCTGCAGGTCGCTGGCGAGGGCGAGGTCGAGGGCCAGGTCAACCGGGTCCTTGCCAAGTTTGCGGGCCGCCTCAGCGAGCGGCTGCTCCTCGAGTTCCTTGGCCGATGGCGCCCAGGCGATGATCGTGCGGTCCCACCAGCGCTGGAAGAGGGGTGTGAGTTCGGCCGTGAACTTGCGTCGCCAGGCCGGATCCGCGTAGGCGCGACGGCGTGTCCCCGGGGAACGAGCATCCTCGACCGTAAGCTCGTTCATGAATTTCATGACGTCGAAGATGAACGGCTCGGCGAACGTGAATTCGAAGTTGAGCGGCCGGCAGCTCACCTGCGGGATGACCAGCGCGCCCGACTTGCGCTGTTCGGCGGCGAGATCGAGCTGCTTGCGGTGCCCGCCCGGGCCGTAGAGGTAGGAGAGGAGGGCCGTCCAGGTGACGGGAACACCGTACTTCCGGCTGACCTCGGCCATGTGCCGGGTGGAGAATTCGCGGCCGATCGTGATCTGCATCAGGCCGCGTTTCATGTCGCCCATGACCGACACCAGCGCGTCCATCTCCTCGACGGTCGCCTGGCGGCTGGGCACCGGCTTGCCCGCATAGCCGTTGTGGCTGACCGAGACCGAGGTGCCGAAACCGATGGCGCCGGCCTCCATGGCTTCGCGCATAAGCTTCTTCATGGCGCCGATCTCGTCGGCCGTGGCGGCGCGTTCCGTCGATTCCTCGCCCATGACGTAGAGCCTGAGCGGCGTGTGGCCGAACAGCGCCGCGACGTTGATCGCTGAACCGCGCTTCTCCAGCGCGTCGAGGTACTGCGGGAAGGTCTCGAACGACCAGTCATCGCCGAGACCCGCATGCAGCGCGTCGAGGCTCATGCCCTCGACCTTTTCCAGCGTCTGCAGGATCAGCTTGCGGTGGATGGCGCGAGTCGGCGCGACGCCAAAGCCGCAATTGCCGATCACCGTCGTGGTCACGCCATGCCACGGCGAGATGGTGAGCATGCGGTCCCACAGGATCTGGGCGTCGTAGTGCGTGTGCACGTCGACGAAGCCCGGCGAGACGACCTTGCCGGTGGCGTCGATGGTCGTTGTCGCGGGCCCGTCCGCCTTGCCCAGCGTCACGACCTTGCCGTCCTTGATGCCGAGATCGCCTGAAAAGCCCGGCTGGCCGGTGCCGTCGACGATCGTGCCGCCCGTGATCTTGAGGTCGTAGGTCATGGCTTGCTCCTGAACGCCTGTCCATTATACGTCGTTCGGCGCCGCAGGAGGAAACACATGGCAAAGCACAAGATCGCTCTCATTCCGGGTGACGGAATCGGCAAGGAAACCGTCCCAGAGGGCGTGCGCGTGCTCGAAGCCGCGGCGCGGCGCTTCAACTTCCAGCTCGAGTTCACCGATTTCGACTGGTCATGCGATCGTCTGCTGCAGACCGGCAAGATGATGCCGGAAGACGGCATGGAGCAGCTCAAGGCGTTCGAGAGCATCTTCCTGGGCGCCGTCGGCTGGCCGGGCGTGCCCGACCACGTCTCGCTGTGGGGCCTGCTGATCCCGATCCGTCGCGACTTCGACGAGTATGTGAACCTCCGTCCCGTGCGCCTGTTCGAGGGCGTGCCGTCGCCGCTCGCCAACCGCAAGCCGGGCGAGATCGACTTCTGGGTGGTGCGCGAGAATACCGAGGGCGAGTACAGCACGCTGGGCGGGCGCATGTTCCAGGGCACGGAGAACGAGTTCGCCGTGCAAGAGGCCGTCTTCACCCGCAAGGGCGTCGACCGCGTGATGAAGTTCGCCTTCGAGTTCGCCCGCACGACCAAGAAGAAGCACGTGACCTCGGCCACCAAGTCCAACGGCATCATCCACACCATGCCGTTCTGGGACGAGCGCTTCGCCGAGATGAAGAAGAACTATCCGGAGATCCGGGCGGACCAGTATCACATCGACATCCTGACCGCGCATTTCGTGCGCAATCCCGACTGGTTCGACGTCGTCGTCGGCTCCAACCTGTTCGGCGACATCCTGTCGGATCTGGGGCCCGCGCTCACCGGATCGATCGGCGTGGCGCCCTCGGGCAACATCAATCCCGAGCGCAAGTTCCCGTCGATGTTCGAGCCGGTGCATGGCTCGGCCCCCGACATCGCTGGCAAGTTCATCGCCAATCCCATCGGCCAGATCTGGTCGGGCGCGATGATGGTCCGCCATCTCGGCTACCCGGAGGCCGCCGAGGCGATCGAGCGGGCGATCGCTGCCTCTTTGGTCGAGGGCGGGCCTCGGACGCGCGATCTCGGCGGCAACGGCGATACCAAGACCGTGGGCGCAGCTATCGCTGAGCTTGTGAAGACGGTCTAGCCATCCAGGAAGAATGCCGGCAAACGCCCGAAGGTTTTAGCCCTCGGGCGTTTTTCATCTGGCTATTGGCTCGGTGTGGTGGTGGTACTGGGTTGGCCGGTCGCAGACGTGCTGCGGCTGCGGCGTTTATGCTTGCCGGTCTTCTGGCCCGACTGCTGGTCACTTGGTGCGGTCGAAGGATTGGTCGGCGATATCGTCGGTGGGCTTGGCGTCGGCGCGGTGCCGCCGCTGGATTGAGCGAAGGCCGACGGAGCGGCGACCGCAAGCGTGAGGAGGGAAACGCAGGCGAGACCCTTGAGTGGGGGCATGTACAAACCTCAAATGGTCGGAGATCGGCCGGTCGTTGCCGGCCTTGCTTCGGTTACGCGGGCGCGCGGACCGTCATCCCCGAGGCATTTGGCCGCCTACTTGGCGAGGCCCAGTTCATCAAAGCTGAGAATAGCGGATCGTCGCATGTTTCCGCCTTCGTCGCGCAGCGCCAGCGTGACCTTGTGTTCCCACCAGTCGATGTCGACGATGCCGAAATTGGCCGCAGCGTAGAGCGCACCCACCCGATTCGGCCCCGGCTCGTTGGCTTCCCAATAGACCATGTTGAGACCGCTCGATGTCACTTCGTAGAGCGGGTAGAGGCCGGGCGGCGTCTCGCGGTAGAGCGCGCCGACATGACGGTCGCCCGACAGCAGCACCACGCCCTTGGCGCCGCTGTCGCGAATCGTGTCCAAAAGCTTCTGGCGCTCGAGCGGCATGTTGCCCCAACGCTCCCAACCATGGCCTTCGGCAAGGACCTGCGTG
>Ga0209526_10002228_pt1 | contig 13030 bp, 8 predicted proteins | sample JacPinW_OM2H0_M1_FD_188566 | JGI IMG/M metagenome (GOLD analysis project Ga0209526, IMG submission 188566) | Forest soil microbial communities from Algoma, Ontario, Canada - Jack Pine, Ontario site 1_JW_OM2H0_M1 (SPAdes) (version 2) | ecosystem: Environmental > Terrestrial > Soil > Boreal... | reverse complement strand
CGGGTCCCAAACTACAGCACAGGGCACCGGCACCGGTACTTCCCTCAAAGACACCACTTGAGCCACATTGAGTCCCAAAACGCAGGGATCCGCACTTCCATGCGGGACGGCCGCCGGATTGAAGAACTTGTTGCGCTTGTGCAACCGTTCCTCGCTGCGCAAAGCCGAATTGGCGCGACTGCTTACTACGACGACGGCACTGATTATCAAGCAACAACCTATCAACGCTATGACTCTGGTCGTCGTGGTTGACCTTCGGCTGAATTGAATTGGGTGCGGCGCCTTGCCTGATGATGTGTTCATAGGATCCTTCCTTTGGTACCCTGGTTCCCCACTATGGCGTCACTCGCAATCGATCGCTTTGGTCATCGAGATCTCCCGAGGACGGGATAAATGCGTACGAAGACGAACACCGCGAGTACGTGCTGGCACACACTCCCACGTGCGGCCACGTTCCTTAAGGAGGCCTTGGAAAATCCGTCGTCACTTAATAGGCAGAGATCCCCTCGTTCACCTCGCGGCTCAGGGGAAGAGGAACGCGCGAGGAAAGAATTAAAAAACTGCTTCGGCCAGGTCGAGGAAACCTTTCGGCCAAGTCAAGTAGTTTTTCGGGGCCCCACGACCCGGATACATTAATCATAGACGGCTTTTGATGTCAAGGAAAAACTTAGCTTATCGGGCTATTTCCACAAATGTAAAAGCGTTTCCGCGCAGGAGGTCTTCGAAATCGCCTAAATCCGCACCGGCCGCCCATGCAGTGAGCGCCTAAGTGTTCATAACTCGCTGTCCTCGAGTCTCGACGGGGCTCGGTCTGTCATAGCTGCCACAGCACTCAAGCCTGGGTTCGCCCCAGGTCTCGCACATCGGTCTGCGCATCATCGGCAGCCACTCGAAGCCGTTGGTCGATAAGCATCTGGAACATGCTGCGCAGTGGTGGGTGGCTAGCGAAGAGGGCGTTAAAAGTCGCGCGGTCCAGGCTTAGCAGGTTGACCGTCGTGACGGTTCGTGCCGTGGCCATGCGCGGGCTCTCATTTACAAGAGCCATTTCTCCGAAACACTCACCGGGACCGATGCGAGCCAATCGCTGCTCTTGCTTGAGCATCTCGACTTCACCATCCACGACGATATACAGCCGGTCGCCGCGGTCTCCCTGACGGAAGATGATCTGGTGTGGCTCGAAATGCTCTCGGGACAAACTCGCCGATTGTCCAAGCTTGAGCTGGACGATGTCGGGCGGCAGCAGCAGATCAAGGAACCAGTCGGTCGAGACTCTCAGCTTGCGGTCGAAGCCGGGTAGCTTCATCAGATAGATCGAGCGCCACATCAACCAGGCAAAGAAACCGGAGATCTTGAATCCAAACACCTCGGCGACGGCCGATCGGTGACCGAGCGAGGCTAATTTTCCGAGGGCCTGGAAGGAGAACGCTTGCTTCGGTGTGCCGCGCAGTGTAGCGACGAGATTCTTCGCCACGCAGGCCGCCTGTCGCGTGGCGTGCTGGGCGGTTGGGGGACATGGCTGCCAGGTTTTCTGGTCCACAACCCAGGCACAATCGCCCAAGGCCCACACACCCGGGTAGCCGATGACTTCCAAGTGTTTGTTGACGACGATTCGCCCCCGCTCTTTTTTGCAGGGTAAACCGGCCACCAGCGGATTGGGCGCCGCCGGAACCGTGCTCACCAGGGTCTTCGTAGGAATTCGCTCATCATTGTCGAGCAAAGCCGATTCGGCGGTTGCTCCAGCGAGGCGTGTGTTCAGCCGAATTTCGACCCCGCGACGTTGCAACAGCTTCTGTGCGAACTCGGCTAGGCTCTTCGGCAACTCGGGAAGGATAAGCGGACCCGCGTGAAGAAGGACAACGCGGATCTCGTTCGGATTGATGCGCCGGAAACTGCGCGCCACTCTGCGGACGAAGTCGTTCAGTTCGGCGACTGCTTCAACTCCGGAGAACCCCCCTCCGGCTACGACGAAGGTTAGCAGCGCCCGCCGAAGCTCGCGATCCGCTTCAACGTCGGCTTCTTCGAGTGCGTGGATGACGTGGTTGCGTAACACGAGTGCATCGCCAACATACTTGAAAGGCAGAGCATGCTCAGCGAGACCCGGCTGGCCCGCAAAACTGGTGATGTTTCCCACGGCTATGACGAGATGATCGTATTCGAGCTCAAAGGGCCGCGGTCGAAACCCTGTACTCGTTGTCACCGTCTTGTTTTCTAAGTTGATCGACTCGACTTCGCGAGTGTAGAGGTTGGTCTTCGGGCACAGCCGCCGGATTGGTGCGATGGTATCGACAATTCCAATGCTGCCCGAAATCACTTCTGGCAGCATGGGCTGAAACACCAGATAGTTTTCTTTGCTGATGAGCCCCACTTCGACGCTCGCATCGCCCTTCAGGAGCTTTTCGAGCACCATCGCCGTGTAGGTGCCACCGAAGCCCCCGCCGATGATGAGAACCCTCGTTCGTCTCTGTTGCATCGCGTCCTCCCGAGTCAGCCCGGCGGGGTTCCAGAGATTGTGGGCTTAGGCCCGTAGACTATTACAGCGTTAAATTTTGCTGATTGACACGCTTGCGTAGCGCGCGATCGCTGGGAATCAGTCGCTCACGACCACTCTGAGGAATACTCGATCGCTCGAGCCAGAGCCTTCGGATCGGGGATGATGAGCCTGTTGTTGCCGAGTTCGATCAGCCCCTCCTCTTGATAACGGTGCAACAGACGGCTCACAATCTCCCGGCTCGAACCAACCATAGCAACCAGATCGTTGATGCCAAAGCTCCCGCCGATCAAACACGAGCCATCGGCCGCGACCTGACCGTGCTTTTCAGCCAGTTGCGATAAGGCCGCGAGAAGACGGTAGGGGACCTCTCGCGATGACAGTTCCAGCATGTCAGTGCTTGTCTTCCGGACACGCTCGCAGAGCGACGCCAGAACTTTCCAGAGGATTTCGGCGCGCGTCGAAACGAAATCGCGGAATTCGCTGCGCGAGATCACAGCCAACTCGGTCGGTTCGACCGTCGTCACCGTGGCAGAACGGGGATGTCCATCGAGCATCGCGAACTCCCCGAAGATTTCCCCGGGACCAAGAATATCCAGGATCTTCTCGCGCCCGTCTTCTGAAGCCTTAGCCACTTTGACGGAACCCTTGACCAATATGTACAGAGAGTCGGATGGATCGCCTTGGAAGAACACGGCTTTGTCGGGAGCGTATTTTTTTGCCGTAGCGATCTTCGTAAGCTCCTCGATATCGGCTTGACTCAGCTTGGAAAAAATGGAGACTCTGGCGATCGCGCTGACTTCTGAGACGCGTTCGAGATGTTCAGCACTAGCGGGATTGAAAACAAAGTAGGGCCCACCCTTTGCGCCGAACTCGACACGGTCGTTGGAGTTGAGCTTTCGGCGATTGATCTTCTCGCCGTTTACGAATGTGCCCCCGCTACTGCCTACGTCCATCACAACAAAGGCACCGCCTTCGGTCTCGATGACAGCGTGGTCGCGCGAGACCCGCGTGTCCGTGACCATTAAATCTTTGTCGGGTTTGCGTCCGATGGTGAAAGGGACGTGATCAACAGCAATCTTCCGCTGATCCGAGCCGTTGACAAACACCAATTCTGGAGATGGACGAGGAGCTGAAGTGATCGCCGCGAAGGGGTTTGGGACGGACATCTCACCCTCCTGAAAGTGTGGATCGAAAGAATAGCACCATTTTCCCCATTCCACCAACTCGTTCCTGCCTCATAATTGAGCGAAGAGGAATACTGCGAGCTCTCGTCCATGCCGGTCCAACCTGCCGGTCCACGTTTTCAGGCGAGCGCCCGGAGACCACCAGCACCTTCAGCTGCTCTCAGTAACGTCTGTAAGTCGTAATCGACGAGTTCTCCAATGCGGTTGATCGTGATATCCGCGGGTGGATAGCTGGAGAGTATCTTTGGATCGACCGCGTAATGCCCTTGCCGCGGGAACACGGTCGTGACGCGACTGCCCCAGACTTTCTTGACAGCCGTCAGGATGCGCAACTTGTCATCGATAAGCACGTAGCTGTCTGCGGGATAGCGTTCCTGAACGTCATCTAGCTCGAACTCTTTGTGGACATAGATCAACACGTCGCCATTCATGGCTGCGAACAACCCGGCGCGTCTGATCTTGAGAGGCTGGAAAACCACGTCACCGTCGGACAGGATTACCGGGCGGCCATATCGTTTCACATGATCAATCGCATCTAGAGCATTGGGAAAGAGCCGGTTCGCGAATGGATATTCCACGAGAAAGTCCGAAACCGTCAGCAGGTTTGGATCGCGAGGATATTCAGAGCGGTAACGCTGGAGGGCGCCAAGATAGTCCGCATACCCCAGCTCTGAGCGCAGCTGTTCGAAAACCGCCCAATATCGCTGTTGCCGCGCCTGCCCGACTTTTTGCTCAAGATGATGCTTGAGGTCGGCTGTAACCCGATCGTTGTCGAGCAGCGTGTTGTCCACGTCAAACAGAAAAACGACACTCTGGGGCATGGTGAGATCCTAAAATGCGATTTAGCTTGCAACCAAGGCAACCCGGGCCGCAGTCTGGGGCCGCCACTCCCGTCCGTCACGAGCCAGCAGATCGTCCGCCGCTTCCGGCCCCCAGGTTCCCGCCGCATAGTTGGGGAAGTCGCGCGGCAAAAGCGCCTGCCAAACATCGAGTACGGGACTGATTACGCTCCAACCGGCCTCGACCATGTCGGCCCGCTGGAATAGCGTCGCGTCTCCGATCATGCAATCGTAGAGCAACCGCTCATAACCTGTACTGGACACCGATCCCATGTAATCGGCGTAATTAAAGCACATCTCTACCGCTCCCTGTTGCATGATCGGGCCCGGCAGCTTCGCTCCAAATCGAAGGGAAATACTCTCCTCCGGCTGAATGGAAATCACCAGACGGTTCGTCTGCAAAACTCCCACCGGTGTGTTGCGGAAGAGGTGAAATGGGGCGCGCCGGAACTGAATCGAGATCTCTGTAACCCTCCGAGGCAGGTGCTTACCCGTGCGCAAATAAAATGGAACATCCGCCCAGCGCCAGTTGTCGATGAGAAGCTTCATCGCCACGAACGTTTCGGTACAGGAATCAGATTTTACGTTGGGCTCGGCCCGATACGCCGGCGCCTGTTTGCCATCTACGATGCCATCGTTGTACTGTCCCCGTACCGTTTTGCTCAAGACATCCTCAGGAGAAAACGGCAGAATGGCGTGTAGAACTTTGGCCTGTTCGTCGCGCACCGCATTCGCGTCAAAGGATATCGGCGGCTCCATTGCGGTTAGGGATACGAGTTGGAACAGGTGGTTCGGCACCATATCCCGCAGGGCGCCGGAGGTTTCGTAATAGCCGCCTCGCTGCTCCACGCCAACGGTTTCTGCGGCTGTGATCTGCACGTGATCGATGTAACGACGATTCCAGATCGGCTCAAAAATTCCGTTGCCAAATCGGAACATGATCAGGTTCTGCACTGTTTCTTTACCGAGATAGTGGTCAATGCGGTAAATCTGGTGCTCATCCAGAACCTGCTTGATCTCCGCATTCAAAGCACGTGCCGATTGCAGATCTCGCCCGAACGGTTTCTCGATGACCACGCGCCGCCATCGCCCGTTTTCTTCCTGGGCCAGGCCTGCTGCACCGAGCTGGCGAACAATCTCACCAAAAAAGCGTGGCGCCACGGCCAGGTAATAGAAATGATTACTGGGTACGTTGTCTTTTGCCGCAACTTCTTCGAGAGTAGCTTTCAATCGCTGATATACATCAGGATCTGCGAAGTCGCCGCGCACGTAGTAGCTGTGTTCGACCAGTCGCTCGTGGATCGTCGAATCAATTGGCCGCGAGGAGAACGTCCTGAGGTCTTCGGCGAGTTGCTGGCGAAAGGTTTCGGTCGTGAAGGCGGCGGAGGAGACGATAACCACCGCGAACTGCTGGGGCGCAAAGCCTTGCTCCGCGAGATTGCAGAGTGCCGGCATCAATTTGCGCTTGGTTAGGTCTCCAGCGCCACCGAAGATCACCATGATGCAGGGATCCCCTTTCCTCGGCGATGGAGGTTTCAGGGTCCTGTTCCGGAGTTCAGTTCCGGGAAGCAGCTCTGGCTCTCGCACGCGGCTCTTCCTCCCATATTCGAAAACCACCTACGAATGCATTCGCATTTTCACCAAGCCGGGTATGCGGAGGCAATTTTTTGAGTTTCTTGGCGTTTCCACCGCCGAGTACGACCTCTTCGGCCTGCAAGGCATCGCGAAGTTGCTGCACAATCTTGAGCACGTGCTCCTGCCATTTTTTTCGGCCCAGGCGTTCGAGGCCCCGAATCCCAACGTAGTCTTCGAATGTCTTGCCGCGCTTGTACGGCAGGTGAGCTAATTCCATGGGCTCGAGCAACCCATCAACGATCATCGCTGAACCCAGACCAGTACCCAGGCCGAGGAAAAGCATGCGACCCCTCTTGTAAGAGCCCAACGCTTGCATGGCGGCGTCATTAACGATCTTTACTGGACAGCCAAAAGCTTTCTCAAAGTCGAAATGCACCCAGCCCGGAGCCAGATTGTGCGGCTCGCGCAAAGGCCGCCCGTGAATTACCGGACCCGGATAACCGATGGAGACCGCGTCACAATCCCATTCCCCAACGGCTCTCTTCACCTCCTGGACCATCGCTGCTGCGGTCATCGCCCGACCGGACGGAAGCCGGCGCATCTCCGTCCAGCCAGTAGCCAGCAACTTTATGGAGGTACCACCGACGTCGATCACCAGAATTTTGCGCCCTTTGCTCTTCAATGTCTCCCGACCGTAGTTGCTTCTGACGACGGCTTTACCTCTCTGTGTCCGCCAAACTCGAAACGCATTGCCGAAAGCAATTTGTCAGCGAAGTCAGCTTCTCCTCGCGAACTGAAGCGCTGGTAAAGAGCTGCGCTCAATACGGGCACGGGCGCCCCCTCGTCAATGGCCGCAGTTACCGTCCATCTTCCTTCGCCCGAATCCGACACCCGGCCGGAAAAATCAGACAAATCAGTCTTCCCGCCGAGAGCGATCGCAGTCAGGTCGAGAAGCCATGAAGCAACGACGCTTCCACGCCGCCATACTTCAGCCACATCCGCGAGGCTAAACTCGTATTGGTAGTGCGAGGGATTGCGTAACGGAGTGGTTTCCGCGTCCGCTGACTGGTTTTGCTTCCCAACGTTCGCGTGCCTTAGGACGTTAAAACCCTCGGCGTAGGCTGCCATGAGCCCGTACTCGATCCCGTTGTGAACCATTTTGACGAAGTGGCCCGCTCCTGCGGGTCCACAATGCAGATATCCCTCTTCGGCCGTACCGCCACGCCGTTCCCGGCCAAGGGTGGTCGGAGCTGAGTCCCGGCCCGGAGCCAACGTACGGAACACGGGGTCAAGACGTTCGACCGCAGGATTCGGGCCGCCAATCATCAAGCAATACCCGCGTTCCAAGCCCCAGACTCCACCGCTCGTCCCTACGTCGATGTAGTAAATCCCTTGGGCAGCCAGCTCCTGGTTCCGTCGTATATCGTCGATGTAGTAGGAATTCCCGCCATCGACAACGATGTCCTCTTTGCCGAGCCGCGCCGTAAGGTCGGCGAGAGTGCCATCCACGATGGCGGCGGGCACCATCAACCACACCGCCCGTGGTCGAGAGAGCTTGGACACAAAATCATCCAAGGAAATGCTTCCCACAGCGCCTTCGGTTACGAGCGCCTCCACCGCTGCCGGGCTTCTGTCGTAAACTACACACTGGTGCCCGCTCCTTATCAGACGGCGGACCATGTTTGCTCCCATTCGTCCTAAACCGATCATTCCGAGTTGCATCCGGCTCCTTTAACGTGCGTCCTACGAAGCTAGGCGAGCGCGCGTGTAATCGCAGAATTGAGTTTAGCCAAGCCGGCGTCGATGTCGGCGCCGATGTGAACCCGCAATGCGCGCCGATTTCGATCCACCAGCACTTGTAAATCACCTCGTGCTTGTGCTGCTTTGACTGTGCCGAAAGTGTATTTCTGTCCAGGAACGGGCAGATCATGGGCGTCATCGCAAGTAACCTGCAGGAATACGCCTGAATTCGGACCGCCCTTGTAGGCCTGCCCAGTTGAGTGCAAGAAGCGTGGCCCGAAGCCGAGACATGTGGCCACGCGCTTCTTATCACGCACAGCATGCCGCATCTGCTGGAGCCGCTGCTCATGATTGGCGAACATTGGGACATAGGCGAGCAAAGCGAAGTAGTCGCCGCTTTTCAGGCGATTCAAGTGAGAACGTAAGTGGCCAACCAGCGATTCGGAGTCTGCCGTCTGTTTCAGCGCGGCTGCATTCTTTTCGTCCGCAAAGAGCCGCATGCCGTCCTCATTGAGGATGGGCCTCTCCGCCGGCAACGATCCAGAGCGTTCATATTCAGCCGTCAGGTTGCGAGTGGCGATTTTACTTGCCTCGACGTCAGGCTGATTGAAGGCATTGATACCGATGATGGATCCAGCAACAGCAGTTGCTATTTCCCATCGGAAGAACTCCTGACCCAGATCATAAGTTTCACCAACAGCGATGCGGACGACTGGCTGCCCAGCCTGTTCGAGCGCGGCCACCTTATCGTCTTGAGCAGGATCGGGCGCTGACTCCAACCGGAGATAGGCAAATACACGGTCCTCGCCATAGACATCGACGGGACCTAGCTGTTCGCGGTCCACGGGAATAATGCCGTGTCCTTCCTTGCCGGTTGACTCTGCGATGAGCTGCTCCAGCCATGCACCCAGGTCGGAAATGCCAGGAGAGGCGACAATCGTGACTTTGTCCCGACCGTGGAGGGCAAGAGTTCCGAGAATGATGCCCAGGACAACTCCAGGATTGTCATCCACGGGAACGCAAGACTTGCAGGCGTGTACCATTTCTTCGGTACGATCAAGAAATTTTTGAGCGTCCAGGCCCATCAAGGCGGCAGGCACCATGCCGAAATCAGAAAGAGCTGAGTAACGTCCTCCAATGCTGGCCAGTCCGTGGAAGATATGGCGGAACTTGTCACCCTGCGCTACTAACTCCATCTTCGAACCGGGGTCGGTGATAGCGATGAATCGGGACCCGGCTTTCTCTGCCCCGAGGACGCGCTTTACGCGCTCGAAGAAATATTGTTTGAAAATGTTTGGTTCCAGTGTGCTACCCGATTTGCTGGAAACCAGAAATAGCGTTTTGGCGATATCAACCTTCTCCTCCATCGCTTTGATCTGCGCTGGGTCCGTGGAATCCAGCACGTGCAACTCCGGATACCCTGGAATCGTGCCGAAGGTCATCTTCAACACTTCGGGACAAAGGCTGGAGCCGCCCATGCCGAGCAGCAAGATATGAGAAAAACCTCCGCTGCGAGCCTCTTCGGCCGCTGCGTCGAGTTCATGCCTATGCGCCAATTGGTCATCAGTAATGGTCAGCCAGCCGAGCCACTTATCTTCGTCGGAATTCGTCCAGAGAGACGCATCACGCTCCCACAAACGACGGACCTTGCCTTCAGCACGCCAGTCATTTATTTGTGCTTTCACCAAGCCGTCGATCTCGGCGGGCAGTTTGTAGGTCTGCCGGCTGACATTGGCGGTGAGGCGCCCCTGCGTCGATTTCTCAACTGCGGTCAGCAACTTGTGGAACGCCTCCGAAAAAAGCTCAAGTCCCTCAGTCAATAAGTTTGCTGTCACCTGGTCCATGGAAAAGCCGAGTTTCCGCAGAGTGTCCATGTGATCGTGCGCGGCTTCAATGTCTTCCACAAGGCTCGGCCGCGCCCGGCCGTGGTCGCGGAAAGCAGCGAGCGTGGCCGGTGGCATGGTGTTGACGGTTTCAGGGCCGATCAACTCCTCGACATAAACCACATCGCCGTAATCGGGGTTCTTAGTACCTGTGCTAGCCCATAGGACACGCTGGGTCTGGGCACCACGTTTCGCCAGTTCCTCCCAACGCTCTCCGCGAAAGATATTGCCGTAGCGCTGGTAAGTCAGCTTCGCATTCGCAATTGCGATCTGTCCAAGAACACTGTGCAGGAGGGCCTGCTCGGCTGGATCCTTGGCAACCTTCAGCCTCGCACCGACCAAGGCGTCGACCGCAGAATCGATTCGACTTATGAAAAAGCTGGCCACGCTGGCCACCTTGCCTACGTCCAAGGTCCGGCGACCAAATTCTTCCAGGCCATCGATGTAAGCCTGCGCGACCTGCTCATATACCGCCTGCGAGAACAGTAGCGTGACATTGACATTGATACCCTCGCTGATAAGCTGCCGGAACGCAGGAATTCCTTCGGGCGTGCCCGGCACCTTAATCATCACGTTGTCACGCCCCACCGCCTTCCAAAGACGTCTCGCTTCCGCGAGCGTCCCATCGGTGTCCCGGGCGAGAAGGGGTGAGACCTCCAGGCTCACGTATCCGTCGCGACGCCTGGATGATTGATAGACAGGAAGCAACAGATCTGCGGTGTCCTGGATGTCGCGGATCGCCAGTATCTCGTAGCGAGCCTTGGCATCAAGCTCGCTTTGGCTGGCCAGTGACTGTAACAGATCGGAGTAATCTGAGCTGCCGGCGATAGCCTTCTCGAAGATGGCAGGGTTAGAAGTGACTCCACGCAGCCCGTCATCGTCGAGGAGATGTTGCAGCTCCCGGCTGGTCAGCAAGCTGCGCCGGATGTAATCCAACCATACTGACTGCCCATAATCTTGTAGTTTACGCAATGGATTCGATGGCTTGGGGGGCTTTGCTGGCTGAACGACAACTGCTGGTTGCATGGCATCACTCCGAGATCGTGGTGTTTTGGGGTTCGGACTTTGACGCGTCCGTCGTCATCCGTGACTCTATCTGTGACTTTCTGATTTTTTGAATTCGGCCACTCCGCTTTTTGTACAGGTTGCGCAGTGACGGCAGCGGTGAAATTGTGGATTGTCGGTTTGCAGGATTTATGATCGAGCTACTGGCGTGGTGTTTTCTCAGAACCCTCGGTTCGCTCATGGGCGGACCCGCCGTGGTCGACACTAGCATCAATCCTCACCGCCTACTGCTTTCCGGTTACTGCTGTCCTGACAAGAGCTCTCGCGCAGCAACCAGCACATTCTCAGGTGTAAACCCGAATTTAATCTGCAATTCTTTCAAAGGTGCAGAAGCGCCGAATGTCTTCATACCGATGGCACAGCCCTTGGACCCGTGATAGAGTGCCCACCCCAGCGTCGAACCTTGCTCCACAGAAATCCGAGCGGTGACTTCCGGTGGTATAACACTGTCTCGATATTCCTGCGGCTGCTGCTCGAACAGTTCCCACGACGGCATGCTGACTAGTCGGGCTCGCACACCTTCGGCAGTTAGCTTTTCGTAAGCCTCGCTTGCCAACGCAACCTCGCTTCCCGTAGCGAGAAACACAATTTCCGGCTTGCTCCCCGGCGCATCGGCCAGAATGTAGCCGCCCTTGGCGACACCGGAAGCCGAAGCGTAGCGTGTGCGATCAAGAGTGGGAAGCGGTTGGCGTGAGAGGACGAGCACTGCGGGCCTATGGCGCAGTTGCATGATGACCCGCCATGCCTCAACGACTTCGTTGGCGTCTCCTGGCCGGAAAGTAATCAGGCTAGGTATCGCGCGCAACGAAATCAGCTGTTCGACAGGCTGGTGAGTCGGCCCATCTTCGCCGACCCCGATCGAGTCGTGCGTGAAGATATAGATGACGGGGATTTCCATGAGCGCAGAGAGCCTGATCGCAGGACGCATATAGTCGCTGAATATCAGGAAGCCCGAGCCAAAGGGCCGAACCTTGGACAATGCCATGCCGTTGAGAATCGAGCCCATCGCGTGCTCACGAATGCCAAAGTGCAGATTGCGCCCGCTGTAGTTCGTGGCAGCAAAGTCGCCGGCTCCCTCGAACGTAAGCCGAGTTTTGGTGGAAGGCGCCAGATCGGCGGATCCACCCACCATCCACGGCACATGACGCGCAACCGCATTCAATACCTTGGCGGAAGCGTCCCGCCCGGATACACCCTTTACGTCGGCCGGGAATTCGTGCAGGTCCCGGTCCCAACCTTCGGGCAGTTCGCGGCGCTGCATCTTGTCGAGATTCGACGCCAATTCCGGGTTTTGGCCGGAGTACTTGCGGAACATTTCCTGCCAGCCCTGACGCAACTCTGCACCGCGTTTGCCGATTCCGTCCTGGAAGTGCTCTCGTACCCCTTCGGGAACGTAGAATTTCGCATCTTCCGGCCAACCATAGTTCCGCTTGGTCAAGTGGATTTCCTCTTCACCGAGTGGTTCGCCATGAGCGGCGCTCGTGTCCTGCTTGTTGGGAGCGCCGTAAGCAATGTGGCTGTCAACAATGATCAGAGTCGGCCGATCATTGGTGTGCAGGAAAGTTTGAAAGGCCCGCGCCAACATCGACTGATCATTCGCGTCTCCCACACGAGTCACATTCCAACCGTAGCCGAGGAAACGGGTCGCTACATCCTCACTGAACGCCAACTCGGTGTGGCCCTCGATCGTGATCCTATTGTTGTCATAAATCCAGCAGAGATTCGAAAGCTTAAGATGGCCAGCCAACGAAGCAGCCTCTCCGCTAACACCTTCCATCATGCAGCCGTCGCCACACACGGCGTATACGTTGTAGTTGAAAAGTTCAAAGCCGGGACGATTGAAGTATTCCGCCATCCAACGCTCGGCAAGTGCCATGCCCACGCTAGTTGCAACACCTTGGCCGAGCGGTCCAGTAGTGGTTTCGACTCCAGAAGTCCAGCGGTATTCGGGATGTCCTGGACACTTGCTTTCTAATTGTCGAAAGCGCTTGATATCGTCCAGTTTGACCGACCACTCGCCCCGATGTTCGTATTCGGAATCTACTGCATCGACACCACATAAGTGCAGCATGGAATACAAGAGCATCGAAGCGTGACCGATGGAGAGCACGAAGCGGTCTCGATTTGGCCAGATAGGATCGGCAGGATCGAAGCGCAGAAACTGCTGCCACAAACAGTAAACGACCGGAGCCATTCCCATCGGTGTTCCTGGATGCCCGGAGTTCGCCCCCTGCACCGCATCCATGGAAAGAG
>Ga0209526_10002226_pt1 | contig 13039 bp, 8 predicted proteins | sample JacPinW_OM2H0_M1_FD_188566 | JGI IMG/M metagenome (GOLD analysis project Ga0209526, IMG submission 188566) | Forest soil microbial communities from Algoma, Ontario, Canada - Jack Pine, Ontario site 1_JW_OM2H0_M1 (SPAdes) (version 2) | ecosystem: Environmental > Terrestrial > Soil > Boreal... | reverse complement strand
GCAGCGTCAACTCGCCCCTAGCTTGACGGCGGTGGTTGGCTATGTCGGCTCGCATGGTGTGCACCAAGCATTCCGGGCCGATGACGCTAACCTCGTCCTCCCAACCCTGACCTCGGCGGGCTATCTTTGGCCCGTGGTGCAGGATCCTAAGTCCGGCTCACTCGGCCCCGGGACACTCATTAACACAAACCCAAATGTGGGACAGGTCCGGTTCCTGAATTGGCCAGGAAACTCCTCATATAACTCGTTACAAATTGGAGTTTTGAAAAAAATGAGCCAGGGCTTGCAAATCCAGGGGTCCTTTACCTGGGGGAAGAGCACCGACAACAATTCAGGGGTGATTGCCGGCGATACATTTGCAAATGGGATCGGTAGCCTCCCATGGTTCGATATGAAGCTGAACCATGGATTGTCCGATTACAATATCGGGCGGGTCCTAGTGATCAACGGAAGCTGGCAGCTCCCGACGAGCAAGTCCGCCCCTGCATTTGTGGGTTGGGCCGTGAACGGTTGGGAATTCGGGGGGATTCTCAAAGTGAGTGACGGGCCACCGTTCACTCCGACTTTCGGGACCGCTGGTGGTGATCCCCAGCTCCTAGGCAGCACCGATCCTTGGGCCTTCCCAAACCGTCTGACGACCCCAGCGTGCAAGTCTCTTGTGAATCCCGGCAATCCCAACAACTACGTCAAGACCGAGTGCTTTGCGGTCCCGACGGCACCGACATCATTCTTCACTGGGCCCACGCCGCTGTGTAGCTCGGACCCAAGGTTTGGCGGTAATGCCATTGGCAACGCCTCGCTGCTTCAGTGTTTCAATCTACGGGGGAATGCCGGTCGCAACATCATACCTGGAGCGGGCCTTATGAACCTTGATCTCTCGCTTTTCAAGAACAACTACATTAAGAAAATCTCGGAAAACTTTAACGTGCAGTTCCGAACCGAGATATTCAACATTCTCAACCACGCCAACTTTGGGACGCCCGTAGAGCCCGACAATACGGATATTTTCGACGCAACAGGGTCGCCCAATCCCACCGCGGGCCTCTTAACCTCCACAACAACCCCATCGAGGCAACTCCAATTTGCGGTTAAGGTGATCTGGTAAACAAAACGCAATCGCGAACAACTCGGCGAAAGGTGGCCCCAGGTGGTTCAAATCCACTCCCCCGGTCATGTTAAATCCCGCTCTTATACCATCCGAGCTTTCCCAGTGCCAAAACTTGCAGTTTCTTCGCTTCTCTCAAGACATTGCTCATGCCGAAGGAGCCTATAAGGGCTCCCGTCGGAGTCAATGTCCCTGGCTTTCTCATTGGCCGGTTTTGGGTGACCACTGAGAGTTCTCTAAGAGCCGGGTCCTCTTCTTTCCTTCGCAGTGGATCGGGGGTGAACGGCAGTTTCTCTAGCTCCTTTTGTTTTGACAAGTGGCGCGTCCGGAGGGATTCGAATCCCCGACCCTCTGCTTCGAAGTCGGTCGACTACTTTAATCAAAAACTTGCCGGAGCGAGCGCAAAGAAGGGAAAAATCAGCAATTTGTGATAAATGCTGATCAACTACTTGCTCCTTCTTTATCAGCTTTAATCAGGGTTCTGGTCGCGATTTGTCACAACTAGTAGTATGACATTTTTATGACAGCCTGGCTTGCAGACTCGGTGTATCACACACCTGCTGTCAGAGTTTGTTTTAACCGTCGGGCGCCGCGAGCTTGTATGCCTCCGCCAGCGTCGGATAGTTGAAGACCATGTCCCGGAAATATTCCACTGACCCGCGATAAAAGAGTACGGCTTGGCCAATATGAATAATGTCGGTCGAGCACCGCTCTTCTCGCAACCCTCGACTCGTAATCGTGCGCCGAGGCGGCCCCATCTTACACAGAGCAGCTTTTCGTTCGCCCTATGTCCTCGAGAAGATTCCTGGCGTTCAACGAAGCTTCTCCACGTGGCCGTGTAGTTCGCATGGCGGACAAGCGGGTCACGGTCTAACGGGACAAACGGGATCACTCAGCTTGACTTCGCTTTATCATGGTGATACAGCTATCGGACCACAGAGGATTTTATCCGCATTTCGGATGATGGTGGGCGCACACAGTTGCCCAAACAACCCGAACCCACATGCACACCGTCCAGCGAATTGGATCCGAGCGTTTAAGTCCGAATATTTAAGCGGGAAGCAAAATTGATTCCTGTCTAAGCAACGGCAAGATCACTCGCTCCGGACAAAGGGAGTTGTCATGACAACTGCGCGGCAACCGGTGATCCGATTTATCTATTGTGTAGCTACTTCAATCGCGTTCATTGGACTTGTTTTACCGCCCAGGCTTTCAGCCCAGGTGGTAGGAGCGACCGTGTCGGGCACGGTGTCGGACACGTCGGGCGCCGTGACCCCCGGTGTAAGTATTTCCATCAAAAACGTTGCGACTGGGAATACCACGAATGCCGTCACGAACGGGGTTGGCTTCTACATTGCCCCGAACCTCAGGGCCGGGGACTACGAGCTTACGGCCTCAGCTGCGGGCTTCGCGACCCAGGCGCGCAGCGGGATTACCTTGACTGTGGGCGAGGAACTGTTACTGAATCTGACGATGCAGGTCGGAAGGGTCACCGAAACTGTCCGGGTGACCGGTGAAGCTCCAACCGTGAACCTGGTCAACGCAACTCTGGGGGGAGTCACCAATGCTGAGACCATCGAGGAGATTCCTCTGAACGGCCGTTCGTGGACCGACCTGGCGGCTTTAGACCCCGGCGTTCATTTTGTTCAGGACCAGCCACCTATCAATGCGCCGGACAGGGCAAAGCGCGGCCTAGGTCTGCAACTGACTATCTCGGGTGGCCGCCCCCAACAGAACAATTATCTCCTCGACGGCGTCAATATCAATGACTACGCGAATGCAGGACCGGGGAGTGTGCTCGGAGGCAATTTGGGCACGGACGCGGTCGCGGAGTTTTCCGTCCTCACCACCAACTATTCAGCCGAATACGGGCGCACGTCAGGCGGGGTCATCAGTGCAATTACCAAATCGGGCACCAATCAATTTCACGGAAGTGTTTATGAGTTTCTGCGCAACAGCGCGCTCGATGCGCGGAACTACTTTGACCCCGCGGCTATTCCGCCTTTTCGACGCAATCAATTCGGGGCATCCGCCGGAGGCCCCATTCAGAAGGACAAGACATTTATCTTCGGTGACTATGAGGGAGTCAGGCAGTCTTTGAGCTCGACCGTCACAGATACGGTGCCTTCGCCGGCCGCGCTCGCCGGGAATCTTTCGACCGGACAAGTGACTGTAGACTCGGCGCCCGCCCGGTTTTTGAAGGCATTTTTCCCTTCGCCCAACGGACCCGTATCGGGCGACACCGGGCTGTACAGCTTCGCAGCCTCACAAGTCACAACCGAGAATTTTTTCATCATCCGAGCCGATCACAACCTCTCGGAAAAGGATCGCATCTCCGCCACCTACATGTTCGACAAGGCTTCGCAGTCTGAACCTGACGAGTTCGCGAATAAGATCATTCATAACCTGACGCGGCGCATTGTGGTAGCCATAGAGGAGAATCACGTTTTCAGCCCCCAGTTACTCAATTCCTTCCGCGTGGGGCTCAACGTTGACAATGCGCAATCCCCCTCGGGTGCGACGCCCATCAACCCCCGAACGAATGATGCCTCCTATGGTTTTATACCCGGAGAATCGGCGGGCGCGGTCAGCTTGGGGTCATTTACAGGCTTTTCGGGAGGCATCATCACGGCGACCCCCTTCAGATTCGATTATCGATCGTGGCAGGCGTACGACAACTTGTTCTACACGAAGGGAACTCACTCGATGAAATTCGGAGCGAACATTGAGTGGATTCAAGCCAACTCGTTTGCCCCGGACTCCCCCGGCGGGGCATTCACGTACAACCAGTTATCTGATTTCCTGACCAACGCCCCGGCAGCTTTATTCAAAGCTGATAAGCCGGGCACGGTGACACCGCGAGGGGTCCGACAATGGATATTCGGTGCTTACTTCCAAGACGACGTCCACCTTCGCCCAAACTTGACCTTTAACTGGGGTGTGCGTTACGAGATGGCTTCTGTTATCTCCGAGGTCAACGGCAAGCTTTCTAACCTTCGTGTTTTGAATAGCGCGCCTCCTCAGCCGTTCCTCGGGAGCCCTTTTATACGAAATCCCACGAAATTGAATTTTGAGCCGCGGTTGGGTATTTCTTGGGACCCCTTCAAGAACGGAAAGACCTCGGTGCGTGCAGGTGCCGGGATCTTTGACATCCTGCCTCTCCGAGTCGAAATGGCACCCGGGGTAGACGGCGTCTTTCCGTTTCAAGACACCCTCACTAATGTGGGTACCTTATCCGCTGGTGATTTCGTGCTCGGGTCTTCTATTCCAGCGGGAGCTTTCGCTGATCCTACTGTGGCGGGCAGCCACATCTACTACGTCCTCCAATTTAATCCTCGCCGCAATTACGTCGGACAGTGGAACTTCAACATCCAGCGCCAACTGGCCTCGAGCACGACGGCCATGATCGGTTACGTCGGTACTCGTGGCATCCACATGTGGCTCCAGTCGGACGGAGCCAATATGGTCCTTCCCACTCAGACCCCCCAGGGACTTTTGTGGCCCTGTTCGCAGCCTTACGTGCCGACTCCGACTCCTCAGGGCGGCGTGGTCAACATCTGCGAGCCGGCGGGCACCGGAAACGGAACGCTGATCAACCCTTTCATGGGCCGCACTCAGATGGCGTATTTTGGTGGAGACTACTTCTATGATGGTCTCCTGTTGGAAATCAAAAAGACGATGGGCCATGGCTTGCAGATCGAAGGCTCTTATACCTGGGCAAAAGGCATTGACACCGGTTCGGGATCAGCCGCCTCGGATCAGTATCGGAATTCCATCTCGACCCTTCTCCCCTTTTGCCCGAAATGCAGGCGAGGTCTCTCCGACACTGATATTCGACGTAATTTTACGGCCAGTTACGTCTGGAACATACCCATAGCATCCTCCTTCGGAGCGCCTGCGAAGGCAATCCTCGGCAACTGGGAGGCTGGGGGTATCTTGACGATGGAATCGGGCACGCCATTTACCGTCACCATTCCAGGAGACCCGCTCGGGATGAACAACGGGGACCCGTTCCAATACCCCGACCGGATTTTCGGTCCCGGCTGCGCCACGGGTGTCAATTCCGGAAATCCTAATCAATACGTCAAGCTCCAATGCTTCGCCCCGCCGAAGATCAGCACTCTAAAGGGCAATGAGGGGCGTAACTCGCTGATTGGCCCGGGACTCGTGGAATTGGATTTTTCTTTATCCAAAAACATTCCAGTGATGAGAATTTCAGAAACTTTCAAAACGCAGTTCCGAGTGGACTTTTTCAATATCATCAATCGAGCGAACTTCACCTCTCCCAATGACAATCGGGCCGTCATCAACCCAGACGGAACTCCGGTTCCCTTCGGGGGCGCGATTACTTTGACAAACACGACTTCCAGGCAGATCCAGTTTGCGCTGAAGTTCTCTTGGTGAGACTTCGCTTCTCTGGAGTCTCCCCGGGAAAGGGGTGCCTCAGACGGCCGCCCTAAAGGTGCGTGGGATTGCCCGCAAAAACTTGATATGTACGAAGAAGTGTGGGGTAGATCTCTGCTGGACTCCTAGCGACGGCGTCGCTGCTTCCCGCAAACGAGAAGGAGGCATACGTCCCGCGAGTGCTTCGATTGGTTCTTCATTCGCATAGACCGAATCGGGCGGTACATTGGACCGAAGTTCCACGGTCTCCGTAGAGTATTTTTGTTTCATGTCCATTCCTCGGTCACTGCTTGCAAACGGCAAGAACAATTCTTGCCGCTCTCGAGGAAACGACATTTCTGGCCTTCGAACTGCTGCTGCGGAAACTCTGAAGAGCCATTGTTAGTGCGTTTCAGATTCACAAATCCTTCTTCCAAAATAGTCGCCGTGAAGTGAAAGGAAAGTGACATTCTTTTGACTTTGCTGTGACAATAGGCACCTCAAATTCTTCTATCGTTCGACAAGCGATGCACAATAAAGGACGAACTTTGTGGAGTCATTCGGCAAACCCGTGGAGAAGTGCCCGGTGACTGTGACTAAGATATTTGTGATCTGTTTCGAGACTGTACTCTTGCTCATCCGTCTTGCTTTCCTGTTCGGAGCCAAGGTAGTTACCAGAATTTACGATCGCGTGATATTTCCATCGTTTTTTTTCTGTATCGAAGGGCAAAGTCAATTGAGACCAGCCTCAATGTCGAAGAGGATGAATAAACCAAGTACTAGACTTGCAGACGGGTGGGATATATCCCCCGCTAGTGAGCACGAGGGGATCTGAGCCCTCTCGAAAGGGGCTTCAAAATGATCGGCCACAATCATGCAAATTATCGGCATCTCAAGAATGCCACCTGGCGGAAACCGGGGTTCGGAGTGCTGCTGGTCGCCATCTGGGCACTCTCTGGGTGCGGAGGGTACCACAGACCTATGGGTACAGGTATGCCAGGCCAAACACCAAGACCATATCCGATGCACCGTCCGAAAGCCCGATAGAGGCACGATCTGGTTGAATCCGAAAGTAGCTTCGCGTTTCCGCGGACTTTACGCTCGGGTCGCACAGCAACCGGAAGTGGACCGGCCCCACCTAAACCGCGTGGCGTGGTGGCCACGAGAGTTCCAACCAATGCGCCGGGGGAGAACACCAACAAGCCAGAACCCAGCACTCTCAAATTCCCCGGACGAATTACGAAAATGACGAACGCCGCCGCTCGCATGAGCCCCAGCGCTGTCATTCTCGCCCACAACCAATCACGTGTTCGATGGCGTATGACGTTCATCGAGAAGAGTCAGTCTACAAACCTTCTTCCCTATTTCCAGAGGGACATCAAGTTTGGCTTAGTGAAGCCAATGATTCCGCCCATCGCCTACGAGCATAGCTACCGATATACGCTCTTTCTTAAGAGTAACTTGGAAACTGACCTTTCACACGTTGCGACAATCCAACTTGTCGAAATTTGGCCTACTGATTCGTTCGGCCCACACTGCTCCCTGCGAGGTCGGCCTTGGATCCAGTCTCATCCTAGTGTGGCGTTACTTTGTCGAAGTCGATGCGCACCATGAGGTAGGTAATGTAATCGTCTATCTTGGTAAACCATTGTCTGGTGCCGACACCGCATTTATGGTGAGTCGCTTGGCGTGGCGTTAGCTGCATGTCTGATTCGCAAGTACGCAATCGCACGATCGAACTGACGAGTACACCGGCTGCTTAGCAAAGTACCGGCTGCGCGAGGTCGTGGACTACATCAAATCGAATCTGGCGGAAGACAATGGCCTTCAGGAGTGAGCGAATTTGGCCGAAGTGAGCCTTTTTCACTTTTGTCGGTCATTCAAACAGAACACGGGTTTATCTCCACAACAGTACATATTTCAGCCACGAATCGAAGATGCCTAGCTAGCGCTTGATCAGGAAGACTGAATTCGGCATTTCTGAGATCGGGAACCGTGTTTCCCGAAGGAGCTATGTCATCTCGGCAAGTCGTGAAGAGGAAATTTCTCATCGCATCAGGTAGGCGGCAGAAAAATCGTCTTCTGCCTTCTAACAGTATGGCGCTCCAACGCAGGCCACAAAAAAGCGATGGCCTACGCCACTGAGTCACACCGTTGATGCGAGCAGGCGTTTCATCAGTTGAATCTGGCCGGCGTGGTAGACGTCGTGGGCGGCGATGCCGCGGATGAGCGCGGCGTGGGTGAATCGGCCGCGGGCAGAAAGCGCTTGCAGTCGCATCGAATCGAAGGCGGCAACGGCGTATCGGAGCTCACGGTGTTCCACGCCGAGTAGGTCCACGTCGGCTCGCCATTCTGCAGCTCCGCCCGTGCCCCGCGAAAACCAGTTGGAGCCCTTCAGCGGGAACGAGCCGCGTTTGGTTCCGGTGAGTGCGCGCCGAACAGCGTACTTCCAATATGCAGTATGCACCACAATTTCCCAGATATTGTGACGCTCCGCGGCGGGCCGCCAAACGGCCTCCTCGAACGTGAGAGTGCGCAGCGAGCCGCGGAGATTGGTTCCGTGCCACGATTTGCGGTCGTAGCCTTCATCAAGGGCGGCGAGCAGGAGTGCTACGGCGAGAGAGGGCTTCGGCATAACATCTTCGAATTTGGCGGCATGTATCCAGAGACAGCAGTTGCTAAAACGAATCGCTGAGTGGGCGGATCGTCGGTTCGCGAATTGGACCGCCTTTCGCAGGCCGGCAGTTCCCAGTCCCGCCGATAGTCGTGCTTGGAACCTAATGATTGGTTCTTCGACCTAACGGCTACGGAGATCATGACCGGCAGTTAGGTGAACCAGGGATTCCAATGCAGCCCCTCTCCTGAGAAGTTTATCACCCTTCAACGAAACGTGTGGCTGGCGAATTATTGTTTCGCCCCATGATTGCTCAGGGTTCCCCGTCATGCTACGACTCTGCGATGCGCAATTTGGTTGTTCTTTTCATCCACTTCATCGCGACCCTGGCCTGGTTGCTCGGACCTGGCGGCGTGGGCTCCATAGTTGCAAAGTCGCTTCTCCTCAGACACCAACTCCTGATTGTGAATCGCTCCCGGCAACGATCTCCGAATCTATCCGCGTGGGGCCGCATCCTGGCCGGGCTAGATGGCGCTCTTGTTGCGTCCAACTCGTTTGCTCCGTTCCGCAATTGTACGGAAGCCCTCGACACTGCCAGGCCTTCACTAAGCCATGAGCAAGCAAAAGTACCGGATGTTTTTCTCACCGAATCGCCGACCGAAGCCAGGCCCGGAAGGATCCAGCGTAGAACTCCTTCATGCGCTCACTGCCACCGTGTCAATTCGCCCAGACACAGGAAAACAAAGAAGTGCATTCAATTTGACTTTAGTCGGAAGATTTTTAGCCTTTACACCCAACCTGGCGTACCAACCTGTTGATTTTAGTTCACTCACGGGTTGGCGTTTGAATTGCGGGTAGCGAAGTATCTAGTGCTACCTATGGGGGTGAACATTACCTGCGGCGTTGCCACAGCCGAGCCTGTCTGGCAAAACTACTATTGGTTGTCTCAGATATCGACCGCGAGATTACAGAACGATAGAGTCTTTGGGATCGACGAATTATGAAGCATCCACGTAAAGCCTCCCGATTGTGCCGAATGTGCCGCGCCCGGCCGCCGGTGTTTAATCGAATTATCGTACGGAATATCATCTCCATTACAGCGACAGACAGGCTAAGACGCACAACACACCGAGCGTTCAGAAGAGATAAGGACCACGACCTGTGCAGACAGTGCTGGCGGTCACTTAGGGATTCACTAAAACTCCGGGTCGATTCCGTTTAGCTTGGCAGTTCAGGCCGGTAAGGTAGCTGGACTAGCATGAGGCGGAAGCGATGGGGCGCTAAGGTCGCGGCGCAAGACCGTCAACGGCCGTAGTCGTATCTTTTATTGCGTAACCCCCAGAGGATCGCGTCGATTGGTTGATCTATCAGAGGCTTGGACCAATCTGGCGGCTGCGATCCCAAAGATGCTGACGGGAGGGCAATATGGCGAAGCCATTCAATGAACTTCGCGAACGCTTGCTGCGGGCTGGAGTCGCGCCACGGCATATGCGGCGTTACCTGATCGAACTTGCCGATCATTTGGCCGACCTGACGGCGGAAGAAGAACGCGCCGGCCACAGCCGAGAGGATGCGGAGTCCGCGGCCCTTGGGCGACTCGGCGAGATAGATGATCTTGCCAGAACAATGATTGAGAACCGTCAGTTCCAATCCTGGTGCGTCCGAGCGCCCTGGGCGATGTTCGGTCTTGCCCCACTCGTCCTTCTGTTTGGGGCCTGGTTCGTTGCCTTGTTAATTTTGTGGTCGGGTTGGAAGATCTTTCTGCCGGGAGCCGATACGCCTTTCGTCCGAATAGATGGGTTCGCGATCTTCTATTTTGGCGTCGGCAGGCTGGTCTATTTCTGTGCGCCGATTCTCATCGGTTGGGGAATCGGACTCATCGCCGCCCGTCGAAGATTGAAGGCGGTTTGGCCCACTATCGGTTTGGTCCTGATCGCATTCATCGGCGGCACGGCCCAGGTTCACGCGAGTCGCACAGCCGTCCCCGGCGGAGTCGGACATATCCGCATTGACTTCGCCCTTGGGCCTTCTGTTCAGGGTATCTCCGACGGTGTGTTTCATGCCCTCGTGATTGTCTCGCTTACTGTGCTGCCGTATCTCATCTGGCGATTACAAAGGGCTCACTCCCTTTCCGCCTAGTCGCCTATTCACGCACTGGTTCAAGGGGACAACCGGACCCAAGTAAAAGCTCCGTTTAGGTCAAACTGAGACACTACGTGTGCCGCGAGCAGACCAACCGCGTAGGAGGTGTGGAACTGCAAGAGAGATGGGGGGAGGTCCCTCGTAGCCGGCGATCAAGCGCAGGCTCCAAACCACAGCGAACTGCTGTCGTTAAGAGCGATGGTGGTGCTGTATCATGATGACGTGAAAGCGTCGTGCTGGACGAAAGAGGAAGGAAGAACGGCCCTTCGGAGTCGCCTTGTAGGAGGAGTCTTCAAACTGCCTTAAGCTGCTACGAGCCAAATACGCGTTGGTGGTGAACGTTATGGTTAAAAGACGCGACATTGATCGCGTCATGTGTGGACTAGAAAGATGAGCGCAAGCGAACCTCTGAGATAAAGCATCGAAACACTCTTCGACGTCATCGAAACCGGGCTCACACTACTGGCCCGGGAGAAGTTCTGAAGTTGATGTACTGCTCAACGCCCAAAAACCAGGAGTCTGAAGGTACCCGCCTTGGCGGCAGGGTCGGGATGTGGCTCCTCGGCGGTGGGCGCCGGGGCCGGGCCAAAATCAGCCGTCACCGTGTAGACATTGTGGGTCTTCCGGTCAAGCGCCATCGTTTGCGCGCCGTACTCTGTCTTGACATTTCCGACCACGCTGAACTTATCGGGCGAATCCTCGTGGATGATCGTGAGCACGCCTTCCTTGCATGAGGCGAACGCAAAGCCGGTGGCCGGATCGAAGGCGCTTGCGTCCGTGTCTTCCCCGATTGGTAGCGCCGCAATCTGTTTGCCGGTGTCCGCATTCGTGATCGCCATTACGTTACTGTCACTGCAGCCGCTGAAGATTCGACGCGTGGCGGTGTCCATGGCAATCCCGGAAGGCCCCTTGCAACCCGCCATCGGATACCTGTGACTGACGGTAAGCGTCTTGGTGTCAAATTCAGCCAGCGAATTCTTGTCTTCGATGTTGACAAAAATATTGCCCTTGCCGTCCAGGACGGGCGTTTCGGGCTTACCGCCGAGCGACACGGTGCCGACGACCTTTCCCGTCGTTGCGTCAATCACGGTCGAGTTAGCGCTCCGTCCATTGAAGGTGAAGACTCGCTTCGTGTCGGGGTCGTAAATGATGGAATCCGGATTTTTCCCAGTCGTTTTTACTGTGGAGATGGGCTTGAGCGTCTTTATGTCGAAAATGGTGACTGAGGCCGCCCCGCCATTGCTCGTATAGCCTTTGCCAAGGTCAGAGGCTATGGCGATACCGTGTACGCCCTTCGTATCGGGGATGTCCCCGACGACCTTGCCTTGGTCTTCGTCAACGACCAACACATGCGTGGAATGCGAGATGTAGATGCGCCGCGCCGCGGCGTCGACGGTCAGATAGTCCCAATTGCGGCCTTCCGTTGCACCCTCCCCCCCCAGAGTAGTTTTCTTTATCAGGTGATAGATTTCCCCTGGCGGAGCGGCGACGGTGAGACTGCCGAGTAGTAGAAACACCGCGCATGTAGCGAGGCGGCCTAGAGCACGAAGCTTCACGAGAAACCTCCCTTTAGCCATAATTCCCGATTTCAACTTTACCTTTCGGCAGGATCGTATACTGGCTGCCTTGCCAAGTCAAACTCAGCTGTCGCGGTGTCGCGGTGGTCAACTCAGCTGTCGCGGAATCAAAAATGTACCCTGGAGGGGTAAGTGGCCACAAGGGCTTTCTTAGAACCGTATGTGAACCTCCCAACTCATACCTCCCATCATAGAAGTTCAGCATTGCGGCGGGTTGCTACTATTTTGAGAAAAACCTCCTTATTCCCTCACATATTAGCGTCGGACCATGGCCACGACGACAGGGCTTACCCCAACTGGTACCGTCGTAACGACCGTGTTAGTCGCCGTTTTGATAACCGATACAGTATTTGAAAGCTGATTGATGTCATAACGACGCCGGCCCCGCAACGGCCCGAGTAGACTGTCATTTAGGGCCTGCGGCCCGCGAAATCTCATGAAAGTCGTCCAGGCCCAGCCAAGCAAAATGGCAACCATGCTACTAGGTTCTTTGCATTCAGCATTGCGACGTGACTTTCGACCCATTGCTCGGACCGAAGGAGGCCGGTCAATAGGCGTTGATTTACACGCGCGACAACAAACGGTGGCGATGCTGGACACCACAGCGGGGGAGGTCGTGGAAATGAACCCTGGCGCACGAAGGCGACAACGTACGAAAGTTTTATTCCACGCCCGGTGCGTGTGGGGATCGAAGCCACTGGATCGATGCAGTGGTTTCTGAACCTGATGGAAGAGCTGGGAATCGAATGCCAGGTCGGTCACCCAGCGAAGATTCGGGCGGCCGAGCCCCGGAAGCAGAAACATGATCGACGAGATGCGGACCTAATTCAGAAGCTGCTGGTGGAAAACCGCTTCCCGTCGATCTGGCTGCCTTCGAAGGAACTGCGAGATCTGCGGGCTTTGTTGCTGCACCGTCATCAATGGGTACGCATGCGCACGCGAGTCCAGAATGCGCTGCAGGCCATTGCCTTGGCGAACGGTTTACGGCGAGGTCCCTCGCTGTGGAGCCAAGCAGGCCAACACAAGTTAGCGTCGCTGCCATTGGCGCCGCATACCGCTCATCGACGGACCGAGTTACAGGTGTTGTATGGGAAGTTTGAGGCCGAGATCGAGAAACTGAACCAGCGAGTCGAGGAGCAAACCTGGAAGCGTCCCGGAGCCCTGCTTTTGATGACCCATCCAGGAGTGGGGCCGGTCACGGGCTTGGCGACGGATGTG
>Ga0209526_10002225_pt1 | contig 13039 bp, 6 predicted proteins | sample JacPinW_OM2H0_M1_FD_188566 | JGI IMG/M metagenome (GOLD analysis project Ga0209526, IMG submission 188566) | Forest soil microbial communities from Algoma, Ontario, Canada - Jack Pine, Ontario site 1_JW_OM2H0_M1 (SPAdes) (version 2) | ecosystem: Environmental > Terrestrial > Soil > Boreal... | reverse complement strand
CGTTCGGTCCCGTCTCTGGCGACCAGCACCGTATGGTTGCCCAGTCCAACGATCACGCCTTCCCGCAGTACTCGGGCAACGGGGTTGTCCACCGGCTGACCGGTTTGTTCGCCCACGATGGGGAACACCGCCTCCAGCGGTTGGCCTTGGCTGTATGGGAATGTCGGGCTTCTGTGGTCCCGCCGACGAGTCTGGGGCGATCGCAACCATTCCGGCTGCACGCGACGACGGGTTCAACTTCCTCGATAGGCGTGATTTCTACGCTATGGGCACAACGAGATCGTCCAGCTCGACCTCGCCAGGTTCGGCGGTTCGCTGATTCGATCAGTGCTGCATCTGTTCTGTGTACGAAGAGGAATCAGTGAATCTGGTTCTCCGATACGGCACCGGTTGCCTGCGCCCGGGAAGGGTTCTCGGTGCGCGGCTTCGCTGGGCTTCGACGGCAGACAATCGACGCCGTTGCGCTTCCACCCAGTCCTGGAAACTAAAGACAAAGCAGACACTACAATTCGAGCGGCCTTCCGGGATAGGGCCACGTTTTGATCGCGGGACGACACTCGAAGCCATTCTGTGGGACCGTACACACAAGGATGCGAAGGGCAAATGAAAATTAGTCGCGAAGATGTGCTGCGGGTGGCCGAGCTGGCCCACCTTGAATTGTCGCCCGACGAGATCGACACCTACCGTGGGCAGCTCGATGAGATCCTCACCTATGTTGACAAACTACGGGAGCTCGACGTCACCAGCGTCGAGCCGATGGCCCAGGTCCTGTTTCCAGATCGAGGATCCCAGACCCACGCCGCAAACAGCCATCCGGAGTTGCGCGAAGACGTTCTGCGGCCGAGCGATGTCTCGGATGCCGTTCTGTCTGGGGCGCCCGATGCGGCAAAACCATTTTTCCGCGTTCCCAAGGTAATTGATCGATGAGCGCCTCGACACCATGGACGATTGCCGGCGTGAGGGCCGCGCTCGAATCAAAAAACGTCTCCGCACGGGAGCTTGTCGCCGAATTCTACAGCCGGATCGAAAAGCGGAACCCGGAGCTAAACGCTTACCTCGCGCTATCGCCAGAGCGCGCCTTCGCCCGAGCCGATCGCGTGGATGCCGCTGTTGCCCGCGGCGAGGCCCTGCCGCCGCTGGCTGGTGTTCCGATTGCCGTCAAGGACGTTATCACCACGCGCGGCGTGCGCACTACATGCGGATCGAGGATTCTTGAAACCTACGTTCCACCCTATGACGCAACCGCCGTCGAGCGGCTCGAAAAGGCAGGAGCTATCGTCCTCGGAAAAACAAACTGCGACGAATTTGCCATGGGCAGCTCAACGGAGAACTCTGCCTACGGCCCAGTCCGAAACCCTGTCGCACCGGACCGGGTTCCCGGGGGCTCGAGCGGCGGATCGGCGGCGGCGGTCGCGGCGGGTCTCGCCATGGCAGCACTCGGAACCGACACCGGCGGATCGATTCGCCAGCCAGGATCGTTCTGCGGAATTCCCGGGATGATGCCAACCTACGGACGTGTTTCCCGCTACGGCTTGGTCGCGTTTGCGTCGTCTCTTGACAAAATCGGGCCCTTTGCGGCAACCATCGCCGATCTGGCCGCGGTCCTGGCCGTTATTGCCGGACATGATGAGCACGATTCAACCTCGGCAGCAGTTCCCGTCACCGACTACGTGTCGGAGATCGAACGGCCGATCGAGGGACTGCGCATCGGCGTGCCCGAGGATTATTTTGGTACGGGGCTCAATCCGGAAGTGAAAGCACAAGTTCAAGCAGGCATTGCTCTGCTCGAAAAGCTTGGCTGCCAGCGTGTTCCGATCAAGATGCCGCACACCGATTACGCGATTGCCGCGTATTACATTATCGCGACGGCCGAGGCGAGCTCAAACCTGGCGCGGTACGACGGCGTGCGCTTCGGTTTTCGGGTTCCCGGAGGGACGCTCACCGAGATGTATCGCAAGACACGAGAGCACGGCTTCGGGCCCGAGGTGAAGCGCAGAATCATGCTCGGGACATACGTTCTTTCGGCAGGCTACTATGACGCCTATTACCTGCGGGCGCAGAGAGTCCGCACGCTTATCACCCGCGATTTCGCTGACGCTTTCGAGCGGGTTGACGCGATCATCACGCCGACTTCGCCCATGCCTGCCTTCCGGCTCGGCGAGAAGACTTCCGACCCCCTACAAATGTATCTGGCTGATATTTACACCGTTACCGGCTCGCTCGCCGGCGTCCCGGGGATCTCGGTGCCATGCCATCGAACCCAGTGCGGTCTGCCGGTCGGCATGCAGATCTTCGGGCCGCATTTCAGCGAGAGCCGGGTCCTGCAGATTGCCCGAGCCTTCGAGAAGGCCGGGGGCTTCGCGGTCGAATCGGGTATTTCATGACGGACCCGACGCCGGTCGTCGATGAGCCAGCTCCTGTCGCCGTTCCGCAGCTTGAGCCGCTCCATCTTCCGGCTCGGCTGGCCGCGTGGCCCTCGATCGAGAGAAAATCAAGGCGAGGCCGCAATTTCAGATGACCAGCGCATCGATTCGCACGTGCCGTTCATTGGGCATCTTCAACCTGTGAGTGGTCCTGCCAGCTCGGCTACCACGAATTACCTATCGGAGAAAGATTCCGTCGACAAGACCTGCTTTTCCATTTTGAGGAAAAAAAATGACCTATGGTTCGGCGGCAGATTTTGCGCAGGAGCGGATCAAATCCATGAGCCAAAGAGACTTCGGTATCAGCAGCTGGCCGGACCGCTTCGCCCGGGAGGTACGGAACGATTATTGCAAGCGTTCTGGGCAGCGAGTGAGCTGATGGAAGTGTCGCAAAACACGAGAGGCGCCGGTATGGTTCGAATCAAGTCGAGCCAGAAGTTCTTCACCGAGGACGAGGTCGCCAACCTGACCGGCATTTGCGTTGAACACCTGCGCGGGCTTGCGCGGAACAAGCACCTCGGAACGCTCGCGCGCGCCGCCCCAACAGCCGGCGCCGAAGCCGGGAAGTGGCTCTTTACGCATTCGGACCTCGTGATCCTGACCGTCATCCAACCTCGCTGCGAGCACTAGCTTCCATTCCAAATATTTAGGCATCCTAACACTAAGAAAGACCTTCTGGGCGACCGAAGGAACTTTTGTATTCGCGCCACGAGTTGTCGCGCGCCGCGCTCGGCGCTATGCTGAATCGTGCTTGAACCCCGAGCACGGGAGCAGATATCGTGGTACCGAACCACGCGTATCAGCAAATGGACGGCGAGCGACGCACGGTCAAGCGCGGATTAGAACTGAGCACGCGGGCCCTCGTGCTGGTCGCCGCGATCCTCTGCTTGGTGGCAGCCCCCGGGGCGCGAGTCTTGCCCGGTTCCTTCCAAAGCGACCGCCCGACGTCACCTGCAATCCCCAAGCTCCCGCGGGGACGGAAACTCATGCTCAAGGATGGCAACTTCCAGCTCGTGCGGGAATACCAAGTCGACGGCGAACGAGTCCGCTATTACAGCCTCGACCGCTCGCAGTGGGAAGAGATCCCTGCTGCGTTGGTCGACTGGGACGCCACAAGGAAGATCGAGGCGGAGGAGGTCGAGCGTGATGCTGCGGCAGTCCGAAAGGTCGAGAAGCAAGAACAAGCTCGCCGTGCCGAACCAATTGATATCGACGCAAGCCTCGAGGCCGCTCCGGGGGTCTTTCTACCCCCGGGCGAGGGGCTGTTCGCTTTCGATGGCCGGGCAATCCTGCAGCTCGCACAAGCCGAGATAAGCTCAAAGATCAATAAGAGGAAAGCGGTCGAGAAGGTATTGGTGCCCATTCCGATTGTTCCCACCCGCCACATGATTTCGATCAACGGAACACGCGCTCGATTGCGGGTCAGGTCTGCTCAACCCGAGTTCTACTTGCGCACCGGGGACCCCGGCGAACCGAGACTCGAGTTGGTGCGCGCCCCGGTTCACGGGGACGCCCGCGAGATCGAAAAGGTCGACCAGCTGTTCGGGCAGCAGCGTGCGACAGGGGAAACCGTACCGATACAGCGCTGGCTCATCGCCGGCGGCGTATATCGCTTCACCCTCGGCCAGTCTCTTGAACCGGGCGAGTATGCGCTCATAGAGGTCGTTCAGACCGATACCATGAGCCTCTATGTCTGGGACTTCGGTGTGGACCCCAGCGCTCCCGAGGGGCCGCCGAAGCGGAAGTAACCAGGCCTGGCCGGGGGCTCTAGAGGACCAAGGAGGGCCGCGGCTCGAGAGCTTCGACGAGCAGCTTCGCGAGCGCCGCGACGTGAAACGGCTTCTGCAGAACGTGGGCACCCGTTCGGCCAAGCCCCGCAACCCCGGTCGAATCGACCAAGTCACCGGTCATGAAAACGAAGCGCGGCATCGTACACCCCGACCTCGCCTGCAACTTCTCGAACAGCTGCTCACCGCCCAGCCCGGGTAGATGGGAATCGCAAAGGACAATTTCACAAGCACTGGCCGACAGAGAAGACAGAGCCGCCTCCGCACTTTCGGCGGTATAAACTATCATGCCCCGCGCCAGCAGACCCTCAGACAGGATTTCCCGAATACTTTCTTCGTCGTCGACTATGAGGATGGTATGCCCGCGCAGTGCATCGGATCCGAGCAAAGAGGTTCCTGCCCTAGGCGTGGATCGATCCGATGTCGGCAGATCCTCCGCCGCAACGGGCAACAGAACCTGGAACCTCGCGCCACTGCCAGGCGTTGATTGCGCTTCGATCGTCCCGCCGTGCTCCTTGGTCACGGCGAGGCAAATCGTCAGGCCGAGCCCGGTTCCGCCGCCCGGGCGCTTGGTGGTGAAGAATGGATCGAAGATTTTTGCCATATTCTCCGGCGCAATGCCGGGGCCATCATCGGCAAACGTCACGCGGACGCCCTGGTCGAAGCGGGCGAGCGAGACTTCCAGTGTGCCGTGATCCCGAGCAGACGATATCGATTGCTCCGCGTTGGTTATGATGTTCAAAAAGACCTGCAGGAGCAGCTTGCGGTCCCCTTCGATCCGAGGCATATCGGTAGCCGGTTCCCACACCACGGTAATGTTTCTGTTACTCAGTGCAGACTGTTCGCGTTGCAATGCCTCCTGAACGACTTCGTCCAGACGGATCTTCGAACGCCCCTGAGCCGGAGGACGGGCGAAAGCGAGGAGATTCTGGACGATGCTCGCAGCACGCCGAGACTGCTGCACGATGAGTTCGAGCTGGTGCTGGGTGTCGGCGTCGGGAGCGCGCTCGCGGAGCAGTTCGCTGACACCAAGAATCGCGGTGAGCGGGTTATTCAGCTCATGAGCCGCGCCAGCCATCATCTGCCCCATCGCCGTGAACTTTTCCTTCTGCAGGAGCTGTTGCTCGACCAGAAGGGCTTCGGTGACGTCCCGCGACGATGACACCATGCCGCTAATTTTTCCGCTTTCGTCGAAAAGCGGACTGGCGCTCGCTCGGAGCACTCTAAAAGTGCCATCGTTGTGCTGGCCCCGGAATTCGACCTGAGCGTGGCCCTCCCGGCCGGACATAATGCTCGCAAAGAGTTTGCTGAGCTTGGCCGCTTCTGCCGGGTCGGTTCGCCAGCCAATCGGCTCGCCGATGTACTGTTCGGGCGAGACGCCCAACATGTCCTCCATACGCTCGCTGACAAAGACATACCGCCCGTCACGGTCGAAAACAGCAATCGAATCGGGAAAGCTCGCTACCAGGCGGCGGACGAATTCCTGCTCCAGCCGAAGCTTACTTTCCATCTCGCGTCGCTCGCTGATGTCTACCAGCGTGCCTTGCAGCCGGACCAGGCTGCCAGCCCGGTCGCGGATCGCAAAGCCTGAGACGAGGCAGTGGATCTGCTTTCCGTCTTTGCGACGAAGCATAAGTTCGCGATCCTGGAACGAGCCTCCCTCCGTTAGGTCACGGACGATCGCGTCGCGATCGGAGGGAACGGCAAAGACTTCCCGGAAATTGTGCGCTTGCAAGTCTTCTTTGGTATCGTACCCGAGCATGCGGATCAACGCAGGATTAGCGTCGACGACTTGCCCTTCCGGGGTAGTAAAAAAAATCCCCTCCTGGAGAGATTGAAACAGATCGGTGAAGCGAATCTCCGATTCGTGCTGTGCGGTGATATCGCGCGCCCAGCCGCTGACCATGGCCACCTGCCCGTCCTCTACAACCGCCTGCAGCCAGCATTCGAAGAAACCGACGGCACTGTTTCGCTTGAAGCGCACCGGAACCGTACCCGCCCAAGAGCCCTTCTTCACGAAGGCGGGAATCGAGCGTTCCACTTCGTCGAGTCGAGGTGCATCGACGAATTCGCTGAGCCGATGGCCGATCAGATCCTGGAACGAAAGGCCCAAAATCTCCGCCAGGCGGCGGTTCGCCAGGCGAACTTCGCCCTCGAGAGAAAACGTAAATACGGCTTGATCGAGATTATCGATCAGGTCGCGGTGATTGTGATGCGAGCGGGCAATCGTCTCGACAAGCGCCTTGAACTGCGCTTCCGAGTAAGGGCCTCGGCCGGCCTGCTCCCGATGTTCTTCGAACGAATCGGTCGACATGTTGCGTCCTGCCCCGGTATCTGCTCGCGGGACAACTCGCCAAATCAGACTGTGTTTAGGAAATCTTACCGGTGGGAAAGCCCGGGCGGGAAAAGAAAGCGGTGGCGTATGCCAAGTTACTCAACAGTGCGTCCAGCCTGCAGGACAAGGTTCGGAAAGCAAAGGGGGCGGGGCCGGTTTTTTTCGGACCCGCCCCCCAGAACCCGATGCGGAGCAACGACTAACTCTCGGCCACGGCGTCGGTATCCTTGCGCAGGAAATCAAGCGCCGCCGCTTCTTCCGGCGTGAGGTCGGGCTCGATCGCTTGCGGCTCCTCCTTCGGCAATTCGGTGAGGAGCTGGATATTGCGATAACGCTCCAGGCCCGTGCCCGCAGGAATCAACCGGCCCATGATCACGTTCTCCTTCAAGCCGCGCAGGTAGTCAACCTTTCCGGATATAGCCGCCTCGGTGAGGACGCGAGTAGTCTCCTGGAAGCTCGCCGCGGAGATGAACGAATCGGTCGAGAGCGACGCCTTGGTGATACCAAGCAGCAGCGGGCGCCCCGTCGCGGGACGGCCGCCTTCGTGGATGATCCGGTCGTTCTCCTCACGGAAGCGGAACTTATCCACCTGTTCCTCGAGGAGAAACGACGTGTCGCCCACGTCTTCCACCTTCACCCAGCGCATCATCTGTCGCACGATCGTTTCGATGTGCTTGTCGTTGATGTTCACGCCCTGCAGACGATAGACTTCCTGGATCGAGTTTACCAGGTAGGCCTGGGTGTACTTTTCGCCGAGCACGGCGAGCAAGTCGTGCGGGTTGAGCGGGCCGTCGATGAGCGGCTCGCCGGCCCGAACATGCTCGCCTTCCTGCACGTTGATGTGAACGCCGCGCGGAATCGAGTACTCCTTCACCGTCCGTCCATCCTCGCTCTCGACGTAGATCTTCCGCTGGCCTTTCGCGATCTCGCCGTACTTTACGACACCATCAATCTCGCTGATGACTGCCGGATCTCTTGGCTTACGCGTCTCGAACAGTTCGACGACGCGCGGCAGACCACCCGTGATGTCTTTCGTCTTGGTGGTCTCGCGCGGAATCTTTGCTAGCACGTCACCCGGCTGGACCTCGTCGCCATCGGCGACCATCAAATGGGCGCGCGACGGCATGAGGTATTTCTTCCGGGCACGTCCGGCGGGATCGCGCACGAGAATCGTCGGCTGGTGCTTTTCGTCGCCCGGAGGAAGCGTCACGACCAATTGCGAGAGTCCCGTGACTTCGTCCACCTGTTCTTCGATTGTGATCCCCGGCTGCAGGTCTTTGAACTCGATCGTGCCGCCGGTCTCGGTGAGGATCGAGAAGGTATACGGATCCCATTCGACCATGGTCTGGCCGAGCGTGACCGGCTGGCCATCTTCGACCTTGAGGCGCGCGCCGTAGACAACATGGTGGCGTTCCTTCTCGCGTCCCTTTTCATCCACAACGGCGATCAGGCCGGAGCGGTTCATCGCCACGATCGTCTTGCCCCGGCCTTCGACCACCTTCATGTCAATGAACTTCACGAAGCCGTTGTTGCGGGCCTCGACCTTTGATTGTTCCGTGACGCGGGTGGCCGTGCCGCCGATGTGGAACGTGCGCATGGTGAGCTGCGTGCCCGGTTCTCCGATCGATTGCGCGGCGATCACTCCGACGGCTTCGCCCATCTCGACGAAACGCCCGGTCGCCAGGTTGCGGCCATAGCAGCGGCCGCAGACCCCGCGCCGGGATTCGCAGGTGAGGACCGAGCGGATCTTCACCCGCTCGATGCCGGCGGCCTGAATAGCATTGGCCAGTTCTTCGGTGATTTCCTGGTTGATCTCGACGATGATGTTGCCCTCGTAGTCCTTGATCTTCTCGAGTGAGACGCGTCCCACGACGCGATCGCGCAACGGCTCGACCTCGACGCCGGCTTCTAGGATCGGCTCGACGTAAATTCCGTCGGCCGTGCCGCAGTCGAATTCATTAATGATCACGTCCTGCGCCACATCCACCAGACGCCGCGTCAGGTAGCCGGAATCGGCAGTCTTGAGTGCCGTATCGGCCAAGCCCTTGCGGGCGCCGTGGGTCGAGATGAAGTACTGCAGCACAGTCAGGCCTTCGCGGAAGTTCGAGGTGATGGGGGTCTCAATGACTTCGCCCGAGGGCTTGGCCATTAGTCCGCGCATTCCGGAAAGCTGCCGGATCTGCTGCTTCGAACCGCGGGCGCCGGAATCGGCCATGACGTAGATGGGGTTGATCACGCCCTGCTGATCCTGTTGCTCGAGCGCCTTGAACATTTCGTCTGCCACTTTCTCGGTGACGTCGCTCCAGATGGCGATGACTTTGTTGTAGCGCTCGCCGTTGGTGATGGCGCCATCGAGATACTGTTGCTGGACCTTGACCACTTCGTGCTCGGCCGCGTCGACGAGCTTGAACTTGACGCTGGGGATGACCATGTCGCTGATGCCGATCGAAATTCCGGCCTTCGTGGCATAGAGGAACCCCAGCTCCTTTAGCTGATCGAGCATTACGACCGTTTTTTCGAGGCCGAAGCGGAGATAGCCGTACTGCACAAGCGCTTGCACGCCTTTCTTCTTGAGCAAGCCGTTGATGAAAGGCATCTCCTGCGGCAAATGGTCATTGAAGATCACGCGGCCGACCGTTGTCTGCAAAAACTGTCGGTTAAGCTGCACAGGCTCGGTGTGCGAAACGTCCTGATCGTCGTAGGCGTTGGTGAGATCGATGACCTCCCCGGTGTAGCGCATGCGGATCGGGGTGAGCAGTTCGACCTCGCCCGCTTCAAGAGCCATCACCACTTCTTCGCTCGAGCCGAATGCGCGGCCTTCCCCTTTGGCCTGCGGCTTGCCCTTGGTCATGTAGTAGATGCCGAGCACCATGTCCTGCGTGGGCACGGCGAGCGGGTAGCCGTTGGCCGGCGACAGAATGTTGTGCGAACTGAGCATCAACACGGAGGCTTCCACCTGCGCTTCGGGCGACAGCGGAATGTGGACAGCCATCTGGTCACCGTCGAAGTCTGCGTTAAATGCGGTGCAAACGAGCGGATGGATGCGGATCGCCTTGCCTTCGACAAGGGTCGGTTCGAACGCCTGGATGCCTAGGCGGTGAAGCGTGGGCGCACGGTTGAGCAGAACCGGGTGCTCGCGGATCACGTCCTCGAGGATATCCCAGACGATCGATTCCTGAGCCTCGACCAGTTCCTTGGCCTGTTTGATCGTGGTGCAGTGTCCGGCAGCCTCGAGACGGTGATAGATGAACGGCTTGAAAAGCTCGAGCGCCATTTTCTTGGGCAGACCGCACTGGTGGAGCTTCAGCTCCGGTCCCACCACGATGACCGAGCGGCCCGAATAGTCCACCCGCTTGCCGAGCAGGTTCTGACGGAAGCGGCCCTGCTTGCCCTTGAGCGTATCCGAGAGCGACTTGAGCGGACGATTGTTTGTGCCCCGCAGCACCCGGCCGCGGCGACCGTTGTCAAACAGGGCGTCGACGGCTTCCTGCAGCATGCGTTTCTCATTGCGGACGATTACATCGGGAGCATGCAGTTCCATCAGTTTCTTGAGCCGGTTGTTGCGGTTGATCACCCGGCGATACAGGTCGTTGAGGTCTGAGGTGGCGAAGCGGCCGCCATCGAGGGGCACAAGAGGTCGCAACTCGGGCGGAAGGACCGGAATGACGTCCAAAATCATCCACTCCGGCTTGTTGCCGCTCTTGCGAAACGCTTCGAGAACCTTGAGCCGCTTGGCGTATCGGATTCGCTTCTGGAGGCTCGGATCGGCCTTCATCTTCTGGCGAAGCTCTTCGGAAAGCCGGTCGACATCGACGCGGCGCAAGAGTTCCTTGATGGCTTCGGCGCCCATGCCGGCCTGGAATTTACCGAGATACTCCTTCTGGAGATCGCGAAGCTTTTCCTCGGGCAGGATGTCTTTCTCTCTGAGCTCGGGAACCTCGCCGGGATCGATGCACACGAAGGTCTCGAAGTACAGGATATGCTCGAGATCGCGCATGGTGATGTCGAGCAGATAGCCGATGCGGCTCGGAAGACCTTTGAAGAACCACACGTGCGAGCAGGGTGACGCAAGCTCGATGTGTCCTAGGCGCTCCCGGCGGACCTTGCTGAGGGTGACTTCGACACCGCACTTGTCGCAAATGACCCCGCGGTGCTTCATCCGCTTGTATTTGCCGCACAAGCACTCCCAGTCGGTCACGGGGCCGAAAATCTTAGCGCAAAACAGGCCGTCGCGCTCCGGCTTGAAGGTGCGGTAGTTGATCGTCTCCGGCTTGGTCACTTCGCCATGCGACCACGACCGGATTTTTTCGGGACTCGCCAGGCTGATGCGAATCGAATCAAAATCCGCGATCTGGCTGGCACGGTCATACGGGCTCGAACGATACAATGGCTGCCTCCTCCCCGGCTACGCCGGGGCCAAAACAATTTCCAGACTCTTGACCGAGGCACAAAAGTCCGCAGGCACGCTGCTAATCTGCGGCTTCGGCTTTCTCGATCTGCGGTTTTTGCCGCTTCATCAACTCGACATCTAGACACAGGGACTGCAGTTCGCGCACGAGAACGTTGAACGATTCGGGCACGCCGGGTTCGATTCCCGGTTCGCCCTTCACGATGGCCTCATAAATCTTCGCACGGCCATACACGTCGTCCGACTTCGCCGTCAGCAATTCCTGCAGAATGTGCGCCGCACCGTACGCCTCAAGCGCCCAGACTTCCATTTCCCCGAAGCGCTGCCCGCCGAATTGCGCTTTGCCGCCGAGCGGCTGCTGGGTGATGAGCGAGTAGGGTCCGATCGAACGGGCGTGAATCTTGTCGTCCACCAAGTGCGAGAGCTTGAGCATGTAGATGTAGCCGACAGTAACCTCCTGCGCGAATACGTCGCCGGTCATGCCGTCGTACAGGGTAATCTTGCCGCTCTCCGGCAGTTCGGTGTACTCGAGCAGGTGGCGGATGTCGGCTTCGCGGGCGCCGTCGAAAACGGGGGTCGCAAACGGCACGCCTTCGCGGAAGCTGTGCGCCAGGTCGAGCAAGGCTTCGTCGTCGAGTTCCGCGATGGTCTTCCACACCGACGTGGGGCCAAAGGCGTCCTTGAACCACTTGCGCACGGCATCGGCACGGGCTTCGGTGTCGAGCAGCTTTCCCACTCTCTCGCCGAGTTCCTTCGAGGCCCAGCCGAGATGCGTTTCGAGAATCTGGCCGACATTCATGCGGGAAGGAACGCCGAGCGGATTCAGAACGATCTCGACCGGCGTCCCGTCGGGCATATAGGGCATGTCTTCTTTGGGAACGATTCGCGCGATCACGCCCTTGTTGCCGTGGCGGCCGGCCATTTTGTCACCGACCGAAAGCTTGCGCTTCATGGCGATGTAGACCTTCACCAGTTTGATCACGCCCGGCGGCAGCTCGTCGCCCTTCTTGAGCTTAGCGACGCGCTCGTCGGTGATCTTTCGCAGCACATCGATCTGGCGCGAAGTCATCTCCTCGACCTCGTCGATCTTCTCGATGAGCAGCGGGTCCTTGTCGTTTAGCCGCAGGCGCTTCAGGTTGCGCGTGGAGATTTTCTCCAGGATCTCGCGCGTCAGCTCGGTCCCCTTCGTGAGCAGGCGCTTGTTGGTGCGCTCGTCGTGGAGGTCGGCGACCAGCTTCTGTCCGCCGAGCAGGTCATTTAAGCGCTTCAGCCGCTCGTCGGTGAGAATGCGGATCTCATCGGCGAGGTTCTTCTCGAGCTTGGCCACGTGGGCGGCTTCGATCGCCTTGTGGCGTTCGTCTTTCTCTGCGCCCTTGCGGCAGAAGATTTTCACGTCGACGATCGTGCCTTCGATTCCCGGCGGGCAATAGAGGGAAGCGTCGCGAACGTCGCCGGCTTTCTCGCCGAAGATTGCGCGCAGAAGCTTTTCCTCCGGCGTGAGCGTGGTTTCACCCTTCGGAGTCACCTTGCCAACCAGGATGTCGCCGGGCTTGACGGTCGCGCCGATGCGAATCACGCCGCTCTCGTCGAGGTTGCGCAGGAAGCTCTCGTTGATGTTGGGGATGTCCCGGGTGATTTCCTCCGGACCAAGCTTGGTATCGCGCGCCTCGATTTCGTACTCCTCGATGTGGATCGAGGTGTAGTAGTCCTCTTCGACGAGCTTCTCACTTACCAGGATGGCGTCTTCGAAGTTGTACCCGCGCCACGGGAGGAAGGCGACCAGCACATTCCGGCCGAGCGCCAGTTCGCCACGATCGGTGCAAGGCCCGTCGGCCAAGACCTGGCCCTGCTTCACGCGGTCGCCCGCGCGGACCAGGGGCTTCTGGCTGATGCAGGTATTCTGGTTTGACCGCTTGAACTTGGTGAGCAGGTAGATGTCGGATCCAACTTCGCGGCTGAGCACGCCGGACTGGTCGGACTCGACGCGTACGATCACGCGCTCGGAGTCGACCTGGTCGACGACGCCGTCGCGACGGCAGACGATGACAGCTCCGGAATCGCGCGCAGTAACCCGTTCCATGCCGGT
>Ga0209526_10002224_pt1 | contig 13045 bp, 10 predicted proteins | sample JacPinW_OM2H0_M1_FD_188566 | JGI IMG/M metagenome (GOLD analysis project Ga0209526, IMG submission 188566) | Forest soil microbial communities from Algoma, Ontario, Canada - Jack Pine, Ontario site 1_JW_OM2H0_M1 (SPAdes) (version 2) | ecosystem: Environmental > Terrestrial > Soil > Boreal... | reverse complement strand
GTCACCTGTCTGTCTGGCGGCCAAACTCTCGTTGGCGCGTCCACTGCTCGCAGCTGTTCCAGGAGCACGTCATCGGCCGCGGTTGGGTTGGCCTTCAGCGCCTTCAGGATGTCGAGAAAGAAGCGGTTGTAGTTCTTGGTGGTAAGGCGGCAGATCATCCTGCGCACCATCCAGCTCTCCAGCAGCGCAAGAGCGCGACGGCCATCGATAAAACCGACGAGGAATCCGGGCTTGCCTTCGGGCGGGCTTGCCTCCGACATGAACGAGCTGGGCGGAGTATCTGTGAACAGCAAGCCGTTCATGCCGTGCTCCCGCCAAAATGGCCTCTCGTACGCGACCCAGTACTTGATCACCGAGCCCATCGGCATCTGCTCGGTCAGGGCTTCGCGCTCGGGCGGCAGCGGCGGCTGGTAGCGAATGCGAGATGAGAGCGGCAAAGGCAGGGCGACTATAGTATGAGCGCCTTGCCACGTGCCCTTTTCGGAGACGACGGTCACTCCAGCCGAATCGTGAGAGATGCTGGTAACCGGCGCCTCAAGCACCAACGAGTCGCCTAGCTCCTTGCCTATGGCTGCTGAAACCTGGTACATGCTTCCGGGCACGATATACATCTGCGCGCCATTGTCGTATTTGGCAAGCTCCTCGAAAGAGTTGCCGGATCGACAATAGAAAAGAAAGTAGAGTAGCGAGACTTGCCAGGGTTCCGCCGTCAGCGTACCGCGGACTTCTGCGTTCATCATGCGGAGAAGCGTTTCATTGTGAACATTTTCGCGCAACCACTGTTCCAGCGTGATGTCGTCCAACTCGTCAGCGTTGGGAGCGGCCCAGGGAGAATTCCGAGGAACTCGCTCCACCAGGGCGTTGAGCTTCGCGAGCATCCGGTCGTAGTCGGCCTGAGTCTCAGCATCGAAACCGAAGTCTTCGCCATCCGGCGTGACTCGTCTGCCGGCAAGATCGACGATTCCCTTGCCGGTGAGATATTGCCGCATCGTAGCGATGTGGTATTCGCGAAGAAGGTCGAGAAGGCGGGTCTGGCTGGGACCGACCCACATGCCGCCGAGATCAATGGTGTGTCCCGCAAGCTTGCCGGCTTTGACGCGTCCTCCAACACGATCGCGCGCTTCAAGAACCACGACTTTCTTGCCGGATCGGCGGAGTGTGCGTGCCGCCGCCAGACCTGCCATCCCTGCCCCGACAATAATTACGTCAACACGACGGGGTTGCGGGAGGCCAGGAGCCGCCTGAGAAACATCTGGAATCAGAGCACCTGCTGCGCCAACGCCCAGCAGGCGTAACACGTTGCGCCGGGAAAATGAAACTCTATTGTCAGACTTCTTGCGAACCATGATCGCGCCTTTCGCGGGCCATTCGAGACTTAAGTGGCTGGAATTGTAACCCACGAGGTGGAAAGGGGGAGGCTCGGGTGCGCCTGGGGAGGAAACGGAAGAGAATGAGCGAGAGCTAAATCTCCAGGATTACCGGCATGATCAGTGGCCGCTTTTGCGTCTGTTTTGAAATGTAGCGTTTGAGGTCGGCGCGGATTTTCTCTTTAATCACTCCGTAGTCACCCTTTTCTTCTTCACTCGACTGCTCCAGCGTCTGCATCACTACTTGGCGAGCGCCATCCATCAGTCCGTTGTCTCCGACTGCGAAGCCCCGGGTCACGATTTCGGGGGTGCTCTCCACGCGACCTGACAGTTTGTTGATGGCGATGATGGGCAGCACGATGCCGTCTTCGCTGAGATGGCGACGGTCTCTGATGACCAAATCCTCGACCACATCTGTGCGCGAGCCGGAATCGATGCAGACTCGGCCCACGTTCACGCGGCCCGCTTTGCGGGCGCCGAGTTCGTCGAACTCGAGAACGTCGCCACTCTCGATCAGCATGACTTTGCCGACTGAGCCATGCATCGCTCCCGCCATTTCGGCGTGTAGCTTGAGTTGGCGGTATTCACCATGGATGGGAATGAAATATTTCGGCCTCACCAGGTTAATGATGAGCTTGAGCTCTTCCTGACTGGCGTGTCCGCTGACGTGAATTGGGGGAGATGAGCCGTCGTCGTAGATGACGTGCGCTTCCCGGCGGAAAAGGTGGTCGATCATGCGATAGATCGTCTTCTCATTGCCGGGGATGATGCGCGATGAAAGCACGACGGTGTCGTCCTTTTCGATCTTGGCGTGCTTGTGATTGTTGACAGCGGCACGGGAGAGTGCCGACATGGGCTCACCCTGGGTCCCGCTGATCAGAACGCAAACCTTTTCCGGCGGGAAATTCTTCATGTCGCCGGGATGGATCACCAGTCCGTCGGGAATCTCGATATAACCAAGGTCCTCGGCAATCTCCGCCGAGTTGTTCATGGAACGCCCGATGAATGCGACCTTCCGTCCGTGTTCATAAGCTAGATCCACGGCCAGCTTGATGCGGTGGATGGAAGACGAGAAACAGGAAATAAAGAGGCGGCGACGAGTGTGGGCGAATACTTCGTCAAACTTGCGGCGTATAGCGCGTTCACTGGGCGTGTATCCCTTGCGCTCGACGTTGGTCGAATCCTGAAACAGAGCCAATACGCCCTGTTTGCCATATTCGGCAAAGGCATGCAGGTCGAATAATCTGTTATCGGTAGGCGTGGGATCCACCTTGAAGTCGCCGGTGTGGATGACCGTGCCCAGCGGAGTATGGATGGCGAGTGCGACACAATCGACCAGGCTGTGGGTTACGCGGATGGGGTGGATGGTGAAGATGCCGACCTTGAAACCTTCTCCAGCTCGCATCTCTCGCAGGTCGGCGTTGTCGAGCAAGCTATGCTCATCGAGCTTGTCTTCGATGTATGCGAGCGTGAACTCGGTACCCCAGACCGGAACGTTCAGCTCAGAGAGGATCCAAGGCAGGGCTCCGATATGATCTTCGTGACCGTGGGTGAGGATGATTCCTCGGACGCGCTGACGATTTTCGATGAGGTAGGAAATGTCGGGTACCACGATGTCGACGCCCAAAAGTTCGGCCTCGGGGAACATTAAGCCGGCGTCGATTACGATGATGTCATCCCCCCAGCGGACGGCCATGCAGTTCATACCGAACTCGCCCAGGCCCCCAAGAGGGACGATCTGCAATTTTCCAGTTGCCATCGGAAGTAATGATGCTAGCACAGACGGCTTTAATACCGAGTGTCTGAGTACTCGTGCGGAGGAGCGAGCGGAGAGTACGGTGATCCCGGAGCAACGGGCAGGGAATAAATGGACACTAACCTATCGATTGAGCTTCTTGCATGGCTTTTGCGGGACGCTTCGGCTAACCTGAATATAGCGAATGGAGATTCCACGCAAATCCTGGTTTCGCGGCCGCGTCGAGACAGCGCTGGTCAAGGGGCTGACGCGTGCTTACTCGACGGTACAGGTGGATCACGACAAATTTCTTCTACAGGTTCGGGCTGCCTATCGGCTGCCCATTAGCAGCTATCAGGGAGTGTATTCGCTGGACGTACATGAACTGGATGCTGTTGCCGACTCCATCGTGCGGAGTGGCATGAAGATCGCGGCGGTGGAAGGGGCAGGATTGGGTCTGGGCGGAATGCTTACCATTGTTCCCGACCTCGGAATTCTGTCGGCAATCACCATGCGAACCATCCAGAAGCTGAGCCTGGTTTACGGTTTTGAATTCAATACTGACGATGAAATTGCCGAGCTTTGGATTGCCGCCGCCACTGCCGCGGGAGTGGACATCAGCCGGGAGCTTCTGGAGAAAGAAGTCGTCAACAAATTTGTGCCGCGGGTGATCCAACGAATTGCCGCACGGGCCAGCGCTGAAGTTGTGGAAAAATGGGCGGGACGGGTGATCCCCCTGGCCAGTTCCGCGATTGGCGCCGGCCTGAACTACTGGTTCGTGCGGGCCTGGGGCGAGCGGGCCAAGGCGCACTTCCGCCAGCGGCATTTGGAAATCCGAAATCGAATGAAGCGGGAACGGGGAGCGTTGCCGGTTTCTACCGCTCTGTCACGCGTGTCGTCCTGACAAAGATTAAAGGACCAATGCACCACTGGCTGCGCACTTTGCGCCGCGCTATGCTAAAACACTTCTGATAGATGCTCACTCTAAACTGTTCTGCCATACTTTTTGATCTCGATGGTGTCCTGGTAGATTCCACGGGTTCAGTTGACCGCCAATGGCGTGCCTGGGCGCGGGAGCATGGAATTGACGAGCAGAAAGTAATTGATGTTGCCCATGGCGTGCGGACCATCGAAGTCATACGGCGTGTGGCGCCTCATATCCATGCGGAAACCGAAGTGCTGAGGCTCGAGCAGCGAGAGGCAGATGACCACGATGGAGTTTCTCTGATGCCAGGCGCGGTTGAGTTGGTACGTTCGATCCCCGAAGGGCAATGGGGCGTGGTTACGTCGGGAACCCGATTGCTGGCGAGCGCTCGATTGCAGTGGGCGGGGCTGCCGATGCCGCGAGTTTTGGTGACGGCCGAAGATGTGACCCATGGAAAGCCGCACCCGGAGCCGTATTTGAGGGGAGCACAACTACTGGGAGCCAAGCCTGAGGATTGTTTGGTGATTGAAGATGCTCCGGCGGGAATTCAGTCGGCGCAGGCCGGCGGCATGAAAGTTGTGGGACTTACAAGCACGTATGGAGCGCCCCAACTGCAAGCAGCTGATGCTGTGGTCAAGAAACTGGCTCAGGTGCAAGTTCGAAAGGATGGTCCGGGAAGGTTGGCCGTGAGCCTTCAGGGTGATGAATAGCAGGCAGAACTCACCGCAACCAATCTTCCAGTTCGATTCCGCGGTCGGTTTTCTGGTCGCGATATTTCACGATGACTGGCGTGTAGAGCGAGAGACGCCATTCGTCCGCTGCGCCCGTTTTCACGGTGCGCTGTCCTGCTGCGCGCGAGCTTGCTGTGCTAGAGCTTACTTCGCGAGAGCTTACTGCACGAGAGCCGGGCACGACTACGGCGTTTTCGGGAACTTCGAGCGGAGCGTCGAGAGTTGCACGGTAGATTTCCCCGCGCACAAGGTCGTAAAGCGGCGTGGACCGAGTCAAGATCGTCCCCGCACCGAGGACGGCGCGGGCGCGCACCAGCGTGCCTTCGTAGACTCCGCAATTGCCGCCGACCAGCACGTCATCTTCGATAATCACAGGCGCAGCGTTGACAGGTTCAAGCACGCCGCCGATTTGTGCCGCTGCGCTGAGATGAACGCGCTTGCCGATTTGCGCGCACGAACCTACCAGCGCATGCGAATCGACCAGAGTTCCTTCGTCCACATAGGCGCCCACATTGATGAACATGGGCGGCATGCAGATGACTGAAGGCGCAACGTAAGCTCCCTCGCGCACGGAGGAACCGCCCGGAACGATACGGACTTGATCGGCAGTGGTGAAATGGCGGGCAGGGAAGGTATCTTTGTCTACAAATGAAAGGCAGGCACCACTTCCCATTTCGACGAGTTGTCCGAGACGGAATCCCAGCAGAATGCCCTTCTTCACCCAGGCGTTGACGGTCCAGCGGCCCTTGAGCTTTTCGGCGGCGCGGATTTTTCCCTGGGTGAGCGCGTCGCGGAACTCGAGGAAGGTTGCGCGTGCTGACGGGTCATGCTCGACTTCTCCGAGGGCAGCGAGGCGCTCGATGGAGGTTTTGAGAGCGTGCATAGAATTGTTGATTGTTGATTGTTGATTGTTGATTTGTCAAAAGCGGCGGAGGTTCGTAGTGTGCGCCCTCACCGATGACAGTGACGATACGCGCAAGATCTCTCCCTTCGCCGGAAAACGGCTGCGCTCAGGATGACGCCAGCCGTAATGCAGAAAGGAAATTCATCTAAACGCATTTGCACTCGCTGCGGATCAGCACCCCGGTCATGCCGTGTGCGGCCTCGCGCGCGGCGGCCACGGTCGCGTAGGGCCCGTGCCAGCGGGCGTGATTAACGTCGTGGCCGGCAGGACGTCCCTTGCCGTGGCTGCACTGGCCGCAGGAGGCGCGATGCAGGACGATTTTGTGCGGGCCTGCTGCCCAGTTCTCGTAAATATAGAACTCCGGGACTTGCGCCGCGGCTGCGGCAGGCTTGGCGATCAATCCAGCTTCGGCGGCCACCTTCTGGAGGCGGCTGCGAGTGTCGCGCCGCATGGGCACCAGAGGTAGTCGATAGACCTCTTCGATGCGTCCCATCATGGCTAGCACGGCTTTCACCGGCATCGGGCTCGACTCGGTGAAGTTGGCCTGCATGAGCGGCAGATATTTGCGATGAAGACTGCGGGCGGTGCTCCAATCGTTGTTGAGCGCAGCTCGTGTCATGGCTGACATTTCGTGTGGGATTTCATTCGATGCAACGGAAATAATTCCCACGCCACCGAGGGAGATTACTGGAAGAGTGACAGCATCGTCGCCCGAGAACACCAAAAATCTTTCGGGCACAGCGTTGATGACCTCGGCGATCTGCGTCATGCTGCCGCTGGCTTCCTTCACTCCGACGATGTTGGGGCTCTCCGCGAGGCGTGCCAGCGTGCCCGGCTCGATATTTGCGCCCGTGCGGCCTGGTACGTTGTAGAGGATGATGGGTTTGTCTCCTACTGCTTCAGCGATGGCTTTGAAGTGCCGATACTGGCCTTCCTGCGTGGGCTTGTTGTAGTACGGGGAAGCGGTGAGGATCGCATTCACTCCGGGCCGCGCGGCAATCTCTTTCGCCTTCTCGACCGCATCGCGAGTTGAATTTGAGGTGGCGCCCGCCACGACAGGCACGCGTCCTGCCGCAATCTCTATCGTGGTGTCAATCACGAAGAGCCATTCATCGTGCGTGAGAGTAGGCGTCTCGCCGGTCGTGCCGCAGGGAACAAGAAAATCAATGCCTGATTCCACTTGCCATGCGACCAGGTTGCGCAGGGCAGCATCGTCGATGGAGCCGTCCTGGCGAAAAGGGGTTACGAGCGCCGTACCACAGCCACGGAGTTGCATACAAATAAGATAGCGCGAATAGGGACAGAGGGAAACTCGCTGAAGGCAAGCGCAGAATTGATTTGCAAGGCGTATCTACAACCCCCGCCACACGTCCTTGAAATTGTAGAAGCCCTTTTTGCCCGCGAGCCATTCCGCCGCGCGCACGGCACCTTCCGCGAAGCCGCGGCGGGAGGTGGCGTCGTGGCAGAGATAGACATTGTCATTGGCGGACTCGAGGACTACCTCGTGCATGCCTATGACTTCTCCCTCGCGGAATGAAATGATTTCGATTTCTTCGTCCTTACCGCTGGCCTCGCGGATCACGTGCTGGATCGCTATTGCCGTGCCGGAGGGGGCGTCCTTCTTGTGGGCATGATGGCGCTCAAAGATTTGACCTGTGTATTCGTGCTGCAGTGCTGCGGCCGCGGTGCGGGCGATGTCAAGGAACAGATTTATTCCTATGGAGAAATTTGCTGCGTAAACGAATCCCGTGTCGTGAAGCTTAACTAGTTCGCGAATTCGGTCCAGTTCCTGGTACCAACCGGTGGTGCCGACGACCATGTTCTTGCCGGCCTCAACGGTGGCTTCAATGTTGGCGATGACGCAGTCGGGGGTGGTGAAATCGATGACACTATCTACGTCGCGAAGTTTCTCGGGGGCTAGGGCGGCACAGGCGTCGTTTTCTTTTGCTCCGGCGATCTGGATGTGATGTTTGCGTTCTCGCGCTACCTCGGCCACCAGCGTGCCCGTTTTTCCACGTCCTAAGATGAGCAGGTTCATGACTTCGAGAAAATCGAATGCAAACAGCTTACCTCAGGAGTCTGCAGTCCTGCCGGAATAGGTTTGGTGTAATGACCTGATGGCGTCAACAGTGTCGACGTAAACCAGTTGCCGGCCACAATTGTTGAGCAAAGACGAGTCCCAAGAGATCAACGACCAGAAACTCACAACTGCCGATCTCGCCAAAGGACTGCGTGCCGCTACAGAACCGAAGGGTCCGAGACCTGTCATGGGCGAACGGATGCCGGCTGAGCAAAATCTTGAGCAGGCTGGCAGAGAGCCAAAGCAGAGTGCAAGCGGAGATGACGCAGCGCCACTGTTCCCAAATAATGAGTTGGAAACATTGCACAGTCGCTGGAAAGAAGTTCGAACTGATTCGTGGACGAGCCCCGCAAGGCCGTGGAGGAAGCCGATGGCCTGGTGGCTTCTGCGATGAAGCGTCTAGCAGAAGTACTCGCGGAGGAACGCTCGAAGCTTGAGCCGCAATGGGATAGGGGAGACGGTGCATCACATCGCATTGCAGCGATATCGCACGTTCTTTCAGCGGTTGTTATCGGTTTAAAGAAGACAAAGAGAAAGGCCGTGGACTCGCGGGTCTGCGCGGGTCCCGGCCATGGTCGCTACGCGAATACTTCCGGATCCAGCTCCGCAAAAAATCTCTTGTGCAGACGCTGAATGACATCGGGTACCTCGTCTTCTTCGATTACGAAGGTCAGGTTGATCTCGGAAGCTCCCTGCGAAATCATGCGAATCTTCTTGTCTGCCAGTTCGCGAAATACCAGCCCGGCGATGCCCGGCTTTTCCCGCAGATTCTCGCCCACCAGGCAGACGATTGCCTTGCGTCCTTCGTATTTTACGTCAGCCAACTTGGACAGGTCGGCCGCCAGGGCGGGTATGGAGTGATTCGAGTCCACGGTGAGTGAGACGCTGACTTCAGAAGTTGAAACCACATCGACCGCAACCTTGTGCCGATCAAAGGCTTCAAAGATCGCGCGCAGAAAACCGTGGGCCAGCAGCATGCGGGGCGCTGCGACCTGGATGATCGTGATGTGTTTCTTGGCCGCGATGGCTTTGAAGATGTTTTGTCCCTGCGGAGCGTGCGTGGTGATACGCGTTCCTTCGCAGGACGGATTTAAAGAATTCAGCACGTATACCGGGATATTCTTCTGGATAGCGGGCAGAACCGTCGCCGGGTGCAGCACTTTCGCGCCGAAATAAGCCAGTTCGGCAGCTTCGTCGAAGCCGATGACTTTGATGCGGCGTGCGTCGGGGCAGATTCTGGGGTCGGTGGTGAGGATGCCGTCGACGTCCGTCCAAATTTCGATACGCTCCGCGCCCAGGCCGGCGCCCACGATGGCGGCAGAAAAATCTGAACCGCCTCGGCCGATGGTCGTGGTAATGCCCGCGCGACTCGCGCCAATAAATCCTCCCATGACCGGTACTTGGCTTTCCTCGAGGAGTGGTTGCACCTTCGTCTTCAAGCGTTCATTGGTTTCATCATATTGCGGAACTGCTTGCGTGTAGTTGCTGTCAGTGACCAGGATGTCGCGGGAGTCCACGTGGCTGCCGTTTAAGCCGCGTGCTGAGAAAGCCGCCGCCACGATTTTGCTGGAGAGCACTTCACCGAAGGCGGCCACGTGGTCGGTGGTACGCGGCGTCAATTCACCGACGGCTGAGATGCCGCGCAGCAATTCGTCGAGGGCCTCGAAGTCGGCTCCAAGTTCCGCATGGAATTGAGTGAAGAGCGCAGTTCCCAGCAATTCGCTGGCAGTGTTGTAGTGGCGTTCTTGAAGCGAGCGGCAGAGCTTGAGCGCGGCCTTGCGTTCTCCGGCTCCGGCGGCGCGTGCCATGGTGAGCAGGGTGTCGGTCACCTTGGACATGGCGCTGACTACGACCACGGGCCGTTGCGTCAGACGCCCTTGCACGATGGAAGAAACGCGGTCGATGGCCCTCGCGTCTCCGACCGAAGTGCCGCCGAATTTCATCACGATCATCGACGTGATTTCCTTGTGCCCTGCGGGAGCGCGTCTGGGTGTGGATTCATCCCAGATATCCCTTAGCTTTGAGCAGCTCGGCGTTCAGTACTGCCGCACCGGCGGCTCCGCGGATGGTATTGTGCGATAGGACGGTGAACTTCCAGTCGAGCACTCCGCAAGGACGGAGCCGACCCACGGCGGTGGTCATGCCTGCGCCTAGATCGATGTCGAAGCGGGGTTGCGGCCGGTCGGGAGCGCCGAAATACACTACAGGATTTTTCGGGGCGCTGGGCAATTGCAGTTTCTGAGGCTCGGCGCGAAAACTATTCCACGCAGAGATCATTTCTTCCGGCTTCGCCCTGCTCTTGAGGCGAATGGAAACCGACTCGGTGTGGCCGTCCTCGACCGCCACACGGTTGCATTGCGCGCTCATGGCGAATGTGGCCGACACAACTTTGGTTCCATTCATCTGTCCGAGCAGCTTCCGCGTTTCTTCCTCCATCTTTTCTTCTTCTTTGGCGATGTAGGGAATCACGTTGCCCAGGATGTCGAGGGACGCCACTCCGGGGTAGCCCGCCCCGCTGACAGCCTGCATAGTGACGGCCATCACGCTTTCCAGGCCGAATCGTAACTGCAAAGGTGCCAGAGCCAGCACCAGGCCGATGGCCGAGCAGTTCGGGTTGGTTACGACGTAGCCGCCGGATTTCTTGCGCCAGGCTTGCCCATCGATCAACTTGATGTGGTCAGCGTTGACTTCCGGAATCACCAGCGGCACATCTTGCTGCATGCGCAGAGCACTGGAGTTTGAGACCACCGCGCAGCCGGCATCGGCAAAGCGAGGCTCGAGCTCGGCCGCAATACCGGCGTCCAGCGCGGCAAAAATAACCCTGGGCGCGCCATCGGGGATTGCTGGAGAAACGCGCATCGCCGCGACAGCGCTGGGAATAGGCGTCTTCAGGCGCCAGCGTGCAGCCTCGGCATAGGACTTGCCTTCGGAACGATCCGAAGCTGCCAGCCAAGCCACCTCGAACCACGGATGACGTTCCAGCATTTGGATGAAGCGCTGTCCCACAACTCCGGTAGCGCCCAGAATTCCTACGGGTATTTTGGTGCTCATAGGTTGCTCATAATTTCTGCATGAAGGCTAATTCGGATTTTACAACAGCGCTTAGATCTAACCGGATGTTGAGTGGGTTCTTGGACCCCCACTGCCGCGGAATCTCTGCGGAAGGTGAAGCCGAAAGCGGCTGACGTGACGCCTGAGAATCGCGGAAGAACTGCAGACTTCAATCTTTACTTCCGGGGCACGATTTCGCTTCCGAAAGAGTACTGGTTGAGCGGGCCAAACTTTCGTTTCTCCGCGTATAAGCGCCAGCGACGGAAAACAATCCGCAAGCTGGCCATGACCGGAATGGAAAGGAAGATGCCAAGAATACCAGCGATTTCTCCTCCGGCCATTACGCCGAAAATCGCTGCCAAGGGATGGAGTTCCATACTCTTCCCCATGATGCGGGGGGAAGTCACGTAATCCTGAAGCAATCGCCACAGTCCCAGAAATACCAGGAGAACAATCCAATGCTTATAAGTCATCAACAACGCGACGCTCATAATGATGATTGCGGCTGCCAGCGGTCCCACCACAGGGATGAATTCGAGCAGCCCGCCGGTTGTGCCCAATACCAGCGCGTAAGGCACGCGCATGCCGCCAAGAAATGCCGAGTATGCGACGAGAGTGAGTGCCGCGAGCGTCAGTTGCGCGCGAATGAAGTGGGCCAGCATCTGATTCAAGTCGTTGAGCACTCCCTCCAAAAGCTCGCGCTGAGGCCGCGATTGCACCAGCGAAAGCAGTAGCTCACCAAATGCGCGGCCATCTTTAAGGAAGAATATAGACAGGATGGGTACGACAATAAAAAGCCACGCCTGCTTGGCCACCTCCGCAACGCGCAGACCAACACGCTGAGCGACTCGAGTGATGTCGCCGCTGTGATTGGTCAGAAACTCTCTCAGGAGTTCGGTGGTCCTATAGTTCCAGCCATGCTGTTCGCCGAGTTGCTCTGCAATTTTGCCAGAACTAAGCTGCGTCAGCACATCCGGCAAAGTCTGCCCCAGCCGCGTTCCTTCGCGGCCGATTCGCGGCCCCATGGAAACGAAGAACAACACTACGAGCAACAGCAAGAGAGCATAGATGACCGCAATCGCGCGTCCGCGGCCGTGCAGAAGCCGCTCCAAATACGAAACAACGGGACTCATGAGATAAGCAAAGAAAATGGCGAACAGGAATGCAATCAGAGTCTGCCGCGCTGCATACAGAAAACCGAAGCCCAGGGCAAACAACAGCACCGTCACCAGTACCCGCGCCGTGCGTGTGTCAATCACCGACAAAGCTTCTTTCCGAACGATCTCAAATCGGACGCGAAGATCGATCCCCCCTAGTCTCGAACAACTTCCGTATTATCGGCAGGGATCGCTACTCGCATCAGTTTGAATTGATCGTGGTCATCGACCCAAAGCGCCCAGGTGAAACCTTCCCCACTCAGATTCAAGCGCAGAAGCTCCCGCTCCGCACCGCGGATGTTCACTTTTTCCTTGCCCACCAACTCGAGCCGGACTCGCATGGAAGTCCGATCCTGCGGCACCAGAACGCCGAATTCCACAGGTCCCTTCTGGCATTGCAAATTTCCACCCTCCGGGTGGCAGTCCCCAGCCAGGTAACGCCACAAGAGCACCTCACGATGAACGAAGAAATTGTTGTCCAGGATCATCGACGTGTTGGGCATCAAGAATGGCTGTTCCGCGGGTTTGGCTGAGGTGGAAGTGGAAATTTTCTCAATTAGAAATTCGTTGCTAGGAGTGACGACCAAGGAACTCACGGCTGGAGTTGTTTCGTCCCACTCGTAGCGAACCAACTGCGCATTGGGCATGATCTGCAGTTCCGAGCTTTGATCGTAGTTAGCCGTGCCGCTAGCGTCTTTAAGATGCGACTTGATGATGCTGAGGCCACGCTGCTGCTGGACGCTGAAGCTCTCCGTTACGACCCGCTGTCCTTTTACGAAAACACCGAATGAACCCGAGTCCACGGTCTGCGCAGCGGGCTGTTTGGCCTTGTCGTTATCCTTATCCTTCTCCTGCTTCTGGTCCCGGGCCTGGGCCGCAAGGGCGCACACCAACACAATCGCTATCAGCCATCGGGTATCAGTGGTCCATTTGAGCATGCTACTCTTAGGCAATTTCAAACTCCCTTTCTCCGGTCCAGATCAAAGGCTCTGGCGACCTCCGCGGCCACCGCTGCTGGATCTTTGCCACTGGTTTCCATCCGCAGCGATGCTTTCAGGTAACCCGGCCGGCGAGCATCGTAGAGCCCTTGGAAGC
>Ga0209526_10002223_pt1 | contig 13047 bp, 14 predicted proteins | sample JacPinW_OM2H0_M1_FD_188566 | JGI IMG/M metagenome (GOLD analysis project Ga0209526, IMG submission 188566) | Forest soil microbial communities from Algoma, Ontario, Canada - Jack Pine, Ontario site 1_JW_OM2H0_M1 (SPAdes) (version 2) | ecosystem: Environmental > Terrestrial > Soil > Boreal... | reverse complement strand
CACGCCCAGAAGACCAACGACGGCTGGGAACTCGTCGAAGGCAGCGGCAAACGACCGATGGTTCCCCTCGGCGACCCCCGACACCCGAAGAACCGACCCAAGCACGGGTCTAGCCGAAGGTGAGCTTGCGGAAGCCTTCGGCGTAACGCACGCCGGCAGCGCGGCCCGCTTCCTCAGCCCGTTCGCGCAAGAACTGGCGGAACCACTCCCCCGTCTCGACCAGCTGGCTCGCGTGACAGAACAGCGCGTCGATCTTGCGCTCGAGCGCGTCGCTGATGTCGATCCAGCAGTTGGGTTCCAGCGTCCCTGACAGGTACACCTCGCGTACGTGGTGCACCTCCAGGCCCTCGCCGAGGTGCTCGGGGAAGTAGTGCGGGTTCCCGGCGGCCGGCGCGACGGCGTCGAGCGTGGCCCATCCCGTCACGCGATGGTCGCGATGGTTGAAGTACCCGTCGCCGAAGAACACCGCGGTCGGGTCGGGACACAGCACCGCGTCGGGGCGGAGCCGGCGCACATGCCGCACGATGTGCGATCGGAGCGACTGGTCGTCGGGCAGGTCTCCGTCGTCGTAGTCGAGCTGGTAGTGGCCGGCGAACCCGAGCAACTCTGCCGCGGCCGCGGTCTCCTGGGCACGCAGGCGCGCCAGCTCGTCTCGGTCGATGTCGGCGTCCTGACTCCCCTTGTCGCCCCTCGTCGTGATCAGCAGCGACACCTCGGTTCCGGCCGCGGCCCAGCGCGCCAATGTTCCGCCGGCGGAGATCTCCGGATCGTCGGGATGCGCGTAGACAGCGAGCGCCCGCTGAGGCGGGGGACTTTCGGCCATGTCGGTACGGTAGCGGGCGTGCCCCGCGCGTCATCTTGTCCGGTGGGCTGCCATGCGCCGCTGCTGCTCGAGACACCCGGCAACACGGCCGGGCAACGACGCGACGTCGCGCTGCTGCGCAGCATGGACGCCTGACGTCACCATTCGAGACCGAGCACGCCCCGCATCGTCGCCTCGAACGTCGCGTCGTCCATCGACGTGCGGGTCGAGATGATGAGCTCGGCGTCGGCACCGACGGGCACCCGCAGCGGCGGGTCGTCCGACTCGATCGCGTCCGCGATCGCGGCCGCGACGGGCTCGGGCCCGGATGCCTCGTCGTCGTGACCGGGCAGCTTGGCCTGCGCCTCCTGCCACAGCCGGTCGAGCTCGTCGTAGGGCGCGTCGAGACCGAGCCGCAGCTCCGTCTCCCCGAACCGGGTCGTGAACGCTCCGGGCTCGATCGCGACCACCCGGATGCCGAAATGACCAACCTCGTAGTGCAACGCCTCCGTGATCGCCTCGAGCGCGTACTTCGACGCCGAGTACGCGCCGTTCAGCGGCGCCGACACCCGCCCGGCCAGCGACGTCACGTTCACCACCGTGCCCCGACCCCGCGACCGCATCCCGGGCAGCACCGCCTGCATCATCCGCCACGCACCGAAGACGTTGGTCTGGAACATCCGGCCGACCTCGTCGAGGGGCAGGGTCTCGACCGGCCCGACCACGCCGAAGCCCGCGTTGTTGACGAGCACATCGATGTCGCCGGCCGCGTCGACCGCGGCCCGCACCGAGTCGTCGGAGTCGACGTCGAGCGCGAGACGCCCGGCCACGTCGAGGTCGTCGAGCGTCTCGGGCCGTCGCGCCGTCGCGACGACCTCGTGACCTCGTTTGGTGAGCTCCACCGCCGTCGCCCGACCGATACCGGTCGAGCACCCTGTGATCAGTACTCGCGCCATGCTCATCCTCCTGACGAGATCTCTTTCAAGGTGCCGACGGCGCGCTCGATGTCGTCGTCGTCGACGTCTTTGTGGGTCATGAACCGCACGGTCCGCGAGTCGATCATGCCCGCGAGCACGCCCTTGTCGCGCAGCCGCCCGACGACGTCGCCCGGAAGCGCCGCGGCCGGACAGCACACGACGTTCGTCCGCACGGCCGACGGATCGACGGAGCCCGGGAACAGCTCGGCGAGCGCCCGGGCGAGACGCGCCGCGCGCGCGTGGTCGTCGGCGAGGCGCTCCACCATGGTCTCGAGCGCGACGATGCCGGCGGCGGCGATGACACCCGCCTGCCGCATGCCACCCCCGAGGCGCTTGCGCTCCAGGCCCGCCTCCCCGATCACGTCGGCGGGACCGCACAGCAGCGAGCCGACCGGTGCGCCGAGCCCCTTCGAGAGGCAGAACATGACCGTGTCGGCCCGATCGACGAGCGACGCCACCGACGTTCCGATCGCGACGGCCGCGTTGAACACGCGCGCGCCGTCGCAGTGCAGGGCCAGGCCTTCACGGTGCACCACTTCGGCGACCGCGAAGACCTCGCCGCGGGTCCACGGTCGGCCGCTCGCGGGCATGTGCGTGTTCTCGATGCAGACGAGCGAGATCGGCGGAAGATGATGGGCGCGGTCCGCCAGCGCGCGCTCGACCGCGGCTGCGTGAAGCAGGCCGTCGCGGTCGTCGAGCGGACGTAGCTGCACCGCCGCATTGCGTCCCGCGGCGGCGGCCTCGTATCGGTACACGTGCGCGCGCTCGGCACAGAGCACCTCGGTCCCCACGCGGGCGAGCACCCGGAGCGCGAGCTGGTTCGCCATCGTGCCCGACGGCACGTAGAGGGCGGCGGCGGTGCCGGTCGCGTCCGCGGCAAGCTCCTGCAGCCGGTTGACGGTCGGGTCCTCGCCGTAGCCGTCGTCGCCCACCTCGGCGGCGGCCATCGCGATCCGCATCGCTTCGGTCGGCGTCGTGACGGTGTCGGATCGAAGATCGACGAGCCCTGACGGCGAGGCCACGCCCCGACCCTAGGCCGATGCGGGCCGGGCGATCGGGCGGATCAGTCCCTCCTGGGTCACGGTGACCGCGAGACCCCCGTCCCGCCGGAAGATCGAACCCTGGGCGAGCCCGCGCGCACCCGACGCCGACGGGCTGTGCTGGTGGTAGAGGAGCCACTCGTCGGCGCGGAACGCGCGATGGAACCACATCGCATGGTCGAGGCTCGCCATCATGAACTGCTCTTCGCCGATCGACCGGGCGTGTGGCAGCAGCACCGTGTCGAGCAATGTGAGGTCGGACGCGTACGCCACGACGCAGGCATGCAACAGCCGGTCGTCGGGCAAGACGCCGTTCGCCCTGATCCACACGTTCTGCACCGGCGGTCTCGGGCTCGAGTCCAGCCAGGGCGGGTCCTCCACGTTGCGGGAGTCGATGGGCCGTTCCCGCACCAACCACTGCGCGAAGTCGGGACCGAAGCGCTGCGCGTGCGGCTCGATGCGCTCCTGGAACGTTGGCAGCGTCTCCGGATCGGGCACCTCCGGCATCGGGTCCTGGTGCTCGGGGCCCTGCTCCTCCACTTGGAACGACGCCGACAGGTTGAAGATGGCGCGGCCGTGCTGGATCGCGACGACGCGCCGCGTGGTGAAGCTGCGTCCGTCGCGGATGCGGTCGACGTCGTAGATGATCGGCACGGTCGGATCGCCGGGACGCAAGAAGTACGAATGCAACGAGTGCACCGACCGGTCGGATTCAACCGTCCGGCCCGCGGCGACGAGCGCCTGCGCCGCGACCTGGCCGCCGAACACGCGCTGCCGTTCCTCGTCGGGACTCAGGCCGCGGAAGAGGTTCACCTCGAGCGTCTCGAGCTCGAGGAGCGAGATCAGATCGTCGAGCGCGGTGCCCATGGTTCTCTCTCAGCCAACTTCATCCGAAGAACACGCTCGCGACGTCGAGAAGTCGTGCGTCGACGGTCTTGAGCTCGCGGAGGGCGTCCTCGAGCGGAACCCGCACGATATTGGTCCCCTGCAACGCGACCATGATGCCGAACTCGTTCTCGTGCGCGGCGTCGATGGCCTCGATACCGAGCCGCGTGGCGAGCACACGGTCGAAGGCCGTGGGCGTTCCGCCCCGCAGAACGTGGCCGAGGATCGTCACCCGTGTCTCGAAGCCCGTGCGTTGCTCGATCTCCTGCTGCACGCGGTTGGAGATGCCACCCAGGCGAACGTGGCCGAACGCGTCGACGTCGCCCGACTGGGTCTCCATCGACCCTTCCTTGGGAATCGCGCCTTCGGCGACCACGACGATGGAGAAGCTCGCGCCGTGCTTGTGGCGGCGGCGGATGTGCTCACAGACGTCGGTGATGTCGAACGGCACTTCCGGAACGAGGATGACGTCGGCGCCACCGGCGAGGCCGGAGTAGGTGGCGATCCATCCCGCGTGCCGTCCCATCACTTCGACGACCATGACGCGGTCATGGCTCTCCGCGGTCGTGTGCAGCCGGTCGATCGCGTCGGTGGCGATCTGTACCGCGGTGTCGAACCCAAACGTGACGTCGGTCGCCGACAGGTCGTTGTCGATCGTCTTCGGGACCCCGACCACGTTGACGCCGTGATCCCCCAGCTGCAGCGCGACGCCCAGCGTGTCCTCACCGCCGATCACGATGAGCGCACCGATGCGCTCGGATCGCAACGTGTCGAGCACCTTCTCGATGCCGTTCTCCACCTTGGCCGGGTTCGTGCGCGACGTGCCGAGGATCGTGCCGCCGCGCGGCAGCAGACCTCGCGTGCTCGCGACGTCGAGCTCGATGCTCTCGTCCTCGAGGACACCACGCCAGCCGTGGCGAAAGCCGATCACCGAGTGTCCGTAGTTGCCTTCGCCCTTCCGGACGATGGCTCGGATGACCGCGTTCAGGCCGGGGCAGTCACCTCCTCCGGTGAGCACTCCGACTCGCATGGTCACCTCCTTGCACATCTGAGGCCTGCGGTTGGTGCTCCGTATCCTGCCCCTTCCGAGCTGAACGGCGCGCCACGTCGGCGGCGCCGCGTGCCGCGGGGCCGTGTCGCCCCGCCGCTACCCTTCGCGCCGTGCGCCGGAGCCGGGTTCGCCAGTCGATCGACGGAGCACTGGTCCCCCTCCTCGAGCCGGACGAACAGCTCGTCGCGGCCACGGCTGCGTGGATGGCCGACCGTCGCCCGCGGGTCCCGCTGTTGCTCACGAGCCGCGCCCTCTACCTGGTGGCGGTCACCGACCGCCGCCTGCTCGTGTTCGACACACCCCGGCGGGGACGACCCCTGCTCGAGGCCGACCTGCTGCTGGCCCGCCGCCTCGACTCGCTCGAGCTTCGGCGGGTCTCCACACGCCAGCCCATGCTGCAGGTGAGGGTCGGCATGGGCCGCACGCGGGAGATCGTGTTCGAGTTCCGGCCGCGCGACCGCCCGGACGCGCGCGCCCTCGTCGTCGCGCTCGCCCATCCCGAGGGCCTCGCCGCGCCGGCCGAGGCGGCGAACGGCGTCGGCTGAGGTGGCCGTCGTCGTCGCCATCGACGCCGGCACCACCGGGGTGCGCTCGTTCGCGGTCGACGAGCAGGGCGCGCCGCGGGCGTGGTCGTATCGCGAATTCCCGCAGCACTTCCCCCGTCCCGGCTGGGTCGAGCACGACCCGAACGACATCTGGGACGCGACGGTTGCCACGCTCGCCGAGGTCAAGGCCCACGTCGACCGCCTCGGTGAGACGGTGGTGGCGCTCGGTGTCACCAACCAGCGTGAGACGGCCGTCGTATGGAGCCGCCGTACCGGCGCGCCGCTGCATCGCGCCGTCGTGTGGCAGGACCGCCGGACCGCACCGCTGTGCGAGCACCTGCGCGCCGCCGGTCACGAGCCGGAGATTCGGGCCCGAACCGGTCTGGTCCTGGACCCCTACTTCTCGGCGACGAAGCTGGCGTGGTTGCTACGCGAGGGCGGCGTCGACGCAGGCGCCGATCTCGCGTTCGGCACCGTCGACAGCTGGTTGCTCTGGCAACTGACCGGTGGGGCCGACGGCGGTGTGCACGTCACCGACCCGTCGAACGCGTCCCGCACGCTGCTCTACGACATCGACGCGCTCACGTGGTCGCCCGAGCTCGCCGAGCTGTTCGGCGTCCCCATGCACTGTCTGCCCGAGGTGAGGCCGAGCAGCGGCCGGCTCGGCACGACTGTGCCTTCGAGGGTCGCAGGGCTCGAAGTACCCGTCTCGGGGATCGCGGGAGACCAGCAGGCCGCGCTGTTCGGTCAGGCCTGCTTCACGCCCGGAATGGCCAAGAACACGTACGGAACCGGGTCGTTCGTTCTGATGAACCTCGGTCCGTCGCATCCGGCGCCCGTCGACGGCCTGCTCACGTCAGTGGGCTGGACGATCGGCGACGACACGACGTACGTGCTCGAAGGTTCGATCTTCGTCACGGGCGCGGCGATCCAGTGGATGCGTGACGGGCTCGGCATTCTCGGCGACGCGGCCGAGACGGGTCCGCTCGCGGCCAGCGTGCCCGACAGCGGCGGCGTATACGTGGTCCCCGCGTTCACCGGCCTGGGCTCCCCCTATTGGGACCCGTATGCACGCGGCACCATCCTGGGCCTCACACGGGGCAGCGGTCGCGCGCAGCTTGCGCGCGCGGTCGTTGATTCCATGGCCTTCGAGACCCGCGACGTCGTCGACGCGATGCAGCGCGCCTGCGGCACGCGCCTGCACGAGCTACGCGTCGACGGCGGTGCGAGCGTGATGGACGTGCTGTGCCAGTTCCAGGCCGACCTGCTCGGCGTGGTCGTGCGGCGCAGCGCGGTGAAGGAGACGACCGCGCTCGGCGCGGCTTACCTCGCGGGCCTGGCCGAAGACGTGTGGCCGTCCCCGGCGGAGGCGGCAGCAGCCTGGGCCGCCGAGGCAAGCTACGAGCCCGCCCCCGCGCGTGACGACGCCGACCAGCGGTACGCGGTGTGGCAGCGCGCGGTGGAGCGGTCGCGCGACTGGGCCGACCACGACGAGACGCCCGACGGCTAACCCCCGGCCGCGGCGGCCTGCAGCGGCGACGGGTCGGGGATCGGCTCCAACGTCGTCACACGTGCCGTCTCGACCGGGATGTCCTCGGCCCTCTTCGTCGCGTACGTGTCGACGTACTGATAGCCGGACAGCTGCTGGATCTCGAACATCACCTCGTCGGTGATGGCGCGCAGCACAAGGCTGTCGTCTTCACGGCCCTTGTAGTGCCCCGGTCGGATCGGCTCACCGAAGCGGATGGTGATCCGCCGGAACAGGCGCGGCAGCTTGGCGTCGGTCGCCTGCACCTCGTCGGTACCGATCATCCCGACCGGCACGATGGGAGCACTCGTGCGCAACGCGAGACGCGCGACACCGGTGTGGCCGCGGTGGAGATCGCCGTCGCGAGTGCGCGTGCCCTCGGGATAGATCCCGAACACCTGCCCGGCCTGCAACACGTCGGTTGCGGCCGCGAGCGCACCCTCGCTCGCGCTCCCGCCCTCGCGGCGAATGGGGATCTGGCCCACGGCGCGGAAGAACCATGCGGTCTTGACGGAATCGAAGTATTCGGCCTTCGCGACGAACGTGACCCTTCGCGGGATGACGAGCGGGAGGAACAGCGAGTCCATGAAGGAGCGGTGGTTGGCCGCCAGGATGACGGGTCCGTCTCGAGGAAGCCTGTCCTTACCTTCCACCTGAATGCGGTAGAGCAGGCGGAGGACCGGCGTCAGCACTGCCTTCAGAACCCAATACGCCACGCGCGCTCCCCGTGCCGGTCTTGCCGTGCGAGCCGCGCCAGCGTAGGCACGGACCCCGTCGAACGAAAGCCTCGACGATGTTCGAGAACGCGTACCCGAAAAACGTTGACCGGGCGGTCAAGACGCCCGTAGCCTCCCTCGTTCGGGACGGAGGAGCGGCCATGCGGCGCAAGCTCACCCAACGGGGACGCGACCGGCGCCAGCAATTGATGGATCGCGCCGCGACCCTGTTCGCCGAGCGCGGCTACCACCCCACCGCGGTGGCCGACATCGTGGAGAGCCTCGGCGTCGGCAAGGGCGTCTTCTACTGGTACTTCTCCAGCAAGGAGGAGCTCCTCGTCGAGATCCTCCGCTCGTCGCACCAAGACCTCCGCCGGCGGCAGCAGGCTGCCATCGGCGAGGAGCCCGACCCCATCCTGCGCATCGAGCTCGGCACGCGGGCGTCGATGGAGTGGTTCCGTGAGCACCGGCACTTCTTCACGCTCTTCCAGTTCGCCGCCACCGAGGAGCGCTTCGCCCCCGTGCTGCGCGGCAACGAGCAGGTCGCGATCGCCGACACCGTCCGCCATATCAAGGACGCCATCGTCGACGGGCGCATCGCCGACCAGGATCCCGAGGTGTTGGCGCAGGCCGTGGTCGGGGTGGTCGAGCAGCTGACCCGGGCCTACTTCTTCGAGCGCGACGAGCCCGTCGACCGGGTCGCCGACGCAGCGGTCTCGTTCTGCCTGCGAGGCCTGACCGGCTGACGCCGGCGCAGATCCGGCGCTCAGCCGAGCTTGGTCAGAGCCTTCCGGATCCCACGGATGGCCTGGCCGATGCGCTGTTCGTTCTCCACCAGCGCGAAGCGCACGAAGCCCTCACCCCCGGGACCGAAACCGACGCCGGGCGACACCGCGACCTTGGCCTCCTGCACGAGCATCTTGGCGAAGTCGAGGCTGCCCATCTCCTCGTACGGAGCGGGGATCGGTGCCCACACGAACATCGTCCCCTTGGGCTTCGGGATCTCCCAGCCGGAACGGGCGAGACCGTCGATGAGGGCGTCCCGCCGGCCCTTGTAGATCTTGTTCACCTCGAGCGGATAGTCGGGCGCCTCGTTCATCGCGACGATCGACGCGATCTGGATGGGCTGGAACGTCCCGTAGTCGAGGTAGCTCTTGAGCTTCGCGAGCGCGCCGACGACCTCGGCGTTGCCGAGCAGGAAGCCGACCCGCCATCCGGCCATCGAGAACGACTTGGTGAGCGTGTAGAGCTCCACCGCCACGTCGGTCGCGCCGGGCACCTGCAGGATCGACGGTGGCTCGTAGCCGTCGAAGCCGAGATCGGCGTAGGCAAAGTCGTGGACGAGCAACACGTCGTGATCGCGTGCGAAATCAACCATGCGGGTCATGAAGTCGAGGTCGACACACGTGGTCGTCGGGTTGTGCGGGAACGACAGCACGACCACGCGCGGCCGGGGCCACGACTCCTCCCACGCGGCGAGGAGATGCTCGAAGAAGTCGTGCTCCGGACCGAGGCGCACATGACGGACGTCGGCGCCGGCGAGGATCGGTCCCCAGATGTGGATGGGGTACGAGGGGCTCGGCACGAAGGCGACGTCGCCCGGCGCGAGCAGCGTCCACATCAGATGGGAGAAGCCCTCTTTGGCCCCGATCGTCGTGCAGACCTCGGTATCGGGATCGAGCTGCACGTCGAACTTGCGCCGGTAGAGGTCGGTGACCGCAAGACGCAGCTTCGGCAGACCCCGGGTCGCGGAGTAGCGATGGTTCCGGGGGTTGCGGGCCGCCTCGCCGAGCTTCTCGACCGCGATCGTCGGCGACGGGACGTCGGGGTTCCCGAACCCCAGGTCGATGACGTCTGCACCGGCGCGTCGAGCCTCCAGCTTCAGGGCATCGAGGATCCCGAAGACATACGGCGGCAGGGCGTTGATCCGGCGGAACTCCATGACCGACAAGGCTAGTGGCCGAGGGGTTTGCGTCAGGTGCTCCATTTTCGGAGGTCCCTCGTGACCAACGCCACCAGTCACCGCATTTCTTACTCTCCTGACGAGCCTCGGACGCTCACGAGAGAGCGACCTCGACCGTTCGCTCGGGCGTACTCCGCGGCGGCAGAACGAGTTATGAGGCCCGTCCAGTTGTAGCGTTCGCTCATGGGTCGCGCCGGTATGCGCCGTAAGAGCAGACGGCACATGGTGAAGGTCCACGGTGAGGCCGGCTGGGAGTTGAAGTACTCGCCATTCAGTCCTGCGGGCGAAGTGGAAGGTGCCCAGCGGTTTGCACGAGGCTTCTCGTACCTCTCGCCCCGACGCCGATGGGCGACCAGAACCGTTGTGCTGCTCTTGCTGACGCCCTGTGCCGTTTACATCGGAACCCTCGTCGGCCACCTCTTCGGCCACTGAGCTCCGCCCCCCACCTCGACTGACCGCGGCGGAGCGGTCACACGCTCAGGTCAGGAGTTGAGCCATGCTCGCGCCGTGCGGCTCGAGGACTTCTACGCCGACCCCAAGCGCGCGCAGCTCGTGCTGATCGCACCCCCGCTCTGGTGGACGGGCTGCAAGAGGCGCATACTCGAGGTGCGGCCGGGGCGAGCCTCCGTCTTTGTGCTAGCTCCACCAGACGGAGGCACCCGGCTCGCGTTTTGCCGACTCTTGGCTTGCCGCGTCACCGCGAACGGCACAGGCTGAGTCTGCGGACGGGCCTCCCGCCCCTCCGTCCCTGAAAGCCCCAGTAGCTGTCCCCGGTCTCACCAGCCGACCGGGGGCAGCTCGCGTAGAGGCGACCTTTTCGAGCCGGGCCGCGGCGAGCCTGGCGACCGGCCGTTCGTTGTCGGTGAGGCCGTCCCATCCAGACACCGTCGGAGTAGCGGCCGGGGGGACGGTCCGCAGCTCGCTTCGTAGCGCGTCCTGCCGCCTGAACCTCGGGACCCAGGGACGGGTCGGGACGCCTGCCAACAACAGCAAACCTACCGAACATATGTTCGAGACGCAAGCGCGGCTTCGACCTCGCTGGTGGATCCGGTCAGTCGCCCGTCCGGCCGTCGATCCGCTCACGGATGATGTCCAGGTGGCCCGCGTGGCGCGCCGTCTCCTCGATCAGGTGCACGAGCGTCCAGCGCAGCGACACGTTGCCGTAGAGCGGCGCCGACCGCGCGCTCACGACGTCGAGCGACGGTGCGGCGGCGACAAGGGTGCGAGCGTGGTCGCACTCGTCGCGGTAGCTCGCGACGATCGCCGCCACCGAGTCGCGCGGATCGATCCCGAACGTCGTCGCGGTGTCGTCGGCGACGGCCACGTCTTCTCCGGCGAAGCGCCAGCGGAACCAGGTCCGCTCGACCGACGCCAGGTGCTTGACGATCCCGAGCGGACTGAGCCCCGACGGGGTCGCGGTCGCGATCGCGTCTTCGAGTGGGAGGTCGTCGACCTTCGCGATCACGACGCCGCGATACCAGTCGAGGAAGCCGGTGAGAACCTCACGCTCCGAACCGATCCCGCCGAGTTGGCCGCTCACCACAGGGGCCCGCGACGCAGCCGCTGCTGCACGCCGCGACGGTAACGCGCCCCCTCGATCGACGGGAACATCCGCGACACCGGCAGCGTTGAACAAACCGGCGACCGGGTGGCGACCCTGCCCCTGCCCCAGGTGCCCCCGCCCCCGGTTGCCGTCACGTCGCGACGGGCCCCCGGAAGCGGTGCCGCTACGCTGCGCCGATCGTGGAACGTATCGACGCCGTGTTGCTCGACGTGGGGGGAGTCTTCTTCCTGCCGGCGCCCGAAAGGATCGCGCCGGTCCTGGCGCGTGCCGGCGTCGGAATCCAGGACGCCGACGCCTTCGACCGCGCCCACTATCGCGGCATCGCCGCGCTCGACGAGTTCCGCGAAGGCGACGAGGAGATCTGGACCGCGTACAACCGTGCGTACGCCCGCAGCTGTGGCGTCGGCGACGACGCGCTCGAAGACACCGTGCGCGCCCTCCTGAGCGAGTTCACCGTCGGCGGATTGTGGACCCGCCCCGTGCCGGGCGCGAGCGACGCGTTGCGCGCGCTTGCGCGACAGGGCGTGCGCATCGCCATCGTGTCCAACTCCGACGGGACCGTCGAACAGTTGCTGCGGGACCAGGACGTCTGCCAGGTCGGCCCCGGGTCCGGCGTCGCGGTCGACGCGATCATCGACTCGAGTGTCGTCGGAGCGGCCAAGCCCGATCCGCGCATCTTCGAGATCGCCCTCTCGCGCATCGACGTCGCGCCGCAGCACGCAATCCACGTCGGCGACACGCCGGGTGCCGACGTCGACGGAGCCCAGGCGGCCGGGATCGCGGCGGTGCTCGTCGACCCCTTGGACCTCCACACCGACCTCGACGTGACCCGTGTTCGCTCGCTCGGCGAAGTGGTCGATCTCGTGAGCACGGCCCGGCGTGGCGACCGGGCCGAAATCTAGACTCCGTTTCCGCTGTTCCCGGCCGGCTTGCGCCGGCTCGAGTTGGAGGCGCGCATGCCCGTCCTCGAGGAGATCTCCACCCGGCACTGCATCGTCGAGCGCGACGGCCACGTCGTCACGCTGACGATGAACCGGCCGGAGAAGCGCAACGCGCTCAGCTCCGACATGCTCGTCGGCCTCGCGGACGGCTTCACCTACGTCGACGAGGAACCCGAGGTCCGCGTCGCGATCCTCACGGGTGCCGGCGGACACTTCAGCTCCGGAATGGACCTCGTCGCGGTCGGCACACCGTCGGAGGACGACCGGGTCAGGCGCCGCATGGCCGAGGAGAAGAACCTGCACTGGAAGGGCCTCCTCCGCGACTACCGGCTGAGCAAGCCGCTCATCGCCGCGGTCGAGGGCTATGCGGTCGCAGGCGGCAGCGAGATGTTGCAGGGGACCGACATCCGGATCGCGGGCGAGAGCGCGACGTTCGGTGTGTGGGAGGCCAAGCGCGGGCTGTTCCCACTCGGTGGCTCGGCGGTTCGACTCCCCCGCCAGATCCCCTACACCATCGCGATGGACATCCTCCTGAGCGCGCGTCCGGTCACTGCGCTCGAGGCCAAACACATCGGGCTCATCGGGCGGGTCGTGCCCGATGGTCAGGCTCTCCGGGCGGCGAGTGTCGTGGCGGAGCAGGTCGCGCAATGCGGACCGCTGTCGACCAAGGCGATTCTGCGCGCGTGGCGCGAGACCGAGGGCCTTCCCGACGCGGAGGCCATGCAGATCCAGGACAAGATCGGCTGGGAGGTGTTCGCGAGCGAGGACGCCAAGGAAGGGCCGCGCGCCTTCGCCGAGAAGCGTCCGCCCGTGTTCAAGGGCCGCTGACCATTGGCGCTCCCCGAGGACACGGAGCCCGGCGTCGGTCCGACGACCGGAATGCCGCCGCGGAGTGGACCGGACACATTCGACTCTCCGCAGGCGGAGTCGTTCGCGACCACTGAGCGCCTCCGGCTCGCCGCGGCCGCGCGGGACCTCGTCGACACCGTGCTCGCAGCACACGACATCGACGGCGAGATCCTCGACACCGCCGCC
>Ga0209526_10002222_pt1 | contig 13048 bp, 8 predicted proteins | sample JacPinW_OM2H0_M1_FD_188566 | JGI IMG/M metagenome (GOLD analysis project Ga0209526, IMG submission 188566) | Forest soil microbial communities from Algoma, Ontario, Canada - Jack Pine, Ontario site 1_JW_OM2H0_M1 (SPAdes) (version 2) | ecosystem: Environmental > Terrestrial > Soil > Boreal... | reverse complement strand
TCGGCCGCCCGGAACTCCAGCCGGACGCCCGGCTCGCCGCTGACCGGGTCGGTGAGCGACCGGGCGGCGGGCGCGGGGACCGCCGTCCAGGTGCGGCACCCGGCCGTCACGGTGACCGCTGCCCGGCCCGCGAGGGCTTCTGGCAACGCGTCGGCAACGGTGGACACGGAGACCGGGGACACCCCGGCGCTGCCCCCGCCCTGAATTACGGGCAGGACAGCATTGGGGCCGATCACCGCGACGCTGCGGATCGCGGCCAGATCGAGGGGCAGCACGTCGCGGGCGTTGCGGAGCAGGACGAACGACGCTGCCGCCGCCCTCCGCAACAGGCTGGGGTCGGCCAGCACCGGTGTCCCCGGACTCGCCGCGCCGGGGCTCTCAGACGGGCTTGTTGTTAGCGCGCCCACCCGGCGGGCGAGGCGGAGCAGGCGCAGCACTTTGTCGTCGATGAGTTCCTCGGCGACCGCGCCGCGGCTGACCGCTTCCGCCAGGGCCTGTCCCCAGAACGGGTTGGGTCCCGGCATCGCCAGGTCGAGACCGCCCACCGCGGACGCGACCGTGCTGCGGTTGGCGTCCCAGTCCGAGGTGACCACGCCGGTGAAGCCCCATTCGTCCTTGAGGACATCGCGAAGCAGCCGTTCATGCTCGGTCATCGGGCTGCCGTTGACTGAGTTGTACGCGGCCATGACCAGCGCCGCGCCTGCCTCCCGGACGCAGGCCTCGAAGGGGACGAGGTACAGCTCGCGCAGCACCTGCTCGGTGATCCGCGCGTCGTAGTTCCAGCGCTCGGTCTCCGAATCGTTGCCGACGTAGTGCTTGATGGTCGCCGCGACCCCGGCCGACTGCACGCCGCGCACGTACGACACGGCGAGGCGCGCGGTCAGTTCGGGATCCTCGGAGAAGAACTCGAAGCCCCGGCCGCCGAGCGGTGTCCGGACCAGGTTGAGGGTTGGTGCCAGCAGCACATCGACCCCTTTGCTGCGGGCCTCGGTGCCCAGGGCGGTGCCGAGCTCGTAGACGAGCTCGCTGTCCCAGGTGGCACCGAGGGCCGACGGGCAGGGGAGGCTTCCTGCTGGCTTGCGCTCGTCCATGGTGATGCCGCGCACCCCGGCCGGCCCGTCCGACATGATCATCGGACGGAGGCCGAGGGCGTCGGCGCCGTGTGTGCGCCAGCTGTCCGCACCGGTCAGCAGGCGCACCTTCTGCTCAACGGGGAGCGCAGCCAGCAGGCTGCGCTCCTCCGTCGTCGCGGTGCTGATTGTCATAGTCGCTATCGCGATCCTTGCCCCGGCATCCTGCTCAGGAGGCCGGCTTGAGCTGCAGGATCGTGTATTCGATGTAGGGGATGTTCGGGACCGGCACCATGTAGGGGTTGCTCGCGGACGGCCACCCGGTGTAGTTCCTCGTCGAGTACTCGCTCCAGGCCCCGCCGTACATCAGCGGGACGACCGGGGCTTGGGTGGACAGGATCATCTGCAGCTTGTTGAGCGCCTGTGCCTGGACGGCGCTGTCGCCGCTGCTGGCGAACTGGGCCAGCGCCGCCTGCGCCGCTGGGTCGTTGAACCGCTCCACGTCGCCACCGGCTGGCTTGCCGATCGCCGCGGTCGTCGAGCTGTCCAGCCAGTTGCTGAAGAAGAAGTACGGGTTCGGGCCCTGGTTGCTCCAGTGGATGGTGGCGTCGAACGTGCCGTTGGCCACGTCGCCGGCCCACACGGTCGGGTCACTGACCCCAGCGGCGGTGACGTTGAAGCCGAGCGCGTTCAGCTGGTGCGAGATCAGCTGTGAGGCCGTGTAGTAGTCGCTGTAGGGGATCGGGTCGGCGATGGAGAAGGTGATTTGCTTACCGCCCTTGGTCCATTTGCCGCCCGACTTGGTCCACCCGTCCGCGGTGAGGATCGAGCTGACCTTGGCCGCGTCGCCAGTGGGTGGGAGGTCGTTGGCCAGCGCCGGGTTCAGCAGGCTGTTCTGCGCGGGCAGCATCAGCCCGCCAGAGGAGGTTGCGGGTGGCTCGTAGCTGGTCTCAGCCTGGACCGAGAGCTGCTGGCGGTTGATGCCGTAGCTGACCGCCCTGCGCACCGCGGGGTCGTTCAGCGGGGCCTTGGTGACGTTGAGGAACAGCCCGACCACGTTGTTGTCGCTGAAGTACGGCGGGCTGCTGGTCCAGGTGTGGTTGCTGGGACTCTTGTGCAGGAAGTTGCCCTCGATGTTGGCGACATAGTTACCGGCCCAGTCGATCTGGCCGCTGGAGATCGGCGGGACCAGGTTGGCGTTGGTGTTGTAGGACGGGAAGTCGATCTCCGGGACGTGTACCTTGCTCTTCTGCCAGTAGTAGGGGTTCTGCTTGAGGGTGAATCCCTGTGGCGTGAACTTGTCGAGCATGAACGGGCCGGTGCCGACCGGGCTCGGGTCAGCGAACGTGGACGGGTTGCTGACCGTGCTCCAGATGTGCTGCGGGACGATGTAGACCTGGCCGATCAGGAACAGGTTGGCGTACTGCGGCTTGGCGAAGGTGAGCGTCACCGAGGTGGGGCTGGACGCCGTGGCGCTCATCACCGGGGGAGCGCCGGCCGTATAGAGCGACGTGGTCGTCTTGACCAGGTTGAAGGTGTAGGCCACGTCGCTGGCGCTGAACGGCTTGCCGTCGTTCCACTTCACGCCCGACCGGATCGGGATGGTGAGCGTCATGCCGCCGTTCGACCAGGTGGGCTGGCCGGAGGCGAGGAACGGGATGGGCGCCTGGGCCGGGTTCAGCGTGTTGAAGATGTACAGGGGCTCGTTGTAGAGGCTGATCGCGTTGGCGATGTAGCCGGTGGATGTCTGGGAGTACGGGTTGAAGGTGTCGGTCATGGGTGAGAGCGGGGTGCTCTCGATAACGAGCGTCTTGCCCGTTGCTGCCTTGTTAGTACTGCCACCTGAGGTGCTACTGCCTGAGCTGCCGCAGGCAGCGATCCCCATGGCGAGGACGCTGGCTACGGCCAGGCTTTTCAAGACTGTGTGCTTCATGCTTAAACTCCGTTGTGCCCGGCCGGCTCGTCGCCGGCCTGTTGTTAAGGACCGTGTCGGGGTCTATTTGTCAGTGGGGCGGTCTGCGGGTCGGCCGGGCGCTGCCCCAATGCCCGGCCGCAGTCGTCGTGCTGTGTCGAAGGACTCAGGGCGGTACCCGCGACGTGGCAGCCCGGTTCATCACGTCTCCTCTCCCGGGTCAGGTGCGGATATGGAGGGCGTCGACGGCCGGCCAGGCGGCCGCCCCGCGATAGGCAAGGCCTGTTCGGTGTCCAGGTCCTTGACGTGCAGCCAGCAGGCGCTCAGGTGACCGGCGGCGACCTGGGTGTCCGGCGGGGTGCGCTGGGCGCAGACCGCCATCGCATACGGGCACCGCGGGTGAAAACGGCAGCCGCTCGGCGGCGAGACCAGGCTCGGCGGTGAGCCCCGCCCCTGCAGCGAGGGCGGCTCGGCCCGGTCAGGGTCGGGTGCCGCGCTGAGCAGGAGCTGGGTGTAGGGGTGGGACGGCTCGTCGGTGACCGACTGGGCTGGCCCGGACTCGACGACCTGGCCGGCGTACATGACGATGATCTCGTCGGCCAGGTAGCGCGCGGAGGCGATGTCGTGGGTGATGTAGAGGATCGCCAGCCCGTCCCGCTCCCGCAGGTCGCCGAGGAGATTGAGGATGCCGAGCCGGATCGAGACATCGAGCATGGACACGGGCTCGTCAGCGAGGAGGACCCGGGGGGTGACCGCGAGCGACCGCGCGATCGCCACCCGCTGCCGCTGGCCGCCGGACAGCTCGTGCGGGTACTTGGCGAGGAACTGATCCGCCGGGGTCAGCGAGACCCGGTCGAGGAGGCCCTTCATCGCTTCGTCCAGGCCGGGGCCACGTTTGGCCAGCTTGTGCACCAGGAGCGGCCGGGCCAGGTGGTACCGCACATCGTGGATGGGGTTGAGCGAGGAGAAGGGGTCCTGGAGCACGAGCTGGACGTCGCGTGCGTACTCCCGCCGGTCCCGGTTCGACGCTGGGACCTCCTTCCCGTCGAGCAGCAGCTGTCCGGCCGTGGGGATGATCAGCCGGGCGAGCATCCGGGCCAGTGTCGACTTGCCCGAGCCGCTCTCCCCGACCACGGCGGTGATGCCGGAACGTGACAGGGTGAGCGAGACATCCTCGACCGCGTGCACAACCGGGCCGCCCCTCTCGCCAGGTTCGCCCTTGACGCTGGCCGCCCGCCGGGCGGCCCGCGCCGCCCGGCGTGCCCGGTGCAGGACGAAGTGCTTGGTCAGGCCGCGCGCCTCCAGGAGAACCGGGCCGGTTTCCGGCGGGCTTGTGGTCAGGACGGGTTCGGTCATGGCTGGCTCCCCGGGTCGAGCGCGAGTTCATCAGGGACCGGCGTGGCTCCGTCCTGCAGCCAGCACGCGGCCACTCGATCGCCCGTCGGCCCCAGCGCCAGCAGCGGGGGCGAATCGACCTTGCACCGGTCCATCACATACGGACAGCGCGGGTGGTAGACACAGCCGGTGGGCAGATTGCGCAGGTCAGGAGGGAATCCACGAATTCCTGTCATATGCACGCGCGGCCCATGCAGCGCCGGGAAGGAGTTCAGCAGCCCCAGGCTGTAGGGGTGCCGGGGGGCGCGGAACAGGCTGGCCGCGCTGGCCCGCTCCACCAGGCGGCCCGCGTACATGACCGCGATCGAGTCGGCGATCTCGACGAGCAGCGACAGGTCATGGGTGATGAACAGGACCGCGAAGCCGAGCCGCTCGCGCAGCGTCATCAGCTCCTCGAGGATCTCCCGCTGGGTGACCACGTCGAGGGCGGTCGTCGGCTCGTCCAGGATGACGATCTGCGGCTGCAGCGCCAGGGCCATGGCGATCATCACGCGCTGCCGCATCCCGCCGGACAGCTCGTGCGGATAGCTGCGCAGCCGGTCGGTGGTGATGCCGACCATGGTCAGCAACTCGCCCGCCCGGACGCGCGCCGCAGCCCGGTCCATATCCTGCTCGTGCACCCGCAGGACGTCGGTGAGCTGCGCGCCGATCGACAGCACCGGATTGAGCGCGTTCATGGCGCTCTGCAGCACCACCGCGATCTGCGACCACCGCAGCGATCGCAGGGCGTCCTCGTCCAGGGCCAGCAGGTCCACGGACTGCCCGGCGGCCGGGTGGTAGAGCACCTCGCCACCGGTGATGATCCCGGGGGCGCGGAGCAGCCGGGTGGCCGCATAGGCGAGGGTGGACTTGCCGCTTCCACTCTCCCCGGCCAGGCCAAGCACCTCGCCCCGGCGCAGCGTCAGCTCAGCGCCGATCACGGCGTGCACCGCGTCATCACCGGCGCCGTAGTCCACGCACAGGCCGCGGATCTCCAGCAGCGGCTCGCCGGTGGTGTGTGGGCTGGGCGAGGAGTCCGTGCGGGGAAGGGGTTGCCCGGTGCGGGGGAGGTCTGCGCGGGCGGCGCTGTCGGCGGTCACGGCTGGCCCCCTTCGTCGGCCCGAATTACCGGAGTCACGCCCAGGACGAAACGCCGCGGCAGCTTCCCCCGGCCGGCCTTACCGGTCCGCCGCCGGGAGAGCCCGGCCGCGCGGAGCCGCGGGTTGATGAACTCATCGATGCCGAAGTTGAGCAGGGCGAGCGCCGTGCCGAGGAGGGCCACGGCGAACCCCGGCGGCATGTACCACCACCAGTAGCCGCTGATCTCCGCCTCGTTGTTCTGGGCATAGAACAAGATCGACCCCCAGCTCCAGTGTTCGGGGTTGATCAGGCCCAGGAAGGCCAGGGCGGTGTACGTGCCGACCCCGTACAGCACCGTGAACAGGAACGAGGCGGCGACCACCGGGGTGAGGTTGGGCAGGATCTCGAACACGATGACCCGCCAGCCGCGTTCACCAACGATCCGCGCGGACTCGACGTAGTCGCGGTTGCGCAGCGAGAGGGTCTGCGCGCGCAGCACGCGGGCGCCAAACGCCCAGCCCGTGATGCTGATGATGAGCCCGATGAGCAGGTCGTTGCTGCCGGTGGCCGGGGGCAGGAACCCGAAGACCACGATGAGCAGCGGCAGCGCCGGCAGCACGAGGAAGAAGTTGGCCAGCATGGAGAACGAGTCGTCGGTCAGGCCGCCACGGTAGCCGGCGATCACCCCGATCACGACGGACAACACCGTGGCCACGATTCCGGCGGCGAACGCGACCAGGACCGTGCTCCGTCCCCCGGTGACCATCTGGGAGAACACGTCCTGCTGGAGCTGGGTCGTGCCCAGCCAGTGAGCGGCGGAGGGGGGCTGGGGGACGCCGTTCGTGATGATCGCGCTGCTGCTCGGATTGTAGGGAGCCAGCCAGGGACCGACGACGGCCAGAATCAGGAAGGCGCCCATCATGACGAGGCCGATAATGATCTTGGGTGACCTGGGCAGCTGGAATCGTCGCGCCCGGCCGGGTGGCGGCAGGGCGAGGCCCGCCCCGGCTGGCTGGCCTGGGCCGGTGCCGGCGGGATCGGCGCCGGGCACGCCGGTGACGGGGAGGCCAACACCGGGCAGGCCAGCATCGGGAAGGCCAGCACCGGGAAGGCCGGCGCCGGGAAGACCGGTTCCGGTGGACATGTCAGGCCTCCTGCCTGGTGCGCGGGTCAAGGAGCACGTACACGAAGTCCGCGGCCAGGTTCGCGGCCAGCACGGCGAACGTGATGATCAGGAAGATCCCTTGCAGCAGCGGATAGTCGCGCTCCCCGACCGCCTGGAGCAGGATCCAGCCCAGTCCGGGGTAGCTGAAGACGATCTCGGTGAGCAATGCCCCCGATACCACGAACCCGATCGCCAGGGAGAACCCGGACACGCTGGGCAGGATGGCGTTGCGCGCCGCGTACCAGATCACCCGGCCCTTGGGCAGCCCCTTGGCCTGCGCCACCAGGACGTAGTCCTCGTCCATCGTGGTCACCATCACGTTCCGCATGCCGACGATCCAGCCGGCCGCCGAGCAGAGCACGATCGTCAGGGCGGGCAACACCGCATGACTGAGCACGTCACCGATGTAGGTGGCGTTGAAGCCAGGGAAATCGAGCTGGCCGTAGGCACGGCCGGTCGGGAACCAGCCCAGCCTGGTGGCGAACAGGTCGAGGGCCAGGAAGGCGATGAAGAAATAGGGTGCGGCCTGGAAGAACGTCGTGGCGGGCAGGACGCTGTCCAGCCAGGTCCCGCGGCGCCAGGCCACGCCGATGCCGATCAGGGTGCCCAGCGCGAAGCTGATCACGGTGGCCGTGCCGACCAGGCCCAGCGTCCACGGCAGGGCGCCGCGGATGACGGTGGTCACCTCGGCGGGGTAGCTACTGGTCGAGATGCCCAGGTTGCCGTGGAACAGGTTCTGCAGGTAGTGCACGTACTGACCCCACAGGCCCTCCTTGGTGTTCAGGCCGTACTGCTGTTCCAAGCCACTGATGGTGCTCGCCGTCACCTGGCCCTGGAGGCGGGCCAGGACCGCCGAGACCGGGTTGCCCGGCATCAGCCGCGGGATGAAGAAGTCCACGGTGATGGCGGCCCACGCGGTGACGACGTAGAACGCGATCCTTCGGACGAGAACGCGCATGGCTACATCTCCCTTTGAGCGGGCCGCCACGCGGGCGTGGTCTTTTCTGGCGGGCAGCCGCAACTCTCGCGGCAGATGAGCCGGGTGGGCAGGACGATGTCGCGTCCCGTGGCCTCCCCGTTGCCGATCATCGAGTACAAGATCTCGAAGGCGGTCGCGCCGAGTTCCTGGATCGGCTGCCGCACGGTAGTCAGCTGGGGGCGCAGGTGACGCGCGACGGGGATGTCGTCGAAGCCCGTCACCGCCACGTCCCCGGGCACGTCGATGCCGCGCTGGCCCAGTGCGTACACCACGCCGAGGGCCGACTGGTCGTTCGCGCACGCGATGGCCCGCGGCAGGGCGTGCCCGTCGGCCAGGAGCCGGTCGATCACCCGCGCGCCGCCCGCGGCCGAGTAGTTGCCCTGCCATTGCGGGCCATCCACGAACGTCGCTCCGGCCGCGGCCACCTCGGCCTGGAAGGCCCCGCGCCGGGCCAGGTTGTTGGGGCTGTCCGCGTGGCCGCGCAGGTAGGCCAGGGTGCGGTAACCGTGGTCCTGGATGAGGTGCCGGGCGAGGTCCCGCATGCCGCTCGCGTTGTCGCCGTCCACGTTCGAGGTGCTCTTGGTGGCGGGCCCGGCCAGGGTGACGATGGGAATCTGCCGGGAGAGCCGGTCCAGCTGGGCCGGGCCAAGCAACTGGTCGTGCAGGATCAGCCCGTCGCTCTTGCGGGCCAGGGCGAAGATGCGCCTGCTGTCGTCGTGGTCATCCACATCGACGGAACAGACCAGCAGGTTGTAGTCGCGGCGCTGGGCCGCCACCTCGATACCCCGGTTGATCAGGTCGGGGAATTGCAGGCTCTCCTCTTCGTCCTCGAAAACGCCTGCGTCGGTAACGGTCACTGACGGCCGCCGGATGACGACCCCGATGACCTCCTTGAGCCTGGCGCTCAGCGCCCGTGCCGCGCCATCGGGGATGAAGCCGAGTTCTGCGACCGCTTGCAGGACACGCTCCCTGGTGTCGGGGAGCGGATTGCGGCGGCCGTTGAGCACCCGGGAGACAGAAGCGATCGATACGCCGGCCACCCGCGCCACGTCATAGATCGTCGGCGGGATGTGCCCCGTGTCGATCTGGTCCACCACCGGCACGCTCCTTTGCGGCACAGCTGTCCTTGCCCGGCATCTGAGCGTGCCCAGGAAGGTCCTGCTTCCCGTTTGGTAAGCGCTTACCGCGCGCGCTCCAAGGGAGGGCCCTGTGATCGAACACCGACTGCCCCCTGGGCGAGGTAAGCGCTTACCAAGCGAGATGTGGGGAGCGTATTTCGTCCTGGTACGGGACTCAAGTCCTCGGGCCCACTGTTACGGGAACGTGACAGAAGCCGTAACCCGCCGCGCTGGCGGCGGCGGGCCTGGGCGCTGGTCACGCTGCGCTCCGGGCCGGCCCGGGACACTGCTCGCGCTATGGCGCCGGCCGGCTGATTGCCGCGTCCTGAGCAGGTCTGTTGCTGTCCGGAGGACTCCCGGCGCGGCGGGCATCCTGGCCCATGATGGCTGCGGCCCAGCCGGGGACCGGGCCGGAGCCGGGCCGTCCCGGCGCCCGGCGGCTGGCCTGCGAACGGATATTCCGGCCTAAAAGGGCGCGTTTTAAAGGGCCAGTTTCGGTCGCGCCGAAACAGGGCAGAAACGTGACTGTCCCGAGGTCCTGGTCCGTTGTCTCCGGCGTAACAGTTGGGAAACGTGTCCGAAACCCGCCCGTGGGAAATATGAAGCGTTCTTGACGCACCGAAGTGGCCGACCGGATCACGCTAGCCCGGGGGGGACCCCGGATCACGGCGCTGTGCTAGCCCGGAACGCGGTTTTCAGAGGCCTTACCGGGCCCGCTGGAACCACGACCGAACCCCCCGGCAAGCCCTTCTAGGGTAGCCCCATGGAGGCGGAGAGTAGTGAATCCCTATTCAAGTTGGCTGTCATCTGGAGATAACGCATGGCAGATGACAGCCGCGACCCTGGTCGGCCTCATGAGCATCCCTGCCCTCGCCGTCCTGTACGGCGGCCTGGTGCAGCGCAAATGGGCCGTCAACACCGTGCTGATGGTGTTCAGCACCTTCTGTCTGGTCCTCATCGCCTGGGTTCTGTGGGCCTTCAAGATGGGCTTCGGGGAGCCGTGGATCGGCGGTAGCTTCCACCTAGTCGGCAAGCCGGGGAATGTACTCAGCCCCATGGGCGAGCAGGCACAGGCCGTCATCCCCTTGCTCGTTGGCGGGATGCCGAAGTTCAGGTTCCCTCAGGGATCGCTCGTCTACTTCCAGTTCGTGTTCGCCGCGATCACGCCGATCCTGTTCATCGGCAGCGTGATCGGCCGGATCAACTTCAAGGCCTGGCTGGTCTTCGTGCCGCTCTGGATCACCTTCGCCTACGCGGTCAACGCCTTCCTGCTGTGGGGCGGCGGCTACTGGGCGGGGCACGGTGCGCTGGACTTCAGCGGCGGCTACGTCATCCACCTGGCGGCTGGTGTCTCGGGCTTCGTCGCGGCGTGGGTCGTCGGGCCCCGGCTCCAGCGGGACCGTGAGCATGCGGTGCCGAACAACCTGCTCTTCGTCGCCGTAGGGGCCGGAATCCTGTGGCTCGGCTGGAACGGGTTCAACGGCGGTGACCCGTACTTCGCAGGCGCGGACGCCTCAGCGGCCGTGGTCAACACCAACCTGGCGACTGCGGTGGCCATGATGACCTGGATCATCATGGACATGATCGGCGGCCCGGGTAAGAAGGCGACTTTCCTCGGCGGCCTCAACGGCATGATCTGCGGGCTGGTCGGCATCACGCCGGCGGCCGGCTACGTGGACGGCACCGGCGCGATCATCATCGGGCTCGTCGACTCGGCCATCGTCTGGTTCGCCTGGAACTACCTGAGCAAGGTCCCGCCCTTCAACAAGGTCGACGACGCTCTCGGGGTGGTCTACACCCACGGCATCGCCGGGCTGGGCGGCGGCCTGATGGTCGGCTTGTTCGCCGATCCCAGGATGGTCGTGTATCTCGGGGTCGGCAAGATCCCTGGATTCTCCGGCGCCGGGCTGGTGAACGGCAACCCGCACCAATTGCTTGTCCAGGCAGAATCCGCGCTCACGATCATCATCTGGGACGCCCTCGTCACGTTCATCCTCCTCAAGGTCATCGGATTGTTCATCAAGCTGCGCATATCCGACGAGGACCTGGAGATCGGCGACGTGGCGGTCCATGGCGAGGAGGCCTATCCCTCCGAGGCGGAGCTGGTCGGCGTCGGAGCGGCCCGGGCGGCCGAGCTTGCCGCGGACGGCAAGGGCCGCACCCCGGAGAAGGTCCCGCACGAGGACGGCTAGGCCAGTCAGCTGAGCTGCCACTGGTAGTCCGCCCGGCGGCCTTCCCACGCCACCCACACGGGAAGGCCGCCGGGCGCAGTCCGCCCCGCGCCCCAACTTTCCATGATCGCGGTACTTTCTCAGTCGTGACGACTGAGAAAGTACCGAGATCATGAAGTGGCTACGCTGCACCGTGGCCCGCAGGCGTGCGGGCGGCCCGTCCAGCCGCGTAGCCGGAGCACGCTGGCGATCTGGCCCGCTAGTGCGCAAGGTCGCTGGGTGACGTCGGCCCAGCTGTAGCGCAACGTGCTGACTCCCACGCCTGATGACGCGTTATCCCCGCTGATGTCCCTCCAGCGCTCCGCCACGGGATGCGCCGCTTGGCCATCGAGTTCTACCGCTACGAGAAATTCCTGGTAGAAGTTGTCCAGGTAGCGTGTCCGGCCGCCGAGCGCGATCCTCGCCTGCCGTTGTGCAACCGGCAGCCGATGGGGGCGCTCGACAGCTCGCACGTACCGGTGTTCGAGAACGGAGTGCACTCCGGCGCCGGCCTCTGTGAGGGACCCCGTCAGCTCAGCTCTCCAGCGCAGCCGGCTCCGGGACTCCAGGGCCACGCGCAGCAGGTGCGGCGTGGTGAGCCTGCTGCCGCACGCCCGGCTGATCCAGGAGAACGCGGACTCGGCGTCGGCGGAGATCTGCGTCAGGTCGAGCGTGGTCTCCTCGATCCGGGTGCGCGGCGGAGTTCGGGAGGGGTGGCGGGCGGCGTGAACCCGGCCCGAACGGTGGACGACGATGCCGGGAGCCAGGTCGCTGCGCTCATGGGTACGCATCGCCAGCTTCCGGGTGGAGTCGATGGTCACATGGATCAAGCTGGCCGGACGATCGGTGAGCCTGTCCAGCTCGGCGGCGGAGTAGTGGCTGAGCGCCGCGCCCGGTCCAGCGCGCAGAACGGCCGCCCACAGCACTGCCTCACGGGCCGGGTCACCAGTGAACGCCGCGTAGACACCCCGGTAGAGCGGCCTCCAGCGGCCACGCCGGAGCGCGCCGTCGATGACGCTGGGATCCAGGCCGACGGCAGGTGCCTGCCAGCGTGCCAAGACGCCACGCTGAAGCTCGAGCAGTTCCCGGCAGTTGTCAGGGAGGTCTGGGGCCACGTCATCGAGCGTGGCCGGGCCGCTTCGGCGAGGTCATCACGGCCCGCAGCCTGTGCATAATGCGCCTCGCCTGGCCCGCCTGTGGATGATCCAATCCCTGACTGTCAGCCAGATGGTGTAGTGAGTCCACCTCGCTCATGACCACGGTATTTTCTCAGTCGTTACGGCTGAGAGATTACCGTAGTAATAGGGCGTTGCCCGGGAGGCTCTTGTTAGTGGCTGGGGCTGGCGGTATGGGAACGTCCTCCTGGTGCGATAGTGCGGGCTTGGTGTCCCAGGCGCAACACAGGAGGACGTCCTATGAGCAAGGGTATGGCCAGTGGGGTCACGAGGGGTGACCTGCGGCGGAATGCGCGGAAGGCCCGGTTGCGGGCGATGGTGCCGGCGGCGGACGCGGTCGCAGGGCTGGATCTGGGTGAGAAGAAGCAGGCGCTGGTGGTGACCGGCCTGGATGGGCAGGTGCTGGCTCGCCGGTCGCCGCAGGTGACGGTGCATGGCCTGGGAGCCGTGCTGGACTGGGCGGCGGAGAAGGCGCGGGCGGCGGGGTTCGCGGGGCTGACGGTGGCGTGTGAGCCGGCCGGGTCGCGGTGGATGGTGGTGCAGGAGCTGTGCGCGCAGCGGGGGGTGGCGATGGTGTGCGTGCAGCCGCTGGTCAGCCATGTCGCCCGGGAGCAGCAGGATCTGACGGGGGATAAGACCGATGAGGGGGACTGCGTGCTGATCGCGCGGCTGGCGCGGGAGCTGCACTGCTATGTGCCGGAGAAGCTGGAGGGGCTGTGGGCGGACCTGCGGGAGGCGGGGCGGTGCCGCGCGCAGCTGATCACCCGCGGCACCGCGGCGAAGCAGCTGATCCGGGACAAGCTGGGCCTGGCCGCGCCGGCGCTGCTGGCGGCCGGCTGTGAGCCGCTGGACTCGCCGACCTGGCTGGCGTCGCTGGAGGTGGTGCCCGGTCGTTGTGGCGGCGACCCGGCCGGGGTGACCGACACTGCGGCGCTCGCCGTCGCCGACGGACTCGCCTACGCGGG
>Ga0209526_10002221_pt1 | contig 13050 bp, 18 predicted proteins | sample JacPinW_OM2H0_M1_FD_188566 | JGI IMG/M metagenome (GOLD analysis project Ga0209526, IMG submission 188566) | Forest soil microbial communities from Algoma, Ontario, Canada - Jack Pine, Ontario site 1_JW_OM2H0_M1 (SPAdes) (version 2) | ecosystem: Environmental > Terrestrial > Soil > Boreal... | reverse complement strand
TGCAAACCCGACCGGCGTTTCGTTTTTCTCATCATTGAGTTCACAAAGGCTCTGGGTGACACAATGATTAGTTGGGTGACATCAATAAAGGGTTTCGACACCTGGTGCCACAATGTTCAGTCCGGTAACACGAAAGAAGAGTTTCGACAGCGGCAAAAGAACTCGGAGAACCGGCGCCCACTGGTTCCCGGGGATCATATTTACCATAATATGTATTATGCGCAACTCGCGCCGCAGGCGGGCTAAGGTGCGGGCATGGCTAAATTGGTGGTCTGGTCGGCTCACCAAATGTTGGCGCACTGGCAGGCAAATGGTGTCGCACTTAGCCAGCCTGTGGGTGCGCAGCTATGCTGCCACCTCGACATATTCGACCTGGCTCGACGCTGGCGGAATCGGTGAGCCGTCTTCCCGCAAGCCCTCAAGGTGAAGCGCGATCGCTTCGCGGATCGCTTGCTCGGTTTCCGCCACGGTCGATCCCGTGGCAACACAGCCGGGAAGATCGGGTACGTACGCCGAGAAATTCGCCCCAGCGTCCTCGATCACCACTGCATAGCGCATGAAAAAGTTCCTCATTTCTTGAGGCCAGCCTGCTTGAGGATACTGTTTAGCGTGCCCGGCGCCAAATCGTCCCCCGGCTTTCCGGCGACGGTTACCAGACCCGCCTTGGCGGGGTGCTTAAACTGCCGGTGACTGCCGCGCATCCGCGCCACATACCAGCCGTCGCGCTTCAGAAGCTCCAGGATTTCGCTGACCTTCATCGCGCACCCCTACTCAAACCGCTCAGTGAAATCCGCCGAATCTGCCGCGGCGTCCGACCCGATAGACACCGGCTGAGCGGCCCGAAGAAAAGCCGACCTCCGCCCCAGATTGAGGGCATCGAGCCCGACATACACGACCGCTACCTGCTGGAACCCTCATAACTCATCTATACATTGTTAGATTGATGGAGCGTAATGGATCTCGGAGCAAATCTACAGCTGGAATTTCCGGCGGAAATGTTTAAGTTTGCGAACATTGACATTGCGCGGCGCGTGCAAGATGGACGTGTTGTTTTCCGCGCCAGTTGTACGCGGTGTGACCAAAGCCCGCTCCACGCACGCGTTTCCAGGACGGTTCGTCGCTTGCGTAGAGGTGCTGTGTCAGTAGGCAAGGTTCGGAGAGCTGATTCGGCGTGAGTGGTTGCTCAACTTGGTGCGGCGACCTTATCGGTGAACTCTTCACCGGCGAACGCAGACGCCACTGCAGACGCGATTTCCCGACGTTCAAGTAATCAGATTGCACTGATCGCCGTGCCACCGGCCCCCGCGGGCTTGAGGGCCGCGGGCTACCTGTAACGAGATTTGCCTGATTCCGCCTCCTCGATAGGAGATTTGCCTGACTGGTTCGTCAGGCAATGTGCTTACGCACGAAAGCTCTGGCACGCCAGATCAACAACTTACGTGCGAGAACCTGTAAACACTTTTGCCTGACCGATCACCGGCTCAGCAAATGTTGACGCACTATTGCCGAGCCGACCAAATGTTGACGCACTATCAGCCAAATCATGACGCATCGGCCCCGAATTCGCGACGCACAGAGTCAGGCTTGCAGGCAAATGATGACGCAAGGCGACCGGGAGATCTGCGATCGTCGTCATTCAGATGCTGGCAAGGCTGCGGGGTGTTCATCAGCCGAGGAACGTCGAACCCATTGGATGGTTTTGGGATCCATAACGGCTCGAATGTTGTGTGCGGCGGCTTGCGCTTCTGCGTACTCCTCTAGATCTTCCACGTGAGGGCGAACATCCAAAATCTCCGCGGACGTCGATCGATAGCGCCAGACCGGGTCGGTTGTTCGGCCAATGGTCACGCGTGCTGCGAAACTAATCGATGCATCCCCTAGGGTGGCATTGTTGTAGTAGATGGCTTCAATCTGATCGGGCATGAGACTCAGCGAAGGGGTGTCCGGGAACTCGAAGGATGAGGTCCGTGCCGAATTGAGGAGCACATCCACAGCGACGATCGCGCTATCCGCAGCCCAAATCTGCTCCAGATTGAACTCCGCCGTAGAACCGACTCCGGCCATGTTCAGAAGCTGCTGCCAGCCCTCGAGAAAAAATGACAGTTGGGGAAGCGACTCAACATTGGGTCCCCTGATCGCCTCTGTGAGTTCGAAGGACAATTGAGGAAGTCGCCCTAGTAGTTCACGAATTGATACGCTGCCGCGTCCACCTGCCAAATGTGACAAGGCGCGTATAAGTTGGACCCACCGGTGTAACGACCGAGTGAGGGTGTCGAATTCGCCGACAGTCTGGAAATCGAGTCGATGCCGCGTCAGCCTGAGCTCAATGTCGGGATGTTTCAAAAGCAGGTGCGGCCCATCGTGCTCTATAACCGGTGGCCCAATAAACGTATCCGCTGAGAACGTTGCCGGCAACGATAAGGGTGGCCCACGAACCGATATCTTGCAGGCACCCACCGTGGGTGGCTGAATCAAGAACTCCTGAACCCCGGCAAGGCCCGGCTCATGTAGCGGAATTCGGATTCCGAAGCGACTCTCGTAGAGTGAAAATCGCTCCGGCTTGAGCGGCTCCAGGCCCAGTAGGATGTTATTCAGGTGACTAGGCCCCTCGACGCGGAATAACGCTTCACCCTGGTATCGATCATCGCCGTAACCGAGCTCGTCCAGTTGCGCTTGCTTCCTGCGTACATACAGCGCGGCATCAGTGCCACAAGCGTGTGCGAGCGCGTCGCGGAGCCCGTCAGGACTGACTTCGAACTGTGCGCCGGCTCGGCGGTAGTCGAATGTGAGAGTTGCGCGGTTGATGTCCAGCTGCCCGCCTGCGTGTGCCATGCGCAGTCGCTTGAGGACGTGCGCTAACGGCGCATCGAGTAGATGAATGGCGTACCCGGTGAGAACTTCGCCGTTGGGACGAGACAGAAACACAACAATCAGAGCCGGGCGTACATCTTTAGCCAAGCGCTCGACAGCCGACAGCTTGAGAGACACGCGACTGAGATGAGTGACTGCCGTGGTCTTCAATTGCACGTGGCAAACAACAGGCGCTCGTTGATCGAGTGTCAGACCCTGCCGAGGCGCCGTCATCGGGAACTCGACAATGAAGTCCCAGCCGGTCTCGTCCCGATTGCTCTTGTTGCACGTCAGGTTGGCCAAGTCGCAGAGATTCGTGAACTTGGACTCGCCGGCCTGGCCTAGCCTTTCTGCGCTCAGGCTGTCAGCCATGGTGATATTGCATCGTGCAGATAGCGCTGAGGCTCACCCCTTCTCCCTCACTTGCCAAACAGGCGACCCACCGCGATGTGGATGTCTGAAAAAAACCGAGCCGAGAGGGCATCGCCCGCCCCATATCGATGAGTCACTTGATAGGCGCCCTGAGCCGGCTGGTGATGCGTAACCACAGGTTCGTGGATCAGATCGACGACCCAGTATTCGCATACGCCATAGCGCGCGTACAAGCTGCACTTCGGCCCCAGATCGAATGCCAGGGAGCTGTCGGCGATCTCGATCAGCAAAAGCACGTCCTGCGCGCGCGGATGCGCTCGTGCATAGCCATCGTGCGTCGCTTTCAAGATCAGCAGATCCGGCTCGGGCTCTAAGAACTCCCGCTGCATCTCCCAAGCAGTTCCAGCGAAGTCACAGTTCCTGATCGTCTTGTCCAGCAATTGTTGATGCACTGACGCACTGCCAGACAAATCGTGACGCATCATACGATGCGATAGACCTTGCCCTTGGCCGGCTCGCGAAAAAGATCGACGCGAGTTCCGTTCCAGTGATAGTCGAAATGCCGTCCCTGGACGACACGGGAGGCCAGATCAGGGTAGAACAGCCCGACGCATTCGCCTGTTGAATTGCGAACGCTCGGATAGACCAAGCCCTCGGCGGAGGCGGCGTGAAGGCGCTCCCCTAAAACTTGCGCCTTGGGATACTCAGCAGAATCGAGAGCCTCGGCATAGGCAGGATAGCCGCCGCGCAAGTCGTGGAGATCGCCGTGGATGTCGAGCAGAATTTCCCGAAACTGGGACGTCCAGCCCGCCGCCTCATTGGTGTTTGCCATGAACCGGGCATGATGGTAGGCCGTCTCGAGCAGCGCCGTCTGGAATTCACGGCCGACATAGAGCACACCGAAACTTCCACGGCTGAAACGGGAAGGTCGATCGGTGCTCACGTGGGTGAAAGGCGCCATAAGGTAGCTCGCCCCGGGTCCTCCTACCCGACGTGCCGGAGGTACGAGGTCGATGTTGCCGATGGTCTCCATCAGGCGCGGGTTGGTCTTCTGTTCCGCCGAAATCAGCAGCGGCCAGTCCTCCGGATCTGCGATGTCCTCGAACAGATCGATCGGCGGATAGACACTGCGGATGATTCTGACGGCACCGCTCCATTCGACTCGTGAGATGGTAATGGACGAGACATCGATCACCACACGCCGCGCTCGGCATCCAGATACCGACGCACGCGCATCAAGTCAGTCAGTTCTCCGCCCAGCATGACATCGAGGGCGGTGCGATTGCCGAGGACCTTGTTGGGCGCCTTGATCCAGGCATAGCCTCGCTGCGGCTCACGAAAGATGATCCGCAAGGCCTTGTGGATGCCCATGAGGTTGGACAGGCGCGCCTTACCATCACGATCGATGCGTCCCAGATCGCCGGCTTTCCAGCGCCGATAGGTGCGCACCGGCAGGTCGAGAAGAGTCGCCGCCTCCTCGTCCGTAATGTTCCAGATCCGGAAAAGATTGAGCGCCGCCCGGAACATCGCCGCTGCCTCCTCATCCGTGATGGGCGCTGGCGAAAATTCTGAGGCGGCCGTCGAAACCGGTCGCAAGGCGGGCGTTTCGTTTTCCATATGGCCGATTATCACATTATTAATGCCATATGGCAATATAAAACCAGTCCCCTCTCTCAGGGCAGACCCGACTCCCGCGCGTCAGCATTTGCTGGAATTGTTCTCCGTGCCGCGTCATTTGTCTGACGGGATTTTCAGGCAAATGACGCCGCAGTCTTGCCTGCCGCCTTAAAGATCAAAAAGTTACGGTCGAGCGAGTGCGTCATCATTTGCTGAGCCGACCAAGATCGGTGATGCGGCAACTGGCCAGGGTGACAGTGAGCATGCAAGAGCTGGATAGATTGAAGTGTATTGAGGCGGTTGTGGAGGGAGATTTGCAGCCGACACGCGCCGCCGAACGGCTCGGACTCACCGCACGACAGGTGCGCCGGCTGGCTGTTCGCTACCGGCGTGAAGGCCCGATCGGACTGATCTCCAAGCGCCGTCATCGATGCCGGTCTTGAGGAACAAGTGCTGAGGATTCTGCGCGAGTCCTATCCGGACTTCGGTCCGACACTGGCGGCCGAGAAGCTCGCTGCACGTCACCTGGCACTCACTCGGACTTGGCAGCTTTCGCTTTCTCTTTTACTGCAGCCATATGGGCGTTTGCCTTGTCTGTGCATGCTTTTTGAGCATCACCTTCCAGCGCCTCGCACTTCGCTAGAGCAACTTTTGTTTCGCCCTCAGCTTGAGTAACCGCAGAGTCCACTACAGCGCCGACGCTCTTGTCGGCCGCCTTGACTTGAGCATCCGCCCGGTCTTTAGCGGCATCGGCTTCGACTTGCTTCTGTTTCTCGTCCGCCTTGGTGTTCTCCTGGGCCGCATCGCTCTGGGCTTTGGCGACATCCGCTTGAACCTTGTCGGGGGATTCGGCCTTGTTGCAGGCAGACAGGCCCAGTAATGCACTGGCGAGCAACGCGCAGCTAAACGCTAGTCTCATTTGAACTCTCCAGTTTTCCACTCGACGGGTGGAATTTTAATAGTTGAGCATACGCCTGTGGTTAGTGCCGCCCCACCCCGCAAAGCCGACTCTGCACGTAGGATGAGTCTTACAATCCCACTTGCGAGTCGACGATGCGCTTCCGACGGAGAGCGTGGTGCGCACACGACGGCTTGCTGACCCCACACAAATTCCGCCCGCTCATCGACACAGCATCTGGTGAACCTGGCTCGGACCGCAATCGCTCAGGGCCGATGTGACTCAACCCCCACTCGCCCAGGAGACTGCGCTGAAACCTCCAGTATCTCCTGATCAGAAGGGACTCTTTGATTCCAAGGCGCTTCAAGGTACGTCTGGCCGTACAAGTTCATACGCCTCTGCAAACATGCGCAGAAAATGTCGACGGGCTGTGAGCGGCCCCGAACAGAGATGGGCGGAAGCCCCATTGCGGGGAAGATGAGACCCTGCGCATCCAGGGAATGCTTCAGGGCGGCCGACAACACCATTTCACCCGCACGCGCCCGCTGACAAAGGCGCGAGGCGACGTTCACGGCATCCCCGATGAGAGTGGAATACGTGCACTTGGGCCCTCCTCCGGTCGCAGCGGCCACGCTTCCCTCATCGAGACCGATACTAAGGCCAGCAAGCAAGCGAACCCGTTTGCGCCACACATCGGCGAGTTCGCCAAATCGAGCAAGCATTTCCTGCGCTGCGCGGAAGGCCCGCTCCGCGCCGTGGGAATGCCCATGCTCCACGCCGAAACCGACCAGCAGACAGCGGCCGTCCGTTTGAAAGATCGTGCCCTCGTGCTGATACGTAATTTCCGAGAGGAGCGAGCAATACTCGTCCAGCAGGGGCTTAAGGCGCTCCGGGCTGATATATTCACAGAGGCGATTGAAGCCACGCAGGGCAGCTAACAGGACAACACCCTGTGTACGCTCCGGCAGACCGACGAACGAACCACGCTTTCCTGGAATCCGCTCCTCCGTCTGCGGCAAGAGGAAGTGATGGACCCTCTGCCGAATCATCTCCCCGAGAGGCTCGCCCGCTTCAATCATTACCAACGCGACCTTCCGTCGTGCCAAGCTGAGCTGTGTGTGTGCCTCAAGCCTGGTCAACAGTACCTGGAGCGGAATCTGCGGCGTCAGGAAATCATCCGCACCCGCAGCGAGAGCTTCGCCGCAGGCGCGTGCACTGCAGCTCACCACCAGCACCGGCAACAACCTGGTTGAAGGATGCTCCTTCAGTGCGCGGCAGAGCTTGACCGCGGAAACGCGCGCGCAGTCGGCATCAACGAACAGAAGATCCAGAGTCCAATATTGCAGATGCATTGCTACGTCTTCGGCGGAAGAAAACGGTAGCACGCGAAAACTCGAGCCGTTGCGGGCCAGCCGCGCAAGAACCGGCAGTACCGCGGAGCACTCACCCGCGGCGAGAATCCGAAAGTGTTCTCGTGTCATGACAACGCCTGAGTCTCTACGGACAACGCGAGCGGTTGTCGGAACCGCCGCGGCCCAGAGCATCGGCCCAATATAATCCACTCGGAGTTCGCACATTGATGGATCGTGCGGATTGCCGAAACACGGAGCCAAGTCCGTTTGGACTTGTTGTAAAGCTCGAGCTATTGCGAACCGGCCCGACTCGCCCGAGAACACAATCACCACTCAGCGGTTCTGCTGCCGCCCCTCGGGGTCTCATTGCTGGCAACCGGATAACCCTTCCCGCGGCCGAGCGTCTGCAATTGATCGGTGAGATGCCGCGGGACATCAGCTCCGTCGCCACCGCCCTGGCACGCCGCTCCGACAGCACCTCGTTGTACTCATCGGGTCCGCGACTGTCGGTATGTCCTTCCTTCGATGACGATCTTTGTTTGCGGGTTCGCACTCAGGAAGGTCGCCAGTCCGTCACTCTGGTCGCCTCCCTTTCAATCGATCACACCCTCGGGTGTTAGACAATGGGGGCGAAGAGGAACTCGGCACGTCGAGTCGGCGACTGGAGAGTGCGCCAGCGAGCACAGCATTCCGCAGTGACCATACGTTGCGCAAGGGAGGCCGTTGCGTCGGGGTTGAATTATGGGGGGCTGGTCGCGGGTGTGACCGATGCCGCCAACGCCTCCTGCACAACGGGTAGACGGACGGTGAAAACGCTGCCGGTGCCCGGACCTCGACTCGAGGCGTTGACCGAACCGCCGTGCAACTGCGTGAGCGTGCGGACCAATGACAGGCCAATACCGAGACCGCCTTCCGAACGGGCATCATCGGGTTGGACCTGGGCGAACAGTTCGAATACCTCTTCAAGTGCATGGGGAGGAATACCGATCCCGGTGTCGTGCACGCTAACCACAGCGTCCGCTCCTTGACAATCGAGCGTGAGCGTGATGGTGCCCGCTCGATCCGTATATTTTGCGCTGTTGGAGAGCAGGTTTGAAAATACCTGTGCGAGGCGATGAGGATCGCCATCGATGACGACTGGAACTGTGGGGCGCACGTCGATGACCAGTTCGTGCGCATGCGCGTCGATGAGGGGACGCGACGCCTCCACTGCACTCGCCAGTACGTCTGTCAGCAAAATCTTCTCGCGCTTCAGTTGGACACTCCCGCGCGTGATCCGGCTGACATCCAGCAGATCATCGACCAGACGTACAAGGTGCGATACCTGCCGATCCATCATATTCACGGTTCGCTGCGATAATTCATCCGCGGAGGCTCGCAGGCGAAGGATCTGGAGCCCATTGCGAACGGGTGCAAGCGGATTGCGCAGTTCATGCGCAAGGATGGCGAGAAACTCGCTCTTGCGCCGATCAGCCTCTTTGAGAGATGCCTCGACTCTCATACGCTCGAGGAATTCCGCAGCTTGGCGCGCGTACAGCTCAACCATCCGCAGTGCCCGCTCGGAGGGCCGATGCGGGTTGCGGAAATGTGTCGACAACACGCCCAGCAGTTCGCCGCTGCGGCTTGTGACGGGGGTTGACTGGACCGCACGAAAACCGGCGGAGGCCGCGATCGCTCGATGCGGGGCGAAACCTGGGTCGGTTTGCACATCCTCGACAATTGCCGGCTCCCCGAGGTGTGCGGCCCGCGCGCACACGGCGCTCGGGTCAGCCCCAGCGCTTCGGAAGTGCTCGAGGAAGTCTTCGCGGAAGCCTCGATGAGCGACGATCTGCAACTCACGGCTCTGGGGGTCGAGGAGCTGAACGTTGCCCATGTCCGCCTCCAGGAGCGCGATGGCCGCATCCAACACTTCCTCCAAAGCGGTCTGCAAATCGTTGCAGGCGAGCAGGCGGTTGACGAGCTCATGCAGGCGCCTCATCGAATCCACTTCCGCGGCGAGTTGCAGTTGGTTCTGTCGTAGGTCGGCCAGGGCGCGTTTCAGCTCTCCTTCGATCTGCTTGCGCTCACTGATGTCGCGGAAGTTGACCGCCAGCCCCTGGGGCGTCGGGTAAGCGTGCACCTCAAGCCAACGGCCGGTCAGGGGCGAGAGGATCTCGAATGACACTGAGCATTGCTCCCGTAATGCCAGCTGATACTGCTCCTCGAAGGCAGAGCCCTTCGCCACCGGAAAGACGTCCCAGATGGATTTTCCGAGCAGCTCCGCTCGCTCCTTGCCGTAATAATCGAGCGCCCGCTGATTCACATACGTGAAGCGCCACTGCCGATCCAAGGCGTAAAAGGCATCCGTTATACTTTCCAGGAGCTTGGCTCGTTCAATCACCGCCCGCTGCTCGGCCCGCTCGTATGCTTCGCGGCCGGCGGCGTCGGCTCGCAGCTGGGAGGCGCGCAGCATCGAACCAATGAGCGCTCTGAGCTCACGTTCCGTGTAGGGTTTGGCGAGAAAGCCGTCCGCTCCCTGTTCGAACCCCTCGATCCGATACTCATCGGCGGCGCGTCCGGAGATCAACAGCACCGGAATGCCCCGAGTGCCCGGCGCCTGTCGCAATGTCTTGAGAAGCTCGACGCCATCCATATCCGGCATGACGATGTCCGACACGACCAGCGCGGGCTTAGCCCGCATGACCGACAAGAGCGCTTCGTTTCCATTTCCGGCCGTATCCACGACGTACTCGTCGGATAGACGCGCCGCCAAGTGCTCGCGCAGCGTGGCTTCGTCCTCGACGAACAGGAGGCGCGCCTTGGGCGCATTCGGTCCGGGCATAGCGTGTTCAGACATCGCCTTCGCGCTTCTCCGTCGCGGCTTTTACGGATGCCGCCGCGACTAAATTATCCGGACGCCAGCATCCGCGGATGGAAGGCCCGACCCTAAAGACACTATTTCGAGTTCTGATGTTGCCTCGCAATGCGCACTTTTTACCGCAAAGCGGGCACGGCCGCGAGGCTCCTGACGATCTGCGTAGCGCACCTCGCCCAGCTGGCACGAGTTTTGCCCGTGTTGACCACGTCGATCGGCAACGTAGTTAGTGCGTGGGTGCGCGGTCGAAGAATTTCAACCCGAGCCAGACCCACCCGCAGTGGCGAGCAGGATTTGTAGCCGGGAGATCTCCGCCGGTTTTACGATATGGTGATCAAAACCGGGCCTGCAGGGCGCGCAGTCGATCCCCTTCTTGTCCCCACCCCGTCAGCGCAACCAGCATTCGCCTGCGCCCCTGGTCCCGCTCGCGGATGGCTAGGGCGACCTCATAACCATCCATGCCCGGCATGCCAATGTCGAGCACGACCACCGCGGCATCATAGTTGGTGAGCGTATCCAAAGCTTCTCGGCCGGCAGCCGCTGCAGATTCGAGAGTTAAGACTATCGCCTGTTCGAGGACCTCAGCGAGAGTGCGCCAGTAGCGCACGAACCTCACTGACCAATGGGCCGATATCGCTGGGCTTTGTGAATACTCGATCGTAAAGCCGGTCGGTCGGCGGCGGGTCCTGAGCGGTGTGGAGAATAATCGGAATGCCTTGCGTTTCGCGGTGCGCTCGCAACCACCGGCACAGCGCAAGGCCGCTCATGCCGGGCATCCTGTAGTCGGTGATGATGAGATCAGGCAGACGTTCCTCAACGCGCTGCAACGCTTCGGGGCCACTCAAGGCGGTCATGACTTCAAAGCCCTCACTGGAGAGAAACCATTGCAAGATCGTGAGCACATCCGGCTCATCGTCCACGGCGAGAATCGTAGCCCTCGAGACCTTCGGCGAAGACGCAGCATCGGCCCGCGGGCCACCGCGTGCGGGACGCACGCGTAGGTGGGAGTTGAATGTATGTTGGCGGTGCATGAATGGCGGCGGATTGTTGCCTATGCCCCGCAAGAACTGTGCCTCGTTCGGTTGGGTCAACACGCGGGGATCATTCGACCGTACGGGATTGGAGGTGTTTGCACTTGGGGCACGGCACAGCTCCGCTCAACCTACTCAAGGAAGATCCCGAGGCCCCACGGAGCCCGGCTCACGGTCGCAGACTGCCGCGCTGAAACAACGCTCCTGGGTGGTTACTGGAGGCTGACGGAGGCCCCCGCAGCAAAACCACCGGCAGGGCGCCCTGTCCTGCATGTTAGGGGATTGCGCCCGCCGACCCATCACTCGAGGTCAAATATTCCAAGGGAGCCTCGAGCGGTACCGAACTTTCGGCATCTCGTGGCACGGCGAAACCGATCCCAGGGGCAAACAGTTGGTTCCCTACGTAGTTCTCCGTACGAACAGATACGCATCGCGGCTGCGATGGCGTTGCTGCAACATCTTCGAGCGCCAGTTGACGCGCACCGCAAAGCACGGCTCCGACTCCCAGTGCAGCGGCTCAAAGAATCCGTCGCAGCAGCGGAATCCGGCGCAAGACAAGCGCCGCGAAGGAAAACGTTACGAACGCCGCGGCAACGGTCAGCAGTGCCGCTTTCAGGAGCGGCGGGACAGCCGCCTCGCGCAGAAGAATCGCCAAAGCGATGATGGCCGGTGGGTGGAAGAGATAGACGGCGAAGGCATTGTCGGACAGAAATGTCGCAAGCCTGCCCTGTCGATTAAAAACTCGGCGGTAGCCAACGACGATGGCGAGACTCGCACCGCCACAGACCAGGGATTCCCAAACCGATTTCCAGAAGCTCACGATGTTGAGCCCGCCCGCATAGAGGGAGGTGTCGCCGCGAACGGCGCCACCGTACGCCAGGAGAATCACGAACAGTGCGAAGGATGGCACCAGGAGACCGAGCGCCAAACCCATTCCAGAGCGTGTGGACAGGCTTTCGAGCCACCGGTGACGATGGGCCACGATTCCGGCCGAAAACATCAGAATGTATTGCGGAAGGTCGCCCGGGTGGACATTCAGCACAGCGACGTCCTCGGGGATGAAGATTCTCACAATGAATGTCGTACACGCCATCGATACGATGAATCCGCCGATGGCCTTGCCCGACGGCAGCGCGCCCTCGAATTCCACTGCGAAGCCAGTAGCCGTGCGGAAGCACGCGTACAGCAGCGAAAAGACCAGTAGCACCGCTGCAAACCACATTGGCCCGGTCTCCGACAGCACCTGACTGTCGCGCAGGTGCAAAAGCCACTGATGCGCGAAGCCGCCAGTACCCCAGCTCTGTGATAGGAAGTATTGCGTGAGCGGTCCAATGATCAACATGTACAGTACGGTCGGCACTCCGAGCCGGATGCAGCGTTCCCGCACGAAGCGAGCAAATCCCTTGCGGTCATAGGATGGTGCAGCAAAGAACCCGGCCACGAAGAACAGCAACGCCATGAAGAAGGCCTGCAGAACACTTTGATATGAACCGAAAACGAGAGCTGTTGTAGGCGTGGTTTGAGAACGATCGGTGTAGTACCAGTTCCCGAACGGGCTATAGGTATCGGTCGCATGCATGCTGAGCACGAGAAGAATCATCGTCCAACGGATATTGTCGATGAACAGCATGCGCCGTGGACCCGTGCGTGTTGCCGGTGTCATCTCGGACAGCTCTCCTTCGGACGATGTTGAGACGAGTTTCATTGCCTCAGATCCATCCGCGCGCGCGGACGGCGGCGCCGATCGTTCTATACTCGTAGGACCCACTCTGCGGCCTGTCGGAAGGAACGTAAAGTCGCCGTCTGCGCTGACTGTCGCCGCGTACTAACGATTCGGGGTAACCACCGGACTCCTCCCTAAGGGTACAAACCTAGGATTGCCTTCGCGAGCTGACAGCTACACCCCAGGCGACGCATCGAGGGCATGCCGGTTCTTTGCGCAACCCACGGTGAACACGGGCATTGCCGCGAGCATCGCCTTGGTTGGAATCGCTTCCTGTTGTTGCGACATCTGTGGCAGCCGCAAGGTCTTCAATGGGTTGGTCCTCGCTACATTGGATCGTGCAAAGCGACAGC
>Ga0209526_10002220_pt1 | contig 13055 bp, 11 predicted proteins | sample JacPinW_OM2H0_M1_FD_188566 | JGI IMG/M metagenome (GOLD analysis project Ga0209526, IMG submission 188566) | Forest soil microbial communities from Algoma, Ontario, Canada - Jack Pine, Ontario site 1_JW_OM2H0_M1 (SPAdes) (version 2) | ecosystem: Environmental > Terrestrial > Soil > Boreal... | reverse complement strand
CCCGTTCCCGAGGGCGAGATCGTGATCCCCCGCGGCATCACGCTCCAGGAGCTGGCGCCGAAGTTCAACCGCACGACGGCCGACCTCGTCCGCATCCTCTTCGACGCGGGCGAGATGGTCACCGGCACGCAGTCGCTCGCCGACGAGATGGTCGAGCTGATCGCCGAGGAGCTCGGTGCCGAGGTGCTCATGGTCGAGCCCGGCCAGGAGGCCGAGCTCGAGCTGCAGGCGCTGCTGGGCGAGGACGACGAGGACGACGAGGCGCTCCTCGAGCCGCGCGCACCGGTCGTCACCGTGATGGGCCACGTCGACCACGGCAAGACCACGCTGCTCGACCGGATCCGCGAGGCCAACGTCGTCGCGAGTGAAGCCGGTGGCATCACCCAGCACATCGGCGCGTACCAGGTCGAGACCAAGGGCCGCCCGATCACGTTCATCGACACGCCCGGCCACGAGGCGTTCACCGCGATGCGCGCGCGTGGTGCCGACGCGACCGATGTCGTCGTGCTCGTGGTCGCCGCCGACGACGGCGTCATGCCGCAGACGGTCGAGGCGATCAACCACGCCCGGGCGTCGGAACGGCCGATCGTCGTCGCGATGACCAAGATCGACCGCGACAACGCCGACCCGACTCGCGTCCGCCAGCAGCTGGTGGAGCGCGAGCTCGTGCCCGAGGAGTGGGGCGGCACCACGATCGTCAACGAGGTGTCGGCGCCCGAGGGAATCGGCGTCGACGAGCTGCTCGACTCGATCGTGCTCGTCGCCGACCTCGAGGACCCGCCGCTCGCCGCGAACCCGAAGGCACCCGCACGCGCCTTCGTGTTGGAGTCGAACCTCGACGCCGGTCGCGGCCCCGTCGTCACCGCGTTGGTGGAGCGGGGCACGCTGCGCGTCGGCGACCCCATCGTCGCCGGCTCGGGCTGGGGCAAGGTACGGGCGATGTTCGACGACGCGGGCCGGCAGGTCGCCGAAGCGGGTCCGTCGGTACCGGTCGAGGTGCTCGGGCTCGACGACGTGCCGCTCGCGGGCGACGAGCTGCGGGTGGCTCCCGACGAGAAGACGGCCCGGACGGTCGCCGAGGCCAGGGGCCGGCGGCGACGCGCCGCGAGCATGGCCCACCCGATGTCGCTGGCCGGCGGAGCCCGGCTGGAGGACATCTTCGCCATGGTCCAACGAGGCGAGGTCGCGACGCTGAACCTCGTGCTCAAGGCCGACGTGCAGGGTTCGCTCGAAGCGCTCACCGACGCGCTCCGGCGTATCGACCAGGAGCGCGACGAGGTCCGTCTGTCGTTCGTGCACCGCGCCGTCGGTGGCATCAGCGAGTCCGACATCGACCTTGCCGCGGTGTCGAACGCGACCGTGATCGGCTTCAACGTCCGACCCGACCGCAAGGCCCGCGAGCGCGCCGAGCACGAGGGCGTGGAGCTTCGCCTGTACGAGGTGATCTACCAGGTCCTCGACGACGTGAAGAACGCGCTGCTCGGTCTGCTCAAGCCGGAGTTCGAGGAGATCGTCACCGGTGACGCCGAGGTCCGCGAGATCTTCAGCATCCCGCGCATCGGTCGGGTCGCCGGGTGCTACGTGCTCAACGGCACGATCACCCGCGGATCGAAGGTGCGGTTCCTGCGGGACGGCACGGTCATCTGGAACGGCGCGATCGCGTCGCTCCGGCGGTTCAAGGAGGACGTGCGCGAGGTCAACGCGGGCTTCGAGTGCGGTATCGGGCTCGAGAACTTCCAGGACCTCAAGCCCGGCGACGTGATCGAGACCTACAACCTGCGCGAGATCGCCCGCACGTAGGACGGCCTCGTGCCCACCCGGCCTGCGAGGATGGAGTCATGCACGCGGCGGCGGTCTGCTTCGATCTCCACGTGCCGGAGAGCCGGTCGCTGAAGGCGAAGCGCTCCGCGGTGCGCCCGATCGTCGACGGCCTCCGCCATCGCTTCCACGTCTCGGTGGCGGAGGTCGACCATCAGGACCAGTGGCAACGGGCCGCCATCGCGGTGGCGGTGGTCGCCGAGAGCAGCCGGCAGCTCGAGCGGGTGCTCGACTCGGTCGAGCGCTTCGTCGCCAACGCACCCGCAGTCGAGCTGCTCGACCACGAGACGGCCTACCTCGAGCCCGGAGACGCAGCGGAGGCCTGGGCGGACGACCGGGAAGACCAAAACGGCCCAGACGAACCAGGCGAAGCGAAGGCCGGGGCGGACGCCCGGACCCATCGAGACGAGAGGTGATCTGCATGGCTCGCCGGCAGTACGGAGCCAGGCGGTATCCGCGCAGCGCCCGCGTGAACGAGGTGGTGCGCGAGGTCGTCGCCGAGGAGGTGGAGCGCTTGTCGGATCCGCGCCTCGAGCTCATCACCGTCACGGGCGTCGACGTGAGTGCCGACCTCCGGGAGGCGACGGTCTACTATTCCGCGCTCGGTTCGAGTGACGAGGCGGCAGTGGCCCTGCGGTCGGCGGCTCCGCACCTGCGGTCGGTGCTCGGCCGGCAGGTGCGGCTGAAATATCTGCCCCGGCTCTCGTTCGCCGAGGACCCGGGGGTGGTGCAGGGTCGTCGTGTCGAGGAGCTCCTCCGGGATCTTCAGCGCCATGACCGACCCGATCATGGTGGGAACTAGCGGAGGCGACCTGTGAGCGCGTCGACGACGGCCGGGAGCGCGGAACCGGTGAGCGACGCGCTCGATCGCGCCGCCGCGGTCATTGCCGGTGCCGATTCGGTCGCGCTCGCGTGCCACGTCAGTCCCGACGGTGACGCGCTCGGGTCCATGCTCGGACTGTTCCACGCGTTGCGCGCCGCAGGCCGTCCCGCGGTCGCGTCGTTCCCGAGCCCGTTCGTCGTCGCGCCGCACTACCGCGACTTCCCGGGCCTGGAGCTGCTCGCTCCGCCGAGCGACTTCCCGGCCGAGCCCGCGGTGATGGTCACGTTCGACTGCGGCTCGTTGAACCGGTTGGGTGATCTGGAGCCGATCGCGAAGGCCGCGACCGAGCTGATCGTCATCGACCATCACGTGTCGAACGATCGCTACGGGTCGATCAACGTCATCGATCCCGACGCCGCTGCGAGCGGTGTGCTCGTGCGCCGGCTCATCGACCGACTCGGTCTCCCACTCGAGCGCGACGCCGCCTTGTGCCTCTACGCCGCGCTCGTGTGCGACACCGGCCGTTTCCAATACGACACCACCACGGCCGAGGTCTTCGACCTGGCGCGCGAGCTCGTCTCGTTCGACGTGCCGGTGTCGCGTCTGTCGCGGACGCTGTTCGAGGAGCACCGCTTCGCATACCTGCAGTTGCTGGGCGAGGCCCTGGCCCGGGCCGAGCTCGTTGGTGAGCAACGCTTCGTCTGGACCGCGGTCACGCAGGACATGCTCGTCCGCCACGGCGTGACGATCGAAGAGGTCGAAGGTCTGATCGACATCCTGCGCCGAACGTCGGAGGCCGAGGTGACGTGCGTGCTGAAGGAGGAGGTCGACCAAACGGTGCGCGTGAGCCTCCGTTCGCTCGGTGAGGTCGACGTCCGTCACATCGCCGAGCAGCACCACGGCGGCGGCCATCGCTTCGCCGCCGGCTTCACGTCGACCGACGACATCGCGACGATCGTTCGCAGCATCCGCGCCGCGCTCTGAGGTGGGCGCAGACCGGAGCCCCAGGAGCAAGCGAGCGAGCGAGACAAGCATTGACGGTCTCCTTGTCGTCGACAAGCCGGCCGCGTGGACGTCCCACGACGTCGTGGCGAAGCTCCGTTCGGCGTTCCGGCAGCGGCGCATCGGTCATGCGGGCACGCTCGACCCCGACGCCACCGGTGTGCTGCTCGTCGGTCTCGGCCGGGTCACCCGGCTGCTCCGCTACCTGCAGGAGCGCACGAAGGTCTACCGGGGTGACGTGGTGTTCGGCATCGCGACCGACACGCTCGACGCGTCGGGAACGGTGGTCGACGAGACCGCGATGGTGTTGCAGCGCAGCGACGTCGCCGCGGCCGCGGCCCGCTTCGTCGGCGACATCGAGCAGGTGCCACCGATGGTCTCGGCGGTGAAGGTGGACGGCCGCCGTCTGCACGAGCTGGCCCGCAAGGGCGAGGAGGTCGAGCGCGCGCCGCGCCCCGTGCGGATCGACCGCTTCAGTGTGGAGGCGTTCGTCCCCGGTGCACACCCCGTTGCGACGGTCGAGGTGGAGTGCAGCTCAGGCACCTACGTCCGCACGCTCGCGGCCGACCTGGGTGAAGCGCTCGGCGGGTGCGCGCACCTCGGGGCCCTCCGCCGGCTCGCGGTCGGGTCGTTCAGCCTGGCCGAAGCGCATCCGCTCGACGAGATCCTGAGCGAGCCCGGTCGTGACCTGCTCACACCGGCCGAGGCGATGCGCGACCTGCAACGAATCGAGCTCGACGACGCCGGGATGCGAGCCGTCTCGTACGGGCAGGCTCTCCCTGTCGACGGGCTGGGTCCCACCGCCGACGCTGCGGGACCGTTCGCCCTGGTCGACGGGCTCGGCGCGCTGCTCGCGGTGTACGAGCGCCGCGACGCAGTCATCAAGCCCTCGGTCGTGCTCGCGCCGGCGGGTTCGCTCCATCCTGCGCCGCGACCTTCCGGCCGCCCGGGCGACGAGTGTGCGCCCGAGCACGAGCAGGCCTGATGCGCGTCGTGCGCAACCTCGAAGACGTCACGCGCGTCAGCGACGGCAGCGTGGTGACGATCGGAGCGTACGACGGTGTGCATCTCGGCCATCAACGCGTGCTCCATCTCGTACGCGAGCTGGCCAGCGCGCGCGGCCTCGAAGCCGCGGTCGTGACCTTCGACCGTCATCCCGCCCAGGTCGTGCGCCCGGAATCGGCGCCGAAGCTGCTCACGAGCCTCGACCAGAAGCTGGAATTGCTCGACGCGACCGGCGACGTCGACGTGTGCTGCGTGCTCACGTTCGACGAGGCTCGGAGTCACGAGACGGCGGAGGATTTCGTCACCGAGGTGCTCGTCGAGAAGCTGCGGGCCCGCCGCGTCGTGGTGGGGGACGACTTCCACTTCGGCCACAAGCGCGGCGGCAACGTGCCCCTTCTCGGACGCATGGGCGCGGAGCTCGGCTTCGAGGTGCTCGGTCTGGCCCTCGTGGCGGTGGAGGGTGACGGGGGTGGCACGATCTACTCGTCGACCCGCATCCGTGAGCTGCTCGCGGAGGGCGACGTGACGAAGGCAGCCCGGTTGCTCGGGCGTCCGCACGAGGTGCGCGGCATCGTGGCCGAGGGCGACCGCCGCGGCCGAACGCTGGGTTTCCCGACCGCCAACCTCACGGTGCCGAGCGAGATCTGCCTGCCGGCCGACGGGATCTACGCGGGCACCTTCGTGGCCGACGACGGCGTGTCGCGCCCGGCCGCGATCTCGCTCGGACGGCGCCCGACGTTCTACGACCACGCCGACATGTCGCTGCTCGAGGCGTACGTGCTCGACTTCGACGGCGACCTCTACGGCCAGCAGGCCGGCGTCCGCTTCGTCGAGCGGCTGCGCGGTGAGCAGCGCTTCGACAGCGTCGACGCGCTCGTCGAGCAGATGAGTCGCGACGTGGAGGCGACCCGGCGGGCCATCGCGGGTCCCTGATCGCCGCGGTCCCATCTACGCCGAGATCTTCGGTCGGTCCCGTTCCGCTTGCCGCGTCCGCGCCCGTCGGCTCCGGCGGGTCATGGCGTGCTCGTCCGGTCGGACCGGGCGCGACGGGAGCCAGATCGCGACGACGACGGCTCCGAGCAGCGCGGCGAGCGCGCCGACCAGCACGCCGTCTTGGAGACCGCCGACGAACGCGGCGCGCGCGTGCTGGGCCAGTGCCGCGCCCGCCGGTCCGCCGACGCGGTTGGCGACCTCGATCGCCGCCCCGACCTGGTGCTTGATCAGGTGCAGCACCGGTGGTGGCACCGGCTTGCCGCGGAGAAACGATCCGATGTCGGAGCCGTAACGCGACGCGAGGATGCTGCCGATCACCGCGACACCAAGCGCGCCACCGACTTGGCGCGTCGTGTCGTTCACGGCCGAGCCGACGCCCGCCTTCTCACGCGGGAGCGCCCCCATGATCGAGTCGGTGGCGGGCGTCATGGCCAGTGCCATCCCGACCGCCATCAACATCATCCGCCAGACGAGGTCGCCATAACCCGTGCGCGTTGTCACCTGCGACAGCAGCGCCAACCCCGCGGCCACCACGAAGAGCCCGACGGACACCGTGATCTTCGTCCCGACCTTCTCGTTCACGCGTGCGCTGAGCGGCGCGACGACCATGAGCACCAACGCGAGCGGCAAGAGACGCACACCGGTCTGCAACGGTGTGTAACCGAGGACGAACTGGAAGTACTGCGTGAGGAGGAAGGTCGTGCCGAACAGCGCGAAGAAGACGAGCATGATCCCCACGCTCGCGGCGGAGAAGCGCGGATTCTCGAAGAACTTGACGTCGAGCATCGGGTGGGAGCTGTGCATCTCCCAGACCAGGAACACGACGAGCAACACGGTCGAGACGGTGAAGGCTTCGAGCACTCGGGTGTTGCTCCACCCGACGTTGGGAGCCTCGATGATCCCGTACACGAGCGAGGCGAGTCCGACGATCGAGAACAGCGCGCCGACGAGATCGAGCCTGGGTGCCGACGGGTCGCGCGACGTCGGCACGAGCAGCAGGCCGGCCACGATCGCGATGACGACGATCGGCATGTTCACCAGGAAGATCGAGCCCCAGTAGAAGTGCTGGAGAAGGAACCCGCCCGCGAGCGGGCCGAGCGCGATGCCGATGCCCGCGACACCGGCCCACACGCCGATCGCGCGCCCGCGCTCCCGATCGTCGGTGAAGACGTTGGTGAGGATCGACAGGGTCGACGGCATGATGAATGCGCCGCCTACGCCCATGAGCGCGCGGGTGGCGATCAGCTGATCCGGTGTCGATGCGAGCGCGGAGAGCAGCGAGCCGAGCCCGAAGATCGCAAGCCCGGCCTGGAGGGCGCCACGGCGGCCGAAGCGGTCGCCGAGGCTGCCGGCCGGTAGGAGCAGGCAGGCGAACACGAGCGTGTAGGAGTCGACCATCCACTGGAGCTGGCTGTCGGTCGCGTGCAGCTGCCGCACGAGGGTCGGGAGGGCCACATTGAGGATGGTGTTGTCGAGCGTGATGGCGACGAGGCTGAAGCAGAGGACGCCCAGCACCGACCAGCGCCGGTCGTCGCCGGCGCCTCCGGCGCGGGCTCCCGCAGTCGTCGACACGCCGCCCTCGGCCATATACCGGGCGCTACCCACGGCGCAACGGACCGTCACGATCCGGCGCGGAGACCGCCCGACCAGCGGGAACAGCCCGCCTCGCCACCTCGAGCGGCCCGCCGGTGGCCGTGGCGCGCCGTGGTAGCATCGCTGCAGTTCGTCGGCACGCGGCCGATGGATGATTCGCCCTCCAACGCCGGAACGAAGGTTCGCGCCAAGGCATGCCCGATACCGCAGCCACGATCAGCGAGCACCGCCTCCACGAGACCGACACGGGATCGCCGGAGGTCCAGATCGCGCTCCTGACGGGGCGTATCAACCACCTCACCGATCACCTGAAGGTCCACAAGAAGGACCATCACTCGCGTCGGGGACTGCTCATGCTCGTCGGTCAGCGACGCCGGCTGCTCGACTACCTGCGTCGCAACAACGTCGAGCGATATCGAGCCCTGATCGCGAAGCTCGGTCTGCGTCGATAGGCGAATGGAGCGGCCGCAAGGCCGCTCCTCCCGCGTAAAACAACAGACGCGTCGCAAGACTCGCGAGACGACATCGGTTGTCAGTCGCCACCGCCCGGGCCCGTCGGCCGGGGCCGTGACAACTGGGAACCGGGGCCTCTCGCCGAGAAACGAGAGGAGAGCGTTCCATGGCGGACGCCATCCGGGTCTCCGGCCCGATCAATGATTCCGGTCTCACGATGTCGATCGAGGCCGGGAGGCTCGCCCAGCTGGCCGACGGCGCCGTCGTCGTGCAAGTGGGGGACACGACTGTCCTGACGACGGTCGTGACGAGCAAGCCACGCGAAGGCATCGACTTCTTCCCGCTCACCGTCGACGTCGAGGAACGGATGTACGCGGCGGGCAAGATCCCGGGTTCGTTCTTCCGTCGTGAGGGTCGCCCCGGCGAGCAGGCGGTCCTGACGTGTCGGCTCACCGACCGGCCACTGCGCCCGTCGTTCCCCGAGGGGTTCCGCAACGAGGTCCAGGTCATCTCCACGATCATCGGCGCCGACCTCGAGAACCCACACGACGTCGCGTCGATCAACGGCGCGTCGGCGGCGCTCATGGTGTCCGGCATCCCGTTCGACGGGCCGATCGGCGCGGTGCGGATGGCCCATCGCGACGGAACGTGGCACGCGCACCCGACGTATCAGGAGGGTGACCAGTCGACCTTCGAGCTCGTCGTCGCAGGCCGTCGTACCGACGCCGGCGACATCGCGATCATGATGGTCGAGGCCGGCGGTACCGAAGCGACGTGGGAGCTCTACGAGCAGGGCGCGCCGAAGGTCACCGAGGACGTCATCGCCGGCGGGCTCGAGGCGTCGAAGCAGTGGATCGCGGCGTCGATCGACCTGCAGCTCCAGCTGCGCAAGGAGTTCGAGAGTCAGCGCGGGCCGATCGAGGCGATCGAGTACGACGTTCGCGTCGACTACGAGCCCGACGTCTTCGACGCCGTCGCCGCACAGGTTCGAGCGGCAACCGAGCAGGCGATGGCAATCGCCGACAAGGCGGCCCGCAACGGTCGTCTCGAGGAGATCGAGCGCGAGCTGTCCCAGGCGCTCGTCGGCACCGAGGACGCGCCCGGTCCGTTTGCAGAGCGCGCCGGCCAGGTTCGCAAGGCGTTCCGCTCGCTGCAGAAGCAGGTGGTCCGTACCCGCATCGTCAACGAGGGCCGCCGCATCGACGGTCGCGGTACCACCGACATCCGGCCGTTGTCGGCTGATGTCGGGTTGATCCCGACCGCGCACGGCACGGGCCTGTTCCAGCGGGGCGAGACCCAGGTCCTGTCGGTGACGACGCTCGGTATGCCCCGTATGGAGCAGATGCTCGACACGATCGGCATCGACGACAAGAAGCGCTACATGCACCACTACAACTTCCCGCCGTTCTCCACCGGCGAGACGGGGCGCGTCGGCTCGCCGAAGCGTCGCGAGATCGGTCACGGCGCGCTGGCCGAGCGTGCGCTCGTGCCGGTCGTGCCGAGCGCGACCGAGTTTCCGTACACGCTGCGGGTCGTGTCCGACGTGCTGTCGTCGAACGGCTCGACGTCGATGGGCTCGGTGTGCGGCTCGACCCTGTCGTTGATGGACGCGGGCGTGCCGCTGAAGGCGCCGGTCGCGGGCATCGCGATGGGACTCGTCTACCACGATGGGCGCTATACGACCCTCACCGACATCCTCGGCGCCGAGGACGCGTTCGGCGACATGGACTTCAAGGTGGCGGGCACCGCTGAGTTCGTCACCGCGCTGCAGCTCGACACGAAGATCGACGGGCTCCCCGCCGACGTGCTCAACCAGGCGCTGCAGCAGGCGAAGGAAGCGCGGCTGAAGATCCTCGAGGTGATGCACGCGACGATTGCCGAGCCACGCTCCGAGGTCCGTGACACCGCACCGAAGATCATGAGCTTCGAGATCCCGATCGACAAGATCGGCGAGGTGATCGGTCCGAAGGGCAAGGTCATCAACACCATCCAGCAGGAGACCGGCGCCGACATCTCCGTGAGCGACGACGGGGTGGTCGGCACGGTCAGCATCGGGTCGAAGGACGGCGCGCAGGTCGAGGAGGCCCGGCGCAGGATCCATCTCATCCTGGAGCCGCCCACCGCCGAGCTCGGTGCGGAGTATCCCGGCCGGGTGGTCAACATCACCAAGTTCGGCGCGTTCGTGAACATCCTTCCGGGACGCGACGGTCTGTTGCACATCTCGAAGCTCGGCGGTGGCAAGCGCATCGACCGGGTCGAGGACGTCCTGTCGCTCGGCGACGAGGTGCAGGTGCGCGTCGACGACATCGACAACTCCGGCAAGCTGTCGTTGTCGCTCGTCGGTGCCGAGACCGGCGGCGACAGCGGCGGCGGCACCGAGTCGACCGGCGACGGCGCGACCGGGGGCGGCAACGGTCGCCGCGACGGCGCGGGCGGTCAACGCGAGCTCGCGTCGTTCGACGACGTGTGGGACGGGCAGGCCCGTGAGGCGTTCGGCGACCTGGGTCCGTCCGAGCGTGAAGGCGGCGCGCGCAGTGATCGGGGCGACCGCGGTGGTGACCGGCGACCGCGTCGGCGCCCGCGACGCTGAGCGCGCGAATGGCCCCGATTCCTGCTACAGGGCGTGGTCGGGCGGGTCGATGACGAGGCCATCATGAGCGCAGCGCCGCACGACCTCGCAGGAATCAACCACACCGTGCTCAACGACGGCCTGCGGGTCGTCACCGAGAACATGCCGGAGCTGCGCTCCGCCGCGGTCGGCTTCTGGGTCGGCACCGGCTCGCGCGACGAGACCGGACCGCTCGCCGGTGCGAGTCACTTTCTCGAGCACCTGCTGTTCAAGGGGACCGCGGAGCGGTCGGCCCGCGCGATCGCGGAGGCGGTCGAATCGGTCGGCGGCGAGATGAACGCGTTCACGACGCAGGAGTACACGGCGTTCTACGTTCGTGTGCCCGACGATCACCTCGGGCTCGCGGTCGACGTGCTGTCCGACATCATGTGGACTCCTGCGTTCCGTACCGACGAGGTCGAGTCCGAGCGTCAGGTGATCCTCGAAGAGATCCGTATGCGCGACGACACGCCCGACGACGTCGTGCACGAGCTGTTCGCCGAGGCGGCGTACCCCGATCATCCGCTCGGCCGCGAGGTGTTGGGGAGCCAGGAGTCGATCGAGGCGATGCGCGTCGACGACATCTCGGGCTACCACCGCGCGCATTACAAGCCCGGCAACGTCGTCGTCGCCGCGGCCGGGAACCTGGCGCACGACGAGGTCGTCCGTCTCGTGGAGAAGGGCCTGCCACGCGAGGGTGGCGTGCGGCCCGAACGCCTCATCGGCGACCTGCGCGAGCCGCAGACGCTACGCGTGGCGCGGCGTCCCTCAGAGCAGGCGCACATCGTCCTCGGGATGCGCGCCCTGTCGCGTGTCGACCCCGACCGCTACGCCTTGTCGGTGCTCAACCAGGCGCTCGGTGGCGGTATGTCGTCGCGGCTGTTCCAGGAGATCCGCGAGCGCCGAGGGCTTGCGTACTCGGTCTTCTCGTACCGCAGCGGTTTCGAGGAGACCGGCGCGCTGGCTGTGTACGCGGGCACGGGGCCCTCCCACGCGCACGAGGTCCTCTCGGTGCTGCACGGAGAGCTCGACCGGCTCGCGTCCGACGGACTCGCGGAGGCCGAGCTCGAGGCGGCGAAGGGTCATCTGAAGGGCTCGATGGCGTTGGGCCTCGAGAGCTCCTCGAGCCGGATGCACCGGCTCGGGCGTACCGAGCTCGTGCTCGACGACGTACCGACGCTCGACGAGCTCGTCGCCCACGTCGACGCCATCTCCACCGACGACGTCGACCGGGTCATCCAGCGGGTGATCGCACAGGAGCCCCGCGTCCTCGCGGTCGTCGGACCGTTCGACGCCGACGACTTTGCCTGAGCCGTCCAACCCGGCTTCGGCCGGCGGTCGGTAGTCTCCACGCATGGTTCGGGTCGGTGTGTTCGGCGCGGGCGGCCGGATGGGGTCGACGGTATGTCGTGCCGTCGCTGAGGATCCCGACCTGGAGCTCGTCGCGGCCGTCGACCCCTACCACGCCGGCATCGATCTCGCGCAGCTCGGTCTGCCCGGTACCGGTGTGCAGGTCTCGGCCAACGCCGACGCGCTGGCCCATGCCGGAGCCGAGGTGGCGGTCGACTTCACGGTGGTCGAGGCGGCCCGCGACAACATGCGCTGGTGCGCCGAGAACGGCGTGCACGTGGTCGTCGGTACGACCGGATTCAGTCGCGAGGACCTGGCCGACCTCGAAGCGCGGTTCCACGAGTCGACCGCCAACGCCGTCGTCGCACCCAACTTCGCCATCGGCGCGGTGCTGATGATGCGCTTCGCCGAGATCGCGGCCCCGTACTTCGAGACCGGAGAGATCATCGAGCTGCACCATGACGCGAAGGCGGACGCTCCGTCGGGCACGGCCGTCCTCACCGCGGAGCGCATGGCCGCGGCGGGCAAGGAATGGGGGCCCGATCCCACCACGAAGGTCGTCGTACCCGGTGCACGCGGGGCACTCGTCGCGGGATCAATCCCGGTGCACTCCGTGCGACTCAGGGGGCTCGTCGCGCACCAGGAGGTCATCCTGGGTACGACAGGTCAGTCGCTCACCATTCGCCACGACTCCTACGACCGCGCGTCGTTCATGCCCGGTGTCCTGCTGGCGATCCGGGCCGTGCGCGACCGTGCCGGACTCACCGTCGGGCTCGACACGCTGTTGGGCCTCTAGTTGACGCTCACCGGGGTGGTCGAGCGCAGCGCGGGCCGCGGAGCCGGAGGCGGGGCCGAGAGCGTCGCCCACGTCGTCTTGCCGTCGAACGAGGTGACGATGATGCCCCACTCGTCGGCGAGGTCGTCGACGATGCGGAGGCCGTAGCCGCCGCTCGCGGGCGCGGGTTCGCGCGACTCCGGCATCACCGAGCTGCCGTCGCTCACGCGTACGTGCAGCCACCGGTCGGTGAGCTCCACCTGCAGGACGAAGTCGGAACGAGCGTGCAGGATCGCGTTGCCGACGAGCTCGGCCACGACGAGTGCCGCGGTGTCCCTGAGGTCACCGAGGCCGTGGCGCTCGAGCCCGGCATCGAGGGCGGCTCGGGCCCGCCGGGCGCTCTCGACCACCGGAGGAAGGGTCACGTCGACGAGTCGCTGCATCACGGCTCCCCTTGGCGGGGCCTGCCCGGACACTTCACGTGTGTCCGTATTCGACACGTGCGAAACGAGCCTGAAGTCACGAGCCGTGCCGGTCGACGATCGAGTCACATATAGTGTTTACCCTCGCGCGTAACGTGGTACACCATTGGTAATGGTTCGTCGGCTCGTGCCGTGTCTCGCGGTCGTGGGTGG
>Ga0209526_10002219_pt1 | contig 13058 bp, 13 predicted proteins | sample JacPinW_OM2H0_M1_FD_188566 | JGI IMG/M metagenome (GOLD analysis project Ga0209526, IMG submission 188566) | Forest soil microbial communities from Algoma, Ontario, Canada - Jack Pine, Ontario site 1_JW_OM2H0_M1 (SPAdes) (version 2) | ecosystem: Environmental > Terrestrial > Soil > Boreal... | reverse complement strand
ACACCATGAACGCCATGCCAGCCGATTCGAGCACAACACGGCCTCCCAGCAAATATGATCGCTTGATCGCGGCGGCCAAAGCTGTGCCGCCGGTGCCGACGATTGTCGTGCATCCTTGCGACGAAACCTCGCTGCGCGGCGTCGTCGACAGTGCGGCAGCCGGTATCATCCGGCCGGTGCTGGTCGGACCCGAACAGAAAATCAGGGATACGGCCAGCAAATATGGCCTCGACATCTCCGGCTTCGAGATCGCCGATGCGGCGCATAGCGAGGAAGCGGCGGCAAAGGGCGTGGAGCTTGTTCACGCTGCCAAGGGCGAAATGCTCATGAAGGGCAGCCTTCACACCGATGAACTGATGCGGAGCGTCACGGCGAAGGTGGGCGGCTTGCGGACCGACCGGCGGATCAGCCATGTGTTCGTGATGGACGTGCCCGCCTATGCCGAGACCCTGTTTGTAACGGATGCAGCCATCAACATCTTTCCCGATCTCGATGCCAAGCGGGACATTATCCAGAACGCCATCGACCTCTATACGCAAGCCGGCTTCGGCAAATCGCCGCGGGTGGCGATCCTGTCGGCGGTCGAAACCGTTACCTCCAAGATTCCATCCACGATCGAGGCGGCTGCGCTCTGCAAGATGGCGGATCGCGGGCAGATTACGGGCGGCTTGCTCGACGGACCGCTTGCTTTCGACAATGCGATCGACGTGGAAGCGGCACGGATCAAGGGAATCAAGTCCGAGGTCGCCGGCCGGGCACAGATCCTGCTCGTACCTGACCTCGAAGCCGGTAATATGCTGGCGAAGAATCTGGCCTACTTCGCCAAGGCGGATGGTGCCGGCATCGTGCTCGGCGCCCGGGTGCCGGTCGTTCTGACATCACGTGCGGACTCGGCGCGGGCGCGAATGGCTTCCTGTGCGGTGGCGGCGCTCTACGCACATGCCCGGCGCCAACACGCTCCAACAATTGCCGCGTGAACGCCATGGACACGATCCTTGTCGTCAACGCAGGCTCGTCAAGCGTCAAGTTCCAGGTCTTTTCGGTCGAGGGCGAGGGGCAGCTGCGGCGGCAGATCAGAGGCCAGATGGATGGCATTGGTAGTCGTCCTCGCCTGCGGGCGAGCGATGCGAACGGCGATCCGCTGGCCGACCGCGTCTATCCGATCGAAGCGATCGCGGACATTCCGGCCGCGATGAGTATTGCAGGCGAATGGCTGCGGGACGAGCTTCGCATCAACCCGATGGCTGTCGGTCATCGCGTCGTTCATGGCGGACCCGACTATGACCGGCCGGTGCTGATCGACCATGGCGTGGTAGCCCGGCTGGAGCGTTTCATTGCGCTTGCTCCGCTGCATCAGCCGCATAATTTGGCGCCAATCCGTTCGCTTCTGACCAATTTTCCAACCCTTCCGCAGGTAGCCTGCTTCGACACCGCGTTTCACCGCACGCATGACGCCGTCGCGGACTACTATGCAATCCCGCACCAGCTTCATGCCGAGGGCGTACGCCGTTACGGATTTCATGGTCTCTCATACGAATATGTCGCAAAAACCCTGCCCCAAATCGCGCCCGAGATCGCCAAGGACCGGGTGATCGTCGCGCATCTCGGTAGCGGCGCCTCCATGTGCGCGCTGAAGAAGGGACGCAGCGCCGAGAGCACCATGGGGTTCACCGCCCTCGACGGCCTTCCGATGGGAACGCGCCCAGGGCAAATCGACCCCGGCGTCGTGCTGTATCTGATCTCGGAGAAAGGGATGTCGGCGTCCAACGCCCAGAACTTCCTCTACCGCGACTGTGGATTGAAGGGACTCTCAGGCATCAGCAACGATATGCGCGAACTGGAGGCGAGCGAAGATCCCAAGGCGAAGCTGGCGATCGATTATTTCGTCTATCGCATCGGCCTCAACGCCGGCATGCTTGCGGCCGCGTTGCAGGGGCTCGACGCTTTCGTCTTTACAGCCGGTATCGGCGAAAACTCGGTACGTATCCGGGCGCGGATCGCCGATCAGCTGGCTTGGCTTGGTGTGACGCTCGACCCAGCCGAGAATTCCCGTCACGCGCGACTGATATCCCGCTCCGACAGCCGCATTCCGGTCTACGTCGTACCGACCGACGAGGAGCAGATGATCGCGCAGCATACATTATCGCTGCTGTTGAACCGGCCGTCGTTCAACCCAAGACATGCGAGGGTGTCATGATCCCCGTGTTCCCGGATACCAAGGTCGCCCTGAAGGGCAAGAAGGGCCTGATCGTCGGCATCGCCAACGATCAATCGATCGCCTGGGGATGCGCCAAGGCCTTTCGTGCGCTCGGGGCTGATCTTGCGGTCACCTATCTGAACGACCGCGCTAAAAAACATGTCGAACCGCTCGCACAGGCATTGGAGGCACCGATCTTCATGCCGCTGGATGTCATGGTCGAAGGCCAGACGGAGCGGGTGTTCGAACGGATCGGGAAGGAATGGGGGCAGCTCGATTTCTTGCTGCACTCGATCGCCTTCTCCCCGAAGGAGGCGCTTCATGGACGCGTGGTGGACGTCGGCCGCGACGGCTTCCTCAAGACCATGGATGTCTCGTGCTGGTCGTTCATGCGGATGGCCCATCTGGCCGAACCATTGATGAAGAATGGCGGAACCATCTTCACCATGACCTATTATGGCAGCCAAATGGTGGTGGAGAACTACAATTTGATGGGCGTGGCGAAGGCGGCGCTTGAATCTGCCGTCCGGTATGTGGCTGCGGAACTGGGCCCGAAAGGCATCCGCGTTCACGCGATCTCGCCCGGGCCGCTTGCCACGCGCGCAGCGTCGGGAATCCCCGAATTCGACGAGTTGATGGACAAGGCGCAGTCAAAGGCGCCGGCGCGCAGTCTCGTCAGCATCGACGATGTCGGCAACGCAACCGCATTTCTGGCGCTCGACGGCGCCAAGCTCATCACCGGAAGCGTCCTCTACGTCGACGGCGGCTATCACATCATCGATTGAGCGCGCTTGGCGCGCTCCGGCGCACCGTTTAGCGATAGTGCAGGGCGATCAGCTCGGCGACGCAAGCTGGGCGCTTGCCGCCCTCGATCTCGATCAAGAGATGATAGTTTACGCGCAAGCCATCTGGCGGCACGTCCTCCGCTTCGGCGATCGTGACGCGACCGCGCAGCCTTGAACCCGCCGGAACCGGTGCCAGGTACCGTATCCTGTCCGCACCGTAGTTCAGGGTATTGCGCAGACCTTTCAGCCCAATCACCGACCGAATGAAGAGCGGCGCGAGCGCGAGCGACAATAGGCCGTGGGCAATGGTGGTGCCGCCGGGCAACTCCTGCTTCGCGCGCTCCTGGTCGACATGGATCCACTGTTCGTCGCAGGTTGCTTCCGCGAAGAGGTTGATTCGGTCCTGCGAGACTTCGATCCAGTCGCTCGTGCCGATCTCGGTGCCGACTGCGGATTTAATCTCGTTGAAGTCACTGAATATCCGCATGTGCGTTACCTGGTTAGATATTCATTTCGGGGACGGTATCGGGAATGACGAGCTCGGCGTCCGTCACGGCCACGACCTCGGCGATGCTGACATTCGGTGCGGTTTCCAGCAGCGTCGCTTTACCGTCGGGGAAGGCGATGACAGCCATGTCCGTCACGACCAGACTTACCGGCCTTGTCGACGTCAGCGGCAGGGTGCATTTGGCAACGACCTTCGATTTTCCTTTCGCGGCGTGCTGCATGGCGACGATAACCCGCTTGGCGCCGCTGACGAGGTCCATCGCTCCACCCATGCCGGGCACCATCTTGCCGGGGATCATCCAGTTGGCCAGCTGTCCATGCGCGTCGACCTGAAGGCCACCAAGCACGGTTACATCGACATGGCCGCCACGGATCAATCCGAAGGACATCGCGCTGTCGAAAGTGCTGGCACCAGGCAGGGCGCTGATCGGGCGGCCGCCCGCATCGGTCAGGAGCGGGTGAGCCATCCCTTGCTCCGGTATCGGTCCGGTACCGATCAATCCGTTTTCAGACTGAAAGAACACCTTGAGCTCGGGCGGAACATAGTTGGCGACCAGCGTCGGAATGCCGATCCCCAGGTTCACAAGGTCGCCGGCATGGAGCTCCTGCGCGACACGCCGGGCGATGATTGTCTGTGCATCCATGGTTCACCCGTTCGTAATGAGGTAGTCGACGAGCGGCGCCGGGGTCACGACGTGGTCGGGTGCGATGACGCCCACCGGCACGATGTGTTCCGCCGTCACGATGACGGTATCGGCCGCCATCGCCATGATGGGATTGAAGTTGCGTGCGGTCAGCGCGTAGGTGAGGTTGCCGAGATAATCTGCCAGAAAGGCGTGAACCAGGGCGAACTTCGCCCGCAGCGCGGTTTCGAGCAGAAACGTCGTTCCGGCTACCTCGATCTGGCGCTTGCCCTCGGCAACCAGGGTGCCGACGCCGGTCGGCGTGAGTACTCCTCCGAGACCGCAACCACCGGCACGAATGCGCTCGACAAAGGTCCCCTGGGGTACGAGATCGACGGCGACCTGGTTGGCCAGCATCTGCTGCTGCGCCTTCGGATTGAGGCCGATGTGGGTTGCGGTCAGGCGCGATACGAGAGTCGCATCGAACAGCTTGCCAACGCCTTTCCCGGGTACGGCTGCGTCGTTGCTGATCACCGAAAGTCCGGTCTTTTGCTGCCTGACGACTTCGTCGAGCAGGCGTTCCGGTGTTCCAACCCCCATGAATCCGCCAACCATGATGCTCGCACCGGGCGGGATCATCGCAACGGCTTCTTCAACGGAAACGGCCCTCATGATTGAAACTCCAGTCAGTAAGCGATCAATGAAAGGGCGGACGTGACGGTGATGTTGATGAAGCCCATCAGCGCTCCTTTGATCTGCATCAAGGCTTTCGGCTATTCCGCGCGGGAGATGGTAATGCCGGCTCCTTCGAGCGCTTCGGCCCATAGCTTGCCAATCTCGGCGTGACGCCTTTCAAGGGCTGCGCTCACGGCGTTACGAAACGGCGCGAGTTCCGGGCCCTTCAGGAAGAGGATTTGCGCCTGCAGCAGGCGGCCGTTTTCGAATTCGATGCGGCGCAGCGCCATCACGAAGGGATCGTTAGCGTTGGCTTCCGCCGGGAGCAGGGCGGCCGGCCGGATGCCGGCATGCACGGCATGTGCGAGCGCTGCGAGACCGGCTGCCACCGCCAGGGTTCGATCCGGGATTCCTTCAATCGGCGCTGGAAACCATGCCGTCTCCCAGGACGCAGCCATATAACCCAAAGTGTGGTCCGGCACCCACGAGGTTGCGCGCAGCAGCAGCGAAATGATCTCGGTTTCACGATAGAGCTGCGCGTTCAATTCGGTTTGCCAGGCTGATTCGAGCTTCATCGGCAAGGTAAACGCGAACTGCCTCGCCAGTGCGCCGTGGGCGGAGATCAGGAACGTGGCGACCCGAGTTTGCTGACCCGGCGGCACGCGGCTTTCGGAATCCAGTGGTCCGAAAAACTCGCTCATGGATTCGGCCCCTGTGTGGGAATGGCGCGCAGGTGATCATAGCCCGCTGGAAACGGAGCAAGCGCACCGCCGGCTTCTTCCGGGGCGATCCACACGGCCTTGTTGCCTTGCCAACGACCGGCAAGCACGTCTTCGGCAAAGCGCGCAAGCAGATCTGCCGTGAGCGCCGGCTTTTCCAGGGTGAAGGCGTGATAGGCGTTTGGAATGATCACCAGCGAACTGTTGGGAATTTGAACGCGCAGGGTTTCATGCAGGGCGCGGGGCGTCAGAAAGTCGAACTCGCCGTTCAGGATCATCGTTGGCACGCCGATCGACGGCAGCTGCGGCGTCAACGGCTCGAAATCGAGGAAGGATTCCATCAGGTTCTGCAGGGCGTAGACGTCGTTGACCAGCCAACCCTGCCGCTTCACGCTGTCGAGCTTGTTCAGTAGCGGCTTCAGCCATTGATCGGATAGATTCATCGGCAGCAGCAGATCCTGGAGATAGCTGGTGCCGCCGAGGATCAGCCCGGTACGCATGGCGTTGCCGAGCAGCGAGAGTTGTGGCGAGAGCTCCGCGAAACAGCTCATCGGCACCAGTCCGGACAGCCGCTTGCCGTGTGCAATGGCATAGCGAAGCGCGATCAGGCCGCCGAAACTGATCCCGCTGAGAAAGACGTGACCGTCGCCAAGCTCGCCGATCAAGAGATCAAGCGCTGCGACCTGGTCGTCCTGGTTGATGAATAGGGCCGGCTTGTCGGAAGCGCCCTGGCCAAGCAGATCGAATGTTGCGACGCGAAATTGCCTGGCGACCAGCGCGTCACGATAGGCCGCCCACAACTCGGCATATTGGGTTAGCCCGTTGACCAGCACATAGGCGGGGGCGTTGGCGGGGCCGTCGAGCTCGTAGCGGATTCGGTAGGATCCGTGACTAAGGAAGGGCATCGCGGCGGTCCGGCGATAGTTGCTGCCTGCATCGTTGCTTCCGCCGTCGGGATTCCCTTGAGTTAGATCAAGGGACAGGTCGCCACCGCACCTAGCCTCCAGAACGAATCGTCGGGAGGAATTCGCCATGATCGGAAGACAAGCCATACGGCGATGCTTCATCGGCCTCTTGTTGCTTTTGATCGGTACCTCGCTTGCTGTCGCGCAGCCGTTCACGCGGCGCTCCTCCCAAGTGCAGCATGACGGGTTGAAGAAAACCTACGAGATCGCCAACTTCCGCCTTGGCGGCAAGTATGACCTCTCCGATCCTTCCAAGTGGGAAAACGGCGGTGAGGGCGGTACTACTCTGGAATCGCTCGGTGCCGGCAAGCTGCGGACGGCCTACATCGCGATCGGCACGCCGCGGCGTAACGCGGCAGGCGAGATCACCAACGCGGTGGTCATCAACTCGTATTACTCAGGCGATTCCACTGATATGTACGAGCAGTGGGTCAAGGGTACTGCGCTCTCGGGCGGCGATCCCGTGATTGGGCCGGGCAGGCCGATCGATACTGACCGCTACTACGTCATCATGGTCGATCCGCTCGGGACCTGGGGGGCCAGCAAGCCATCCGACGGGCTCGGGATCAAGTTTCCGCAGTACAGCTATTACGACATGGTGCAGGCGAACTATCGCATGCTGCGCGATCACCTGAAGGTCGCGCGTGTGGCGCTGATCACCGGTGTCTCGATGGGCGGCACGCAGACCTATGTCTGGGGCGTGATGCATCCGGAATTCATGGGTGCGCTGATGCCGATCGGCGGTACGACGCAATCGGACGCTGAAGACCCGGTCGGCAACTGGACCTTCCAGATGATGACCGCCGCGATCCAGTCAGACCCGGTGTGGCAGGCCACCAAGGGCGACTACTACAATCTACCCAAGGAAAAGCATCCCGTGCCGGGCGTTGCCTTCGGCTGGTCGGTGCTCGGCCTGACCGGCTACGATTTTGCGTACCGCACGAGCCAGAGCTTCGCCGCGGTGCAGCCGGAAGTATTCTACTGGGACCCGCCGAATGAGAAGGCCGGCATCAGCGTAACCAATCGCGCCAAGATATACGATGCGGTCGATCTCGTGTGGCGCAACCGGGTCGGCGAAACGCACAACGTCAATCCCTATCTCGGCCGCATCCAGGCCCGGACCATGGTGATGCATATCACCAATGACCTGTGGCTGAACTTCAAGCTGGCCGAACGTGCGGTCGACCGTGTGCCCGGAGCGCAGCTGATTGCTGAGGAAAGCCCGGTCGCACATTACGGCGTGTTCTCGATCGTCAACCATCGGAAGAACGACCCGAAGTTCGTCGCGTTCATGGACGACGTCGCAAGCCTCGACCGCGCCCAAAAGTTCGTGGACAAGAACTATCGCGTGCCCGGGGTAGCCGCGAACATCGATCCGAAGAAGTCGTTCTGGAAGGATTCCGTGACCTACCCCTATCCGGTCAAATACGCGAACGCAAAGGACAGCCGCGGCACGTCATGGCAGATCGGCTACATGGATGAATATGCCGGCACTGATAGGGATCCAAAGGTCCTGGTCATCATCCATGGCAAGGGGGCTTTCGGCGGGCATTACGGAAACATCATGCAGTATGCCCTGCGCAGCGGCCTGCGGGTGATCGTGCCCGACCTGCCGCATTACGGCATGTCCGGACCCGGCAATCTCGACAAGAGCCCGGCCCGCACCATGCAGGACATGCGCGAAGTCGTGTATGATCTCGTGGTCAACCAGCTCGGGGTCAAGAAAGCAATCTATCTGGGCCACTCGCTCGGCGGCCAGCTGGTCATCGGTTACGCCTTGACCTGGCCCGACGCGGTGCAAGGCTTGGCGCTCGAAGCGCCTGCCGGTCTCGAGGAATATCCGCGCGAGATCGCCATTTCCAAGGACAAGAAGCTGCCCCTGTTCGATGCTTCCTTCGCTCGCGACTTCGACAAATGGAAGCAGACCTGGGATCAGACCGGCATCCTGGCCGCGGAGATTGCGCGTTCCGAGCAGAACATCCGCGATTTCTACTATTTCAAGAAGCGTGATCCGGAGACGGGCGTGGTGTCTGCGTCCAAGAGCGGCTATTTCATGAACGACAGCGAGTATGCCAATTTTCATACCGAGCAGCGCGTCGGGCTGACCAAGGGCAATCCGAAGGAGCTCGAGCAATGGTCCAACGTCTTCATCTTCGACATCTACACCATGGTGGCGGAGCTGCAGCAGGACGATCCGAAGAACCTTTACGACCGGCTTACCCAGATCAAGACCCCGATCTTCCTCGCCTTCGGCGACAAGGAGCCGTTTATTCCGGGTACCGCCTTCAATGGTCTGACCGACCTCGGACGCGACATCATCACGCCGTTCATGACGCGCATGACCAATGCGGGCAACCGGCCGATCCTGAAGATCTATCCGGACACAGGGCACTTCATCCATACGGACAACCCGGTCGAATATCCCGTTGACGTCGTGGACTTCGTGACCAAGGGAGCTATCGACACCAGTTCGCCCCTCGCGACCGACCGCATGATCCGCGGGGCCGTGGTATCGGCGCTCCCGGTGGCCCCGACGCCGCCCGGCGCGTCGCCGACGGCCGGCCTGAATAAATAGAGCCGTCATGGCACGGTTGCAGGCGGGCGAGGTCCAGCTGGGCTGGCGAGAATGGGGAGGAGGCGATGTCACCGTCGTCTTCATCCACGGCAATCTCGCCAGCAAAGACTGGATCGAGCTTGCCGCACCGCTGTTTCCCAGCGGCCTTCGGGTGATCGGGGTCGACTGGCGAGGCTGTGGCGAAAGCGATCGGCCAAAGGCGAATGCCGATTATTCCAATTACTCCATGCAGCAGCATGCCCAGGACATGCTGGCGGCGCTCGACGCGCTGGAGATCAAGTTTTGTCATCTTGCCACCCATTCCACGGGCGGCATCATCGCCGCGCGGATGCTCCTGATGCAGCCGCAGCGGTTCGGGCGGGTGTTCGCTCTCGATCCGGTCACGCCGCTTGGCATGCTATTCAATGCCGCTCAGATCGGTCTTTTCCGTTCGATGATGGCGAGCAAGGAGTTGACGCGGGAGGTAATGGCGACCGCAGCGTCCTCGCTGTTCGTGCCGGAAAGCCTCGCGCCGAGCGTTACTCCACGGTTCCGCGACGGACTCGGTGAGATCCAGGCGCTGTTCGAGCGAATTCTGGAACAAACCTTTGGCGTTTCCGAAGGCATCTGGATCGGCACGCCGGTCAATCTCACCCGCGAGCGGGAGAGCGGCGAACTGGAGCGCCGCATGCCGGAGATCCATCATCCACACCTGGTGTTGTGGGGCGAGCGGGACGGCTGGATTCCGCCAGCCGATCTCCGGGCGATGGCTGCGGCAATGCCGGACTGCCGGCTCGTGGTTGTGCCCGGCATCGGGCATTCGATGAATCTCGAACTGCCGGCCCTCTACGCTGGCTATTTCGGCGCCTGGTTCGGGGGACTCCCAAAGTAGTCGAAATTGGTTCGTTCTTCAAAAAGAGGAGTTATGGTGCTTCAATTTCTGGTCGGCGGCATCGTCAGCGTGATCAACATCATGATCCATGCGCTGGTGACCGTCGGCGCGGTCGGCATTGCCCGCTCCGCAGGGTTGCGGCAAACCGGGCGCCCGAGGTTGCATCTGATGGCGGTGATGGTCTGCACCGCAGCGGCCCTGATGGTGGCGCACACGCTGGAGGTCTTCGTTTGGACTCTTGCCTATGCGTTCGTCGGTGCGGCGCCTGCCGGCAGCGATCTGCTCTATTTCGCCTTCGTCAACTACACCACGCTCGGTTACGGCGATGTCACGCCCGTAAAAGCGTGGCAGCTCACTGGGCCAATGACCGCGATGAACGGCATCCTGATGTTCGGTTGGTCGACAGCCGTCCTGTTCGAGGTGCTGCGCAAGACGCTCGAATATTTCGCGTCGATGGGCACACCGGGGTTCAGTTATTCAGATCGAGGCTAACGAGCTGCTGGCGGTCCAGAAGGACGATCTGGCGCTGGTTGCTGCCGATAAACCCGATGATGTCGAGTTCATGCAGCCGCGATAGTGCGCGGGAAACCGTTTCCAGAGTGAGGCCGAGATAGTCGGCGATGTCGCGCCGGCACATCGGCAGTGGCATGATGCCGGCCGCCGTCAGTCGTCGGTCCATCTCGATCAGAAAGGCGGCGACCCGCTCCAGGGAAGTCTTGCGGCCGAGCAGGAGCATGTGGTCTTCCGCATGCTGCAGGTTGCTCGTGGTCATGCTGAGCAGGTTTCGCGAGACCAGCGCATCGCTCTCAGCCACCATCTCAAGGCTGCGCCGCTTGATCAGGCGCACCGTGGTGTTCACGATCGCCTCCGCCGTAAACCGATGTTCGCTTCCGTTTTCCAGTCCGAAAATATCGCCGGCCAGGTGAAACGCGCCGATCTGGCGACGGCCGTCCGAAAGCAGCTTATAGCTTCGCACCGCACCAATCTTGACCTGATAGACAAATTCCGCTGGCTCCTTTTCGCCGTAGATTTCGTTTCCCTTTTTATAGGTAAATTCGCTTAAACTGATGACAGGATTTGAATAGCTCCCCATGCCGAGTGCATCGAGAGTAGTGGGGCGGGCTGCCGGCTCATTGGTGATGCGAGCAAACATGGGCCAACTCCTGCACTGGCGGTTGAAACTTTCTGTCAGCCTCCAGAAAGCATCTCATCGCAAGGAACGCGCAGCCCCGTTCCGATTACCGCTGCAGTCATCTTGAACCAAACCAGTATCCTTCACTATTGTCCCAAGGTTCATTGTCCTAAGGATCAACCTGCAGTAGGGTGCGAAGATCGAGGAGCCGGTCCTGGCTAGGCCATCGCTATGCTGGCCCATGGGTTTAGGTGTTGATTTGCGAAGTGCTTCGACCCGTTCGAATAGCTGGGTTGGCCGTCTCGAGGATGCAGCCTCACTTGCGCACGTGAAGGAGAAGGAGACGCGCGCCCAGTGAGTGGGTGATCTAGCAGAAAGCTCAGCGGGTTTGGTTTGACGCCGAGGGGGACAAATGCCCAGCCTTGTCCACGTGGTAGACGACGATACTTCGTTTCGAACCGCGATCGAACGTCGCCTGAAACACGCGGGCTATGAAGTCCAAACCTATTCATCGGCGCAACACCTGTTGGATCGGCTGCCGGGCGTCGAAGAGCCGGGATGCATCCTGCTCGACGTGCAGATGCCGGGACTGAGCGGCCTCGAACTGCAAAACCGCCTCGTCGAGCTCGGATCGATCCTGCCGATCGTGTTCGTCACCGGACATTCCGACATCCCGACGACCGTGCGAGCTATCAAGGCGGGGGCCGACGATTTCCTGACCAAGCCGATACCGTCAGAACAAATGATCGCCGCGATCGAGCGCGCCATGGCTCGCTACGACTTGGCCCACCGCCAACGAACCGAGATCAATTCATTTCTCGCTCTTGTTGCGACCCTGACGCCACGTGAGCGACAGGTGTTCTATTTGATGATGCGTGGCATGATCAACAAGAAAATTGCCGATGAGCTGGGAACGACCGAGCGGACGGTGAAAGCGCATCGCCATGAGGTGATGGAGAAGATGCAGGTTGACTCGCTCGCGGAATTGGTTTCGAGCGCAGTGCGGCTTGGCGTGCTCGTTCCCGATCCCAGTTCCGGCTGCTAAGTTTGGCAATCCTGTACAAAAGGACAATATGAAAATTTATTGAGGATGTTTAAGTAACAGCGCGAGAGGCTCTCGCGCTTGTCTATTGACAAGGGTCGTCCAGCATTTTTGGAACCGGCCGCAGAGCGTGCCCTGGCAAAATTGTTGAGAACCCGAAGGCCGAACATCTTGTCGACACGCAATTCGATTTTTGTCGTGGACGATGATCCGTCAATACGCATGGGCGTGAAACGGCTGTTGATCGAGCACGGCTTCAACGCAACACTGTTCGATTCCGGTGCTTCGCTGCTCAGCTGCGCCGATTTCGGCGATGCTTTTTGCATTATCCTTGACATCGATCTGAACGATCACTCTGGAATAGACTTGCGTCGCCAACTCTTGAATAAAGCTATCAATCTGCCGGTCATCTTTATTACCGGCAATGACAGCGATGCGAACCGCTCAGCCGCGATAGACTCGGGATGCATCGCCTACCTGACCAAGCCATTCTCGGCAAGATCACTTATCGAACCGATAGAAAGAGCGCACGAAGCGATATTCTAGCGCGATCTTCCGTCTCTCATTCATCGATGTCCTGTTCGAGTGTCTGCGCCGGCGCACCCTCGTGGATGGAGGCGAACTGGGCAAGCGACAGCGACGTCGTGAGCAACAGCAGGTTCGAATCGACGAATTCCAGCCGCAGCGTTTGTCCCGAATCCATTTCCTTGACCATCTTCGGGTCTGCCGCGGTGCCTGCGATGCAGGCGTTGGTGAGGCACCAGGTATAAGGCACGCTATGGGGCTCGCCTTGGTCGACTGTAAGCTTGACCGGATTCGGCAGATACATGCCGACGGGGGAGAACACCTGCAGCCGTGCAGTGGCATCGCCTTCACGCTCGACGATATCGACGCGGACGGCCACCTGGCCGGTCGCGAACGTGCCGGTGATCGAAGTCCGACAGAGCGTTTTTGAGCCGCCTGGCTT
>Ga0209526_10002218_pt1 | contig 13062 bp, 14 predicted proteins | sample JacPinW_OM2H0_M1_FD_188566 | JGI IMG/M metagenome (GOLD analysis project Ga0209526, IMG submission 188566) | Forest soil microbial communities from Algoma, Ontario, Canada - Jack Pine, Ontario site 1_JW_OM2H0_M1 (SPAdes) (version 2) | ecosystem: Environmental > Terrestrial > Soil > Boreal... | reverse complement strand
CGTCGACTGATAAAGGGCATCGCCGGTGGCCACCCAGTGGTGGTATAGCGATAGCATACTGCACTACAGCTGGTATTGCAATGCTATTTAGGAATCAATCTACTAGTATGGGCGCTACCGAAATCCATATACACGGGTGGAGAAACACTCAAAAACGGCATTTGGCTATGGATCCGGGATTGCACTATTCCAGTCATTCACGTAAAGCCGCCTCAGGGGAGGACATCTGATGAAACGCAACGTGGTTGCATCCCGTATTCGGCTCGTAGCCGCCGGTTTAAGCTTCGCCCTAACAGCTCTGTTGCTTGCTTCTTCGAGCCGCGCAGCCGAGGTGACGGCCAACATCTCCGGGACTGTAAGCGATTCCTCCGGAGCTGTAGTTCCGAACGCGAACGTGCCGCTGACTAACACCGCCACCAATGAGTCTCGTAGCGTGGCCACCGAAAGCGCCGGATCATACCAGTTTACCAAGCTGCCGATCGGAACTTACCGCTTGACGATCGAGCAGACCGGTTTTAACAAATATGTTCGCGAAGGCATCGTTCTAAACGTCAATCAGAACGCCAAGCTGGACGTAGCGCTGAAAATCGGTGGTGGGAAACGTAGAGACGGAGCGCAGGATTTTGGATTTGCCGCTGGTCGAGGGTGATGCCTTCCAACTCGGGCTGCTGCAGGCGGGTGTTTTTCCTCCAGACGAGGATGATGGCAGCGCGAATCCCTTTTCAGTAAGCGGTCAACGCTCCGATTCGTTGACCTTTCTGGTCAACGGTGCGGACAACAACGACTTCCTAGGTAACAACGCGGTGGTTGATCCCAATCCCGACGCGCTCGGGGAATTCAAAATCCTGACGAACAACTACGAAGCAGAGTACGGGCGCACCTCAGGTGGCGTCGTCAACCAAGTGATCAAGTCGGGAACCAACAACTTTCATGGCGACGTATTCGAGTTTTTCCGCAATGATGCACTGAACGCACGGAACTACTTCCTCCCTACGGTCACGCCGTTCAAGCGCAACACCTTTGGCGGGACCCTGGGAGGACCGATCCGTAAAGACAAGACCTTTTTCTTTCTTTCCTACCAGGGAGTGCGCCGGCACGAAGGAGAGGCTGCTCCAGCTCTTAGCGTGCTTAGTCCAGCCGAGCGAACAGGCGATTTCAGACTGCTACCAACAACCCAGCTTGTCGACCCCATTTCTGGCAATCCTTACCCCAACAATCAGGTGCCGGTGAACCCGGTAATTGCCAACTACATCACCAAGCACTTGCCTTTACCAAATCTGCCTAATAACAATTTCGTCTCCTCGCCTATCGAAGTGGACCGGGAAGACCAGGGCATCGCTCGGGTTGACGATCACCTCGGCCCGAAGGACATTGTTTATGGCTCTTATATTATCGATGATTTGAGCCAGAATCTTCCGTTCCAAATCGTGAATGGAGCCTCAGCCGGCGGCAACGTACCCGTTGGCTCGGGCTTGACACGCCCATTCGCACCCAGCTCAGGTCTATCACTTGGCTGCACACCTTCAGCCCCACGGTGGTCAACGAGTTCATCTTCGCCGCTAACCGCAGCGCGACCTTGCAAGATGTACCTCATGACACCACTCCTCCTTCGGCATTGGGCTTTACCAATGTAAGTCCCGACGATCCGGCGGGGACGGCTCCTCCTGTTATCACTACCCTGAGCTTCAACCTGGGACCCAACCCCGGAGGTCCATCCAAGCTGCACGACGCGACTTTCCACTGGCAGGATAGTTTGTCCGTGAACCGTGGGCATCACAACTTAAAATTCGGTGTCGACATCAGAAGAGTACGAAATAACTTCGATTTCGATTTCGAGAATAATGGGCTATTTGATTTCGGAACCAACCAGAACTTCACCGGCGATCCCTTTGCGGATTTCGTAGGCGGATTCTTTGACAATTACTCACAATTTTCCCGGGCAATATACGGGATTCGCACAACATCGTGGCATTTCTATGGACAGGACTCGTGGAAAATCCTGAAACGACTAACCCTGAGCTATGGGCTGCGCTACGAGTACAACACCCCGATGCAAGATCCACACAATGAGATCATCGGTTTCTTCCCGGGGCAGCAGTCCACAAAATTCCCAGGAGCGCCCCGCGGGGTTCTTTACCCAGGAGATCCTGGAACTCCGAATCGCGGGTTGACTTTCCCAGACCGCAACAACTTCGCGCCGCGCTTTGGTTTTGCCTGGGACATGATGGGCAACGCCAGGTTGGTAATGCGTGGGGGCTTCGGTATCTTCTATGACATCGAAGACGGTGCTCTGAACCTGCAGTTCGGCGGGCAGGCGCCTTTTGGCCGCGTTACCAATATCACGCCTGCCCCGGCGGACTACACGAGCGTTCCCCCTGGATTCGACACCGTGGGTGACCCATTTACGCCTTTCGGTCAAATTAACCCTTATCCTACTGGGGGGGCAGTCGGGTCTACTCTTGGTGTACCCGCGATTTCCCTTGGGTTGTGGAGCCTCATTTCCGAACCCCATATTCAGAAAACGCAAATTTTGGGTTCCACTATCAGTTAACACCAGACACGCTGATTGAAGCTGACTACGTGGGCAGCTTTTCTCGCAAATCGATTGTTAGTAACGATGTCAATGCTCCCCTGCCCAATATTCTACGGCAGCAATTCGCCAACACCGGTGGTGCAAGCGGCGGCGGGTTCATCAACCCTGATTGCGCACGGCCGCTAGCAGGCTGCGCTGATCCCACCGACCCGAACGGGAGCCCTACGGGAGCTCTTTATCTATACACTAATCTGAGCGCCGGTTTTTCCGCCAGCAACCAATTCCAATTGACGGTAGATAAGCGGTTCAGCCACGAGTTTAACATTCGTGGGGCCTTCACCTTGGCGAAAACGATTGATAACCAGTCAGGATTCCGCTACAACAGTTCATTTTTCACCGATCCCTTTAACCCCTCGTTCGATCGTGGACTGGCCAACTTCGACGTTACTCGTCGCTTGGTAATCAGCGGCATTTGGAAGTTGCCGCTGGATCTTCCTTTCAGAAACAAGAACGGCCTCGCTCGCCGGCTTGCGGAAGGGTGGGAAGTAAGTGGAATCGCCAGCTTTCAAAGCGGAACACCATTTACGATATTCTCGAGTTCCGGTTCACGTGGAGAGAACACTTTCTTTGAGCGGGCAGATCTGATCGGGCCGCTTCATACCTTCGACCCGCGGTCGCTGCACAGCTTTGATACCTCGACCGCCAGAATTGCCTGCCAGCAGCGGCATCCAATGCCCACTTCTATTTCGATCCCACGGCATTCAACTGCAACAACGCAATGTTCAGCTTCGGGAAATCGGGCAGGAATATTCTGCGCGGTCCAGGGCGCAACAACTTCGACCTGACCATCGGGCGGACCTTCAAGCTGGCCGAGAGCAAGAGTATTGAATTCCGTTCGGAGTTCTTCAACGGGTTCAATCATGCTCAGTTCTTTAACCCCGGACCATTCCGGATTCAACAGCAATTTCGGCCAAATCACTCAGGCGCGAGCTCCACGCATCATCCAGTTTGCCCTGAAGTTTTATTTCTAAAAATTCGAACCGCAGGGGCGGGTTCTCCCGCCCCTTTTTCTTCCTCGGAAAGAAACAGGTAGCGCCTCAATGACTGGTTGGATCGCCCAGACGTTGTGCGGTTCTTCAGCTTAAGGGAGAATCACTCATGCGGAAGCGGGTGCGAACATGTTCGGAAAGCAACTCTATCGCGCCGCGGTTGGCAACGGGATCGGCCTGAGCTAGATATTTCATGGCTTCCACCAGCAGGCGCTGGCCGTCCACGTAGCGGGGATCAGGCGTGCGCTCACGGCGCTTGCGTCCAATTTTGGGGGGAACCGGGATAGTAAAAACCTTGGCCATGCAGTTCGGGTGTTCGATCTGGATTTCTTGAACTCTCAGCAGTATACCGCCCCGCTCCTGGTTTTTCAGCCTCTATTTAGAGCTTCCGGCCGAGTTTGTGGAGACTCTCAGCCGTGCGTCGATATGAACTTGGTCTTGCCCGTGGTCTTGAGCTTGAAAACAGAATCCTGAATCTTTTGGTTCACTTTGATGTCGGAATACTTAGCCAGACGATAGTCGCCTGAATTTCCAAAAAAAAACTGCTGTTGCACAGAAATCCCTCGGGCGGGGTCGATCCACAAGACGATGTGGTCAATGTTATTACGGACGGTGGCTGCCTTTGGAACGAGGTCCAGCTTTGCGGTGTCCATGGCGTCAACTTTTTCGTTGTTCAGATACTTCACCTCGAAGGACTTCAGCATGTCGTGCCCCCGGCCGCCGAAGCCCAGCACCAAAAAGCTCTCGAATTGATCGCGGTTCTTGCCCGTGTCGTAAACCGTTACCTGATCGATTTTGGGCTGGTAGACCTGCACCTTAGAGCCGCTGAACAACACGTACTTCTGGTCAGGCTCAGTGATGTCTACCGCCATCTGGACTTGATTGCCGGCGCGACGGAAATAAACCTTTCCCTTCTGCGCCTCGTGTTCATCAACGACTTTCTGATACTGATCCCAGATGACGTTGGCTTCGGTAGCATGGAAGTTTTTGGCGGCAGTGTCCATCTGTCCGAGGACACGCTCCAGTGGGGCATTCGATTCGGAATTGGCAGCTACTTGCCCCTGCGCCGCCAAAGGGACCAGAGAAACAACCGCCACAACCAACCAGTGAAGTGACTGTACGGCTTTCATGTTCCGCCTCGCCCAGTACCGGTGCAGCGGTGCCGCTACTCCTTGCGCGCCCATACCTTATAGGTCCGCGTGTGTCCTTGGCCATCGCGTACAACTTCGTACTTGGTGATGCTCACTTCCCCCGAGATAGGCTCTACAATTCGCAGTAATTGCTGCCGCACGGTCGCGTCATCTTTACCGGAGATCGCAGCCCCTTCAATCTGGTAGATAAATTCGCCGCCGGGCTCTGGAGTTACCACTACACCGCTTGGATGCGGATTGCGCTCCACCGGTTTATCGTGGAAGTTGATCCAATAGGGTGAAAGAAAGACGAATAGCAGAACGATGGTCACCATCACGTCATACTGGACTGTTCCGCGTTCATACGACCATAAAATGTAGTCGCGAATTGTGCGCCACAACTTCGTCATGGGCACGGAGGGCGCGTCGGCAACGATCGTGGTCATCCTAGTTCCGGTCAAGTCTAGGCTCTGCCTCCTGACTTGGCAAACACCTATCTGGGGACAGTACCCCGGGCGCCAGTCGCACGCGACCACACTAGACCTTGCTAGACCTTCTTCGGTTTGATGCGATCTGTGCCCATGGCAGACCGCAAGCACTCCGGAATCACGACACTGCCATCTGGCTGCTGAAAATTCTCCACAATCGCCACCCACGTACGACCAATGGCCAGGCCACTTCCGTTCAGAGTGTGGACATACTCCGTCTTGTTCTTGCCTTCCGGACGGTAGCGAATATTCGTGCGCCGGGCCTGGAAAGACTCGAAGTTTGAGCACGACGAAATTTCGCGAAACAATTGTTGTCCGGGGAGCCACACCTCGATGTCATAAGTCTTGGCGGAAGAAAATCCCATGTCCCCGGTGCTAAGCGAAACCACCCGGTAGTGCAAACCTAGCTTCTGCAGGACATCCTCGGCATCATGGGTCAGCTGCTCCAGTTGCTGGTAGGAAGTCTCGGGCCGTGCGAATTTAACGAGTTCGACTTTCTGGAACTGATGTTGACGGATGATGCCGCGCACATCCTTGCCGTAGGAACCCGCCTCGCTGCGGAAGCAGGGAGTGTAAGCGGTGAGCGAAACTGGCAGACGCGAAGCTTCCAGCACTTCGTCGCGGTAAAGATTGGTGACCGGCACTTCCGCCGTGGGAATCAGCCAAAGATCTTTTTCACCAAAGGGCACGCGGAAAAGGTCGGCGGCAAATTTGGGCAACTGGCCAGTGCCATAGAGGGAATCGGAATTCACCAGATAAGGTGGCAGCACCTCGGTGTAGCCATGCTCGCGGGTGTGCAGATCGAGCATGAAGTTGGCCAGTACCCGCTCCAGCTTCGCACCTTGGTCCCAGTACACGACGAAGCGCGCGCCAGAGAGTTTGGTGGCGCGTTCGAGATCAAGAATGCCAAGCTGTTCCCCGAGTTCCCAGTGCGGCTGGGGGGTGAAATCGAACTTGGGCGGAGCCCCCCAGCGCCGGACTTCGACATTGTCTTCGGAGGTCTTTCCCGTAGGCACACTTTGATGGGGCAGGTTGGGAATGCCCGCCAGAATCTGCTGCAGGCGCACTTCTAGTCCCGCGGCCACTGTCTCCAGTTGCTGGATCTGCTCGCGCAATTCTTTGGTTTCGGAGATCTGCACAGTCGCATCTTGCCCCCTCTTTTTCAGCTTCCCAATCTCTTCCGACGCGCGGTTGCGCCGCGCCTTGGTGGTCTCGGCTTCGGTTATAGCGTGGCGCCGCTGGGTGTCTACGTCCTGGAAATCCTTCAGCACCTCGCCCGGATCCATTCCGCGCTGGCGGAGTTTCTCCTCGACCAGGGGCAGATTGTCGCGGACGAAGTTGAGATCAAGCATGAGAGTTAACTACTGTACCGAAAAAGCGATGGGAAAAGCACGCGATGCACGGAGCCTGCGGCTGACGTCATGCCGTCATCCCGAAATGGGGCTGGCATGGCCGCAGGATACGTCCGTTCAGTCCTGCGAAGATGCCGGGTGGGATTGCTCAGTCGCTTGGTTCGGCGTGTTCGCAGGCTGTAAACTACACTGCAATGCCATCGTTCCTTCGTTCCGCAGTGCTCGGATTTCTACTGTGCTTTGGCCTCACCCGCGCGGGGTTCGGCTCGGCCTACAACGCTCGGCCCAAGCTCGTTGTGGTCATAGTGATTGACCAATTTCGCGGCGATTACCTGGAGCGTTATCACGATCAGTGGGGTGAAGGCGGTTTCCGTCTTCTGCTCGACCACGGGGCAAATTTCACCGACTGCAACTATAACTACGCCAATACCCGCACCGCGCCCGGGCATGCGACTCTGCTGACCGGAGCGTACACGAACGGCCACGGCATCATGGCCAACGAATGGTGGGATCCGCAGAAAGCGGGCATGGTTGCCGCGGTTGACGATGACCAGATGAAGCTGGTCGGTATCGCCAGCAGCGCCCCCGGGGCTTCACCTCACTACCTGCTCGCCGATACCTTGGGGGACGAACTTAAACTGGCCACGCAGGGCAAGTCTCGTGTCTTCGGCATCGCATTCAAGGATAGGGCTGCTGTCCTCCCCGCGGGTTTCGCGGCCGATGGCGCCTACTGGATCGACCGGGAAACCGGCGCTTGGATCACTTCCACCTACTATCGCAGCCAACTTCCCAAGTGGGCGCAGGATTTTAACGCCAGCAAGCGGATGGAGAAATACCTGAACCAGGAATGGAAGGACAGCAACGGGAACATCTTGCGCACCACCAAGCCCGCTGACGGGAAACGAGGCAGCTTCTACGAGTTGGTGGGTTCTACGCCTTTGGCCAACGACGACGAATTTGAATTCGCGCGGGAATTGATCACTGGTGAAAAGCTGGGCAATGGCCCGGCCACTGACTTGCTGATCATCAGCTTGTCGGCCAACGATATTCTCGGCCATAAGGTAGGTCCCGATTCTGGGGAGATGCAGGCCATGGTACTGGCCACCGATGGGCAACTGGCTGGGTTCTTCGAGTTTCTGGGACACCAGATCGGGCTGGCCAACGTATGGATTGCGCTCTCCTCTGATCACGGAATTGCACCCCTGCCCAAGGTTGCGGCCGGGTTGCACCTTCCGGCCGCAAATCTCCCGGGCGACAAAATGCGTGCGCAATTGAATACCGCTCTGTCCACCCGACTCTCCCAGCCTGCCGAATACATAAAGGGTCTCGACTACCCCGTGGCTTGGTTGAACTCCGACGCTTTCGCGGCTCTGAAGATGAAAGAAGAGGTCGCTGAGCGCGCCGTGGGGGAGGCGCTGACGCAGGTTGGCTTGCGTGCTTACTACACGCGCTCGCAGTTGGAGCGGGGTGATGTCCCCAACACTGAAACCGGGTTAAAGTATCTGCATAGCTATTCGCCACTCGGTGGATGGTATGTGCTAGGTGTTCCCGCGCCGTACACGATCGGCTTTGTAGGCGGAACCGATCACGCTAGCCCGTATACCTACGACACGCATGTGCCCCTGGCTTTCTATGGTCTTCCCTTCCAGCCGGGAACCTACCGCACCCATGCCGAGCCCGTGGACTTGGCGGCAACTCTCGCTTCTCTGCTTGGCATCAACGCCCCAACACATTCCGTAGGTCGGGTTCTCAGCGAGATTCTAGCTCCGTCGCGTCGCGTCGCGAACTCCACTCCTGGAGTTGATCGGCGAGAGCAGAGCTTGCCTGATGGAGGAAGGCAAGACTTCAAACCGGGTGGAACCAAGGCCGATTTGCCCGGGAGTTTAGCGACTGCGGAATTCGATATAGCTACTGCAGCGGCTAAAGCCGTTAATGAAAATGGGGCCTCGAGTGCAGCGCTGAAGCGCTGCTCCACCCAAGGTCAGGACTTCCCCGCAGCCAGTCTAGCTTCCCAGGTACGGAACAACGATCATGCGCTTCCTGGAGGCTCGCGATGACCTCCCCTGCTGCCACTGCCGGCCCTGATCTCGGTGTGAGCTTTGCCGGCATCCAACTCAAAAATCCCGTGATCGCGGCCAGTGGCACTTTCGGCTACGGCATTGAATTCGAAGACGTAGTCCACCTCAACAGACTCGGCGGTTTCGTGGTCAAGGGACTCTCCGCAGAACCGATGGCCGGGAATCCGCCTCCGCGTCTATATGAAACCCCTGCGGGCATGCTCAACGCCATTGGACTGCAAAACATCGGCGCCCGGGCCTTTATCGAAGAGAAGCTGCCTAAGCTGCGGAAGATGAAAAACATCGTCGTCTTCGCCAACGTGTTCGGCTACAGCCGCGAAGACTACGAGCGAACGATCGAGATCCTGAACGAAGGCGAGGGTATCGCCGCGTATGAACTGAACGTGTCCTGCCCCAACACGGTCAGTGGCGGCATCCACTTTGGCAGCGATCCGCGATCCCTGGACGAAGTCGTGAGCACCGCTAAACGGATCTCGCGGCGTCCGCTGATTGTGAAGCTCTCGCCCAACGTGACCAGCATCGCGCAGATGGCGCGAGTGTCCCAGGAGGCCGGGGCTGATGTCGTCTCGCTGGTGAACACGTTCGTGGCAATGGCCATTGATGCTGAAACTCGCAAGCCGCGCATTGCCAATGTTGCGGCCGGGCTGTCGGGCCCAGCCATCAAGCCAATCGCCCTGCGCATGGTTTACGACGTTGCGAAAGCGGTAGGCATTCCGGTTATCGGCATGGGAGGAATCTCTACCGCGGCCGATATCGTGGAGTTCATGCTCGCGGGAGCTACTGCGGTGCAGATTGGAACTGCCAGCTATTGGGATCCAGTGGCAACGGAAAAAGTCGCCGCAGAATTGGAAAGCTGGTGCGCAGAACACGGCTTGCAGCGCGTTGCGGAACTGACGGGCGGCATGGTGACGGAGCAGCCGTAGCGCCGGCCTCCGGCCAGCCCCATGGGTCGGCGACACGCCCGCGGGACACAGCCGGCGGGACGTCGGTGCTGCAGGTGTCTCGCGCCCTCATCCGCCCGTGCTACTTTCAGCGCGCCTGTTCATCTAATCGGATGTCGCTATAATTGGCGCAGGAGTCTTGTTCACATGGCTAAAGCCACCTTTGCGGCAGGCTGTTTCTGGGGAGTTGAAGCCACTTTCCGCCAATTGCCGGGCGTGATCTCGACCCGGGTTGGCTACACCGGCGGACACTTCGCTAATCCCACTTACAAGGATGTTTGCACCGATCGCACCGGCCACGCCGAGGCGGTGGAAGTCGAATACGATCCGGCGACGCTTTCCTACGAGAAACTCCTGGAAGTGTTCTGGGAGAACCACGATCCTACTCAGCTCAACCGGCAGGGTCCGGATTGGGGAACCCAGTACCGCTCCGCGATCTTCTTTCATACTCCGGAACAGGAAAGCGAAGCCCGGATTTCAAAAGAGCAACTGGAGAAGTCGGGTCGTTTCAAGAAACCGATTGTGACCCAGATCGTGCCCGCCCTGACTTTCCATCCAGCTGAGGACTATCACCAACAATATTTGGAAAAGCGAGGACTGGCAACCTGCCATATCAAGTAAGCCGGGATTGAAGCCGGGGAGTGTCATGCCCGTAACCGAGGTCAGCATGCACCCCGCTCTTGAATTCGTCTCCCACCGGCCGTGGCCGCTGCCAACCGGTGCGTGGGTCATGGCTCAGACCTGGCGTGACGTGTTGTTTGCTCACTGGCCAGTCGAGTCGCACGCTCTGCGGGCCGTCGTGCCCGCTCAGCTTCCACTCGACACTTACGATGGCCGTTGCTGGGTCGGCGTCATCCCTTTTCACATGAGCGGCATTCACGCACGTGGGCTGCCGCCGCTGCCAGGCCTGTCGCGGTTTCCCGAACTGAATGTCCGTACCTATGTAACACTCGACGGAACGCCGGGCGTGTACTTCTTCAGTCTGGATGCGGCCAGTCTGGCCGCGGTGTGGGCCGCCCGTAGGTTCTACCGCCTGCCTTATTTCCACGCGTGCATGTCGATAGAAGCGCACGGCGATTGCTTCCAGTACGATTCGCGCCGCCATCAAACCAATGCCGAATTCCGCGGACGATACCGGCCTACCAGTGATATTCGAGTGCGGGAAAAGGGCAGCCTCGAGCACTGGCTGACCGAACGCTACTGCCTATACACAGTTCACTACGGCCGCGTATTTCGGGCTGAAATTCACCACCACCTTTGGCCTCTGCAGGACGCAGAAGCTGAAATTGAGATTAATAGTGTGGCCGGCGCGGCAGGAATCGCCCTGCCGCAGAGTGTTCCGCTGCTGCACCTGGCGCACCAGTTGGATGTTCTGATCTGGCCGCTGGAGCGCATTCGCTGACGTGGGCCATCGTCTCCAAGGTGGTCGTTGGCCGGACACCGCTATGGCGCCCGGGCAGTGCTTTGCAAGTGGGCTTGGCCTGATGCCGCGCGGCGAGGGTGGCTTTGCTTGTCGTACTGGGCGGACGGTAATTGCAGATTGTCTAGCCGTCCACATATGCCTTCGTCGAGTTCTTGACGGCGGTGACTACGATTCTGGCGGCGCCACTATTGCGATATCTGTTCCACAGCGAAATGGCGGCTGCGAGCGAGGGCATCCGCTGTGCACGCCTGATGTCTGAAACTGAAACCCTGTCCAGCCATGCTCGGCTGGGACGGGGCAGAATCCCGTTCCCTCACAGTCGCTTTGCTTTCCTTGCCGCGTATAATTCCTGGTTCGCTCCTAAGGAGCATTCATGACTGGTACAGGCCGGGTTGCGCTGGTGACGGGTGCGTCCCAAGGCATCGGCCGGGCTTGTGCCCTAAAACTTGCCCAGTCAGGGGCCACGCTGGCTCTGCTGGCACGCAACCAGGAGAAGTTGCAGGAACTAACGGGTGAAATTGCCGCGACGGGAGGGCAAGCCGTGGCCCTCCCCATGGACGTCAGCGATGAAGAACAAATTAGATCCGCCTTCAAGGCCGTGCTCGCGCAGTTCGGCAAGATCGACATTCTGGTAAATAACGCCGGCATTACCCGCGACCAGCTGGTCATGCGCATGAAGCGCGCCGACTGGGACAGCGTCCTCAATACCAATCTGACGTCAGCCTATCTCTGCATTCAGCAGGCGATTGGCTCGATGCTCAAGCAACGTTGGGGAAGGATCGTCAATATAACCTCGGTGTTTGGGCAGACAGGGCAAGTGGGACAAGCGAATTATGCGGCCTCAAAAGCGGGGCTGATTGGGCTGACTATGGCCATCGCTCGCGAGGTCGCATCGCGTAGCATTACCTGCAACGGCGTGGCTCCCGGGTTCATCGAAACCGCCATGACCTCAGGACTGGCTGACGCCTTCAAGCAGAAAGCGGTGCAGATGATTCCGCTCGGCCGCGCTGGCACGCCAAACGATGTTGCGAACGCAGTGGCGTTTCTGGTGTCGGAGGAAGCTTCCTACATCACCGGGCACGTGCTGAATGTAAATGGGGGCATGTTGATGGGGTAGCTCGGAATGGGAATCTGGGACCGCTCATCCTGCTGGCTGATTCGCCGACCCAGATGGCCCAGGCGCGTGAGCTCTTCCTCGAATATGCGCAATCGCTTGGCTTCAGTCTCTGCTTTCAGAGCTTCGACAAAGAACTCGCCGGGCTTCCGGGAGACTATGCCCCGCCGGACGGCCGGCTGCTGCTGGCGGAGTGTGGAGATCACTTGGCGGGTTGCGTCGCGCTGCACAAGCTGGAATCGGAAATCTGTGAGATGAAGCGGCTCTATCTTCGCGCGCAGTTTCGGGGCAAGGGCATGGGACGTGCGTTGGCGGAAGCAGTGATCGCCGAGGCTCGGGGTATCGGCTACCGGAAGATTCGCCTCGATACTATCGAGCCGGTGATGAAAGATGCGGTGGCGTTGTACCGACGGCTCGGATTCAGGGAGATCGAACCCTATCGCCCCAACCCGGTTGAAGGGGCGATGTATATGCAACTGGAGTTGTAAGAACGAGGGGCGGGACGCCCTCGAGCCAGCCGGCGAGACGCCGGTGCCCCAGGAAATCGCGCTGAAATCTATCTGCTTGATGCTTTCTCTTGTTTTCTCCCTTTCCGCCTTCGCTGCGACCAGCAAGACTGTTTCCTACAAGAGCGGCGACGAAAGCGTACAGCGATGCTCTACACACCCGCGGGTAAGGGTCCTTTTCCGGCCTTGGTGGTCATCCACGAATGGTGGGGACTAAACGACTGGGTGAAAGACCAAGCCGCGAAGCTGGCAGACCAGGGATACATGGCGCTGGCTGTTGATCTCTACAGGGGAAAAGTTGCAACTACGCCTGCCGAGGCTCACGAAATCATGCATGATGTTCCTGAAGATCGTGCGGCCCGCGATCTCCACGCCGCGGTGGAGTTTCTAAGATCGCAGTCGAAGGTGAAAAAAGACCGGATCATTCCATCGGCTGGTGCATGGGGGG
>Ga0209526_10002217_pt1 | contig 13065 bp, 10 predicted proteins | sample JacPinW_OM2H0_M1_FD_188566 | JGI IMG/M metagenome (GOLD analysis project Ga0209526, IMG submission 188566) | Forest soil microbial communities from Algoma, Ontario, Canada - Jack Pine, Ontario site 1_JW_OM2H0_M1 (SPAdes) (version 2) | ecosystem: Environmental > Terrestrial > Soil > Boreal... | reverse complement strand
GTTCAGCCTGCCGCGAGGCGGCATCGTCGGGATCATCGGGCCCAACGGCGCCGGCAAGACCACCCTGTTCCGGATCCTGACGGGCGCCGAAAAGCCCGATGCCGGCGAGATCCGCATCGGCCCCTCGACCCGCCTCGCCTACGTGGATCAGTCCCGCCAGGCCCTGGATGACAAGAAAACCGTCTTCCAGGAAATCTCCGGCGGCCTCGACATGATCAAGGTCGGCAACTACGAGACCCCGTCGCGTGGCTACGTCGGCCGTTTCAACTTCAAGGGCACGCAGCAACAACAACTGATCGGCGACCTCTCCGGCGGCGAGCGCAACCGCGTGCACCTCGCCAAGGTGTTGAAATCCGGCGGCAACGTGCTGCTGCTCGACGAGCCCACCAACGATCTGGACATCGAGACGCTGCGTGCTCTCGAAGATGCATTGCTCAACTTCCCGGGCTGCGCCGTCGTGATCTCCCACGACCGCTGGTTTCTCGATCGCATCGCCACGCACATTCTCGCGTTCGAGGGCGATTCGCAGGCCGTGTGGTTCGAAGGGAATTACCAGGAGTACACCGAGGACTACAAGCGGCGTAAAGGAGATGAGGCCGTGCAGCCTCATCGCATCAAGTACAAGCCCCTGACGCGTTGATATCTTGGCTGTCCGGTCGGAACCTGCGCCACTTTCCGTGAGCAAGGCCAGAAGCGGCCTGCGCTGGCTGGCGCCGCTCGCGGCGCTGCTGGTGTTCGGCGGTGTCGTGGCCGTCCTGCATCACGAGTTGAAACAGCTGCACTTGCGCAGCGTGTTTCAACATTTGCATGCGATCCCGCGGATGAACATCCTCGCGGCGCTCGCCTTCACCGCAGCCAGCTATCTGTTATTGAGCTCCTATGACGCGCTGGCCCTGAGATACAGGCACCGCGTCATCCCCTACGGACGGGTGTTGTTCACCTCGTTCATCGCCTATGCCTTCGGCCACACGCTCGGCTTTGCGGCGTTCACCGGCGCCGCGATCCGATTCCGCCTGTATTCGACAGCGGGTGTGACCGCAGTCGATGTCGCTACCATCTCGGCCTTCTGCAGCCTGTCGATCGGGATCGGCCTCACGACCCTGACGGGCATATCACTCTTGGTCACGCCGGAACAGGCATCCTCCCTGTTGCATCTGCAGCCGGCCTGGGCGATGGCCGTCGGGTTCCTGCTGCTCAGTATCGTCGCGGCCTACGGTCTGTGGGGCTCCCTTTCACGCAGCGTCATAGAGATTCGCGGCTGGGCGCTGCGCCCGCCGGGACCCAAGATCGCCCTCGTGCAGATCGTGCTGAGCGTCATCGACCTGAGCCTGTCGAGCGCAGTGTTGTGGTGGCTGCTGCCGGCGGAAGCTCATATCAGTTTCATTGCTTTCGTCGGCGCGTACGCCGTCGCCGTCATCGCCGGAATCATCAGCCATGTTCCTGGTGGTATCGGTGTGTTCGAAACGGTCATTCTGTACACACTGCCTGAGGTTCCGAAGGACGCGTTGCTGGGATCGCTGCTCGCCTACCGCGTGGTGTACTACCTCGTGCCGCTGTTCTTCGGCACGTTGCTGTTCATCTCCAAGGAAGTAAGCGCCCAGCGCGGCAAACTCGCGAGGGCTCGCGAGCTCGCCGGCATCTACATCGCCCCTATCGTGCCGCAGATCGCCGGCGCGCTGACATTTTTCGCAGGTACCCTTCTGCTGCTCTCGGGCGCAACACCGGGAGTGGACGAGCGCCTCCACGCCCTATACCAGTTCCTCCCGCTGATCGTCGTCGAAGCATCACACCTTGCCGGCAGCGTGATCGGGCTGGGCCTGTTGATCCTTGCGCGCGCCTTGTTCCGCCGTGTACATGCCGCCTATCACATCGGCTTCTGGCTGCTGACCGCCGGAATCTTCGCCTCGCTGCTCAAGGGCCTCGATTTCGAAGAAGCGACGGTCCTCGCCATCGTGCTGGGCGTGCTGACACTCGGCCGCAACGCATTTCATCGGCCGACGGCGATCCTCTCCGAGCGCGTGGGTCCCGTGTGGGTAGTCAGCATCATCGGCGTCACGTTGCTGGCTGTCTGGATAGGGTTCGTTGCGTATCGGCATGTTGATTATTCGGACGAGCTCTGGTGGACGTTCGCGCTCAACGGCGATGCTCCGCGCATGTTGCGCGCATCGCTGGTCGTGGTAGTGCTGCTCGCCGGCTATCTGTTGTTGACGATGTTGCGGCCGGCGCAACCAGGACCGGCGGTGGCTGGCCCCGAGGAACTCGAGCGCGCCCGGGCGGTGATTGCAAAGTCAAACTTGACAATGTGCAACGCCGCGCTCACCGGTGATAAGCGCCTGCTGTTCAACGATTGCGGCGATACGTTCGTGATGTATCAGATTGCCGGCCGCAGCTGGATTGCCCTGGGCGATCCCGTAGGCTCGCCGGCAGGCGCTGAGGAGCTGGTGTGGCGCTTCCGCGAGCTGTCCGACCGGCACGGCGGACAAACCGTGTTCTATCAGGCAAGCGGCGACCGCCTTCCCCTGTACGTTGACCTCGGTCTCGCTGCACTCAAGATCGGCGAAGAAGCGCGCGTGCCGCTGGCCGATTTCTCCCTGGAAGGCCCGGCGCGCGCCGATCTGCGCCAGGCACATCGCCGCGCCGAGCGTGACGGCGCAAGCTTCGAGGTCCTGGCACCCGAGCAGGTCATCGAGCTGCTGCCGACTCTCGAGAAGATCTCCAACTCCTGGCTCGCGAGCAAGTCGACCGGGGAGAAACGTTTCTCGGTTGGCGCCTTCTCGGCCGAATACCTGCGCAACTTCCCGATGGCGCTGGTGCGCAGCGAAGGCAGTCCCACCGCGTTCGCAAATCTGTGGACCTCCGGCACGAAGGAGGAGCTGTCGGTGGACCTCATGCGCTTTGGAAACGATGCGCCCCGGGGAGCCATGGACTACCTGTTCATCGAGCTCATGAAATGGGGCCGCGCGCAGGGCTACCAGTGGTTCAACCTGGGAATGGCGCCGCTGGCGGGCCTCGAGCGCCATCCCCTCGCGCCCGCCTGGCATCGGGTGGGCAACTTCGTGTTCCGCTACGGCGAGCACTTCTATAACTTCGAGGGACTGCGCCGCTACAAGACCAAGTTCGAGCCCGTCTGGGAGCCGAAGTACCTGGTCGCCCGCGGAGGACTCGCACTTCCGCGCGTGCTCGTTGACGTATCCGTGCTGATTGCGGGCGGCATGAAAGAGTTGTTTGCCAGATGATGCGCGCGATTGTTTGGTTACTGCTGCTGTTGCCGATTCTCTCGTTCGCTGCAGACTCGCCAGCCCCTGCCCGCCTGCTGCCTGCCGGCAGTTTCGGCACGGTCAGTGTCTACATCCCTGCAGGCACTCCACAGAGCGTTGCGATTTTTCTCTCCGGAGATGGCGGTTGGAATCTCGGCGTCGTCAACATGGCGCAGGCGCTTCGAAACAAGGGCGCCGTAGTCATTGGCGTAGACGTCACTCACTACCTTGCGGCTCTGCGCGGCAAGCCAGCCTGCCGCCTCATCGCCGGCGATTTCGAAAACCTGAGCCACCAGATCCAGAAGAAGATCGGTTTGAAGGAATATCACGTGCCGGTGTTGCTGGGCTATTCGTCCGGTGCAACGGTCGTGTATGCCGCCCTCGTGCAGTCTCCGCCGGGAACCTTCGCAGGCGCGGTCAGCCTGGGCTTCTGCCCGGATCAGGACTTTGGCGGTGCGGCACTGTGTCCCGGCGCCGGCCTGCACTACTCTCATGGTAAGAAGAACGACCTCATCTTCGAACCCGCCAGGACGCTCAAGCAGCCCTGGATCGCACTGCAAGGTCAGCAGGACCAGGTCTGTGCGCCGAAGGCTGTGGACGATTTCGGTGCGCAGATCCCAGGCTCACAGATCGTCAGGCTGCCGAAGGTGGGCCATGGCTTCGGAGTCGAGCGCAACTGGATGCCGCAATTTCTGGATGCGTACCAGGGTGTCGTTGATCGCGTCAATGCACCGCGGGGCCTGCGACCCCAACAGATCAACGACCTCCCGGTAAATGAGGTCCAGACACAAGGCAACTCGGATGAATTCGCTCTGCTGCTGACAGGCGACGGTGGCTGGGCCGGGCTCGATCAGGAGCTGGCAGCGCACCTGGCAGCGAGCGGCGTCCCCACGGTCGGGCTCAACTCCCTCAAGTATTTCTGGACGCAGCGCAGCGCCGACGAAGCGGCAAAAGATGTGGCCCGCGTCATTCGTCACTACCTTTCGAGCTGGGGCAAAAAGCGTGTGTTGCTGGTTGGATATTCGTTCGGCGCGGATGTACTGCCGTTCGTAGTCAACCGGCTGCCCGCCGACCTGCAGTCGCAGATCGAAACCGTCAGCCTGCTCGGGCTCGATTCCACGGCATCGTTCGAGATCAGTGTTGCGGATTGGATCGGCAGCGATGCATCCGGGTTGCCAACCCGGCCGGAGCTGGCAAACCTCAAGGTGAAGTCGGTTCTCTGCATTTACGGCGAAGGCGAGCAGGACAGCATATGTCCGGGTCTGCAGGAGCCGCGCATCACCAGCGAGCAGGTTGGCACGGGACATCATTTCGGCGGCGAGTATGCGCAGCTCGCCGAGAAGATCCTCGCGTTTGCAAGAAACTCCCGGCCGGTGACATAACGTGCCGGCTCCGCGGCAATTTACGCGAGATTCATACTCACCCGCGCCGCTCATGGGCTAGACTTGCAGTCGCTAGGGGACCGGCGGCGCTGAACGGCCGCAGTTTTGAGTCAATTCGGCAAAACAACAAGCGCTGGCGCGACCAACACGCTATGTCCGTATATATCGACTCGGGGAGCCGTCTGATCAACGACCAGGAGCAGAACGTGGCAGTCACCTGTCCGCACTGCGAGGTCGTAGCACACATCACGCCGAGTGCGGTTCCGCGTTTCGAGGAGCTGCAGGCGAGCAAACCCAGGCAGATCGGCATTGTGTATCGCTGCGATGCGTGCAACTCGCCGGTGTTCGCCCGCTTCCAGGTCAGGATGTACGGACCGTCCCGCGTCGAGCTGGCGCCGCAATTCACGGAGATCGAGCGTGCGCGCGAGAAATTTTCATTCACGTACCTGCCGCAGGAGGTGGAGGCCCTCTTCAAAGAGGCCCTGGCGTGCTTTTCGGCCGGCGCATTCAACGCCTTCGCTTCCATGTGCCGCCGCACCGCGCAGGCGGTATTCGCCGATCTCGGCGAGGGCGGCAAGCTCCGCGTTTTCGACGAGCTCAACACCACACGCGACCTCGCCGGACTCACGGCGGAGGCGTACGGAAAACTGAAAATGATCCTGTTCGGCACGGAGGCCGATCAGCGCCCTAGCCCGCCCCTGCTCGACAGCTATGAGGCGGGCATCGTCCTCGAGGTAATGAAGGACGTGCTGTACGAGGCATACGTGCGTAAGGGCAAGCTCCGCCAGGCGATTCTGGTCCGCAGGTTCTTCCTGGACGAGACCGCCGCCAATCTCGCGCCCGTGACGCCGGTCACGTCAGTGACAAGCTGAAGTGACCGCCTCAGTGACAAGCTGAGGTGACCGCCTCAGCCGGCCGCTCCCCCGCTCAGCGGCTTTCCCGCCCGGGCACCCGTGCTCGAGCCGCCCAACCGGTCCACCCCTCTCAAGTTGCGCCCGGTGCCGCCGCTATCTTCGGGGCAGGAGATCACCCTTTTTGGGAGAGGCGTCATGTACCTCGTGCTCATGGACAACGCGCTACGGCGCATCGACCAGGCACGCCAATGGATGGATGGCGAGGACAGCCTCGAGAAGCACCATCTGCTGAGCGCAGCAGTGCGGATCGTCGGCGAACTTCGTAGTACTCTGGATGTGCGTGCAGGCGGTCCTTATGCCGCCAACCTGGACGATCTGTGTGACTACATGTCCCGGCAGCTGGTGGCAGCCAATTTACAGAATCGGGTGGCGACCTTGGATGAGGTCGCGGATCTCCTGCGTGAGATCCGTATCGCATGGGGGATGATGCAATAGCCATGTTTGACGGCGCCGACACAGTCGTTCTCTACGAGGAACTCGCATTCCAGGACGTCCTGCCCCTCCTGTGGCGTCCCATGATGAGCCCGGTGGATCGCGAGCTCACGGGTAGCTTCGATGAGCGCAATCTGCGCCTGCTTCAGGCCTGGGACGCCATGGAGGAGCACGTACCCGTCGAGAAGCAGAAGTCTGAGGACGCGCCCTACGCGGCTGAGATATTGCGCATGGATCTGAAGATCAACCTGCTGCTGGATCTCGTGGGACAGCTTTTGGCTGCCAACCGGCCTCGCCCCCCTGCCGCACCAGTGCGCTTCAATGCATTGGGCGCAATGTGGCGCTCCACCGGCACCCTTCCCGAGGCAGGCGAACAGGGCATCGCTGAGATCTACCTGCGCGACTGCATGGCAGAGCCACTCAGACTGGCCGGCCGAGTCACCAATGTCACGCCGGACGGCCACATTAAAGTTAAATTCCTCCCGATGGGCGAGGCCGTCTCCGATCTCATCGAGAAACTCGCCTTCCGCCGCCACCGGCGTCAGATTGCCGGCGCTCGGCAACCGCGCCGCGGTCAGTAACAGGCTCGAGCTGGGCGGCCCCGGCCTTTCGTGACTCGGGTCACGCTTAACTGCGTCGCGAAAAGCTCGCAAAGCGGCAGCGCTTCACAGCTTTGAGACCCTGTACGCCTCAACATAAGACCCACTGGAGCCCGGGAGCATGGACCGCTGCCAGTTGAGCGCAAATAAAGAATCTCAGGTGGAGTTGGAATGGCGGCAGCCGAATCAATCATCGTCCCCGACTTGCTACGGAGCGAGACGGATACGGGATTCGCGGGGTTGGCCGCCCTGGATGAGCGACGCACGCGCCTCCCCACCGGCACCTCCGTACTCATCCGTGATGTCATATCGCTGATCCGGCAAGTCGCCGGCCACGATTCCACGGTTCTCGTATTGGGCGAATCCGGCACCGGCAAGGAAGTCTGCGCGCGTGCCATTCATGATTTGAGCCCGCGTCGCAATCGGCCGTTCGTCGCGGTCAACTGCGGCGCCATCCCCGCCGACCTGCTGGAATCCGAGTTGTTCGGCCATGAGCGCGGCGCGTTCACCGGTGCTGTCTGCGCCCGCAAGGGCCGGTTCGAGATCGCCGAAGGCGGCACACTGTTTCTCGACGAAATCGGCGACATGAGCCCGACGATGCAGGTGAAGCTGCTGCGCGTGTTGCAGGAGCGCGTGTTCGAGCGTGTTGGTAATCAAGTACCGATGCGCTGCAACGTTCGTATCATTGCCGCAACTCACCGCAACCTCGAAGAGTCGATCCAGCGTGGCAGCTTCCGCGAGGATCTGTTCCACCGCCTGAACGTATTCCCCATCGAGATGCCGGCACTGCGCGCACGGATCGAAGATCTGCCGCTGCTGGTGCGCGATTGCATCGCGACGAATTTGTCAGAAGGCCGGGGCCGGGTGCAGCTCTCGCCGCGCGCGCTGGGCGCGCTCGCGCTGTGCCAGTGGACCGGCAATGTCCGCGAGCTGGCCAATCTCATCGAGCGACTGTCGATCGTCTGCGCCGGGCGCGTGGTCGAAGTCCGCGACCTGCCGCCGAAGTACCGGCCGCCGGTGGACTGGACACTCGAGATCAAAGCACTCGAGGACACCTCGCACGTCATTCCCGAGGAAGAACAGCTGACTGATGAGACCGCCCTGTCGGTTCTCGAAGAAGTGGAGTTGGAGCGCGAAGAGCGCAAGGCCGTTTCCAACAAGAGCGGCGCGGCCGAGTCACTGGTCAGTCTACCGCAGGATGGCCTCGATCTGCGTGCGCACCTGCTGGCGATCGAACGTCAGTTGATCGAGCAGGCTCTGCAGCGCTCGCGCGGCACCGTCGCGCAGGCTGCCCGTCTCCTCAACCTGCGCCGCACTACGCTCGTCGAGAAGATGCGCAAGCTCGGGATGGCTCAGGAAGCCACCCACGAAAATTGAGCTTTGCGCGAGAAGCTAAATTCTCGTTGCCGAAGAAGATGCTCAATTTCCGCGGGGCCCGGCGCGGCGAGTTTCCGCCGGAAGATTGACGCTCGCGCGGCGCACTCGTGCCGCTGTTGTGACTTCTCTCACGCTTTGACACCCATCGGCGCCTAGGCACGCCTCTTGCAATCTCCAACCTACCAGGCACATGTGTGCGTGGGAGGGTGCGACGCATGCGTCGCACGGGTGGCCATGGATGGACACCCTGGGCTTGCGCGAAGCAGGGACTGCGTAGCGCAATGCGACGCATGCGTCGCACGGGTTGGCCGCGAGGACAACCCCGGGCCGGACACGAGCAGGCGAATGCCTGCGCAGGGGTAGGAATGATTGAAGCTCAGATAGACAAGCAGACAGTGGCAGCGTGCGTGACGCGCACCGAGCCCGATCCCGTTGCGTGTGCGGCGACTTCGATGCGACTCATGGATCTCGCCCGCCGCGTCGCGGCGAGCGATTGCACTGTACTGATCGTCGGCGAATCTGGCACGGGCAAGGAAGTCCTCGCCCGGTTCATTCATCGTTGCTCGCCACGCGCCCGTCAACCCTTCATTGCCGTGAATTGCGCTGCGATTCCGGAGAACATGCTGGAGGCGATGTTGTTTGGCTACGAGCGTGGCGCGTTCACGGGCGCGCACGCGGCGCACCCCGGCAAATTCGAACAGGCGCAAGGAGGCACCCTGCTCCTCGATGAGATCACCGAGATGCCCCTGGGCCTGCAGGCGAAACTGCTGCGTGTCCTGCAGGAGCGCGAAGTCGAGCGCCTGGGCGGCCGCACCCCGATTGCGCTCGATGTCAGGGTTCTCGCCACGACCAACCGGCGCCTGCGCGAAGACGTCGCCGCCGGCCGCTTCCGCGAGGACCTCTATTACCGCTTGAACGTCTTCCCGCTGGCGATCACCCCGTTGCGATTGCGGCGCGATGATGTGCTGCCGCTCGCAATGCAACTGTTGAGCGCGCGCTGCCGTCCGGGAGAGCAGATTCCGGCGCTGAGCGCAGATGCGGCTCACCTGCTCCTGACCTATCCATGGCCCGGCAACGTGCGCGAGTTGGATAACCTCCTGCAGCGCGCGCTGATCCTGGTGAATGGACCTGTGATCCGGCAGGAACATATCCAGTTCGAGCTCGCGAACGATGCTGGCGCTTCCGAGCCGCACGTGGCAGCGAAAGCCGTGCTGGCAACAGGATCAGTGGCGCCAGCAGCAGCGTTTGCCGCAGGCATGAGTGGCGCGACAGCCGGGGCAGCGCCAGGCTCCGCGGCGATTGCCAACTCCATGGCGATGGCCAACGCCATGACGATTGCCAGCTCCATGGCCATGCCCAGCTCTATGGTCAACTCTTTGGCCAACTCGCTGGACCAGGCCGAGCGCGACCTCATTCTCGATGCGTTGCGTTCGGGCCAGGGAAACCGGCGCGAGGCGGCCGAGCGGCTGGGAATCAGCCAGCGCACCCTGCGCTACAAGCTCGCGCGGCTGCGCGAAGCCGGCATTGACGTCCCGGCAGCCTGATTTAATCCAACGGACCCAACACATGAGCCAGATGGAAATCGACTCTGTCCTTGCGCAGATCCGCTCGCTGTCCGCCCAGACACGAGTCGGCACTTCGCAGGCAACTGCTCCCCAGAAGTCCGGCCCGAGCGAATTCGCCAGCCTGTTGAGCAAAGGCATCGACCAGGTGAACGACACCCAGCAGCGCGCATCGCAGTTGTCCACCGCCTTTCAACGCGGCGAGCCCGGCGTGGAGCTGCCGCAAGTGATGATCGAAATGCAGAAAGCGAGCGTGTCATTCCGCGCATTGACGGAGGTTCGTAACCGCCTCGTCACTGCGTACCAGGAAATCATGAACATGCAACTCTAGGGCCCATCCCGAAAGCACCCGTTGTTTAGCCGGAGTACCCCTTGAACGCTGAAGTTGCACTGTCCGCCCCCGCCCCCGGCGGGCTTCAGGCAAGCTTGAAACCACTGCTGCTGCTCGTCGGCATCGCGATGGCCGTGGCCGCGGGCGTCACTGTCGTGTTGTGGTCGCGCGGCCCAACCTACAGCATGCTGTATGCAAACCTCGGTACCCAGGACCAGGCACAGATCACGCAAGCGCTGGATGCCGCGCAGATTCCCTACCGGATGGCGCCGGGCTCGAATGCAATCGAAGTACCGGCCGAGCGGCTGAATGATGCGCGCTTGAAACTGGCCGGCCAGGGGCTGCCCGAAGGCGGCGGCGGCTTTGCGATGATGGACAAGGACCCCGGCTTCGGGGTCAGCCAGTTCATGGAGAATGCCCGTTACCAACATGCGCTGGAAGCCGAGCTCGCCCGGACCATCGCCGCCCTGCGCCCGGTCGAGGGTGCGCGCGTCCATCTCGCCGTGCCGCGCCAATCGGCTTTCGTTCGCGACCACAAGGGCGCGAGCGCTTCGGTATTCCTGCAGCTCAAACAGGGTCGCCGCCTCGAGCAGGAACAGATCCAGGCCATCGTCAATCTCGTCGCTTCCAGCATTCCAGACCTGGAAGCGAACCAGGTCACCGTCGTAGACCAGCAAGGCCGGCTGCTGTCCTCTCCGGAGGGCCATGACCAGTTCGCCATTCGCGAGCAGCAATACGACCTGATTCATCGTCTCGAGGACGACTACGCCCAGCGCATCGAAGCGCTCCTCCTGCCGCTCGTCGGCCCGGGCCGGGTCCGGGCGCAGGTGGTTGCGCAGATGGATATGGCCGTGACCGAGGAGGCTCACGAGCAATACAAACCCGACAGTCAGATTGTCCGCAGCGAGCAGACTTCGGAATCCATCACGAAGGACGGCTCGGGCAGTCAAGGCGTCCCCGGTGCGTTGAGCAATCAGCCGCCGTCAGCAGGTGTCGCTCAACCGCCAGGAAGCGCTGCTCCTGCGGCTGCCAGGCCGGCTGGAGCTTCGGGTGCTGCAGCCGCGGCTGCAACGAGCGCCGTAGCAAGCACGACCGGCGCCGGAGTTACCGACAGCACCTCGAAGCAATCGACGAAGAATTATGAAATCGATCGCACGCTCGCCTATACGCGCCAACCGGCCGGACGGCTGCGCCGGGTAACCGTTGCCGTGTTGATCGACAACATGCGCACGGTGGGGAAGGACGGCAAGGCCCGGGAAACACCGCTCTCGAAGGAGCAGCTCGATCACGTCAATCAGCTCGTGAAGGATGCTGTCGGATATGACGAGGCCCGCGGTGACAGCGTGAACGTGGTCAATGCCTCCTTCACGCAGGAAGCCGCCGCACCGGCCAACGACGGCGAGTTGGAGTCCGCGAAGATTTGGGAATCGCCCGTGTTCCTCGACGTAGCCAAGATCGTTGGCGGCCTGATCGTACTGCTGGTGTTGGTGCTCTCGGTACTCCGTCCGCTGATCAAGAACCTCATTGGACCCACCGCGCATCAAATGTCCGTGGCGGTATTACCGCGCGCCGTCCCCGGTAACGAACCGATCGCGCCGCCGGCGCTACCGGGCGCCGCTCAAGCGGCCGCCGCGGTCAGTCACGAGCAACAGGTGATGCAGGCGCGAACACTGGTGAACCAGGATCCGAAGCGCGTAGCACAGGTCGTACGAGGTTGGGTGGCCAGGGATGATTGACAAGAAAGACGCGGAACGCTCGGGAACCGACCGCGCGGCAATCCTATTACTGACACTGGGCGAGCAGGAAGCGGCGCAAGTGCTGAAGCATATGGGCGCCAAGGAAGTGCAGCGCATTGGCGCCGCCATGGCAAAGCTCACCAACGTCTCGAAAGAAGAAGTCTATACCGTCATTACGGATTTCGCGTCTTCCGTGGAGAGTCAGACCTCGGTCGGCGTGGGCGCCGAGGACTTCCTGCGCAAAGTCCTCGTGGACGCACTCGGCCAGGAGAAAGCCTCCAGCATCATCGACCGGATCAGCATCGGCCGCTCCACGAAAGGACTCGAAGCCTTGAAGTGGATGGACTCACGGGCCGTGGCAGAGCTCATCCGCCTCGAGCATCCCCAGATCATTGCCATCGTGCTGGCCTACCTCGAGCCGGACCAGTCGGCCGAAATCCTGACCTGCCTGCCCGCCAACATGCGCTCGGACATCATGGTCCGGATCGCAACATTGGACGGCGTCCAGCCGAGCGCGCTCAGCGAGCTGGACGACATCATGGAGAAGACGTTCGCCGGCAAGGGAACTGCGCGGACCTCCGCCCTGGGCGGCGCGAAAGCCGCGGCCAATATCATCAACAACCTCGAGCCCAGCCATGAAAGCGTGATCATGGATCAGATCGTGCAGACCGACGAGGCGCTCGGCTCACGCATCCAGGACCTGATCTTCGTGTTCGACAACCTGCTGGAGATCGACGATCGCAGCATGCAGGAGCTGCTGCGCCAGGTGTCCAGTGACAAGCTGCTGCTCGCCATGAAGGGTTGCGAAGACGCGATGAAAGAGAAGATCTTCAAGAACATGTCGCAACGCGCGGCCGAGATGTTGAAAGACGACCTGGAATCCAAGGGCCCGGTACGGATCTCGGAGGTGGAAGGAGCACAGAAGGAGATCCTGCAAACCGCCCGCAAACTGGCGGAATCCGGTGCCATAGCGCTCGCGGGCAAGGGCGATGAGTATGTCTGAGATCAAGCGTCCTTTGGGCACGCCCTCACGCCCGATCGCGGCCCAAGCCGCGGCCGTCGAACGGTGGTCCATGCCGGAAGTAGGCGGTCCCATCGTTGGGCACAGCCGTGACGATAAGAAAGCCGTCCCCAACACGGCCGACCTGCTTCGACAGGCGCTGCAGGAAGGCGAAGCACGCGGTTACGAGGCGGGACTCGCCAAGGCGCAGGCGGAGAGCCAGGTGTCGCTGGACGGGCTGGCAGCGCGGGTCAGACAGTTGGATTCCATATTGGAGCTGCTCGGGCAACCCCTGGCTCAGCTGGACACCGAAGTCGAAAAAGAGCTTCTGCATCTCGCACTGGCCGTGGGGAAACAGCTCGCACGGCGGGAGCTGCGGATCGATCCTGCGCAGGTGATTGGAATCATCCGGGAGTCTTTGTCGCAACTCCCCGCAGCCGCGCGCGACGTTCGAATTCACCTCCACCCCGAGGAC
>Ga0209526_10002216_pt1 | contig 13069 bp, 13 predicted proteins | sample JacPinW_OM2H0_M1_FD_188566 | JGI IMG/M metagenome (GOLD analysis project Ga0209526, IMG submission 188566) | Forest soil microbial communities from Algoma, Ontario, Canada - Jack Pine, Ontario site 1_JW_OM2H0_M1 (SPAdes) (version 2) | ecosystem: Environmental > Terrestrial > Soil > Boreal... | reverse complement strand
GACGCGGCCCCCACAACCGCCGAGCGCTTCAGCGAGCATCTCCGCGCAGCGAGCGGCGCTCTCGGCCAATCCCGCACGGGCCTGCTGCGGCGTGCAGTGCGCGCGGTTGAGCTGTGGTGGAACCTTCAGGTGCGGAGCTGTAAGCCTGACCCACTTGGAGCGGACATTGTGCATGTGCGTGAAGATCGCCGCAATGGTGCGGGCCTTGCCGGGCGGTTTGGCTCTCCAGGCGGTAGGGTCAAGATGTTCGATAAGAATCTGGTTCATGCGATCATTGGCGGCAAAGATCTGGACTGCGGCTCGGCCGAGTTGGGTGTGAACCTTGTGTTGACGCGTGGTCAAGGCTCCCTACTCCTTGACCTAATAATACTTCGGGGCCGTCGCTAGGCTTGATCGGAAACGCCTCGGGGGCAGACTGTTGGGGTGGGGCAAGAGTTCTCGATCTGAGGCGTTTTCGATCAAGCCTAGCGACCAACCGGACAGAACCCGGAAACGGGGTAACCGGAAACAACTCATCATGAGACAGAGCCTGCGGGGATCAGCCTAACGCACAGGCAGGTGTTGCACACGAAGGCTTTCTATGCACAACGTTAGCACCCTCGCATGCCGTCGAGACGCCGGCGGTCAAGCTGGTCAGATGTGGGTCATGCCGCCGTCGACGAGGAGTACCGGATGCCGGCTCATACGCGCCGGAGACCATTGTGATCGATGAGCGTCCGGACGGAGTTCATCTCTCTTACGACAGGGTGGCCAGTTTTCTTGCCCCGTACGGGAAATCCGAAGCACTGACGGTAGCTCGGGACTTCGATGCAAAAGTGGAGGCTCTGCTAACGGCCGCTGCTAGTGCGGCGTAAGACCAGCAACCCGAGTTTGGCGTAGGTTGTATCGCCGATGAAGTTCTGGCGAAGGCTTGATCCAAGCGGCCACGCATCGATGGGTCCACATAACTGTTGTGTTCGAAACTAAAGGAGGGTTTCAAAATGACCACATTCACCTTAGTGCACGTCGTGTTGAGCCTAGTGGGAATCGGCTCGTATTCGGACTGATCGCGGCAAAAGGTTCGATGGCTGGACTGCGCTGTTTCTCGCGACCACGGTGGCAACGAGCTTGACTGGCTTTCTGTTTCCTTTCCATAAACTCTTGCCTTCGCATGTGGTCGGCATCGTGTCGTTAGTGGTACTAACGGTTGCGATCCTAGCGCGCTACGTCATCTCACTGGCGCATGGCGTTGGACCTACGTGGTCAATGTTGTAGTTGGGCTGTATCTGAATTTCTTTGTCTTTGTCGCACAGGCATTCCAAAAAGGTGCCAGCCCTGAAGGGAATGGCTCCGACACAGTCTGAGGCGCCATTTGTGATTGCGCAACTCGTTGTCATGGCTTTGTTTATGGTGCTTGGCATCTTTGCGGTTAAGAGATTCCATGCCGAGCCGGTCCGCTCTGCAGTGGCGTTTGGTTAGTCAGAAATTCGGAGCACCGTGTATCACGACCTGCTCGTTACTGTCCGCGACATGGTGGCGACTCTCAAGAAGCAAGCCAGGTCCTTGACGAAATCGTCGCCCCCAAGCCCGCCGCGCGCTACGGCGCAAAAGTGGAGTGGAAGTTTCATGAGCCCAGCCATTCTCATTGGCTGGTTTGAAAGCCGTTCTGTTGAAAGCCGTTCTAGACCGTTGTCGCCAAGGATGCTAGTGTGTTACGCCTAGCCGAGGGAGAACGCGGCGACGACGGGGAAGGCCCTCTTCCTCAAAATCCGAGCGCGGAAGGAGTTTCATGATGGACGCGCGTTGGCAGCACCAACTCTTTTCAAGTGGGACGCCAGTTGAGGGTACGTTCACCTTCTCACGTTTGTCACTCGCTGCGGACCGACCGGCGCCGCTATTGGTAGTCGGTCTGGCCTGCGCCCTGTCGCTAAATGGATGCACCAGGGGTGCGAGTGCTCCACCGCCGCCGCCAGTCCCAACCGTCGAGGTTGTTTCCGTTATTCAGCAAGACGTTCCCATCTACAGCGAGTGGGTGGCGACATTAGACGGATACGTGAACGCGCAAATAGAACCTCGCGTAGCCGGATACATCATTAGGCAGAACTACAAGGAAGGATCTGTCGTCAGCAAAGGAGAAGTGCTCTTTGAGATCGACCCTCGCCCGTTCAAGGCTGCACTCGACCAGGCGAAGGCGCAGCTAGCGCAAGCAGAGGCGCAGCTTGGCAAGGCCAGCCTCGACGTCCAGCGAGACACGCCGTTAGCGAAAGCGCAAGCTATAGCGCAAAGCCAACTTGATACAGAGATCCAGGCGAAGCTCGGTGCGCAGGCTCTAGTTCTGGCGGCGAAAGCGAACGTCGAGCAGGCTGAACTCAACATGGAGTTCACAAGAGTCACGTCCCTGGTCAGCGGGATCGCCGGCATCGCGCAAGTGCAGATCGGAAACCTGGTTGGGCCGAGCTCAGTACTGACCTCGGTATCCCAAGTGGACCCGATCAAAGCCTACTTCACCGTAAGCGAGCAGGAGTTCACGGACTTCCATCGCAGGTTTCCTACGCAGAAGAGGGTAGAGGAACAGCGAAGGCGCATGCCGTTGCAACTGTTGCTCGGCGACGGAAGCGTCTATGAGCGGACTGGAACGATCTACTTTGCCGATCGCGAAGTGAACCCCGCTACTGGAGCCATCCGAATCGCAGGCGTCTTTGCCAATCCTAACAATCTCCTTCGTCCGGGCGGGTACGGGCGAGTTCGCGCATCCGCGAGGACGTATGACGGTGCCTTGCTGGTTCCCCAAAGAGCCGTGATTGAGCTTCAAGGCAGTCATCAAGTTGCCGTGGTTGGGAGCGACAACAAGGTCAGTATGCGCCCGGTCACGGTGGGAGAACGAGTCGGGAAGATGTGGATCGTCACAGACGGATTGAAGGCAGGTGAGCACGTAATTGTCGAAGGGCTGATGAAGGTACGCGACGGCGCTCCAGCGAAGGCAGTCTCCGCCGAATCTGGCAAGGCAGGAGGCTAGCGATGTCAAAGTTCTTCATCAATCGCCCGATCGTCGCCATCGTGATCTCGATCCTGACGGTGATCATCGGCGCAATCACGATTGTCACCCTTCCCGTTTCACAGTTTCCCGCGATCGCGCCTCCGGAAGTGCAAGTGCAAACGACCTATGTCGGTGCCGACGCACAAACGGTTGAACAGTCTGTCGCCACGCCCATCGAACAGCAGATGAGCGGCGTAGACAACATGAACTACATGTATTCGGTGAACTCATCAACCGGTGAGATGAGACTGATCGTCGACTTTGACGTGAAGACTGATCCGAATACGAACCTGATCCTCACTCAGTTGCGAGAGACTCAGGCAGCCTCGCAGCTTCCGATCGAGGTCACGAACTTTGGGGTGACAGTGCAGAAAACACTCACTGCACCCCTCATGCTGATCAGTCTCTATTCGCCGAGCGGTGTCTATGACTCGAAGTTTCTGGCGAACTACGGATACATCAACCTTAACGATCAGCTGACACGCGTTCCCGGGATCGGCAGTGTTCAGGTATTTGGCGCCGGTAGGTATGCGATGCGCTTGTGGGTAAGACCCGACCAATTGGCAAAGCTCGCGATCACAGTCCCCGAGATTGTGGCCGCTCTCCAGTCACAGAATACGGTGAACCCAGCCGGTCAGATCGGCGGAGAGCCCGCGCCAAAAGGACAGGAATTCACCTACTCGGTCCGGGCACAGGGCCGGCTGACTACGCCTGAAGAGTTTGAGCAAGTCGTTGTCCGCGCGGCTCCGGATGGCGGGATCGTGCGGATCAAGGACGTAGCCCGCGTTGAACTGGGGGCGCAAGACTACACGGTCCTCAGCCATTTGAATGGAAAGCCGAGCGCGATCATCGCCGTGTATCAATTGCCGGGCTCGAATGCGGTGCAGGCGGCAGAAGGAGTCAAGAAGCTTCTTGCCGAGCAGAAGCAGAGGCTGCCTCAAGGCGTCGATTACATCATTGCCTTGGACACTACCCGCGCCGTGTCAGAAGGGATCAAGGAGATCGTCGAGACGCTGTTGATCGCCATCGTTCTGGTGATCATTGTGGTGTACATCTTCCTGCAAGGCTGGCGTGCAACCCTCATTCCGCTCCTGGCTGTGCCAGTTTCTCTCGTGGGGACTTTTGTCCTCTTTCCGGTGTTCGGCTTTTCCATCAATACTCTTTCACTATTCGGCCTCGTCCTGGCCATCGGACTGGTGGTAGATGACGCCATTGTGGTGGTGGAAGCAGTTGAGCACCACATCGAAGAAGGCATGTCGCCGAAAGATGCTACCTTCAAGGCAATGGACGAGATCTCGGGACCGGTGGTGGGCATTGCTCTGGTGCTTTCCGCAGTGTTCATTCCTACCGCATTCATCCCCGGGATAACCGGTCGCCTCTATCAGCAGTTCGCGGTGACCATCGCAGTCTCCGTCATACTTTCCGCTTTTAACGCGCTTACGTTGAGCCCTGCTCTCTCGGCGCTGTTGCTGAGGCCGCGCGAGAAGAGTAGTGGCCTGCTTCGCAGGTTCTTCGATTGGTTCAACCGGATCTTTGCGCGGGCGACCGACGGATACGTACGAGTTGCCGGCGCGCTTATCCGCAAGAGCGCGATTGCGTTCGCTGTTCTCATTGTGTGCGGAATCCTTGCAGGCTTCTTCAGCGCAAAGTTGCCCTCGAGCTTTCTTCCGGACGAAGACCAAGGTTACATGTACATGAACCTGCAGCTTCCTAGTGCATCGTCGCTGCAAAGGACGGAGGCCACCGCGCACGAGATCGAGGACCTACTAGCCAAGACCCCCGGCGTCGAATCGACGGCCAGTGTTGTCGGGTTCAGCCTGCTGAGTCTCACGCGGTCAAGTTACAACGCATTTTTCTTCGTCACTTTGAAGGAATGGACGGACCGCAAGACGAGAGAAGAGCAGTATCAGTTCATCCGGCAGAGCGTGAACCGAAAACTTGCCGGTCTTCCGCAAGGCATTGCGTTCTCGTTCTCGCCTCCAGCCATTCCCGGCGTAGGAACCTCCGGCGGATTCACGTTTGTGCTCGAGGACCGGTCGGGCAAGGAGGTCGAATTCCTTGCCGACAACCTGGGCAAGTTCCTTGCGGCAGTCCGGAAGCGTCCGGAACTCGCCTCGGTGAACACCACGTTCCTGCCGAGGGTGCCGCAGCAGTTCATCGCTGTAGACCGGGACAAGGCACTCAAGCAGGGCGTTGACATTAAGGACGTCTATCGAACGATTCAGGCGTTCATGGGAGGCTCGTTCATCAACTACTTCAACCGGTTCGGCCGCACCTGGCAGGTCTATATCGAGGCAGAGGGTGCCTATCGCAACCGCGCGGAGAATGTCGGACAGTTCTATGTTCGGAACCGAGCAGGTGACATGGTACCCCTTTCCGCGTTGACGAGATTTGAATCGCGTTCCGGTCCTGAATTCACTATGCGCTACAACCTCTACCGGTCCGCGCAGGTCATTGGCAGTGCCGCGCCTGGATACAGTTCGGCGCAAGCAATGGCAGCCCTGGAAAAGGTGTTTGCAGAAACCATGCCCCCCGAAATGGGATACGACTACATGGGAATGTCGTTCCAGGAGAAGAAGGCTCAGGAAGGCATACCTCCTGCGGTGATCTTTGGCTTCTCACTCCTGGTGGTGTTCCTGATCCTCGCGGCCCTATACGAAAGTTGGACATTGCCCTTCAGCGTCCTGTTGAGCACGCCGGTCGCGGTCTTCGGCGCCTTTATGGTGCTCTGGCTCCGTCGCGCGTCGCTCGGTCTCTTCTTGCCTCCATATATGGTTCAGATCGAAAACGATGTGTACTCACAGATCGGGCTGGTCATGCTGATCGGACTGGCGGCGAAAAACGCCATCCTGATTGTTGAGTTCGCAAGAGACGCGTACGAAAGAGGACAGCCGCTGGCAGAGGCGGCGCTTGCCGCCGCAAGGTTGCGCTTGCGGCCAATCCTGATGACCTCATTCGCGTTTGTACTTGGTTGCGTGCCGCTCTGGACCGCAAGTGGAGCTGGCTCCGTCGCTCGCCAGATCATGGGCACGACAGTGATAGGAGGAATGTTGGCAGCTACGTTGATCGCCGTGTTCATTATCCCTGTCCTGTTCGTGGTTGTGGAAAACCTCTCGAGGAGACCAGGTATGACGGGTGCGCCTGCGACATCGCCTCTACCGGCGCAGGGAGATGATTGAGATGAATGCAAGAAAAGAGATAGTCGTCGTTGGTCTCCTCGTCGTGTTGTGCTCGGGTTGCGCCGTAGGACCTAACTACAGGAAACCACCCGTACCGGTGCCTCCCGAATATAGAGGTGTAGGAGCGGACCAGTCGGGCCAATCCGGAGCGGCTTCTTTCGGCGATCAGAAATGGTGGGATGCATTCCAGGACGAGGCTTTGAGCGATCTCATCCGGACGTCTCTGAAGCAGAACTACGATGTGCGCATCGCGGCAGCAAGGATCCTCGAGGTGCGGGCGCAGTTCGGCATTACGCGAGCGGACCAACTGCCGTCCGTCGCCGCAGGCGTATCCGCGGTGAATGAACGCATTCCCCAGACAGTCCGCCGTCCCAGTGTCGAGACCAGCGCGAGCCAGGTAAGTCTTTCGCTCGCATGGGACCTGGATTTTTGGGGAAAATTCCGGCGAGCGACGGAGTCTGCGCGGGCCAGTCTGCTCTCGCAGGAATGGGCGCAGCGTCAAGTTATCAGTTCGCTGGTCAGCGATGTTGCCAGCGCCTATTTTGAATTGCGCGAATTGGACCTTGAACTCGAGATTTCACGTCAGACGCTCGCCTCTCGAAAGGATTCGCTACGACTGACTCAGATCCTTGCTGATGGCGGCGCTACCTCTATGCTCGATGTGCGACAGGCCGAGCAGCTGGTGTTCACCGCGGCGGCCTCCATCCCGGACCTTGAACGGCGGATCGAGCAGCGGGAGAACTTCATCAGCATTCTTCTAGCCAGGAATCCTCAAGGCATCGCTCGCGGAAGGAAGGTTGTCGATCAGCCCCATGCTCTGGAGGTTCCGGCGGGACTTCCGTCATCACTGCTGGAGCGTCGCCCTGACATCCGCCAAGCGGAACAGCAATTGATCGCTGCGAACGCGCAGATCGGCGTCGCCAAAGCAGACTACTTTCCCCAAATCTCATTGACGGCCTCTGGCGGTTATCAAAGCTCCGCGCTGACTGGTCTGTTTTCGGGTCCGGCAGGGCTTTGGACATTTGGCGGCAGCGCAGTCCAACCGGTGTTTGAAGGTGGCAGGGTCCGGAATCAAGTCAGGCTCGCCCGAGCCCGCACTGAAGAAGCGACGTTGTTTTACCAGCGTACTGTGCAACAGGCGTTTAGAGATGTTTCCGACGCGCTGGTTGGATACCGCAAAATCCAGGAATTCCGCATCCAGCAAGAACAGCTGACACATTCGGCCGAAGAAGCGGCAAAGTTGTCGAACATGAGATACAAGGGCGGGGCTACGAGTTACCTGGAGGTACTCGATAGCGACACGCGATATTTCGCAGCTCAGCTCACTCTGGCCCAAGCCGATTTGAACGAACTCCGAGCGTATGTGGAACTTTACAGTGCCCTGGGAGGCGGATGGCAATGAGCTGCATGCCTGAGTTTTCGCTCCACAGGGAAGGATGATCATTTTAGTCGCATGCAGATCCCTTTTGTCTCCAATAAGTTCCAGGCGACGTGGTCGGGTTAAGAGAGAGCGAAGGGTCAGTCGTAACCCAGGAGTTGTTGATTTAACGGCAAAGAATTCTGCGAAAGACCGCTGGATTGCCGGTGTGGGAGCTTGACGATTACCGAGCAGAAAGTGGCTGCAGTCCTACGGGTGGCCGCGGTCAGTGGAAATTCTCCACTAGCATAATGTCGCTGCCCGCATCATCGAGCTGCCCCATCCATCCGGAGAAACTGCCAGGCCAGGCCCGCCAAAACCCTGCTTGTTAAGCTGGCGGACAGTCCGAACGGTTCGTGTGGCGAAGCTAAAGAGCTGGAGTCTGCCAAACTCAGCTTCGAACCGCATTTTTAGCCGTTCCTTGACCGGAAAGACCTTGAATATATTCATGTCCTCGATGTAAGTGGGGAACCCACGGACCGATCCGTCGCGCCGGGGGCGCGTTGCCGAACGGCAACGGACCAGGGTCCGCCCAGGCGCCGGGGATAAAGTAGCTCTGCGCGTACGGATTGAAGTTGCCATTTCGGGGTGTCAGTCCATTGGCGCCTTTCACGCGATTTGGCCGCTTCTGGCCGTTAAAGAGGATGCCCTCGAGGTCGTTGTTCATGACGATACTTAGTGGTCGGCCGCTTTCATAACGCAACGCCCCGGCAAGGTTCCTGCCGCCCAGCAGGAAGGCCGCTGAACCCTTCATCCTCTTGCCTGCAGGCAACTCCCAGGTGTGGCCCACCAGAAACACATGCGGTACATCGTCGGCACTGAGCCCGTACTCCCCAACTTCCGTGGAGACGGGATTCTGAATGCCTGGATTAGAGCCGCCCTGCGCGCTCTCGGCGCCGTCATTATTCAGTCTGGAATAGGTGTAGCCGACGCGGAACTTGGAGAGCGTTCGCGAAGCGCTGCTGCAAAACCACCTCCAAGGCATGGTAGATACTATTGCCAGTCGGGACGTTCCGCCACAGAATGTTCTGGTACTGAGGGAACGGCCGTAGCGCCTGGGCGACGTCGCCGGTGAAACCTGGATAGGGCGGTGATCCCAGCGGCTATGGTCACGGGCGAATTGATGTCGGCCCACAAGAGCAGAACCCAATGCCAGGATCTTCCGATCGTTCATGTTGGCCGCCAAACCCATCCGCTGCCAGCCGTCAGTCAGGCGGGTACCGCGGTTGCCGATATTAGGAACCAGCCTCATGATGTTGGTGATTTGACGCTCCACCGTCAGCGACCAGTTCTGGAAGCAGCCCAATAGCCGACCCCAACGTCGGGATCGTCTCCTGCGGTTGCCGCATCGCCGTCAACGAGTGCGGTGAAGGTGGCTGAAGTTACGCCAAGATTCTGGATTTCGGCCTGGCAAAGGTTACACCTGCGACCAGCTCTTCGAGCAAGATTGCAGCGGCCAACACGCAGACGGGCATGGTGGACGAGCAGCACCTGACCAGTCCGGGAGCGGCCTTAGGGACAGTGGCTTACATGTCGCCAGAGCAGGTGCGAGGTAGAGAACTGGATGCGCGGACTGATCTGTTTTCGTTCGGTGTTGTGCTTTACGAGATGGCGACCGGAGCGTTGCCCTTCTGAGGTTACACATCGGGAGTGATTTTTGACGGAATTATGAACCGGGTGCCGTTGCCCCCGCTGCGGTTGAATCCTGACCTTCCGCCGAAGCTGGAAGACCTAATCAACCGAGCACTGGAGAAGGACCGTGAGTTGCGTTATCAGCACGCCTCCGACATGAAATCGGAACTGCTGCGGCTGAAGCGGGACACGGAGACGGGGCGGGTGGGAGGTGCCAGTTCTGGGACGGTGCCGATTGCGCAGGAGAGTGACTCTCAGGTAGTGGGAGTGGAACCCCCAGTCATCTAAACGAGGGAGCTATGATCAGTGGCGGGGATTTGTTCAAACAAATAGTTGTCGCCGTTCTCTTTTGCGGCTTTCTTGTTGCCCAGACCAAGCGCCCAGAGCGTCAGGTGGAAGGAAATACGATCACCTCTGAGCGCGATCCCCGGGTGCGTATCCAGGTGCCGAAATTGGCGCAGTACGTCGGTGCAGACCGATGGGTGCTCTACGGCATCGCGGATTGCGAACTGCACGCGTTCGTCGAGGCAGATGGGCAGAACAATCTTCAGCGGCTCTACTGGGTGCAGTTCGAGGGCTATCTTCCGACCAAGCCAGAGTTAAAGCACAACTATGATTCCCCGCTGCACGCGACAATCAGTGGCATGGATTTCTATGTGGACACATGGGTACGAGCGAATGATGCCGAGATACAGCCGGGTTCAGACCGCGAGCACATCGAGGTGCTCATCCGTGCGAAGGAGTACAAGATGCCTGCGGGAATGATGTACGTGCGTTTCGTGCATCTTCTGGATGAACAGAAACGCAAGGAGTTGATGATCATTTATGGCGAAGACGTAGCCTCTTCCGGAGTCACTGCAGCCGAGCTGCACGAAGGAGGCAAAGCATACGACCAGTGGCCGATAATCGAAAAGGAGCTAGTCGAAAGGGCCGAAAAGAAGATCGTACTTGAGGAAACAGGCAAACCATGATTCTTGGTTGGAGTGACGGCGTGCCTGCGAGAGGAGGCGAAGAATGTCCGCTTTCGAGGGAAGTGCACTTAATTCTGGCAGTAGTTCGGCGTTCTATACTTCCTGCGACGGCACACGGGGCGAAGCGCGGTCAAAATTCGAGGGTCAGTCCAAAGCATAGTCCGCTGGCGGCTGAAAAGACTCCTTTGTCCAGTTCTGAACCCATAGTGTGCTGACTTGCTCTGCAGTCGGGCCGACGGCCACTGCCGCACGCAATATTTTATCGATAGCGGCACGTTCAAGAACGAGACCCCTGCTTACCTCGATCTCTCGCATCAATTCGGAGAATGCCGGCAGTACCATCGCCCGAAGCTTCCCGGAATACTCTGGATGAGTAAGGAGGCGGCGGATGAAGATCTCGACGGCACGATCATCCTAAATAGATTTCAATTCCCCACGTCAATGAATAACTTCGAGTGAACGAAATCAATGAGATCCCAAGCCCGTTCTTGCGGAGATGCCCGGCTGACCCGCAAAGATAAATTTACTGCCATCGCCGATACTGGCAGCCACCCGGTAATTCACAACCGAATCGACGCCGTCTTTCATTGAATCGATTAATGATCCTCAGACATCGGAAAAATAAACCTAAACGAAAACTCGAGGTAAGCGGAGGATTGAATGGAGTTCGCAATCGCGATTCCTCAAACGTATCCAGATCCTGTTCGTATCCACCGGTTCTTGAAGCGGGCCGAAGAACTACCATTCGTTGCGGCATGGTGCATTGAGCAAGTTATCGGAACAGTTCCTGTCTTGGAGTCCGTGACGACCCTGTCATATGCTGCTGCGGTGACGCGACGACTGCGTCTTGGCATCGCCGTTTTGCTCATTGCTCAGCGCAATGCTATTGATCTCGCGAAAACCCTGTCGTCGCTTGACGTGCTTTCGAACGGCCGGCTCATTGTTGGCGTGGGACTTGGCGCAAGCACCCGGTTCTACCCTGCTTACGGACTTCAAACGGAGGGCCGCGTCGCCCGTTTCCGCGAAAATCTCACGATCGTGAAACGGCTCTGGACAGAGGACTATGTAACGCTGGACGGTCGATTCTCTCATCTGGAAAGCATCCCGATGCAGCCGAAACCAGTACAGAAAGCGCGTCCGCCAATCTGGTTCGGAGGACACGCCGAGGCCGCGCTACGGCGTGCGGTGGAGTTGGGAGATGGCTACATTGGCGCCGGCTCGACGCCCATGGAGACGTTTCTGGAAGATATCAAGCAGTTGCCCCCGAACTTTCCGAAGGCAAAGCGCCTCTATCTGGCGTTGGGAGATAATTTGCCCCGCTTACGGGAGTGGTTCGGTGCGTTCTACCGCAAGCCCGAAATGGCAGATCAGGTGGCGATATGGGGATCACCACAGCAAATTGCAGACCAGATCGTGCGCCTCAAAGATGCCGGCGTGAATTATGTCTTGCTAAACCCTGTCTTCGACGAAGAGTCACAGATGGAGCGTCTCTGCGAGGATGTACTGCCTAGGGTGTAGTGCTCGGAAACCATAGATCGCACGGAGCACTTTGCGAATGACCATCGGCCCGGTGCGCTTGAGTTCGCGCAATCTTTTTCACTTGGCGGAGGATATCAATGGCCGCGCGAAGGCCATCCGGATCATACATGTGGAAGCAGCGCTCGCCCTAACACGCATCCTGAGTTCATCCGGTTCGAGTCCTTTCCCCTTGAGATAATTCCAGGATGAATCCACGTCCGCAACGTGGAAAACCAGATTCCGATTGGCCTTGTCAAAGACTTTCCCTAAAAAAGCTGCGCGTGGGCCGAAGTCGAGAGGCCAACATCTCCACATCAACCAGGTGGACTTACGGCGCGGTGTAACATTTGCGGACCTAGCGCACCACTACTCGGAACATGAGCTAGGCGAGCGCACGGAATCCCATACACCCAAAGGCACACACACCAATCGGTCAAACCCGGACTGAGGGCGGACTGAGAAAGACGCAATTTGAGCTGTTCTTCACAATCATAGTGACCAAGGACTCGAGAGCTTGTGGCGAGGGCGGACTGAGGGCGGACTGGGAGCGGACTGGGAGCGGACTGGGAGGGCAAGAGGCGATTCCGCTAAGTGGAATTTGAGCGACCCGAAACATAGGTAACAGATCGTACCGGACACATGGGTTACACTTTTTGCTTTTTTGGGGAGGAAGTGAGATGCCGTGGAAGGAGTGTTTTCGCGACGAAAGGCTTCAGTTTGTGTCGCCGGCGAGCCCATGGCGAAACTGTGCAGAGATTTCGGGATCTCCCGCAAGGCTTGAGCAGCTAGGCGCCAAATACTGCTTGACATAGCTGCGGTGTTAGAGGCAATATCCCGCCCGTCGAACCCGGGTCGGCAGCAGCCCTTTCAGCACAAGTCCTTACCTTTGCAGAAATAAACTTTCTTGCGGGTTGGGCCTCGGCTTCAGGTTCTACTGCCTCAATCCTGCTGATGAGCAATTGGGATCGGTGCATCACTGTTAAGGGTGACGAAGGAGCGATTGTCATGGAATCCAACGGACTGCAAAGGGTCAGAATCGTTCGAGTCCTTGTAACATTGGCGGTCGTGCATCTTGTGCTGCTGGCTGGCGGCAGGTTCGCCTGGGGACAGGCCGCGACCTCGGTGCGAGGCACAGTCACCGATCCCAGCGGCAGCGTGGTGGCGGGTGCCACAGTTGTTCTGGCCAACGCAGAATCGAGGACAGAACGAGCCGCGAGGACCGGTGCCCAGGGAGAGTATCAATTCTTGTTTGTCCCTCCTGGCACCTACGCCCTCACGGTTACGGCCGCTGGCTTTCAGCGTTCTCAGCAGACCGACCTGGAGTTGCTGGTAAATA
>Ga0209526_10002215_pt1 | contig 13069 bp, 9 predicted proteins | sample JacPinW_OM2H0_M1_FD_188566 | JGI IMG/M metagenome (GOLD analysis project Ga0209526, IMG submission 188566) | Forest soil microbial communities from Algoma, Ontario, Canada - Jack Pine, Ontario site 1_JW_OM2H0_M1 (SPAdes) (version 2) | ecosystem: Environmental > Terrestrial > Soil > Boreal... | reverse complement strand
TGGCGGGGCAATGAAGCGGAGCGCGGCCGTGCCACGCCGGACACTAGCCGGTTCAAAGCCGTGTTCGCGGCCCTGGCCGATGTCGGCGTTGATGCGGAACCGGTGGTCTACGAGGATGATGTCCTCGACGCTGTGCGCGCGAAGCTCGCCACGCTCGATGGCGTGCTCGTCTGGGTCAATCCGATTCACGAGGGGCGGAACCGCGCCAATCTCGATGCGCTGCTGCGCGAGATCGCGGTGCGCGGCGTCTGGGTGTTCCAGGCGCGCCTCCGCGAAGGCGTGGTGCGCTGCTACATGGCAGGCGATCGCTGTGCCGGCTTCGGCCACCAAAAGGTTAAGGCCCTGGTCGACGTACCTGCCGCGCGCGCCGAGGCCGGACCGCGGCTCTACACCTCCAATGCCGATCCGCGCTTCCAGCGTCTGCGCCGGTTGATGGAAGACGAGTGGACGCCGCAGCTGTCCTCCTTGTTGGACATCCTGCGGCACGAGCTACCCATGATCTGGGACGCGGATTTCATGCTCGGCCCGCCTGGCGCCGACGGGACCGACAGCTATGTGCTCGGCGAGATCAACGTTAGCTCGGTGTTCCCGATCCCCGAGGAGGCGCCGGCAGAGATCGCCCGCCGAGTTGCCGATCGGCTGCGGTCGAAGCTCTGAAGGACCGACGGACGCCGGCGATGATCGAACTCGCGGATCGATTTGGGTTCGACCAAAAGAATTTTCGAAACTTGGACTTGATGTGCGAGTGGTATGCTAAATTTCTTCGAGCCGACCGACGCTTCGTTGAACGCGCCGTCGCGAGCATCTGCAGGGTCAATCAAGGAGACCGTTTCTGAAACCCATATGCCCTTGCCTTAGCTATCCCCCTATCGCCTTGCGAGGCACATCGTCGCCGCACAAAGCACGCGTAGCACAGCTAGTTGACGCAGCGCGTCAGTGGGTCGTCGGTACCTTCGATCAGCTCCATTAATCGCTCTGCTTCAGCATCGAGTGCCATGAGACGCCACCATGGGGCCTCGTCAACAGGATCGGATAACCACACACCGTCGATCCAACGCGCGGCTAATGCTTTGACCACGGCTGTGTGATCACCCCTCAGCGCCGAATGCCTGACATCGTCGGGAATGGAGGCCAAGGCCGCACGCATCTCCAGATCGGCTTCCCGTTCCTCAAGCTCTTCACGCGACAGGTTGTTCTCGTCCCACCAGCCACTCATCTGCATCGCGCGGCCGATCCTGTCCGTCCAAATGAAGGCATTGCCGAGTGGCTTGGCGTAGCCCAACGCTGCAAGCGCATCCATCACGGGCCTGATATCGTCATGCGGGATAAAGGGCAGGCGCTTTAAAGACGCATGACCCAACTGGCCTCCAAACAACGATATCCATGCATCAAGGACGTCGTCGATCGGCGGCAACGTGACTTGGCGAGCCCGCGATCGGTCCGTGATGAACTGTGCGACGCGGTCACCACCGACCGCCAATGTGTCCTCTGGAGTTGCCAGCCCCAACTTTCGGAGCATACCCAAGGCTCCTTCGAACGCAGACAGGCCGCCCGAACCGTCGAGTTTGGCCCCGACGCGAGCGCGCGGCTCACTTGGCTCACAGCGATCCGTGGTCGCGCGCACTAGCGAGGCTGCGAGCTCGCCATAAAGTCTGTGAATGGCCATTGCGCAGGCAATAGCACGCGCGACGTGGACGAACGGTAAAGCCCTACGTGCAGATCGATCGCGGGGAGGGACTGATCGCCACGGCACTTCGGTAATTCAATCCGGCTTGATGCCTGTAAACTTGATTACGTTCAGGATCGAATAGCCATCCGGGTTTTAGCAAAGGGCTTGCGCCGCCCCGCTCCAGGCCCGCAGGCGTGCCGGTTGTTCGCGTGTCATGGTTAAGAGCGTACAAGATTTTGTCGCGGGCATGCCGTGCCGCGAAATTAGGCGGCCAAACGACTCTTTAATTTTCCTTACTTAGTCTCCCGCGGAACGTTCATGGGAGACACCAATGTTTGGTCGGCGCAACAAACCGGTGGCAACCGATCTCGCCATTCAGCCCCAGGTCGATTCCGACGGCAAGCGCCGCGTCTTTGGCGAAGCCGTGTTCGCGGGACAGCACCGCAAAATGCTCTGGCGGCTGGGGATCGGCCCGGATGACGAAGCGAACATCATCCCGAGCGATGCCGATTTCGACCGCAGGATCAAGGCATCGCTGGCGAAGCAGGATGCGTGCCGAACGCAGATCGAGGAGAAGCTCCTCCGCACCCACGGCCATAATGCGATCCGCCCTTTCTTCATCCTGGCCGAGCCGGTCTTCAACAGCGAGCTTGGCCAATGGCTGATCAGGCTGTTGAACCTGATGCCCTATGACGACTGGAATATCGTCTACCTGCCGATGGACCGGGAGACGCAGGCCGCAATGGGCGGTCTTCCGCTCCACCCGCGCCAGTCGATCGGTCCCATCGACCAACTGATGTGTGAGCAGATCGGCAACTTCTACAGCAGCTACAAGGACGCCAAACGCAAGGTGGATGCCCACGTGCACGAGGTCGGCCTTGAAGCCGCCCATGACGTCATCGAAGGGTTCGTCGCCTATACCCATGCCATGCCGCAGAAAATCCTCGATCACGTCGCCCGCGTTCGGCCGATGATCATCGAACTCATCACCGACGTTCAGCGCAAGGCCCTGGAAAGTGCCGGGGCCTAAGCGCGCCGATTTGGTTCGCGGTTCCCGAACTCCGCTTATTGCTATGAGCCCGGTCGTTTGAAGCTGACCCTTGCTGGAAACGACAGCGCAAACGCTCGGGATGCGGCAAGGACTTTCCTCTGTGTTGCGAGGCATAAATCGCGCCGCACGTGACGCTGGTCATGGAGGAGTTCGACGATGTTGGGTTGGTTTCAGTAGCGCCGCGAAAAAAGGCAAATGTCTGAGTTCATGAAACAAGACTATGGACCCGATTAATCCCGGAGACTGAAATGAACGAGCTATTGGAGTTTATTTCTTACAATATGCGCTTGACCGCCGTTTCAGAGAATCCGGAAACGCGGCAGCATCACCTGCATCGACGCAGCGCACGACTGCGTCTGATCGTGCCGCTCGCCGCGGGACAAGACTATCGCAGCTGGCTCGGTGGCTGCCCGCACCTGCCAGACCCGTTCAGTTGGCCACAACGGGATGGCAAGCCGCTCCACTTCCTTGGCCAGATCGATTGCGCTGTCCTGCCGCGTGACATCTGGGGGGGACTTGGCCCGAGAACGGGTTGGCTGGCGTTCTTCGTCGGGATGGCAGAAAGGATTTGTGCCGAAGTCATCTATGCCCCGCAATTGGGTCCCAAGCGCACGCCGCCCGCGAAATCGCGCTTCTATTTCTTGCCCAGCATGCTGGGTTCTGTCCCGGAGGTTTACGACGAAATTCCACAGTGGCCGGTGGATGTCGTCGCCTACACGGATGGGGACCCCGATCCGTATCAGTCGCTCGTGGCCAACCCCGCTCTCCACCCAAAGATCGACTTGGGGCAAGCACAGTTCCAGCCTTACGACTGGGACACCTTCCTGGCCTTGTTGAAAACCGCGAAGGCCGCGGCCGCAAGCAATATAGAGTTCAACACGGGGTATTTACGGTCGGAGTTGGCGCGCGCGAGCCTGCCGAAACCGGATGTGGCGGTGCGGGAACGAGTCCTCGATGCCGCAAGGCAGATGCGCGTGCGTTTCGAGAAAATCAGCAAGAGCAGGCCATTCGACCGAGATATTTGGCAGCCATTCGCCCAAGAAGTCGCCGAGTGGCGCAAAGCCGTGGGAGCGGCACATCTGGAAGAAGATCGGCATTTGAGCAGCAAATGCCGTTCTGTGGCCTTCCACGCTGACGAGCTACTGGCGGTTTGTGCCGGCAGCCTGCCGCGGCATCCGGTCGTTGCGAGAAAACTGAAACGCGTCTCCGAACGCGCATCGTTCTTGTCGTCCGATGCAGAGTTGGATGCGCTTCTCAAAGAGGTCCACAAGGACAATCCACCGGACGGCATGGTCTGGCCCGCCTTCGAGAAAAAATTTCCCGAGCACTGGCGCAGGCGCGCGGACGAATTGAATGAAATGGAGAGCGTGCTCTATGACGCCGAGGTCATATTGAGGCCGGTCGAGTGTCGCCCGCCCTATCCGAATGGACAGGCCCGCGGACCGTGGGGCGGAGGTGATGCCTTCGGCAATTCCTACCCTGGAAGCTGGGAGGAGGCCGGTCAACGCGTCGACCGATGTGTTGGCGCCGCGCAGGACAGACTGCATCGCTTGAGCAAGAAAGACGCGGATCTGGCGCCACGCCTGCAGCGCTGTCGCGACGCCATTGCAGCGAACGAGCAGATTGAACGGGGCCTCGCCGCCCTTATCGGCAAGGTAGACGCGTTACGCGCCGCGCCATTCCTCATGACGCAATGGGTTGACGTGTTTGCGATGGTCCAGGCCCCCGAGATCGGGGAGCCGCACTGGACTACGGAGTATGACGCGGTCCGATACAGGCTTGCGGCGCTCGCCTATTCTCGTGATCCCGCTTCGTTACCGGACACCGTTCGTCCCTATTTCGAGGCGCGCTGGAACAACGACAGCAAATATGAGATTGCCAGCATGGGCGGCCTTCCGCACGGATGGTCCTACGACATGCTGGGAAATGTCGATACACGGGTGATGCTCTTGGAGCTGCCGACGAGCAAGATGTTTGGATGGCAATGGGGGGACGTCAACAACGTCGCCCTTTCGTTGCCCGTCGACGAGTTGCGCCGCAATATCTATCGCGATGTCAGGTGCGATATTACGAACTGATCGGGTCTCGTCAACTCGGCTGTGGGTCATCTTCGACGGATCTCGCCGCGAGTACCATGGCAGAGCCTCCTCAATAAGCTGCCATCACAAGAATTGATGCGGCGTCGCTGTGTGCCCACAAACGGTTGTCGGTGATCGTTCGTTCCGCGGGATTTTCGGGGAAGCCTCCGTAAAGCATAACATTGCCTTTATCATCGTCGATCTCGTCGCTGCACAATGAGAGGGCGCGCCCAAGTACAATTTGTCGACCATATTTAATGGTTTTCTAGGCTCCTTCGTGTAAGCCCGCGCTGTCGAGCTGGCGGGAGGCTTTCGATGAGTTGGGCGGAGCGATTTGAAAACATTCGACAAAACTACGTCGGTGCGCGGAGAATCCAGCTTTTCATGCTTGGCGGCCTGATAGCCGCAGCCGGTGCCTGGCCCATGTACTCCGACACGATGCACCAACTCATCGGCAAGCCGTCGACGGCCACGCTGATCGAGCACATCAGAGAGTGCGCCGTCGAATATCAGCGCGTCGGTGAGAGCAAGCGCAAAGACCCCATGGCCTGCGACGCCGCCGAGGAGTTCCAGCGGCTTAATGGGTCGAACAAAATCAAGGTCTCAGAGAATGCCTTCGCGCGGGTACGTTTCTCACTTGCTGATGGCCAAATACGCGAGGCCAAGGTCGCCGAGAGGAAGCTCGGCTCCAATCAACTGCCCGTTGGCGCGAAAATTGCTGTCGTCTATGCCCCAAATCATCCGGATGACGTCCGGCCGGTGCTGACGTGGGAGCGGTTCAAGGTTTCGTTGATGCTATTTGCCGTGGGACTCGTCCTTCTGCTGATCGCTTGCGCAGGCCAGATCGTGGCACTGTTTGCTTGGGTTTTCCGTAGCCGCAAGTTGGATGCCGACAACGCCCCCTTCATCTCCCCTCCGGCGACGCAGATGGTATCTGAGCGCCGCGGCACGGCCTCGCGTATAACAAGCTCAGCGCCACGCGCGACGTTCGGGACGCGTAGATAGGTTACCTGCCGGCACAAATTGAATCGTGCTCGCATCCCGATTTGGATGGGTTGGGGACCATGTCGGCGTAACCATCCGAGCCGTGGCCCGGAAGCGACGCGATCCGGGGCTGTTTTCGTTGCTGGCACTGCAAGCCCCGGATTACGCTTCGCTCCATCCGGGCAACGCTTGCTGATATCAAGGAGTGGAACCGGTCTTCTTATGATGATCCAACAACCATCAGCACGCCTTCGATTAGCTGCGGAACTTGCCGTCGGCCTCGCGCGCCGCCTTTGGATGACGCTTCACTATGAAGCCACGGACGCAGGCTTCTGCTGGCACATGTTCCAAAGTACCTTCGTTGATGGGTGTTACGTGCTTTGGGAGCTTGGCGTCGCCTTGGCAGGTACCGACCGGAGTGGCGAACGAGGCATGACTCGGCAGCAATGCGTCGCCTACGCAAACCAGTTTTCCGGCGACAAAAGATTTGATCTTGATCAGCAGTCCTTGTTCAAGTTCTTCCCGGCTCCTGAAACGAGGGCTGGCGTGCTTGCCTATGGTGAGCTTCCGGACGCGTTATTCGGGCGCCTGCTTGAGGCCTATGTCGACAACGCGTGCCACTATGGCCCCGATGAGGAGACACTGCTTGATTCAGGTCCAGAACCCTTCAAGCCGACGGTTGAATTCGAGCGCGAGATCGACGCGCTCGTGGAGTGCGGATACGCCCAACGTTGTGGGGACATGGTCAAGTGGACCGACAAAATCGCGCCGGTGATGTGGCCGGAGGATGGTAGGGTTGATCCAACACCTCCGATCGCGCTGTCACACGACGTGCTGGAGCGCGTGAACGAACTGCTGCAAGACGGCAACCCCATCGCGGCAATTGCGGCTGTCCGGGAGGAAACGGGCGCCGGCCTGCTCGAGTGCAGGACGTATGTGGACGGCCTCAGGCGAAAAATCCACTAAAGCGCAGAAGGGCCCCGCCCTTCGACATCAGCGACCTTCCGAAACTTGGACTTGATGTGCGAGTGATATTCCAAATTTCTCCGAGCCAAATTTTCTTGTCGTATCAAGGCACGATTTCGATCCCAGTCTCACTCCCATGTGGAAATTCGGACACTCCAATTTAAGAGACCGTTGGATCCCAGTCGCACTCCCTCCGCCAATCTCGCGGCTGACAAATTCAAAAAAACATTTGGTTTGCCAGTCGCTCGTGGATTGCTCTCCACGGTTCGTGGCCCTCAAAGGTGACAAGGAACCGTGCTGTTTTCGTCCTGAGGATCGAACTCTTACGACCCCTTATTCCTTCTCTTCGGGTCATGTAGAAAGTCCTCTGCAACCTTGCCGAATTGCCGGCGGCATTGGACGCAGCCACTCGCTGAGTTTCGACCAACGTCCCCGACCCGAGACATTGCGCACCGCGTCGCTCGTGTGGCTCTGCTTCACGCGCGGAGAGAATCCGCACTTTGTCGCCTCTCAGCGTGTGTGCGACAACCAGCAGGCAGCCCTCTACCATGCCAAACGAGACCCACAGCCGCGGGCATTGCAATAGCCCAGCCGTCGCCGAGCTCAGCAGGTTCAATCATGGTCGTTAATCGTTCTGTCGCACAGTTCGCTATCTCGACATCGAAGTTGATGACGTGCTGACCATCGCGGAGCAGGTCGAAGTGTAAGAACCTGCCTTATTCCGCTACGGCGCGGCGCACTTCACGGTTTCGCAGAGCCGGATCAGTTGCGACAAGTATTCCTGCGCCTGTCGATTGTCCGGATCGGCCTTCGCCAGCTCGCGCGCCGAGGCGAGCGCCTTGGCAACGAGAGGCGCGGCGGCGCCCGGCTGATTGCTGCTGAGGACCTGCGCCAGCCCGACGACGCTGCCGGTAACATCCAATGCGAGGGAAAGGGTCGCCCGTGTCTCCCGGCGCAGTCTTTCGATTTCGCGACTCCGATCAAGAACGTACCAGCCCGATGCCACGAGCACCAAGAGCGCCCGCGCACTTGCTGCGGTCAAGACGAGTCGGTGCTTGCGCGCACGCACCAACGAGCGCTGGATGAACTCGCGCAGCTCCGGAGCAAGGAGCTGGGCGAATGCCGAGCGCAGCCGCACTGCGCGTGCGAGGGGAAACCCGCTCACGAGATAACGGCTGTCGCGGCCGCTGCGCACCCAATCCGCTGCGTCCGCCTGGAGCCGCTCTCTATCCGCGAACAGCTGGCGGAGGTCGGCGATGATGTCCCGGGCGCGCGGCCAGTGCAGGAAGACGGCCTCGTGCGCCGCCCACACGACGGCGCCTCGTTCATGCCCGCCAGCATCCTCGCTCACGATCAGGAGCCGCCCCGAGATCAGCGCATCCAGGAGCTCTCGCGCGGCCGCAGTTGCGATGATGCTTGCGAGCTCCGCCGCGCGCAGACCCAGGCGAGCGTTGCCGCCGTCGGCATGATCGACCAGCGCAACCAGCAGCGCCGGCAACTCGGACTGTGCCTCCGGGGAGACGCTGGCGTAGGCTTCCTCGGCGACGTGGCCGATGGCGCCGTGCAGGCCGCCGATCGCCTGATAGGATTCAAATGTGATGCGGTCGTCCGGGTCGCGGCGCAGATAAAGCTGCTCCAGGGTAAACTCGACCAGCGGCAGCACACCGGGCTCGTCGGCGGCATCGCGCTCGAGCGCCTCATCTACGCTTTCCCCCGCTGCGTTCTTCTCGAAGGAAATACCGGCGGCGCGCGCAGAGCCCTGGATGATCTCGCGCATGTCCGCGGGGCGGGGCGGTTGCAGGTCGTATTGCCCGCCGTCGTCCTTGAGCCGAAGGAGCGTCGGGCCCGCCTCCAGCAACGCGCCATAGGCGTCGCTGCGCAATGCGGCGACCACCCAGGCGACGTTGCCGCGCGCGAGCGCGTTGATCAACTCGATCACGCAAGCGCGCTCGCGTGCTGGAAGGGCGAAGACCTCCTCGAGCTGGTCGACGATGAGGAGAAGCCGCAGTGCTCGGGTGCGATCCGATGCCTGCGACCGGCGCGCATCGCTGCGTGCGAGCGCCGCCTTCAACAGCCCGGCCGCTTGCTCGGGATCGGATGCAAGGAACTGCGCGAGCGGTTCAGGCGAGCGGGCTTCGCCCTCGGTAAGCACAGGCACATGCTCGAGCAGCCGTTGCGCCAGACCGAGAGCCGAGTTCGGCAGCAGCTCCTGTGGCCGAAACACCAGCGCCCGCGGCCAGAGCTCGACCTCGGGGAGCGCGCCCGGCGCCAGCAGACGCGGCAGCAGACCCGCCCGCAGCAACGAGGTCTTGCCGGAGCCGGACGCGCCCAGCAGTAGCAGGAACGGGCAGCCGCGCCCGTGCAGCTCGATCAATCGATCACGAAGTTGATCGACCTGGCGGCGACGGCCGAAGAACACGGGGGCGTGGTCCTCGTGGAACGGCGCCAGTCCCCTGAACGGCGACCCTTTGACGGCTATGGGCCAAGTGATGCCGCTTTGGAGTCCGATCCTGTCCTGCACCCACGCGCGTATTTGCCGCTCGAACAATGCTTCGAACTCATCGGTCGAGTTGAAAGTGGAGAATCCGCTCGCGAACAGACCGCTCTCGGTGCTGAATTGGCGCGTCCACAGCGCCTCCAGGGCCTGGAGTTGGGCCTGCTGCTGCTCGATCCGGTCCGCCTCAAAAAGGATTTTTGCGGTCTTGCGGTACGCGAAAACGTCCGGTGTGCCGCGCGCCCGGTGACCCTGCAAGGCGCTTTCGAACTCATATTCGACGCCCGAGATGTAGGAGCTGCCATCGGCTCGACGGAGGAAGTCGGACGGAAGCGCCGTGCCCGCCCGTGACCAGAAGATGAAGACGGCAAGATCCGCCTCCGCGGGGCTGGCGATCTGCGCCTGGAAGGTTGCATGGGCGCTGTAGAAACCTTCTTCCCAACGGATCGCCTGGAACCGCGCCGACCCGGCAAGCTCGGCGTCGAGCCGGCTCAACACGCGACTGACGCGCTCCCGCTCGGGAACGACGTCGCTGGGCGAGGAGACGAAGACCCGGACGGTGCGCACATCGCTGCGCGCCGTGACGGCGGCGGCATCCGGTCGCTCGCCGCTAGCGCGGCGGGCTTGCGGTGGCTTGCGATCAACACCTGATTGCCGACCTCGAAGGACCTTCCTTTATCTCTCGTACAGTTGCGCAACGCCGTTTGGACCGGCGATACTCGTGACACAAGACCCGAACCGGACATTGACGCCTCGCTCGACCACGGGGGAAGCGCGATAAAGATAGCTTGCAGTTTTCATCCCTAACCGTTCTGAGGCCCACGACCTTCGCACAATGTGGTATGTCTCAATCTCCATTCAGCGTGTTCATCAGCCCTCAACGGGGAGCTACATGAGAGGGATCGCATTCGCGTCGGTTCTTTGGCTCTGCAACACTATTCTGGCCTCGGCCCAGGAAGTGCCGGCCAATATCCCAGTCATAGGTTGGCTCAGCCCCGCCACGACGGAGTCATACAACCAGCCGGGGCCGGGTAACCCAGGGCTCCAGCTATTACGCGACTCGCTCGCGAAGCATGGGTTCATTGATGGCAAGAACATACGCCTCGACATGCGCCTCGCAGAGGGCAAGCTCGACCGGCTTCCAGGACTCGCTGAAGCACTGGTGCGCGAGGGCGCTACCATGATCCTCGCCTATGGAGAAGCGGCGGGGCGTGCGGCACAAGTCGCAACCAAAACGCTCCCAATTGTCTGTGTCGCCGACGACTTGGTGAACTCTGGGCTTGCCGCCAGCCTGGCGAAGCCTGGTAGCAACATGACGGGCGGCAGCATCCTTGCGACCGAACTCGACGCAAAGAGAATCGAGGTGTTGAAAGACTTGCTTTCGGGTGCCAAGCGCTTCGGCGTACTCAATGATCCGACGACAAGCGGTCCAGAGCGTCCGCAAGCGATCGCCGAAATTGCGCGCCGTCTCGATATCAAGCTTCAGACCATCGACATCGGTGGCCAGGACGACTTGGGGCCGGCCTTCGAGGCGTTCCAAGCGGGTCGCGCTGAAGGACTAAATATCGTCTCCTCGGCGATGCTGGTTAGCTTCCGGCGACGGATCGGGGAACTGAGTCTTCGCGCGAAGATTCCGGCGATCTGCCAATTTCGCAATATGGTCGAAGCCGGATGCCTGGCGAGCTATGGCATCGCAATTGACGACATTTATGTGATCTCCGCCGACCAAATCGCTAAATTGCTGAACGGTGCCAAGCCGGCCGATTTGCCCGTCCAACAACCAACTAGGTTTAAGTTGGTGGTCAATCTCAAGATCGCCGCGGCGCTGGGGATCGTGGTGCCGCCGACGCTCATTGCCCGCGCCAAGGAGGTGATCGAGTAGCCCATTGCTGCAAGCCGTGCCCGTCGTTTGCTGCGGTGCACGAGTCTGGAGTTGGCACATCGCGTTTGTGCGCCGCATTGCAGCGTCACCGCAGCGATTAGGGCAGACCGGACATATACGGTGGAACCATGGTGCCGCTCCCCAATGGTCGCGCCCGAAACACTGTCGCCAAAACCCGTCGCCAATGTCGCCGTTCAGCCGCCGGGACTATCGCCAAACTCTATCGCCATATCGCCAAAAACCCCTAGCTAAGTGATTGATTTTGCTAGGTGGCGCTCCCTAGGGGAGTCGAACCCCTGTTCGCCGTAAGACTGGCCCGCCGGATAGGGGGCTCACATTCCGATCTTGTCGATGGCCTCCCGCAGCATGGAAATGGGATAGCCGGCGCCATGCTTGTTGCCGTACTTGCGCGAGATCTTTTTGCCCTTGCCGTTGGCCCATCCGCCAATCGCTTCGCGCACGTCCTCTGGGATATTGGCCGCGCGCATCCGCTGTGCCGCACGGTGTCGAAAGCTGTGCATGGGTGCCTTGTCAGCATCATTAATTCCAATCTCACCAAGCCAAGCCCGCAGTCGCTTGCCAGCATTGTCCATACGGCCGGTGAAAAGCGGATCAGTGATCCTTCTGGGAAGATGCGGCAGAAGGTATTTCGGAAACGGCACGCGGCGACGTGACTGCGGCGTTTTGCTGCCAACCTCACAATAACGAATGCCGTTCTTTGTCTTTTCGTGGTCAATCTCGAACGCCTCGCCGCGTCGCATCCCCGTTGTGGCGAGCACGCGGACTAACAGTTGGTCGGCCTTGTCGAGACGGTGCAGGTTTGCGCGGATCAGCTTCATGTCATCGTCGGTGAATGCGTCGCGTTCGTCCGCGTCCTCACGATCCGGGACACAATTGGCGAAAGGGTTTATGCCCGCGTGCTTGCCTTCGTCGATTGCGAGGTTACACAAGGCGATCAATGGCACCATGTACCGACGTAGCGTTGTGCTTTTGAGCGGTTTGTCTGCTTCAAGGTGCGCCACGATTTTGCGCCCGTCGTCCCGCGTACATTGCGCGAGCGGCTTATCCACGACCGTTCGGAAGATGCGCCACATTTCGCGCGCTTGCGCTTCGCGAGTTTTCGACAGGCCCGCTTGTGTAATGTAGGTTTCGAGCAACTTGTCATCGTCGCTGCTTTTGGCCGCGATGAACTTTGGACGTTCGGCCGGAACTGGACCCGCGCCGATCTTGCCGTCCCAAGCATCGTCCAATACGTTGAACGTCTCCGCTGCCGGGAGCGGTGTGCCCGTCAAGTAGATCATTGGCCCACCGTTCGGCTTCGTGCCAGCGATCTTCCCCGCCGCGTCTGTGAAGGTTAGAGCTTTCTCGGTTGCCAGCACGTGCCCGCCGTCCGGCAGTCTGTGCAGGCCCGGCGTGTATTCGTGCTGCCACGGGCCATGAACAACGCGGGTGACGCGAGCCTGCCGCCGCTGGTACATGAACGCCTTGTGCTGATTGATTAGATCGTTCGCCGCCAGTTCGGCGGCTGCCTTGTCGGGCGTGCCTAGTGATCGCTCGACAAGCCTCTGTCCGGGCGGCTGCAATCGGACATACCAATTGTCGCTGCCCTTGCGCTTGAACAGATATCGGGTACGCATGGGGATTCCGGTTTACTGGCATCCAATGCGGCGGCGAACACGAGAACTATCACGCGATACATGCGAAATGAATAGCCTGACTGGTAGGCGTAGTCACCCCCCAACTCGCCCCACGGCCATGCTTGCGCGCACACGGCGGGGCTTTTCTTCTTAGGCAGCGAGCTCTTTGCGGCGAGCTGTGCTTCGTGGCACAAGCGATCCAATTCGGGACGGGTCCATTCGTTTGCAAAGATGTATAGGACTTGGGTAAAGCGCGTTTGGGCTAACAGCGCGCCGTCAGTAGACGGGTTCAGGCACGTGCGATGAAA
>Ga0209526_10002213_pt1 | contig 13074 bp, 16 predicted proteins | sample JacPinW_OM2H0_M1_FD_188566 | JGI IMG/M metagenome (GOLD analysis project Ga0209526, IMG submission 188566) | Forest soil microbial communities from Algoma, Ontario, Canada - Jack Pine, Ontario site 1_JW_OM2H0_M1 (SPAdes) (version 2) | ecosystem: Environmental > Terrestrial > Soil > Boreal... | reverse complement strand
CGAGCCGCATCCCACCCATCGCATTTTTGCTCGCCCTCGATGCTCCGGAGCCTGGTGCTACCGGCAAGCTCAACATGGTCATAGGTCGATATGGCTACATGACATTTGATCTCTGGGCGCAGGACATCGAGCAGAGCACGGTTCCTGCGGGAAACTTTCGAACGCTTAAGGTAATCATGCGGGTTGATGCGGACTCTGTTATGAAGTATTGGCCGGCATTTCTGAGACGGCTCGCTCAGCCGTTCTTCCCCAAGAATGTTCTCTACTACGATACCGCTTCGCCACATCATCTCGTAAAGTTCGTCGGTTCCTTCGGCTATCTGGCGCCCGAAGTGACCGTTCAGATGACACGAGTCTACGTCGCCTCCAAATCAGGGCACTAATATACTTGACTCACCACACCACTTAATTCGGCAGATGAGCGCCACCAATCCGCGGGTCCAGATCTTCCGCGGGGGCTAGGCGAGGACCGTGCCGGCCAGGTCCTCCATTTCACGTAATATGCTGTTCAGCTCCTGGCCGACCAACCAGAGCACGACCCGATTGGCCCCTACCTGCTCGAATTCCCGGATCTGGTTGGCGGAACGCCATTGGCCCTCGAGCGCAAATACGCTGAAATCAAACCCGTCCGGGTCGCGCCCGGTATCCTTCGCCATAACCTTGACGCGCTTTACGCCGTCGGCGAACTCATCGACGCTTTGGACGACCGGGAGCCAGCCATCGCCCCACTCCGCCACGCGTTTGAGCGCGCGCGGATTGTTGACGCTGCCGATCAGGATCGGCGGGTGGGGCTTGCTTAGCGGCTTGGGGAAGCACCGTACCGAGGGAAAGTCCACGTAGCGACCGTGATACTCGGAAATATCGTCCCGCCACAGTACCTTCATGGCGGCGATGTAATCCTTGACCTGGCTCCAGCGATGTTCGAAGTCGCCACCGAGGATGGTCGATTCCTCCGGGTTCCATCCTGCGCCGATGCCAAACAGGAAACGGCCGCCGCAAGCATCGTCGAGGGTGGCCACCTGCTTGGCAGTAAGAATCGGATTGCGTTCGGGGATCAGGCAGATGCCGGTCCCAAGCTTGATGCGGCTGGTCGTCGCTCCGGCGCGCGCCAGCGCCATTAGAGGATCCGGGAGTTGCCAGAGGTAGTCCGGCTCGCGCCCATCGTGTTTGGCGCCCGGATATTGAACACTTGATTTGATCGGAATGATCGTGTGGTCACCGACCCAATAGGAATCGAAGCCAAGTTCCTCCGCGCGTCGGGCGACGATCGCGGGATCGGCCTTGCTGTATGGAGTCAGATGCATCAATCCGATTTTCATTGCTTCCCCTTCCGTTCGATGTCGCATCGGTGCGCCGGCTGCGCTCAAGAAGTCTAACAGAGCGCACTACGGTGACCCCGCCAAAGATTCGAGACCGTCACGACGTGAACACGATTATTCTGTCTAAACCAAAACGAACCGCGCACGCTTGTTTCCCTTGAATCCGGCCTTGGAAAGTCCGGTCGACAAGAATCGTTGAAGTGCGGCTCAGGATCAGTGACGGCAGCCGGGAGCTTGAACGGCTGAATTTCGAGGTACGCTTGGAGGAATTTATTTTCAAAAGCGCCAGCAGATTGTCCGTGACCATTCTTGATCCTCCGATCGCGACATTAGTCGCGAATTTCCAGTCACAAGTGCTGATCCCGACGCGTCATTACCGTCTCGACGCGATCGCCTGTACTGGGAGGCCCCGTCAGACCGTTCTTCGCCGATTTCGCGGCCCACCGGCGCGGCCGACCTGATTGACGCAAAGACCAGTTTAAGTCGCAGCTCACACTCGGTTCATCGCAGCTGGTCGAAATTTGTTCACGCCGCCGTTCAAATTTCGGTTCGGATGGAATTTTTAGCAGGGACAGCCGAACGCCAACACACGGAGCATTGCCGGAGCGACTCCCTTCGTCTGCACGAGACCGCGTTGGCTCGATCAGCTCCAGAGCTGCGAGATCAGCTCGGTGTCGAGGTAGGCGACGCCCTCGCGCACCCTGCCACCCTCCAAACGCATCACCCAGCAATAGCGCTGATTGTAAGGCCTGCCGTTCTTCGCGGACGCGCGGCCGTCCCATTGCACGGCGACCTTGTCGCCGTCGGCGATGACGTCGAGCACGGTCGGCCTGATAGGCGTCGCAAGCTGCGCGGTCAGCGGCTGCACAGCGCCCTCCAAGAATTCACGCTTACTTTGGTAGGAGCGCGACACCCGGGTGCTGCCGATGACCGTCCATTGCACGTCGTCAGCGAGAAGATTGAAGACCGCGTTCATATCGCCGCCGGCCCACTCGGCAAACGCCTGCTGAATCAGCTTCTTGTTTTCTGCTGCGCTCACCGAGGGCCTCCTTCCGTTCTGGTAAGTAAGATTGGTCTCCTCTTTTCATAGCACAGGTCCTAAGTGGGCGCTAAATGAGATCGCAAAACGGCGATGACCCGCCGAAAGAAGGATGACAGTTCGAACGAAAAGGTTCGGATGGAGAAGAGACATCACGCCTTCGAGCCAGGGATTTCGAGCATTTCTCCGGAGAATCTCAGAAATCAAGGACTGATTGGCGGAGCGGAATGAATTCGACAGTACCGGTATTGGAACTTGGCGATGACAGCTTTCGATGGTGGTTTCAAAACAGCTCGACGAGCGAACGAGAAGCGCGCTTCTTGAAGCCGCGTAGTTCAACGCGAGAGGTTGCAGCTCGGTCCTCGCGTCTTGGGCCTCGTTGTGAAACCTTGACTTTCGTTTCGATCCCATCCGGGAGGGGCTCCATGCGTGCAGTCTGGATCAGCAGACACGGCGGACCTGAGGTTCTGGAGCTTCGCGAATCTCCGGATAAGGTTCCTATGGCCGGCGAGGTGCGCATTCGCGCGGCGGCGTGCGGGATGAACTTCGCCGAACTGATGGCGCGCCAGGGGCTCTACCCCGATGCGCCCAAGGCGCCGTGCGTAGTCGGTTACGAAGCGGCCGGAACGATCGATGCTGTCGGTGCTGGTGTCGATCGCGGATTCATCGGCAAGCGTGTGGTCGTGCTCTCTCGTTTCGGCGCTCACGCTGATCAAGTCTGCGTGCCGCAGGCGTATGCTTTTCCGATCCCCGACGAAATGAGTTTCGAAGAAGCAGCCGCTATTCCCGTTAATTACCTGACCGCCTACCAGATGCTATTTCGGGTCGCTTCGATTCGTCCCGGAGAATCAGTGCTGATCCACATGGCGGCCGGCGGCGTGGGGCTCGCGGTGCTCCAACTGTGCCGCACCGTTGAGGGCATCATCACTTTCGGCACCGCGTCAGCGTCAAAGCATGACGTCATACGCGCCAACGGATGCACCCATCCGATTGATTACCACACGACCGACTACTTCACCGAAATTATGCGGCTGACGAACGGCAAAGGCGTCGATGTCGTCCTCGATGCGCTCGGCGGTAACGACTGGCGCAAGGGTTACCGACTACTGAGGCCAGTCGGACGATTGGTCGCATTTGGGTTTGCCAATATGTCGTCCGGCAACACACGCAAAATCTGGCGGATGATTCGCCAGCTCGTGACCGTGCCGCTATTCACGCCGATGGGTCTGATGGACAAGAACCGCAGCGTGGCCGGCGTGAATCTCGGCCATCTTTGGGACGATTCCTTCCTGCCGGCCGCGATGAACAAGCTTTTGATTCTGTATCGCGAGGGACAAATAAAGCCGCACATCGATTCGAGCTTCCCATTCGCGCAGGCGGCGCAGGCTCACCTGCGCCTCCAGGAGGGAAAGAATATCGGCAAGATCGTGCTGGTGCCGTAACTGAGCGTCGCGAAGAGGGCTTTACTCGGCCCAACCGGACCACCTGATTCGGTAGGATGTCTCTCACTGATGTACTTTTACTCCGGCCCAGTGATGTAGTTTTGCCCCGGCGTTGACACCCGCCATTCGGCTTTTGCGCTCACGGATCCGGGCGTGCGTCTTTCTCGCACTCGGCTCCTCCTAAGGTTTATCGAGTCAGTAGGCGACCACCGTGCGAGCTTAGGTGATGAGGGGAGTGGGCAGGGCGAAGCGTTGAGTTGGCGAGCAATTGCTAAACACGGCTACTGTCGTCGGGAGAGCAGCGGAACAGGGCTACTACTAGTCACCTCTAGCCCGAACTCAGCACAATCGCGGCGTCGATTTCGAAATCACTCCCGACGATGAACCCGCGACGTCCTTGGCGACTTCGCCAAGGCCACGGTTGCCTACGTCCCAATCGCAGCATGCACGAACGAGCCTGTCGAGTCCGGTGTCAGTCTGATTTCAATTGATTCAGTGGCAGCCTGGGCTGCGCAAACTGCCCTAAGAACCCGACCTGTTCGAACGTCGAGCCATCTAATGCTTCGGCGGCACGGGCGGAGTGGTCTCGCTGAGGCGCGCTGTAACTTCCTCGTCGGTCATGCTGTAAATCTTCTCGCGACCCGGTGGGAAATTCATCGGCGGATGCTCCAAATCGACCTGCGGATTCTTTACTGCTCCGCCCTTAGATTCGAAGGCCGGCGGATTCTTGTAGCGCTTGAGATCCGACGGGCTGATTCCCGCCAGCTTCACCACCTCGGGATCGATCCACGCCTCGGCGTCAATCGGCACGCCCTCCGAGGTCGCGAACTCGAGCATGATACCCTCGGGCGCCGCCAGGTAGATCGACTTGCAGAAGCCATGATCGAGTGGCCCCATCACCCAGTGGCCGTGCGAGCGCACGCGATCGCGAATCGCCAGCAGGTCGGCTTCGGTGTCAACGTTGAGCGCCAGATGCTGCATTACGCCCGCCGCCACCGGTGCCGCCGTCCAGCTCGGATGCGACACGCCCAGGACCGACTGAATCTCCCCGATTTCCGGCGATTGAACGAACGCAATCGAGCTATTGCCCATCCTGACGAAGCCGTGGAAGGTCCGGTCAACGCCGTGCATCCAGTAAAGCGCACATAGATCCATCCCAACGACCTGGGTGTAGAACTCAATCTGGCTCTTGATGTCCTTGGTACAAATCGCGAGGTGATGAACTCCATTCGGCAGACCCATTGCGGAATCCTCCTGATGAAGCGGCGCGACGGTCATGTTTCCGTGCCACCGCGATCTACGGTTGCAAACGCCAGAACACCGATGCGCGGCTCTGCTTTCCCTTATCGCGCTCCGCACGATGAAGCGCAAGCGCGCGACTCAGAGCCGCCGCCGGACGCCTCGGTGACGCGCGAGGTTTGCGGCCAGCGTCACCGCTGACCCTAGCGGCGCCAATATAAATGTTGAGGCGCCGCGATGCCGACCCAAAGGCCTGGGGCGCCAAGGTGGGCAAATGGGTGGGCGGACTCCCCGGAGACCGGGACTCGTAGGTGAAGTGAGGTGAATTCGAACTGCCGGTACCGATTTGTGAACAGTCAGACGACAGCATCAGGTTAAGCTTTGCGACATCGAGACGACTGTAAAGCGCTATCGCCCTGCAGCGCATTTCTGGTGCGCATTGGGGTCGCTGGGAGCGACCGGGGCAAACTGGCCTGCCCTTTTTTGGATCGCTGCTGCGACATCACTCGCGATGTTGTTCATCGCGCACGAGGGGAAGGTCTCCTTACGAATGTTGCCGACCGTATAAGCCGACCCGGCGTTTGAGCCTCGGGCGATCCCGGCAATTCGTCTGGGCGCCATGCCGGGGACACTACGGCCGCCGACGCCAAAACTCTGAACTTTTCACCCCGTTCGGAGTTTTCAGCAGGCACAGGCCCTCATTTGTCACAGAAGGAGCTAGCCGAGGCCTGCCGCGATCGCTTCGTCAACAGCGGCGATGTTGACTCTATGCGCCTTGGCCATCACGCTGAGCATCGCCTTGAGCTGCTCGTCGCTCAGCGTCGGGAGCTGTTCCTCAATCTTGCGAATCACCCATCGCTGTCCGCGATTGAGCAGTTCGAGCTTGCCACTGTAATCGGCAACCGCTCGGACCTTTTCGACGAAATCGCCTGTCTTGTTAGAGGGACTGCCGCCCAAGCGGCGCAGATTGCCCGCCAGCTCGCCAGCCCAATAGCCCTCATCGTGTCCGACTTTCTTTAGGAGCTCTTTTAGCTCCGCCGATCTGGTGAGGCCGACCAACTCACGCAGCACGCGGCCGCCGGCGCGCTCCGCTTCTCCTAACGCATTAAGAAATGCCTCGAGCTGTGAGTCCATCGTGAATACCTCCTATATCGGTTATTGTTCCTAAAAACCCACCGGCTACAAAATGCGCGGGCCGGCGACCACCAGCGTTTCGGACCTTGAGATCGCGCCGGGTGACTGTCGCGTCCCGTCGGATTCTATTTTGGAACCAGGGCGATCTTGAGCGGAAGCTCGAGAATTACAAAGCCTATACTATCAACGCCGGTGTCACACCGGGTTGGCTGGAGCTACGCCGGCTGAACGGAGTCGCGTACCCGCACGGGCAATCTCAAACCTTGAATCACACACCTGGCGGCACCATTGCAATGGTTCATTTCAGACACCATCTGCTGCATGAATTGGAATTCGACACAGACAGGGCTGAAATCAGCGGGAGTGAACCGCCAAATCTATCTGTCCTCCGATTTGAAAGCCGGAGAGCGGCGCCCCGGAATCGTTCTCTGCCACGGGGTTACGGGTCTGCGTTGATTCTCGGCGACTACGCGAAAGTCTTGTCATCACCGCGATCTGGCCCGGGCCGAGCGTATCGCTGCCATGGATGCTCGACTCGAGCAACGCGCGGGTTGCCGGCGAGTCCCACCTCTTTGATCGGGCTTTACATATTTCATGGTCAATAAAATGCCACCGTGCGAGCCTCTATGCTTTCGCGAGGAGCAGCATTCGCAAGCGCCTCTGGATCATGAAAGGATGAGTGCGGCACACAGTTTGCCCGTGCGCTGTCGTTGGAATCAAAGCACTTGAAGATCAGTGCTTCATCTCGTCTCATACGTGGAAAGTGGTACCAGCGGTGTTTTGGCTTGAAGGTGAGATTGTAAAATTCTCCGGCTCGGTCGGCGTATATAAGGTCGGTGGCTACAAGGTCTGACTGGTCGACGCTCTGAGCGTCACACACCGCCAATGCATCGTCCTCCACCGGCCCTTTGATCGGTCTCCACATGTTCAGGAACACGAATCGGCGCTTAAGCCTTTTTCTGGCTTCCGTGGAAGAAAGCAGATCACAAACGCGCTGCGGACCGGAGAATAGAGTGTAATCTGCATGCGCAAATCTAGCCGGTGGATACATCCCCGTCCGGCCTCGTTCGGCCTTCGACGAGGAGCGCACATTATGATCGAAAACGATAACCGCGGATGCCCCCGTAAGATCTTTCACCACCCGCTCGACCTCTGAATAGTAGGTCGCCTTTATTTCATTCTCGTCATGGAAGTTCTTTACCGCAGTATTATGTTGCCGCAAGACGAACCCTTGCGTGTCGAGACGGAGCTGATTGCGCGACGTGCGGCCGTTGTATATAGACACTGGCTGCTGCACAGACCGCCACGTTATCTCTGCCACCCCAGGTGGTGGCGAACATAGATACCGCCTGGGCTTTTCATCCATCGGCACCATGTACGTTATGAGGCTATTGACGTAATCGGTTTCTTCAAGGCGATTCTCAGCAGGGTTCATCGTCGTCCTTCTCTCAAGAGGTCATAGGTCATCGTGCTTCGTTTTCGCGGCCAACACACATAAGACAGATGTGTCCTTACTTTAGAAAAAGATCGAACCATCCCGCCGCTTGGTCGGCAGATTCCTTGAACCATCGACCGGCATAGATCTCGTAGTGCGTAATGGGGAACACCACCAACTTCTTGGGTTGCTCTGCGGCTTCGTAGAGCTTCTCGTAGCCTTTTAGAGGACAAATGTTGTCATCTCGAGCGGCGATCAACATTAGTCCGCGGGGCGCAATCCTATGGACCAATTCAATAGGCCTATACTCGAGAGTCTTTTCCCAAGTCTGCCAGGAGAGCAGGCATCGCATTTGGGGAAAAGATTGTAACGCCTTGGACAGAAACCCGCGTGAATGCTGATTCTGTAGTCCGCGCTCGAAGGGATCGATGGTACGACCCTTTCCTTCCAGTACCCGCATTCGCCTATCTTCTTCGATCTGCTGGATGAGCTCAGCTCGCTCAGCGGCACCACGCACTCCGAGCAGAAAGCTGGCACCATCCTCAAACCCTACCTGTCCGACTGTCGCCTTCACCCGCGCATCGACTGCGGCCACGTATGGAGCGTGTGCGCCCCCGAAACTGGTGCCCCAAAGCCCGATTTTTTGCGGATCCACTTCGGGCTGGGCTTCCAGCCAGGTGATTGCATTGCGTATATCGTCGATCTGTTCGAGCGGAATCAGCCGCCACTTTGGCCCCTCGCTGTCTCCGAAACCGCGATAGTCGAAGATCAATGAAACATAACCTGCCCTAGCAAACACCCGTGCATAGTCTTCGAGCATGAGTTGCCGGACACCGGTGAATCCATGACAAAGAACTACGCCGGGACGCTTTTGCCCAGCCTCGAAATCGGAGGGTAAGAAGAGATCAGCCGCGATACGATATCCTTCGCTGTAAAAGTGTACGGATCGCTTTCGTATCATCGAATTCTCCGACGCTCGGCGGCCGCACCGCGCGGTTGCCCTCTAATAGTGGACTGATCAGCCGCGGGCTTAACCATTCCCCAAGGTTATCGGGGGATTCTTCGCGAATCGCTCTACATCGTCGAGAACAGGAGCCCATGGCTGCGCATGGTCGAGCCAGATAGCGATCGTCGGCCTCACGTCCCTTGGTTCATCGAGGCTACCCACCGCGATGACGAAGACGTTCCTATTGCTCGCAAATAGGGGGGTACCGCAATCAGGACAAAACTCCCGCGTTACCTCATTGCCAGTGTCCGCCACGACTCTGTAGCTCTTCGGGTGTCCTTGGGTTAACTTTACGCCATCTGCGGGTACCACAGCGTAATTGCAAAACGGCCCGCCGGACGCCTTCTGGCAGTCACGGCAGTAACAGAACGACACAGCAAGAGGCTCGCAAAAACACTCGTATCGAATCGCTCCGCAGCGGCATCCTCCGCATAGATTCTTCATCTTTGGCCTGTCTCCTTAGCGATAAAGAGCCTTCGATCTTAGTCATCTGCGCCACGCCCCAACTCAATTCAGGCCTGTTGGTAAGCTCTCAGCCGGTGGATGAAATAGACGGATTTTTTGAAAACCGCTCGATGTCGTCCGGAATCGGAGCCCAGGGTTGTGCGCTGTCCAGCCAGATAGCGATGGATGGCTGCAGGCCCGCTGGCTCATCAAGACTGGATGCCGTAACCGCAAATATGTTCTCGGTCCAGGCAAAGAGCGGCGACCCACACTCGGCGCAGAACTCTCGGGTAAGCGTCCTTCCGCTGTCGGTTTTCACGGCGTAGCGCTTGGGCTGACCGCTCCTCAACCGCATAGTGCCTGGAGGTATCAGAACGAAACTGCCGAAGGCGCTTCCCGATGACATTTGGCAATCGCGACAGTAGCAGAAGGACATGGCTATTGAGTCCGCAGTGCACTCGTAGCGCACCCTTCCGCACCTGCATCCTCCACTTGGGCGTGTTGCCATAAGAGTTCCCCTGGATGGTTTACGGTCGCATAATCTAGAAAGTTGACTCGCACTGCGGCCGGGCAGCGAGCCGATAATGTTTAGGCGCTCACTGGACGCCGAATACCTCTTGCACTGCTTCCTTAATAGGTTCGAACGCCACGCCGGGAGCATGGGTCATACGGTTGTGGCAGATAGCCACTGCCAGGCGCGTGTCAGGGTTTGCCCAGGCGATCGATCCGCCGGCTCCCGGATGACAAATAGTCCGCGGATTGCGGCCGACGATCTGGCACGGATCCTCTGCTGCGCTATCTGTGCCGCCCAGCCAGAACCCCGCCGTCCCAACCCGAGCCGGATAACCCAAAACGCCATCCGGACGATCCGTGTCGAAGCGCGGGACACTGAACGAAGTCACTCGCTGCTGCGACAGCAGCCGCGCGCCATCCAGTTCCCCACCGTTGGCGAGCATCGCGAACAATCGAGCTGCGCTACGCGCGTTCATGATTCCATTCGCGCCCGGAATACATGCGCGACGCACGTCGCTGCGCCCAAATATCTCCTCCTTGGTAGCTACCTGTGGAGGTATAGCGGAGAAAATCGGTGAATCCTGCGGCAGAGGCCTGTTGGGAGCATCGATCAGGCGCGCTACTCGGGACTCAAGCTCGCCGGGAATCCCGACCCAGACGTCATCGATTTGGAGCGGAGCGCAAATCTCTTGCTGTACAAACGCGCCAAACGGACGTCTCTGCGGATCAGTACGTCGCACGCATTCCGCGATTACCCATCCGAACGTGTAACACATGTAGGCGTTGGCAGCTCCCGGTGTGAAGAGTGGCTTCAACTGTGCCAAGTGTTCGACCATCCATTCGTAGTCGCTCATCAGGCTGGGCGTGACGCCCGACGGCATCTGGGGAATGCCCAAACGATGGCTGAGCGCGTCGCGTATCGTCGCGCCGCCCTTGCCGTTTGCCGCGAATTCAGGCCAATAGCGGGCGATAGGCGCCTCGTACTCGATAAGTCCACGCTCCGCCTGAATATGCAAAGCAATCGCCGCCACTGCTTTGACCACTGAGAAGACCGGAAAAAGCGTGTCCCGATCGACTCGCCGCCCTGTGGTTAAGTCGGCGACTCCACCCCAGACGTCCACGACCGGTTTGCCGTCAAGGTACGCTGCAACCTGAAGACCGACCTCACCTTTTTCACGGATCGCAGTATCGACGGCGTCCTGAAAAATCATGTTTGCTTGCGAGAGCTTCCTATGCGTCGCGGCCATGCTCATACCTTGTTCCTGCCGATGATGAGAACCGAACACAAGAGCGGTTGACCCCGCAACGCCAAACCTCTCCCATGCCCAAGGATCCAAAATTAGCTTCTGGTGTGCTCTGGGAAAAGACGCAATAATGGGAAACACTATTGCGATAGCGGAATAATGGACCTTAACCATACATCGGCTTTCATTCGAGTGGTGGAAGAAGAGAGCTTCACTGCGGCTGCCAAGGCACTGGGACTTACGACCTCAACCGTTAGCCGAAGCGTCGCGATGCTCGAAGAGCAACTAGGCGTTCGCCTGCTTCAGCGGACCACCCGGAGAGTAAGCCTGACCGACGCGGGGCGTGCCTACTTCGACCGAACTCACACCCCGATGGCGGCGCTCCGCTCGGCAAGCGAAGATATCTCTCAGGCCGGAAAAGAGCCGCGTGGCGTAGTGCGGCTGACGGCGACGCTGGGCTTCAGCGTGTCATTTCTTCCGCATGTAGTGGCTGATTTTATCGATCGGTATCCGATGGTCCAGTTCGATTTGCTCTTCACCAGCCAGCCGCTCGATCTAGTCAAAGAAAATATCGATATCGCTATCCGCGCTGGTCATCTGAAGGAATCCTCACTAATTGCCCGACGTGTGGGCAAGATGGTCTTTGGTCTGTTCGCGAGCCCCAAATACCTGCGTCGCCGTGGCACGCCGAAGACCATCGCCGAACTCCTTCAGCACGACTGTCTCCGCTACCGACCCCCGGGACGTTACGATTGGAAACTGACTGACGGCAAGAAGGAGGAGACGGTTGCAGCTACCGGACCGCTTCTGGTGGATGACACCGTTTTTATGCATCAAGCGATACTTTGCGGGGTAGGCATCGGGCTGCTTCCTTTGCATTTCATGGCTTCACCGCCGGGTGGTCTAAGACGCCTTCTGGCTGGCTATACCTGGCGCGAGTTGCCTCTGAGTGTCGTGTGGGCGAGCAGACAGCACGAGCCAGCTCGGGTGACGCTCTTCCGCGACTTTCTTATCGGGCGGTTGGCGTCAGTGCCCTGGCTGAATTGACTGGCGTCGTGGTTGCGGTCGCAGCGACGCCGCAATCGCTGGGCTTGCGCGCGCGGGTAGTGCTGCTGAGCGGGAAGGGAGATTCGCTGCGCGCGATCGCCGAGCGGCTGGGGGTGACCCAGCGCACGGTATGTCTGCGGGGGCGCTACCAGGGCGAGGAGCTCAAGAGCCGACACCGCAGCGGACGGCCGCGCCGGATCAGCCGGCGCAAGGAACTGGCGGTGGCGCCGCGACCATGCGGACCGCCTGGAGCGCGCAGGTGGCGGCTCAGCAACCAGCGATGACTTAGCGCAGCCGGTTTCTGTTGTATACTGCCAACGAGCCGCAGGAACCCAAATGAGAAGTTCCAGGTAATCCCGCCGAAAAAATCCCCTGGAGCGAGGTGTCGTGCTATGAGCACCGCTAAAGGGTTGCATTTAAGCCGCCTGCATCCTCAATTCGCCGTTGCGCTGGCGATCGCATTTGCCATCATCGCCTTCGTGGCTCAACCGCTCACCGCAGCCAGCGGCGTTGCTCCTCTCACCCTGGTCAAGCAACTAGTTGCGCAGGTGCTGAGAATCGTCAAGCACAAGCAGATGGCTCAGCCGGACAAGCAGAAGAAACTGCGCGAACTGGGCGCCGCGAACTTCGACTTCAATGAGATGTCACGTTTGGCGATGGGCAAGTCCTGGCGATCGCTGAGGGCGGATCAGCGCCAACGGTTCGTCCCTGTCTTTACCTCGTTTCTCGTAGACGCCTACCTCAACAAGGTCCAGAACTACTCGGCCCAGGAGATCCAAATCACCAAGGCTCACGTGACCGACAAGGATTACGCGCAGGCGAGCGGACATATCGTGCAACAGGGCTCTGAGCCGATCGGGCTGGGTTTCTCGCTCAAGCGCGAGGGCGGCACCTGGAAGATCTACGATGTCGCGGTCGACAACGTTAGCACGCTGGACAGCTATCGCACCGAGTTCCAGCGAATCATAGGCGAGCAGGGCTTCGACGAGCTGATGACGCAGATTCAGCGCCGCGACCGCGAGTTGGCATCGACGCTGGGCAGCCCTACGGGCCTGCCTTTCTAGATCTAAGCTTGCGCAAGGTAGGGCCGCTGCCCGGCGGCGAGGGCGCATGTATCCGAAAGCGATCGAACCGTACTTCGCACCCACGCCAACGGGATTGGATATCAAGAGAGAAGCGTCTCGACTTTGTCTGAACTTTGGCAGTTTGCCG
>Ga0209526_10002211_pt1 | contig 13088 bp, 10 predicted proteins | sample JacPinW_OM2H0_M1_FD_188566 | JGI IMG/M metagenome (GOLD analysis project Ga0209526, IMG submission 188566) | Forest soil microbial communities from Algoma, Ontario, Canada - Jack Pine, Ontario site 1_JW_OM2H0_M1 (SPAdes) (version 2) | ecosystem: Environmental > Terrestrial > Soil > Boreal... | reverse complement strand
ACTTTGAGCTGGGCGATCTTAGCCAGGTTATTGAGGATCTCATCTTGAACTCCATCCGCAAAATAGTTGTCGTCTTTATTCGCGCTGATGTTCTCGAATGGCAGAACCGCAATGCTTTTGGCCGGAATTCCAGCGACCGAACCGTGCGGTTTTTCGCTTAAGAACCATGCAGCGAGCACAATCGCCGCACCAACTAAGACCGCTCCAACCATCCAACGCTTGGTTGTTGTTCTCCGACTTCGTCCCATCGTCAAACTCCGGGAATCTTGCTCCTTCACTGAAGCTTGCTCCTTCGCTGAAGCTTCGGAGGACAAGCCGTCGGCCTGCAGTTGCTTTACCCGCTCCGTCAACGTGCCGAGATGTTTTTCCAACGGAGGGGTGGTCGCATCGAGCCAATGGACGGTCGCGAGGAAATAGCCCAGACTGCTTTTTGGCGTGATGGCTTCCACGCGGAGGGGGATAACAGCCAGTCCTAAGGAGAAAGCCTTGGCAACTTCCCGCCGCACATGCTCGGAAACGTTAGCGTTCTCCGAGAATACCAGGACAAATATCTGGCATGAGTCAATGCCTTGAATAATTCCCTCAGTCCAATCGGATCCCGCTTTGATGTCCCGAGGCGCGATCCAGCAATGGATACCGGCGGTCTCCAGGTGGTTGCAAATGGTATTCGCAATCTCCTTATCCTTGCTGGAATGGCTAAATAAAGACCTTCGACTCCATACGAAACGCAGAGGGGGGTTGTAGTCGATTCAGGCGGCAATGGCGAGATGGAACGCTAGCGGCGGGCCATGAAACATCGTGAGCGTACGATGCGTTTCGCAGCTGGAAGCCGCCTTCGCAGACTACGGCGCGCCTAAGGCTTATAACGATTTTCCCGTGCTGCGGCCCCGACGAAGGCTTGGCGTAGTTGGGCTGCGGCTACTCAGTCCTTTGGCGCTAATTCTGCGAGCAGCTTTTGGTAGCGAGGATCTTGGCGAAGCGGCTCCCAGTGAGGATCGAGCTTCAATTCGCCGTAATAGATACCATTCGGCGTCGTTATTAGTGGACCCAGCGTTGCAAAAGCCAGATCCAACTCGCCCGTCCAGGCATAAACAAAAGCTAGATTCATTAGAATACCTGGACCAGCCAATGCATCTCTAGAGTTTGGAGACATTCCGGCCGCTTGTTTCGCTTCGCTAATGGCATCCTCTTTTTTGCCAAGCAGAGCATCAACTACGGCCAAATTGCTAAGTAGCTTGGCGTTTTCCGGCGCTGCCTGGACCTTTTCATTTAGCTTCTCTCGTGTCTTAGAAAAACCGGGATTGGTGTTAGGCGGTTCTCCTTGTACTCGAGCGAGCAGTATATAGTAGCAATCAATCGGCACCGGCACCGGTGCGTAAGAGAAGTAGCCTTCATCATCACCGCCGTTCATTTTGTCGAGCAGTTGCCGGACTTGTTTCCAGTCACGGTCATCCAACGCGCATATCAGGCGGTAGGAAACCACATCTCGATCGTCGGCCAGCGACGCCGGCAGCGCTGCAATTGCTGAACGCAGCGAAGTATCGTCTCCGTCTTTTTGCCGGCCTACATACAGCGCCTTTTCAACCCTGAGCATCGGCTGATCAGGGGCAAGCTCGATTGCTCGATCGTATGCTTGGCCGGCTGGGGTAAACTCGCGCGTTAAGTAGAGCGAATTGGCCAATTCTCTGATCGCAATCGGATTCCGGGGATCAAGCGTGATCGCTTCATTCAATCTGGTGACCGCTTTATCAAAATCGCCCTGGCGTCGGTCCATGTACGCTTCGAGCATCATTGCTTTGGAACTATTTGGTAGACCGTGCCTGGCAATGGCTAACTGTACCCTGGCCCGTTCATAGTCACGATAGCCGCGGTAGAGATGATCGGCGTACGCTAAGTGTGCCTCGGGAAGATCGGGCTGCAGTCGCAATGCGTTCTCAACGGCGGCATCTCCTCGTTCCCGCCGAGCTCGAGTCGGATCGGTAGTGACATAAAGCAGGTCATGCGCTCTCGCTGCGGCACAGTAGGCTAGCGTGAACTTCGAATCGAGTTGGACGGCCCCTTCTAGAGAACTGATCGCTTTTTTCAGCGGTGCTTCGACATTGGCGGTGAATAGAGAAATCTCTGCGCCAGCAATCAATTCCGATGCTTGGAGGTAAAGATCGTAGGCTTCGAGATTTCCGGTTGGTTTTGCCTCAATCTGCTTCTTCTCTTCCGCAGAAAGGGTAGCCGTTAATTTGCGAGCGATCGTCTGAGCCACGTCGCTCTGAATCGCGAAGATGTCGATCAGATCGCCGTCATAACTATCGGCCCAAACCATGTTGTCGTCGCGCGCGTCGATTAGCTTGGTGCTGACTCGGACATGATTGCCATCTCTTCGAACCGTTCCTTCGACGATATTCGCGACGCCTAGTGCTTTGGCAATTTGACGCAGATCACGCGTGGCATATGCCCGATATTGCATGACCGACGTTCGGCTGATGACTTTGAGTTGGGCGATCTTAGCCAGGTTGTTGAGGATCTCATCCTGGACTCCGTCCGCAAAATAGCCGTCATCCTTGTTCGGACTGATGTTCTCGAAAGGTAAAACCGCAATGCTTTTGGCAGGAAGTTCCGTGACCAAAGGTTTTCGGTCGAACCACCAGGACGCGATCACTATCCCTGCGCCGACCAGAAGAGCTCCAACGATCCCTCGCGCTCGCTTCCCGGGCGAGACAGCAGGTCGAATTTCTGTCTTCGGGATGGTCTTTGTTTCGTTCGCGGATTTCTTCTGATCTTCCAGCAGCTGCTTCACCCGCTGAGTCAAGACGCTGAGATGGTTATCTAACGGAGGAATGATTGCGTCTAACCAATGAACTGTTCCAAGGAAGTAGGCTAAGCTGCTATTTGGGACCGTATTGGCGATGCGGACCGGAATCACTGCCAACCTGGATGAACAGGCTTTAGCGACTTCGCGGCGCACATGATCTGAGTGATTGGCATTTTCAGAGAACACCAGAACAAACACCTGGCACGAATCGATCGCTTGAATGATCCTCTCGGTCCAATCAGTTCCTGCTTCGACATTGCGCGGAGCAATCCAGCAGGTGATTCCTTCCGACTCAAGCCGTTGGCAAATCTCATCCGCAGACGCTTTATCTTTACTGGAATAGCTGACAAAGACGTCGGGCTGCATCTAGACTCCGCCAGAGCGGAATTTATACGATTTTTTACTGTTTGCGAACGGAACGCGGGGCATGAGAAGTACCACCCTGCCGAAATCTCCGATGCAATCGAGAGATAACGCCGTCATCGCCGAAAACGGCGGCGATAGATACTTTGCCTCGTCTGCCGTTCTCCGCGGAAAATCCAAGTTTGGGTGGTTTTGCGGCCCATAAATCGCGTCGCAACATCTCCCCACATCTTAGCGTGCCCGCGCGTTGTCGGCGTTATTTAGGCGTTGACTCAGCCTCCTGGTAGTACTGTTTTAAAATAGGTCTGCAACGCATCGAGCGTTGCCGAATCGAAGGTCGGATGAGCCGGCATCGCCACATTAGGTTTGAATTTCTGTGGATTGACAACGTACCGGCGAAAGTAATCGCTGTTGTAGACTGCATTAGCGGCCAAGACTTGCCATGGCCGCTGAGCCATTTTTCCTCCCGCCGAACCGTTGTTGTGACAAGAGACGCAACTACCCACTGCGATCTTTTGACCTTTCGTAACCTCGGAATTATGTGGATCCGGTGCATCGAACTTACCGAGTGAAAGCGCGTAGCTGGTTAGTTCGACAGAAACGATGCCAAACGGTATACGAGGCTCCTCGGTGTAACCATAGACCGTTTCTAGAGGCTGAAAGTTTTCATGCACCACACAATAAGGGCCCATCGGGGAATTGTGTTCGGACTTCGGCCAATCGGCGGGAGCTTTTCCGTCGTATTTCAAGAGAAAGATTGGATGATGTTTTTCGTCATAGTCCAAATCGTAATATTGCTGGTAACCATCGTAGCAGTTGGCGCCGAGCACGGTCTGTTCTGCCGAGCTTCGCAGTCCTTGGATTAAATCATTGAAATAGACACCCGTATAGGTAGCCGGTTGCTGCGTATTCGGGTCCTTCGCAGTTTTCACCGTGACCAACGGGAGGGTGAGAAGCTGTTCGTAGCGGTAATAGCGCGGAGCTGAAACCGAACCATCGGGCTGGACATCGAAAACTTCCAAGTCCTGCGAGCTAGTGCGAGTTAGGGAACTGGTAAGAGTTTCGGCGAAGGCCGGAAGGAAGCAGACCAGCAATGAGACGACTGCCGCGAAACAAAGAACGCGCATGGGTTGGAACGAAAGCAGCATTGGTGCCAGCTTGGTGGTCGGTCATCGGTGATTGGGAAGTCGGAAGTGGAAAACCAATTGTCGCCAATGATCGCTTGCCAATGAAGCGCCGAAGGCGTGTTTCAAGATAGCCTCTAGGGCGTAGCCCTAGGCTATTGTGAACCGATTACTGATCACTCGACCGTTACACTAAACCGCTCGATCGCGGCGTCATTGAACTCCTCGCGCAGCTCTTCGTTGGATGCGAAGTGCGAGGACTGAACAAACCGTGCTGGAAAATGGATGGTTAGTGGGCTTTTGGCGAAAGGATAAGGAGAAAGCCGGAAATGGCGGTTACCCAAATGCTCGACGTTGACCGATTGCCGGCCTCCACTCTTCACTGGCAAAGCATGCAAGAGATTGGCTGAGGACTGGTAATCGACGCAGGTTAGCAGCGAAAGATTATCGCAGGCTTGTAAGAGCTGAAAATTATCGGCAATGCGAGCCTCGGTGATGTCCTCCGGAGAGTACTCGTTGCCGGTCGCCAGCTTCCTCTTGGCCTCTGCCTGAAACTTTTGTTGTGCCTGCAGGAAGTTCTTTAGCAGGGGTAATTGATCCGCCGCAATCGTTTGGTGGTCAGCTCGATTCTGAAGGAGGTCGTACGTATGCATCGAAACGAGCAGTCCAGCGTACAAATTGTTTGCGGTGACTTGTTTTACCGCTGCTTCTCTGACCGCCAAGTAGTCGCGCAGATCTATCTCTTCGAACGCAGAATATTTCCCGACTAACTCGGATGAAAAAGCGCTCGGTTTGCCTTGTTTCGTAATTTCCGGCACAGAGTCGCGTAGTTCCCAACCATCATCGTGGGTGCTAATTCCTAGAATTACATCGTCACGCGGTTCCGGTCGGACGAACCGATCGTTGCCCCAGTGGACGGCGAACATGCCAGCTAGCCGCGCATGATCAACATGGGTAATCAACCACCATCCGGTATCGGACTTTAATCGCAGCATATTAATCGTTTTCCTGACCTAGTGCAGATTCATGCCAGTGATGCAGGAAGTACCACTCGAGAAAACTGACCAAAAAGAAGAATGCAAATCCGAGAGCCGTAGCGACAAAGACCAGAGCGAAAAGATAATCAGTTTGCAGTTGGGTACTAGCGTACATGATTGAATATCCAATCCCGCCTTCCCCAACTCGGCTGGATCCGGCGAAAAGTTCTCCGGTAATGCCGCCGATCACTGAGATACCACTCGAAATACGAAGCCCGACAAACAAAGAAGGGACGGCGTGCGGCAATCGAAGTTTCCAGAAGCATTGGGCAGGAGATGCGTTATGCATCGCAAAAAGGCTGAGCAGGTTCTTGTCCACGCTAATGAGCCCCTGCGTGGCGTTAGCAATGATTGGGGCCAAGCATATGATGAATGTGATGAGGGAAACTGAAACAGTGCCAGGTCCAGCCCACATCACGATTAAAGGAGAAATAGCGACGATTGGAACCGTTTGAAGCAAGATGGTGTACGGATAGAGCATCCGGCGGATCCAGTGGGATTGTGCGAATACGATCGCGATAATCATTCCGGCTAGAACGCTCGCCAGCAATCCGAGCAGGACCGCACTCGAGGTGATCCGCAACGCATTGAGCAACGAGTCGCGCCGATTAATTAGAGCCAATACCACCTCCCACGGCGAAGGAAGAATGAATCGCGGAATTCGGAAGACCAAGATGATGGCTTCCCAAATAGCGCAGAGCGCGCAAAAGATGAGCACGACACTGAGAAAATCGATGAGGCGATGTTTCGCAAGCAACTTCATTTCAAGGTGCCGGCGATCGGCGGTTGAACGACGCTGCGAAGCTTGTGGGTCACTTCCAGGACCATCTGCTCATATTCTGCACAGAGTCGCAGCTCGGCGTTTCTGGGAGTAGCAAATCGAACCGGTATTTCGTGGGCGATTCGGCCGGGATAGACCGACAACACGATAATGCGATCGGAAAGGAATACTGCTTCGGTAATAGAATGTGTAACGAAGAGTGCGGTCCAACGGTTTTCCGCGCGCAAACGCAGAAGTTCTTCATTAAGCCGGTCACGAGTCATTTCGTCTAATGCCGCAAACGGCTCGTCCATCAAAAGTACTTTGGGTCGGCCCGAGAGAGCGCGGGCGATCGAGACCCGCATCTTCATTCCGCCGGAAAGCTGTCGAGGGTATTGACCTGCGACGTTGGTGAGCCCGACCAACGCCAAAACCGCTTCCGCCTTCTCTTGCCGGCGGGCGCGACTTTCGCCATGCAATTCCAGAGTCAGTTCGACATTTCGTTGAACGGATCTCCATGGGAGTAGCGTCGCGTCTTGAAACATGAAAGCCATGATCTCCCGAGCATCCACCGGTTCCATGCCATCGATTGAAATCTTCCCTGAGGAAAGGGGGCTCAAGCCGGCGACCAATTTCAGCAAAGTCGATTTACCGCAGCCGGAAGGACCGATGATGCTCACCAGCTCGCTGGGCTGAATATTCAGGGAGATCCGGTCCAACACGTGCGTCCCATTTGGGTAGGTTTTGCTTACCTCGCGGATTTCAATATGCGACCGGCTCCCAGGCGGTTTGGCGGTCTGTTGCGTCGGGTTCTGGTTGGACAGAAATGATCTCATCTAGGCGGCAATAGGAAGCTCCAGCCGAGAAGGCCTGGCCCGCTCATGGAGGACCGCCTGGGTTGCTCGGTGCCAGCTCCAGGGATCGGCTTGCGGTGGCGGCACCGAAGAGGAGGAATTGCGGTCATATAGTGGGAATGCCGAACTCGCGATCTCCAATCGGACGCATTCACCGGGCGCGAATACGCAAGAGGTCGGCTCGAGTTCAAATTCCCAGCAAAACGGTTCATCGGGCGTAAGGCCGCATGGAAACATCCAGTTCGATCGAGCGATGCCGATGCTGATAAATTCTGCGCGACCATCGTGCCGCACTCGAACCAGTTTGCCGACGAAGTCAGCCGATTCTCTTGAGCTGCTGGCGAACAGAACCAGTTTCGGATGGCCAAAGATGTGAAGTGCCTGGTCTAACGGTGGCGAGGTATAAACGAGAAGGTTGTTTCCCTGTTCCAAGCCCGACTGGTCGAACGAACCGGCCGCAGCACCGATGCCTCCGGGAGCAATGACGGGGACGTCGGGGTCGTAGACATAAAAGTCGCGCGGTTCATCGGTGTCTGGGCGGGAGGTGCTCAATCGACCATCGCCATGGACCGAGTTTGCATTTCCCGAGCTTCGGAGATAGAAGCTTTGACGGTCTCGTCTAGGCCAGTTTTGCGCCGTGTACCATCGGTTCGCGCCGAGAGCGAAATGGCGAATCGATGGTTCGTTGGCAAACTCTTCGCTTCCTTTTAGCCAATGATTGAGCCAGCGCAGAAGAATCAAATTCGTATCGAGCGCTGCAGCCTGACCCAAGTCGGCATCACCCACTCGTGTTCCCCATGGGATATGGATCCAAGGACCGGCGATAAGATACTGATTAGGGCAACCGGCCGCTTCCAGGGCCAGGAAAGTGTCGATGCTTCCTTTGAGGTAGAGATCGTACCAACCGGAAAGATGGAGCGTGGGAAGCTGTGGCAGTCGTGCGCTGAGATCGAACGCGCGCCAATAGTCATCCCAATGCCGATGACTGATCCAATCCTTTAAGTACGAAGGTGTGCCCGGTTGATTGAAGCCGGGCGATGCGGCGTAAGGAGCGTGCCATGCCTGTTGCCGCAGATTAAGCCAGAGATCCTCAAGCGTGCGACTAGTCTCAACCAATCCACTGCGTCGAACATCCTCCTTAAACATTTGAATCCCCCAGCCGAGCGTGGCTGCGAGCCGAAGTGCCCCGTTATGATAGAACCAGCCATGGTAAAGATCGTGGGCGGTCATCCACGGAGCGATCGCGACTAAGCCAGGTGGACGTTCGGCGGCAGCCAGCAATTGCGTAGCTCCCTGGTAAGAAAAGCCGTACATGCCGATCTTGCCATTACAAGCCGGATGCTCAATCAGCCAGGAAAGCGTGTCGAAGCCGTCGGTTCCCTCGTTGCGAAATGGATAAAATATTCCTTCGGAGTCGCCACGTCCGCGGACGTCCTGGATGACGACGTGATAACCGGCCCGAGCAAACCAAACTGGGTGCGCATAAACGACCGTGGACGCAATGTCGCGCCCATAAGGTTGCCGCATGAGAAGGGTGGGAGCGGATCCGTGGCCGGCGGGGTAGTAATGATCGGAGATGAGGGTTATACCGTCCCGCATTCGGCATTGAACCGAGCGTTCCAGCCGTATCCCGTTGCCACAATCGATCAGATATCCTGAGGATTTCATGGTGGGTAAGGGGACTTAAAGGTCGCCATCGCCAGCAGAGCGTCCGCCACCTTTCGGGCCATGGCTGCCAGCCATTGTTGTCCCTTTTCCGGAGTTGAAGATCGGGGATCGCCCAATACGCCGGACGGAGCAATATCTTTAGTAAGCCAGGCAAACGTGGCCGGCCCGTTTTCCGGGAGCAGCGTGCCCGATTTGGAGAGGTCCGCGATATAATTCACGGAATACTGATCCGTCTTGACCAACTCTGGGCAGCCGGCCAGCAAGAGCGAAGTCTCCACCTCGCCGGCATGATATCCATATGCTCTCTCTTGGGGATTGAGCCCGATCAGGGTAGCTCCTCCGGATGCGCTTAGACAGAAGGTACGTAGGCCAAATTCAGCGCGTAGATCCCGAGCCATCATATCAATAGCCGAGCTATTTCCGCCATGAGAATTATAGAGGACTAGCCTCTGAAAACCCGCGTGGGCCAAACTGGAGCCAATATCTCGCACGACCGACATAAAGGTGGCGGCCGAAACCGCGAGGGTGCCGGCGTAGCCGATGTGCTCATTACTCTTGCCATAACAGAGCGGTGGCAGGGCAAAAACCGGCGCTTCGCGCGGTAAGATCTGGAGGGCGTTTCCCAAAACGAGATTGTTTATCAGTGTGTCCGTAGCGAGCGGCAGATGATATCCATGCTGTTCAATTGCCGCGGTCGGCAAAACCAGGAGCGTACTTTCGCGTGGCAAATGATCTACCTCTTGCCAGGTAAGGTAAGAAAACTGGCGATCGTCCGGAATCCAGGTTTTCACGACTGCGCGAGAATCGATTCTACCTTTCGAAATGTCGCCATTTTGCCAGGATTCAAGAGCCCGTTTGGATCGAACAGGTACTTCGCCCGGAGCTGCCGGTTGTCGGAGCGGAAACGTCCGCCGCCTTCGACTTGGTTCACGTGCGGGTTAGCGACGCTCACTCCAATCTCCCGGCAGTAATCGATCATTTCGTTGAGGTAGGGTTCAGTTCGATAGCGAACAATCGGTAAACAGCTTGGTATAATCCGACCGGTATCGTTCTTAACCATCTCCAGGTGGAACAAGAAATCGTTGCCGAAACGTGCGCGAATTAGCCGGAATTGGTCGCGTACTCGATCAGGATCGAAATTACATTGCAGATAGGTCAGCGCGGGATCGTCTTTAATTGCCCACAGCGTGCTGTGATTCCAAGTGTAGTCGGTCAAGAGCGGACCGCGGCGGGGCTCTTGATATGGCTGGGCGAAGGTCACCTGACCTGCGCAATCTTTCGCCTCGGCGGTTACGGTCGTTAGTTGGGGATCATCTACCTGGCAAAAAATGATCGCTTTCTCTTCCGGACAAATTTTTCGGACGGGGATGAAGTAACTCGGGATCGGCCATTCAAAAATAGTAACTAACCGCTTTCGAATCTTGTCATTACGCGAAAGCCATTCGCCAAAATCGTATGCCTCAGAAAAAGCGGGGAAAGCAATTGCGATTTGCGCCCAGTCACGGCGGATTCCCAAGGCCAGCCAGATCTTGGTAATAATTCCGTTAGTTCCCCATGAGTGGAGGATTTGGTGCACTTCGTCGCCCACGAAACGAAGAAGCCGCGGTTCCTGCTCCATCGTTAGCACCTCGATGGCGCGTACAGTTTGATTATCTCGTAATGCGCCATAAGTAATCGACCCGATACCGCCGGAACCACCGGCGAGAAAGCCGCCAACCGACGCTTTAATATAAGTGCTGGGATAGCAACGCAATTCCCAGCCCGCCTTGCGAGCCGCTATTTCGATTGCTCCAAGCCGTGCGCCTGGTTCGCAGACTGCGACTCCGTCGGACTCGATCGCAAGAATCCGGTCCATCGGCGCCAGATCCAATACAATGCCGCCTTCCAGCGGAACGGCCTGACCATAGTTCCCCGTGCCCGATCCGCGAACCGTCACCGGAATATTTTCAGTAAAAGAAAAACTGACAATCTTTCTGATCTCTTCTACCGATTGCGGTTGAATAATTACGTCCGCTCGCTTGTCATCGAGCAATCGCTTAAGGATTGGTGAATACCAGTAAAAATCCTTCGATAATCTCTCAACCGCCTGAGGCTCCTCGATAATCGCGTCCCTTCTTCCAAGCCGGGTCGCCAGTTCAGCAATATGAGATTCAGTCATCGGTTGTTTGACCGCCAGGTCTTGAATCGCTTGATCATGTTTGGATGAGAAAATAGAGAGGAATAACAGAGCTCCGCCTCGATTGGACCGACGACCTCGCAGCGCATATCGCTCTTGCCGGCGAACTCACTGGCTGAAATGTAGATCTGGTTACAGTGGCGAGCAGCGTGCTCGATGGTTGCGCCATAGACAACCCGGTCGATTCCCGCCCATAAGATCGCTCCCATACACATCGGGCACGGTTCGCAAGTCGTGTAAAGACTGTAACCCCGGAGGAGATGATTTTTGATCCGCCGACAAGCAAGCCGGATCGCATTCACTTCGGCGTGACAGGTTGGATCGTTTTTTTGCGAGGCTTGATTGACGGTTCGCACCAACATCTGACCAGATTGCGTGTCTACGACCATGGCCCCGAATGGTACAGGCGTATCCGTTGCCAAGGTTCGTTCAGTGAATCGGATCAGGCTGATCATCTGCTCCTGATCAAAGGTAGAGCTTTTGAGCGGCTTGGGTTCTGACCTGATCATCGGGGTGTGCGATCGGAAGAGCAGGTTTTGTTCCTGAGCGCTGATGCGGGAAACCCGCCTGTCCGGTTCGGAGGGAGGGGCGCCAATCGCGTCCCTACCCCTATCCGAATCATGGGAAATTTGTGAGCATGCGAGCGTTTCGAAGCCTTCTATTCAATCGGCGGATCTGTGCGCTATTGTGCCCACATATGCAAAACGAGGGACCGGATCCCAAGCTCATCGAAACATCCGTGACCGACATCCGCCGGAAGATACTGACTAAAGAAATTGGCATTCGAATTCCAACTGAGATCGCGAAGACGCACCGCAATCTATCCCCAGGTCACAATACCTACCTTGCAACCGGCGACGAAGACATCGAGCGACAACTTGATCAGCTTGTTTCACCGGATCAGGCACCGCTCGCGGGCGTTCCGATTTCGATTAAAGACTGCTTCGATGTCACCGGTTACCCGACGAGCACCGGGTCTAGGTTTTATCAGGAACAGTCCGGGATTTGTGCGGCTGATTCCGGGGTAGCGCGACGAGTACGTTCGGCCGGCGGGATCATCATGGGGAAGACACACCTTAATCAATTAGCCTACGGCCTTACCGGTGAAAACTTAGATTTCGGAAACTGCTTGCAGCCGGCCAATCCGACCTGGCTCACCGGCGGATCCAGCAGCGGAGCTGCTGCCAGCATTTTGGAGGGTTCGGCCATGTGCGGAATCGGCACCGATACCGGCGGCTCAATACGATTTCCCGCAGCCCTCTGTGGGTTGTGCGGCTTTCGGGCATCTTTGGGAGTCGGTTCATGGGTGGGAGGACGGCATCTCGCGGAATCGTTCGATACGATCGGATTTCTTTTTCGACATTTGGAAGATGCCCTTCTGCTGGGAGAAACGATTTTTGAATTACCGAGGCCAAGAACGGCTCCGCGTTTCCAGAGAATCGGAGTCGTCGAGGGGAATTTCCTTCGCGATGCCGAACCCGAGGTGATGGCGGGCGCAGCGGGTTGGAGCCGAATTCTCGAGCAGAGCGGATTCTCATTGGAACACTTCGCGCCAATCGATTGGGAAGAAGCGCTCGAGGTTTTTCGTCCGCTCCAGGCATCTGAAGCAGCCAAGATTCATGCCGGGAATTTCGATAAATTCGAGCCCGGGATTGGAGCCCGCCTCGAATGGGGAGCGAGTCTTACACAGAATGAATTGGATACGCTGCGAGAACGCCGCGATTTGTTCGTGCAGCGAATGCAGGAGCTCTTCTCTCGCTACGACTTTTTGCTTTTGCCAACCGCCCCGATTGCCCGGCTGGAAAACGGACTGGACCATCGGCCCGCGCGCGACCGGGTCCTACGCTATACAACTCCGGTGAGCGTTGCCGGGTTGCCCTGTTTGGCTTTGCCCAATCGGGTGGGGGGAACGCAGTTAGTGGCACCTCACGGAGCAGATCGAGAACTCCTGCAACTCGGGACGATGCTGGCGCTTGGCACAGCTGCTGCTGGTTTCACCCAGCGATGATTCGCAGTCTTCTCGCTCTTTGTTCTACCTGCTCGCTGCTGCTGCTAACTGGGTGCAACAAAGCCCCCGAAGCCCCAAAAAATTCCCAGGCGCAGCTTACACCGGTTCGTTTTCTGACCGATTGGTATCCCCAGCCGGAGCATGGCGGCTTCTATAATGCTCTGGTCCGCGGTTATTACAAAGAGGCCGGCTTGGACGTGACGATTGAACCGGGTGGTCCAAATATCTATCCGACCCAACGAGTTCCGGTCGGGGCGGGCGAGTTCGGTATGGCATCCTCCGATAGTGTGCT